>Ga0137403_10010348_pt1 | contig 10332 bp, 8 predicted proteins | sample CZOMad2_1_16fung_FD_122057 | JGI IMG/M metagenome (GOLD analysis project Ga0137403, IMG submission 122057) | Vadose zone soil fungal communities from Angelo Coast Range Reserve, California, USA - CZOMad2_1_16fungal (Hybrid Assembly) | ecosystem: Environmental > Terrestrial > Soil > Vadose zone... | reverse complement strand
GGCACCACGATGTCGTACGGGATAGAAAACCAGAGAAAGCGTGGGCCACCCGTGCTATACCGAATCGTGCAATGACAATACGAACCAAATCCATGATGAGACAGCGCATCAACCGCGCTCGGCCTTCGAGATTGGTCTGTCCGTATTATTCACCAAGTTCAGATTCACGTTCTCAAGGGCTCTGACAAGAGTCGGGCCCCTGCCTTTACCGTATGGCCTGATCGTCTTCACTGACGCTGACGCAGATTCCCGGCAACTCCCGGAAGAATGGCAGAAGGTCTTGGACCAACGCAATTTCTTGCACATGGCCCCGCAGGGCGCCGGAAACGATCAACACAGATGTTCGAAGATTTACGAACGATTGAGAGTTGGAGCCGACACTTTTTTCCCTACGAGGCAGAACCCAAAACATCCGTGGGGAAGAAAAGTACGAACAAACGTGGGAACAATCTGCGAACAGAACACCGAAAAACGAGGAAAAACAACAGCTAACCAATTCCGATCTTTTTTGCAGGGACGAGCCAGCGCGAACCTAAAAATGCCAGCAAAACCAGTCGAACACACGCCCAATTGTGCGTCAACGAATCCCGTGAACGCATCGAGCAATAGTATCGGGTTGAAACCGTCTTCGTGCGGTCAAAAAACTACGCGCGATTTCAGTTTGAGGAAAGGACACGCGATGAGGAAGAGGAAGAACTGTAAATCACGACCTTGCACCACGCTCGAGATTTTTTACTATACGGGACTCGTTGCGTACCACAGCTCACGGCTGGTTGCCTATTGGGTAGCTGCACCCAGCGAGTCAACCCATTGCGGAGTACTCTCGTCTGACTCTTGATAATACGATATGGTGCCGTTGGCGCCGTCCAACTCCATGATGGCGTAGCCGTGGTTATAAAAACCACCGTTGTCACCGAGATTAACATCTTCAACAAGTATCTCTGGATGCCTGGGAGTTCTTGGAGGGTCTTGGTCGGCAGGAATAGCAACCGGGAATGCTCCGTGTCCAATGCAGCGCATAAGAATTCCCATTTGCTTCTTATAAATCACGCAGTCATGCTCATGCCCGCAGAGCCAGACGGTTACTTGCGGCAGCAGTGAACCGATCTGGCCATTTAATTTGTCATTGACGGCTTTGCCCGGGGTAATGTCTTCAAAGGCACTAAACAACTGGTGATGGGACAAGAGCACAGTCTTGCGGCCATCTGAGGTGTCGAGGCGCCGCTTTAACCAGGCAACTTCCGTATCCTCAAGATAAGTAGGATCCGATCCTCCCAGAGTTCGATCGTGTAGTCCCGTATCGATGGCAACGAACTGCCAGTCCTTATTGCGAAGACAGAAATAGCTGGCCGGCTGGCCCATCAGGTCGATGAGTTTGTAATAGGGTCCGCCGCCCGCGAACATGTCATGGTTCCCTGACAATGTGAATGAGGGCTGCTTCGAAATAGGAAAATAGCTGTTCCAGATTTGCAGAAAATAGTTCTGCGCCTCGAAGTCCGTGCACGAATAATAAATGTCGCCGAGGTGAATAACCACATCCGGCTTCTTGCTGGCGATCTGCTTAAGAATTCGTTTCGCAGTATCGTCGCCGGTACCCCAATCTCCTACGATGGCGACCTTGGCCTTTCCGTCCGGCAGCTTGCCATCGATCACGAATTGATCAATGTTGGTATAGACCCGGTACGGTACCTTTGCTTTTTCGAACTTGATTTCCAACTGGAATTTTTCATATTGGGTGGCAACCTCCAGCCACCCTGGATCGCACTGTCCATACTTTTCAAATTGTTCCTCGAGCAACTTCGCTTGTGCACTATCGCCCTTGATCTTGGCCCATGCCAATCTGCGCGCGACGGTTGAGCAAAACCTTGCCCCGTCACCCAGCCCCTCCGTTACGGCGATTGGCAAGGTCGAAGGCGCTACCAGCGGCTCCTTGTTGTTTTCCGCGGTGAGATCGAGAGCTGCCGCATGGACCATCGAATCGCTATTATCCGGGCGCGTGACTGCCGCCCCACCGCCGACATCCTCTGAACGCGTCGCGCTGGTTTTCCTGGCTACTACCTGGTCAACTGCTGACTGCCAGAGTGATAAATCAGGATCACGAAACTGCTTGATTTTTGCCATATTTTTTCCTAGACGGACATGATTGTCCTCATCAAATCGACCATTCCCGCACCTTGAAAGGCTGCGTTCCTGCCCAGGTCGGTCGCGTTCTTGAGAAAGATTTCCTTGACCGCCCGGGGATCTCCCCGGTATTCCGGGTGCGCCGATAGAAACGCTGCAATGGCGCCGGATACATGGGGAGCTGCCATACTGGTTCCGCTTCGCTCTTCGTACTCATACCCCTGGTCAAGATGAATCGAACAGGAGATTACCTTCTCTCCAGGCGCTACCATGTCGGGCTTCGGGCGTCCATCACCCGTTGGACCTTTGGAGGAGAAGTAGGAGACGCCATAAGTGTGCGGCTTCGATTTATGAACCGAGCCGACAGCAATTGCGACCTCGGCATTGGCCGGATCGGTAATGGAGAGGCTGAACCATTGCGGTACTTCCTGTCCATTCTCGAGTTTGTTCGTGCCATATCCGGAATTGCCGCAGGAAATCACGACCACAATACCCGAATTGACAGCTCGCGTCACCTCATCGCAGAGGGGACTGTGGCCACAGCCATACCACTTAGGATCGAAAGGATAGCCGAGGCTCATGTTGGCGCCATCGATCTTGATATTGCGACTGGACTGATTCACCTTGCGCAGATATTCAAGCGCCAGAATGGCGTTCGATGCAGACCCGGAACCGTTATCATCAAGGACTTTCACGTTGACGAGAGCCGCCAGGGGCGCCACCCCCGAAGGACAGCCGTGTAGATCGATGATCGTTGGCTCATCATCTCCCTCGGTGAAAGTCGCTGCCTGATAGGGCTTCCCGTCCGCCTTGGGCTTCGCGCTACCCGCGATGATTCCCGCAACGTGCGTACCGTGTCCGTTCGTATCTTCAAGCGTCAGCGAGTTGGAAAAATTCTTACTCAAGTTTTGATCGACAATCCCCTGGAAGTGCGGATGGTCTGTCTTGATTCCTGTATCTAAAATTGCCCAGGTGATGCCCTGGCCCCGTGATTCGAAAGTCCTCCAGCACGCCGTGGCTTTGATCACCTCAGTGGATACGAGCAAATGCGAGTAGATGGTTTCATCTTTCCAGATCAGAGAGACCCAGTCTCTTTTGTCCGCAAGCGTCAGGATGTCCACCGGAAGCATGCTCGCGAAGAGGTAAAAGTCACTCTCTTTGACCACGTAGTTCTTTTCCAGCAGGAAAGCCTTGATCGACTCCTTGGAATGAACAACGCCTGAACTGTCTTCGACCACGGTGATGATCACCGGAATCGGCGTGAGATGTGCCGGGTCCTGCGCATCCATTTCCTTCCGCACCGGAGGCGAGATCAGGAAGTTTTTGAACTGCGGTATCGTTGGTGAGCTCATCTACCTCCCTTCCGCTGCAATGAGCTTCGCGATGCGTTCCGCGAGCGCGCCGATTGTGCGCGAAGGATTCACACCCAGCGCTTCGGGAATGATCGCGGCATCCGCAACGAAGAGATTTTTGTAGCCGAACACTTCGCCGGCGTGGTTGACTACGCCGTTGATCGCGGTATCGCCCATGCAGCATCCGCCCAGAGGATGCGGCGTGATCAGGTATTTGAGAACAGACCATGTGGGCGGCACGACCGGATGTCCGCCCGTGGCCGCTGAAAGCTTCAAATGAGTCGCGATGATGGTTTCAATCGCATCGCGCGATTTCCCAATGTCCCACATCATGGAAAGGCAGGGCTTGCCCGTCAGGAACTCATGGTGCAGATCCAGAATTCCGTTGGCAGCATCGACCCCCTGGGCAAACCACGGCATTACATTTCGAAACGGCTGCGCGTCATCGTCGCGGAGCATGTGGCCGAATGCTTCAATCAGCAGTTTCGCGTAGATTCCGCTCGCGGATTGGCCCGTCTGAACCGCCCTCACGTAATCTGCGAGAAGGTTTGGAAATCCGCCATCCTCAATCCAAAAGGACTGGCCTGCCTCACTGCGGTCAAGAAAGTCGATCGCGCAGGTAATTGTCGGGCCTGTGCTTGGCAGAACGTCGCGGTGAGGATAGAACGCCGGCGTAAGAAAATCGCCGTTGCTGCTCCAATCGTGACCGAGAAACGGGCTGATGTTCGGCAGTGTGCCGGCTACGTGGCGGCAGCGCAGGAGCAACTCCGTGGAGCCGAGGGAACTGGCGGCCACGATCACTATACGCGCAGTTTCGCTATCCGGCACGCGCTGCCCTGTATCAAGGCGGTCAAAGTGTACGCGATAGCCGCCATCCACGGGCTCGATATTGGTAACCAGCGCAAGCTCGCGCACCTCAGCATTCCTCTTCTCAGCGGCGGGAATGTAGTTGCGGTCCAGGGTATTCCTTGCGTCAACTTCGCAGCCTATGTCGCAGTTGCCCAGATGTACGCAGGTCCCTTGTTCCACACCTTGCGCATTGATGAAAGGTTTGCTCTTCGCCGGATTATGGGGGTCATCCTGCTGGTACGTATATAGAGGATCAAAGGTTACGGCGAGCTCCAGCTTCTTGAACCTGTCACCGTGGCCAATCTTCTCGGCGCCTTCTTTCATCAGCCGCATGCGCTCGGTCCATTGATTGTCCGGGACAGGCTTCACGTTCATGAATTTGGCAACTGTATCGTAATGCGGCTTCAATTCAGCATAGGTAATTTCCTTCGGCCAGCCTTGTTTGAAGACCGCTTCAGGCGCTTCGCACGAGATATTGGCGTAAATAAGCGATCCGCCGCCGACGGCCGCGCCCTGGGCGACCGCAATGTGAGGAAAGGCATGGATCTCCAGCCAGCCATTTTCCTTTTCCGGGCAATCGTTGTTCCATATCCACTTGTCACCGGGTTTTCGCGGATAGTTGCCCTTGTTCCATCGCCGGCCGCGTTCGAGAATCAAGACCTTGTATCCAGCCTCGGCCAGGCGGCATCCGGTGATGGCTCCGCCGAAGCCGCTGCCGATTACGATCACATCGAAAGCCATGCTAAGCTCCTACTCTCTTGATGTAGGTATCCCAAAGTTCTCCAAGGAAGAAGCGGCCAAAAGCGGTGGTGGCCCGCAAGCTCTCCGCAACGGTATTGGCATTCAGAGCAGTGAAGGTCCCGGTCATTTTCATAAGCTCTTTTGGTGTGAGTTCCAGGATCCCCGCGCCGACCACTTTACCGGTCTTATCTGTGCCTTCGTATAGCTTTGTATACAGAGTGGTCGTGTCCCGCCAAAGATCAAACAGAGGGTGTACTTGCACGTCTTTCTGGCCGGCAAAGTAATACGCCTTGCCGTCGTGCTGCACGCCCCATTCGTAAACCATCAGCTTCAGTTTTGGGTCTCCCGTGGGCGAAAAGAGGTTAAACACGCCGCCTGGCGCGGGGATGTCGGTCCCAAAAGGCGTCCAGTCCATGCGAACGTCAAGACGGGCCAGATGCTTTGGATCGGCGATGAAGGTATCGAGATCGTCGACTGTAATTGTGCCGTGCATCGTGAGAGGTTGAGACTTGCCGGTTTTTGCGCCTGTCTCAGGATCGCTTTCGTTGAGGGCAAATCCACCTGCCATCACTTCGCTGAACATCATTCCCAACTTGTCGTCACTCATCTCATTGTCCTCTCTTTCAGTCTTTCAACCCCCAGAGTGGTTGAAGAGTCGAGGCGTGCTCAAATCTGGTCTTGCATGTACGAAATCTTAAGATAGAGCGGTTCACTCTTTGCTTCACTCGTCGAAGGATCAACTTCTCGTAAGGCTACCGCGCGCCGCCCATGTGCCTGGGCGTCACCGCCACTCAGGCGAGTGCACCGGCGATATCGGGCCAAATCGCAGTGGAAGCTCCTTCCCCGATATAGCAGTCGAGGTGTCCAAAATTCTTGTAAACGGTCCGGCGATAGTTTCCGGTTCCGTTCGCCTGGCACAAGAGGTTGAAGGTTTGCTCGGTGCCTTGTGGAACGAACATCCGATTCTCGGCGCCCGAAATGAAGGTAATCGGCAGTTGCAGCCGGTCGAGGTGCTTGTGATCTTCATCTGTAAGTATGTTTTCCTTCCGCGCCCAGTTCGCCACGTCCTGTAAGAATGCAGTCAGACATTCCGGGACCAGGTCACCCATCATGGCGTGCGTTGGTGCGTTCACGCGCGAGTGGAAAATGAGATCACCAAACGTGGCGCTATGACGGGAGCACACCGGGTTATCGCACGAGTATGACTTGGGAAGCACGTGCGACAAGAAGGAGACGGCGAGATCGGCCATTTTCCTGTTTTTATCGGCGAGCCGCTGGTGCATCATCTCGCCTCCTGGCAACAGACGGTCCATGCGGGTCTTGAGCTTCAGGGCCCCGACAGGAGTCATGTGAAGGTGCAAAGCCACTTGACTTGCCACAAATGAACCAATCTGCTCGCGCTGCATGTAACCACGCACCAGAGAGAGTAAGAAGCATGGTGACGAGAGACAGTGCGCCAGCACCGAAACTTTTTTGGTGTTGGTGCGGCGCCGGACTTCAGCCACGGCAGCGGGCCAGTCATAGTGGGCGACATCATCCAATGTATAAGGTTTTTCGTGCGCCGCCAGCAACGGACTGGTTCGCCAGTCAACCAGCCAGACATCAAAGCCCTTAGCAACCAGGAACTCAACCAGGTTTTGCGGCACCGTGTCAATACAGTAGGACAACGCGGTCATGGCCGTCCCCGGCGTGACGAGGATTGGCCCGCGGGTTCCTCCACTGGTATGGTGCATCAACAATGCGTTGCCATCTCCGGCTGTGAAATCGATTCGCTCAAGCGGAGGGAACGCCAGGTTTCTGCGGGCACCGAAATATGGCGGAAAAGAATGCAGCAAAGAACCGTTGTCTGTCATGACAACCTTCCAATCTGCCCACTTGGGGCTGCCGTGTCGGCTGCCTGTGCGATGTGGGCTCCGCCACCGGCGTTTGGGAGAGAAGCAAAAGTTATACCATCGAACCTGACCAGGCCAAGGGAATAAAGTTTCAGGGCAGTGGACAGGTTTCCAGTATAGCTGCCGGACATCTCAACTTACGCCTACCAGCTAGTGAGTCGGCGGGTAAGAGCGTTTCAGGCATTCGGACAAACCGATTAAAAAAGATGGAATGCGTGAAACGCTGTTGCTGCCAGGTTCACCATTGAGTATCCAGCTTAATAGGATGTGTCCTCAAGGATATGCTCTCTTTTGTTGGTAAGGTTTTTGGGCTACGTAAAACTTGTTCCCGAAATGGGCAGCGCTATTCAGTCGGCCCCCTTTTTGCTTGCAGGTGCCTGGGGTTACCTTCATAATTTCGCTTCCGATTCAATTGAGGGAAATGCGGCCAGCAGTGAGGGCCTGGCTTTTACGAAAGGTGGGAAAAATAAATGGCAAACTCAGATGGCACTACGCACAATGGACTCAAAGAGCTGTTTGAATATCCATTCATGTCTTGCCTTACCGAAAGGCGGACGCGCCGTGTCGCCCGCGGAACTTCGATCAATGCCGGCCCGCTCAGTTACACCAGCAACAACCAACCGGATCCGCTGAGCAAGCTTGAGGAAGCGGTCCTAATTGTCTCGACGGGCGTGACCGGCGTCTCAACTCACGATGGCCCTCTCATACGTCCGGATGGAATTCCGGAACTGGCCACTCCTTTTCTCAACGTAATCGCTCGTTCAGCGAGCAGTGCTGACAATTGCCAGGCAACCAGCTTTTTCATGATCAACGATCAAGGCATTTTCCTGATCAAGCAGCCTAAGGGACGCGATGCAATCCCCTTCGTCAAGGACCTGCCGCCCCGTTGGGCAGACTGGAAGGAGCAGGATTGGATCGCAGCGGCGGATGCCGTCAAAGTCCAGGTATCCTCTCATCGCCTGGATTTCCCGCGCGACTACCCGTACTATCTGGGCTGGAACGCGCAAATGTCGAACCGTCCAGGAACCACGATGTTCCTGCCGGTGGTGGATTGTACCTGGCAATACATCAATGCGATCCTGATCCTCGCGTCCGAACCCGACGGCAAACGGCCGTTGTTCATCGACGATTTTCGCTCGTTCCATCCTTCGGGAGTCGTGGAAGTCCTGGCGTGGCTAGGCAGCAAGTTGGGGCTGAGTGACGATATACCCTATCAGCCGATTGGCGGGCTCAAGTGGGTTCGGAACAAATTCGTAAACAAGGACAACGCCGCTCCCCTGGGATTCGGGCGCGCCCTGCGCACGGACTACGAGTGCTTCTTCGCCATGCAGAATCTAATGCTGGTGGGACAGGCACTGGGCATTGGCGGCTGGATTCACGGCTCTGTCTTCCCACCTTACATCTACCAGACTGATCCTGCGAAAGGCTGGTATGGGCTGGGCTTCCGAATGATGGAACCGAAGAAGCTGAAGCCGACTCCGCCGGTTCCAGCCTCGCAACCTAACCCAGTCGGAATTGATGGGATCTTTGAAGGCCTGTGTCCGCCGTACGTCAAGTCAATGAACGAGGCCGTGGACCGCGTCGTCGAATCCAAGTACGGCCCGCGCGGCAATTATGGCGATCAAGCAGTGTTCTCTCTGCCCTATCGCCAGCCAAAGAACGCGGAGGAGTATGTGCGCGAGGGTACGCAGTACTCTGCCCAGACGATCGCCTACACCAAAGACATTTGCAATTACATCTACGATACCTACGGCCGCTTCCCAGCGCACGTAGACACGTTTTACACACCGGGCATGTGGCTACAGTTCTCACATCTCGAAATGGAGTACTACGAGCAGTTTTTCGATCCCAGACTGTACCCGAGGCAGGCACAACACAACGCCGTGTGGCACGGCCGATGACGGCCGGCAGGAAGCCCGTACGAAATCAATGGGATTTGTCATGCAGCTAGGAGGCGAGAGATTATGATTCGGGCCTTGCAAATCACAGTAATAGCGCTCACGGCGCTATTCTTGACAGCCGTGGTCACGTTCCTCCTGCTGGAGAAAACCTGGGTAGGCCCGGAACCGACCACCGCGGAAGGTTACTTCTTGTATGGCTCGACCGGCACGGAGTTGATGCCGCTGCCCGTGTTCCAGGTATTACCAGATCTATTTCCCGATCAGTTCCAGCCGGCGGGTAAAGAAGCGGGAGATTGGATCGACCAGTTCGGCTTCGTGCGAGGCCAGGAGGGCGTCAATGAAGGTCTTCCTCTGGGAATCAATGTAAGCCACTTCCGTCCTAAATCCGGCGCTCCTTCGCCTATCCCCTTTGTCGGCTTCAACTGCGCGGCGTGCCACACCTCGAAAATACGGCGCTCCCGTGATGATCAGGGCCTAACTATCTACGGGATGGGCAATCCAACAATTGACCTGGTGGCATTCGGTGATGCGGTCAAGACATCGTTATTGGACGAAAAGCGGCTCACTCCGGAAGCCGTGGTTTCCGCCTATGAAGCCAAGTACCACAAGGCAATCGGCCCGCTCGATAAATTGATGATAACCATCTGGCTTAAAGGAGCACGCAAGGAGATACGCGCGGAGTTGCCGCTACGCGATTGGCCGCGTAGCGGGGCCGAACTGCGCGACTCAAGTCTGCTTCCAAGCGGCCCGGGGCGGAACCAGCCCATGAAAGAGACGATGCGTTTTTTAATCGATCGCACTCCTTTCCCTGACGGAGGCTCGTCACAGATTCCAAGCTTGTACCATCAGGAACGGCGTGACTGGGCGCAATACGATGGCAGCGTTCGCGACCCGCTGACGCGCAACTCTCTGGCTGCCCTGGGTGTGGGCGCATCGGTGTATAACTTGCGGACGCCGGGAATTCTGCACACGGTGCAACAGACTTATCAGTATTTGAAACCGCTCGAAGGGCCAAAATATACCGAAGTCTTCAAGGACCAGAATGTCCGTATTGATGCCAAGCGGGCCGAACGCGGACGCGTAGCCTACATGCGCTATTGCGGCGACTGCCATCATCCACATTGCATATCGTGCCGTGCGCGTGTTTTTCATTTTGTTTGCCTTCACCTAGATTTCTTCCTATTCATGATCGCGAACCTGGTGTCCCATTTTGCTATTTAGGGGGCGGCACGCAATTTTGCCTGCACGCTCGTCATAAATGCAGATGCTTGTCCTTCAGACCGGATTTCATTCGGATTGACGCCACTTTGTTGTGAGGGTGGAAGAATCTGTTTCTCGAGAAGCGAGGCGGTTTCGACGTGAGCACGAAGATGATCGTTGATATCCGCATTGAGGTGGGCTGCATCGACATGAGCGGAACCCAGTGCGGCAATCGCGGTAGAGTGTGGCGCGGTTAGTGAAAATGAGATTTGTTCG
>Ga0137403_10010347_pt1 | contig 10333 bp, 11 predicted proteins | sample CZOMad2_1_16fung_FD_122057 | JGI IMG/M metagenome (GOLD analysis project Ga0137403, IMG submission 122057) | Vadose zone soil fungal communities from Angelo Coast Range Reserve, California, USA - CZOMad2_1_16fungal (Hybrid Assembly) | ecosystem: Environmental > Terrestrial > Soil > Vadose zone... | reverse complement strand
CAGGCGGACACGACGGCGAAGAAGGCCCATCTGAAGGCCGGCGACCTCGAGATCGACCGCTCCCGTTTCGAGGTCCGCATGCAGGGCACGCTCGTCAAGCTCACCCCCAGGGAGTTCGAGCTCCTCGCCGCGCTCGTCGGCACGCCCGGGCGAGTGTTCGGGCGCGACGAGCTGCTCGACGTCGTCTGGGGCCGCGACGGGTTCGTCGAGCCCCGGACCGTGGACGTCCACATGGCGCGGCTCCGCCGCAAGTTCGTCCTGGCGAAGCTCCAGGCGCCCGGCATCGAGACGGTCCGCGGCGTGGGCTACCGCTGCCGAGACGCCGAATCGTAACAGATTCGTAACACACCGATAACGGGATCGAAACACACCCCGGACACGATGGGACAGGTATGACAAGGAGAACCACGATGCGCCGATTGACCGCGGGCTTCCTCGGTACCATGCTGCTCGTCACGGGATGGAGCGTCCGACCGGCCGGCGCGCAGCTGCTGATGAACGGCGCCGGGGCGACCTTCCCGTATCCCATCTACTCGAAGTGGTTCGACGAGTACGCCACGCTGGATTCGGGCGTCCGGTTCAACTACCAGTCGATCGGCAGCGGCGGCGGGATCAAGCAGATCTCCTCCCGCACGGTGGACTTCGGCGCCTCCGACGGTCCGATGACCGACGAGCAGCTCAAGCAGGCGCCGGCCGAGCTCCTGCACATTCCGACCGTGCTCGGCGCCGTGGTGGCCACCTACAACCTGCCAGGCAGCCCCAAGCTGCGCTTCGCGCCCGACGTTGTCGCCGATATCTTTCTCGGAAAGATCACGAAGTGGAACGACCCGCGCATCACAGCGGCGAACCCCGGCGTGACGCTGCCCGATCAGCAGATCCTCGTCGTGCACCGTTCGGACGGCAGCGGGACCACCTACATCTGGGTCGATTACCTGTCCAAGGTCAGCTCCGACTGGCAGCAGAAGGTGGGCAAAGGCACATCGGTCAACTGGCCGGTCGGCCTGGGCGGCAAGGGCAACGAGGGGGTGGCCGGGCAGGTCAAGAACACCCCCGGCGCGCTCGGCTACGTGGAGCTCGCGTACGCGGTGAAGAACAAGATGCCGGTCGCGTCGGTGAAGAACGCGGCCGGTACGTTCGTCGAGCCGACGATCGCCGGCACGACCGCCGCCGCCATGGCGGCGTGGAAGAGCATGCCCGCCGACTTCCGGGTGTCGCTCACCAACCCGCCGGGTGAGGACGCCTATCCGATCGCGTCCTTCACCTGGCTGCTCGTCTACAAGGATCAGCCCAACGAGCTGAAAGGGCGGGCGCTGGTGAAGTTCCTCTGGTGGATGAGCCACGAGGGGCAGAAGTACGCCGACGACCTGCTCTACGCACCGCTGCCGCCGCCGGTGGTCAAGCAGATCGAGGCGAGGATCCGGCAGATCACGTATCAGGGCAAGCCTCTGACGGCGGCGCGGTAGCGAGACCATGTCGGTCGTCGCGATCCCGCAGACGGCCGCTCGAGCGGCGCCGCGGAATCTCGGCGACCGCATCCTGCGCGGCGCGCTGCGGCTCGCCGCGCTGACGCTCGTGCTGCTCGTCGTCGCGATCGTCGTCGAGATGCTCCGGACCGCGGTACCAGCCTTCCGCGCCTTCGGCTGGCGGTTCCTCGTGACCTCGACGTGGGACCCGGTGGCCGAGCGCTTTGGCGTCGTGCCCTTCCTCTATGGCACCGTCGTCTCCTCGCTGCTCGCGCTGCTGATCGCCGTGCCCCTCGGGATCGGCGCGGCGATCTACCTCGCCGAGCTCGCGCCGGCCTGGATCCGGCCGCCGCTCGCCTTTCTCGTCGAGCTCGTCGCCGCCGTCCCGAGTGTCATCTATGGGCTGTGGGGCATCTTTGTCCTGGCCCCGCTGCTCCGGACGTGGGTGCAGCCGTTCCTCGGCACGACCCTGGGGTTCCTGCCGCTGTTCAAGGGCCCGCCGTACGGCGTCGGGATGCTCGCCGCCGGCATCATCCTCGCCATCATGGTGGTGCCGTTCATCAGCGCGGTGAGCCGCGAAGTGCTGCTCGCCGTGCCGAACACGCAGCGCGAGGCGGCGCTGGCGCTCGGTGCCACCCGCTGGGAGACCACACGCATCGCCGTCCTGCGCTACGGCCGCTCAGGCCTCGTGGGCGCGATCCTGCTCGGTCTCGGGCGCGCCCTCGGCGAGACGATGGCAGTGACCATGGTGATCGGCAACCGGCCCGAGGTCGCGCTGTCGCTGTTCGCGCCTGGCTACACGATGGCGAGTGTCATCGCCAACGAGTTCACCGAGGCGACGTCCGACCTCTATCTGTCCGCGCTCATCGAGATCGGGCTGCTGCTCTTCGTTGTGACCATGATCGTCAACGGTCTGGCGCGGCTGCTCGTGTGGTCCGTTGGCGGCCCCGTCAAGGTCGTCCGCGAATGACGCCCGGCGCGCGTCGCGCCGTCAACGTGGCCATGTCCTGGCTGGCCGCGTCCGCGGCGGGGCTGGTCGTGCTGCCGCTGCTGCTGATCTTCGCGTTCCTGCTGTGGCAGGGCGCGTCCGCCGTGAACCTCGACTTCTTCGTGCGGCTGCCCAAGCCGGTGGGCGAGACGGGCGGCGGCATGGCCAACGCCATCGTCGGCACGCTCATTCTCGTCGCGCTCGCCGCGGGTCTCGGTTTGCCCCTCGGCATCCTCGGCGGCCTCTACCTCGCGGAGTCCCGTGACCGGCGGCTGCCGTGGCTGGCGCGGTTCCTGGCCGACGTCCTCAATGGCGTGCCGTCGATCGTCATCGGAATCTTCGCCTACACGCTGATCGTGCTGCCCATGCGCGGGTTCTCGGCGCTGGCGGGAGGCTTTGCCCTCGCGGTGATCATGCTGCCGATCGTCGTGCGCACGAGCGAGGAGATGGTGCGACTGGTGCCGGCATCGCTGCGTGAGGCGGCGCTGGCGCTCGGCATCCCCGAGTGGAAGATGCTCCTGCGCATCGTGCTGCCGACGGCGCGCGCCGGCATCATCACGGGCGCCATGGTCGCGATCGCGCGGGTGGCCGGCGAGACCGCGCCCCTCCTGTTCACCGCCTTCGGCAACCGGTTCTGGCACCAGGGCCTCGACCAGCCGATCGCCGGGCTGCCGTTGCAGGTCTTCGCCTACGCGATCTCGCCGTACGACGACTGGCACCGCCAGGCATGGGCGGGGGCGCTCGCCCTCATCGGCATGGTCTTCGTGGTGAGTCTCGCCGCCCGCGTCGTGACGAGCGGCCGCTTCACGGGGGTGAGGTGACATGGCGGATGGCATCCTCGTCAAGAATCTCAACGCGTGGTTCGGCGAGCACCACGTGCTGCACGACGTCGGGATCGCGATGGCGCCCAAGGCCGTCACTGCGCTCATCGGTCCGTCGGGCTGCGGCAAGTCGACGTTCATCCGCTGCCTCAACCGCATGCACGAGGTCGTGCCCGGCGCGCGCGTCGCCGGTAGCGTGCGCGTCGAGGGCCAGGATGTCTACGCTCCCGGTGTCGATCCCGTCCAGGTCCGCCGCAAGATCGGTATGGTCTTTCAGAAGCCGAACCCGTTCCCGACGATGTCGGTGTTCGACAACGTGGTGGTGGGCCTGCGCCTGGCCGGCATCCGCGAGCGCGCCGTCCTGCACGAAGCCGCCGAGCGCGCGCTGCGCCAGGCCGCGCTGTGGGACGAGGTGAAGGACGCGCTCGGCAAGTCGGGCGTCAGCCTCTCCGGCGGCCAGCAGCAGCGGCTCTGCATCGCGCGGGCGCTGGCCGTGGAGCCCGAGGTGCTGCTGATGGACGAGCCCTGCTCGGCCCTCGATCCCATCGCGACGGCGAGGATCGAGGAGTTGATCCTCGAATTGCGCAGCACGCTGACGATCGTGATCGTCACCCACAACATGCAGCAGGCGGCGCGCGTGTCGGAGGCGACGGGGTTCTTCCTGCTCGGTGAGCTGGTGGAGTTCGGGGTGACGCGGCAGCTCTTCACGAACCCGCACGACAAGCGGACCGAGGACTACATCACCGGCCGGTTCGGGTAGAGGCGGAGGACGGCATGCAGCGGCACTTCCACGAAGAGCTCGACGCGCTCAAGCAGACGCTGCTCGCCATGGGCGGCCTCGTCGAGGACCAGATCCGACGGGTGATGACCGCGCTCATCGAGCGCGACAGCGAGCTGGCCCAGGAGGTCATCGACCGCGACGCGCAGGTCAATGCCTACGACATCGAGGTCGACGAGAAGTGCGTCGAGCTGCTCGCGCTGCACCAGCCCACGGCCGGCGATCTGCGGTTCATCACCACGGCCATGAAGATCGTCACCGACCTCGAGCGCATCGGCGACCAGGCCGTCAACATCGCCCAGCGCGCGCTCGAGCTGAACCGCGAGCCGCAGCTGAAGCCCTACATCGACCTGCCGCGCATGGCCGAGAAATCACAGCGCATGGTCAAGGAGTCCCTCGATGCCTTCGTGACGCGAGACACGGAGCTCGCGCGACGCGTGTGCGCCGAAGACGCCGAGGTCGACGCCCTCAAGGAGCAGATCTTCCGCGAGCTGCTGACCTTCATGATGGAAGACGCGCGGACGATCCCGCGCGCCATCCGGCTGATCCTGATCTCGCGCTTCCTGGAGCGGGTGGCCGACCACGCCACGAACATCGCGGAGATGGTCGTCTACATGGTCGAGTCGAAGATCGTCCGCCACACGCTGGCCTGACCTCAGCGCGCGGCGGCGCGGCGCGGGCGGGCCGTCTTCGGGCGCGCGCGCAGATGCACGGTGCGCCCGCTCACCCGCGTGTCGCACTTCGGGCAGTAGTACTTCAGCTCCAGCGCGGCATCGCACTCGTCGTGGACGAGCGCCGCGTCCTTGTGGACGTGCCGCGCGCCCCACACGGCGAGGGCGCCCACCACCATCCCGAGATCCCGCCCGCGAGGCGTCAGCGCGTAGGCGGCACGCGGCGGGTGCTCGGAGTAGAACTGCCGGGCGACGATGCCGTGCTCCTCGAGAATCTTGAGACGCTCCGAGAGCACATTGGGAGCGATCCCCTCGAGGGAGCTCTGGAGATCCTGGAAGCGCCGCGACCCGGAGAGCAGGTCGCGGATGACCAGCAGCGTCCAGCGCTCGCCGAGCAGCTCGAGCGACTTGGCCACCGGACAGCGCTGGCCGTAACGCTTGGGCATGGCGCCAGTATAGTCCTTGACAGAAACGCTAGTCACTAGTATTTAACAAGTCATGGCCGCTCCGGCCGGCACCCTCGGCGCCCTCCCGATGGCCCCGGCGGCCCCCGCCACCGAGGGCCTGGCCGCGGGCACCCGCGCGCTCCTCGAGGCGCCGATCCCCGGCACGCTCCTGCGGCTGGCCGCGCCCAACGTCGTCGTCATCACCGTCCAGGCCGCCATCAACGTCCTCGAGGCGGTGTACGTGGGCTGGCTCGGCCGCGACGCGCTCGCCGGCATCGCTCTCGTGTTCCCGCTCGTCATGCTGATGCAGACGATGTCGGCGGGCGGCATGGGCGTGGGGATCGCCTCCGCGATCGCGCGCGCCCTCGGCGGCGGGCGGCGGCGCGATGCCGACGCGCTCGTGCTGCACGGGCTCCTCATCGCGCTGGCCTTCGCCGCCGCCTTCACCGTGGGCATGCTGTGGGGCGGGCCGCGGCTGTATCGCGCCATGGGCGGCACCGATGGCGTGCTGGCGGCGGCGCTCACGTATTCCAACGTCGTCTTCGCCGGCGCCGGCGCCGTCTGGCTCTTCAACACGCTCGGCAGCGTCCTGCGCGGCGCGGGCAACATGCGACTGCCCGCCGTCGTCGTCGTGGTGGGCGGCGCATTCCTGGTGGTGCTCTCGCCCGCCCTGATCTGGGGCTGGGGGCCGCTGCCACGGCTGGGCATCGCCGGCGCCGGCGTCGCGGTGGTCAGCTACTACGCCGCGGGCAGCCTCGTCCTCTTCGCGGCGCTGCGGTCGCGGCGCAACCTCGTGAGGCTCTCGGTGCGCGGCGTCCGCCTGCGCGTGGCGTTGTTCCGCGACATTCTGCAAGTGGGGGTGCCGGGCGCGCTCAACACGATCCAGACGAATCTCACGGTTGTGGTGCTCACCGGACTCGTCGGCGCCTTCGGCACGGTGGCCCTGGCCGGCTACGGCACCGGCGCCCGGCTCGAATATCTGCAGATCCCCCTCGTGTTCGGGCTCGGCTCGGCGCTCGTGACGATGGTCGGCACCAACGTCGGCGCCGGTCAACTGGCGCGGGCGCGGCGCATCGCGCTCGTCGGCGGGGCGATGGCGTTCGCGTTGACGGAGGCGATCGGGCTCGCGGCCGCGCTGTTCCCCGGCGTCTGGATGGGCCTCTTCACCCGCGACCCCGACGTCGTCGCCGCCGGCAGCGCCTACCTGCGCGTGGTGGGGCCGAGCTACGGATTCTTCGGCCTCGGGCTGGCGCTGTACTTCGCGTCGCAGGGCGCCGGGCGCGTGCTCTGGCCGCTCGTCGCCGGGTTCATGCGCCTGGTGCTCGCCGCCGTGGGCGGCTCGCTGGTGATCCACTGGCTCGGCGGCGGACCGAGGGCGCTGTCGGTTGTCATCGCGCTCGCGTTCGTGCTGTTCGGCGTCACGCTCCTGTCCGCCGTCAAGGGCGGCGCCTGGCGCCCCGGGAAGGTCTGAGGGCGCGAGAGCGCCCGCGCTCCAGGAGGGGAAACGTCATGGCCAGGATGCTCGACCTGATCGAGAAGCTCGCCCGCGGCGAAGCGTCGCCGCCGCCGATCGCGACTCTCCTCGGGTTCACGCTCGCCGCGGCCGAGCCGGGGCGCGCGGTGATCGAGTTCGAGGCGACCGAACGCCACGCCAATCCGATGGGCACGCTGCACGGCGGGGTGCTGGCCGACATCGCCGATGCCGCCATGGGCATGGCCTACGCGGCGCGGCTCGACGAGGGCGAGACGTTCACGACGCTGGAGCTCAAGATCAACTTCCTCAAGCCCGTGTGGACCGGCAAGCTGCGCGCCGAGGGACGCGTGATCTCGGGCGGACGCAGCGTCGGGCTCGTGGAGTGCGACGTGCGCGATGCGAAGGACCGGCTGGTGGCGCGTGCCACCAGCACGTGCATGACGCTGCGGGGTGAAGCGGCCGCCGGACGATGACCGTATGCTCCTGGGATGGGCGTCGCGGCCATCCTGCTGCTCGTCACCAACGTCGTCTATGCGACATCGTACGTCGTCACGCGCCTCGTCCTCGACGACGTGCCGCCCGCGACGCTGGCGCTGCTCCGGCTCGTCCTCGGCGCCGCCGTCCTGCTTGTGCTCGGCCGGCGCTCGTCACGCCCTGAGCCGGGACGCGTACGGTCCGCCCGCGTCTTCTGGATGGGCGCGCTCGGCTTCGCCGCGGCCTTCGCGCTCTCGCACTGGGGCATCGCGCGCTCGTCGGCGACGAACGCCGCGCTGCTGATCGTCGTCGAGCCACTGACCCTGGTCGCCCTCGGCCCGCTGCTGCTCGGCGAGCGGCTCACGCGGCGCGAGGCGGCGGGCGCGGCGGTCGCGGTGGCCGGCGCCGCGCTCGTCGTCCTCAATGGCGTGCCGGGCGTGACGCTCGAGATCCTGCCACGCTGGCAGGGTGACGTCCTGCTCGTGCTCTCGGGCGTCGCGTACGCCTCGTACTCGCTGCTCGGCCGCACGGTGCTCAGCGAAACGAACGCGGCGGCGATCACCACGCGCTCGATCATCTGGGGCGCGGTCGTGATGGCGCCGCTGGCCGGGCTCGAGTGGGCGGCGGGCGCGCGGCCGAGCCTGACCCCCTCGGCGATCGTCGGTACCCTCTACCTGGCGCTGGTCATCAGCGCCGGCGCCTACCTCGTCTGGAACTGGGCGCTGGCGCGCGTCGAGGCGTCGCGGGCGGCGCCGTTTCTGACCATCCAGCCGGTGGTGGGAGCGCTGCTCGGTGCCGTCGTGCTCGGCGAGCCCGTCACGCGCTTTACGGCCATGGGCGGCGGCCTCGTCGTCCTCGGCCTCTGGATGACGGTCACCGGCCGGCGCTGAGCGTATACTCGAATCGTGCCCGATCGTCGGTACGCGTTACAGAACGAAGAAGCCAATCGGCTGATCGTCGACCTGCTCGATGTCCTCGCGGTGCCCTCGGACCGCCGCGGCTACTTCCAGCACATGCTGACGACTGTCCTGAAGCTCTACGAGGACGGCGCGTCCACCGGCGATCTGAAGGTCACCAACACGGCGCTGAAGGAGTTGCGGTACGCGTACAAGGTGTTCGCGCCGTACCGCGACGTCCGCAAGGTCACGGTGTTCGGCTCCGCGCGCACGGCCCCGACCCAGTCGGCGGCCATGGCCGCGCTGATGTTCGGCCGCCGCATGGTCGAGGAGGGCTGGATGGTGGTGACCGGCGCCGGCGCCGGCATCATGGGCGCCGCGCAGGAAGGCGCCGGCGGCGAGCGGTCGTTCGGCCTCAACATCCGGCTGCCGTTCGAGCAGGAGGCGAACCCGTGGATCGCCTCCGACCCCAAGCTCATCACCTTCAAGTACTTCTTCACGCGCAAGCTCTTCCTCGTGAAGGAGGCGAGCGGCATCGCCCTCTTCCCGGGCGGCTTCGGCACCATGGACGAGGCGTTCGAGGTGCTGACGCTGATGCAGACGGGCAAGGCGACGATCGTGCCGATGGTGCTCGTGGAGACCGACCAGACGCCGTACTGGCGGAAGTGGGACGTCTTCGTACGCGACACGCTCGCCGCGCAGAACCTCATCGATCCCATCGACACGTCGTTCTACCGCATCGTCGACACGGTCGACCAGGCGGTGGAGCAGCTGACGACCTTCTACCGCGTCTATCACTCCTCGCGGATCGTGGGCGACAACCTGGTGTTCCGGCTGACCCGCCCGCTGCGCGACACGGATCTGGCGCTGATCCAGCAGCGCTTCGAGGACGTGCTCAAGGGGCCGGTGGACCAGGCGCCGGGGCCATTCCCGCAGGAGTACAACGAGTGCCCGGATCTGCCGCGGCTGCTCGTGCCGTTCAACCGCTCGTCGTACGCGCGGCTGCGGCAGCTGATCGACTTCGTCAACACGCTCTAGCCGCGGCGCCGATAACGGTCCATCTGCGTCGTTCGCGAGGACGCGGCAGCGGCCCGCCTCCTCGCGCCCTCTCTGCGACGTAGGCGGCCTACGCCGCTCGTCGGCGCCGAGCATCTGGACCGTTCTTGCCGCCGCTCTAGGCGACCCGACGGAACAGTCCTGGGTAGGCGACGACCAGGCCGTGCGCGTCCACCTCGAGGTCGCGCGTGAAATCACCGTCCACCGACTCGAAGCGATACCGCCGCATCGGCTCCAGGCACGTGTAGCGCTGCCGGTCCGCCTCGACGGTCAGCTCGGGGACGCGCACGTATACCGTGAGGATTTCGGCGGAGCGGCCCGCGGCCAGCCCGAGGCGCCGGATCGGCAGCGTGTTGGTGAAGGGTGTGGCCGTCAGATCGACGTCCAGCGCGCCGTCGAGCGCGACGAGCGCGGCGCCGGCACCGTCGGCCCAGTGTCCGCGGCCGTCGCCGGCCACCACGAGCCCACGCTCGGCGCCGACGAGCGAGACCTCGAGACGGCGGGTGCGCCACGCCGCATCGCACACGATGCGGTAGCGCGCGGCGAACCCGTCGGCGACGACGACGGACTCGGCGCCGACGCCGTCCGCACGCTCGTGGACGACGAGGTGCTCGAGGCCGTCGCCGGCCCAGGGCTGCCAGCGCGCGACGATACCCGTTACTCCGGCTCGGGGCGCTCCACGAGGGTCTGGCACTCCGTGCACACCCAGGTCCTCAAGACCGCCTTCGTGGCGTTGTCGCGGCGAAGCGTCCAGGGGATGAGCGCCATCCGTCCGCAGCGGGGGCAGCGCTCGGGTCGGGCGCCCGGCGGGACGACGGACGGGAGCCACGGGACCTTGGCCGGCATGCGGCGATCATAGCATCGGGCGGTTACAATAGCGGCATGCGGCGCTTCCGCGTGAGCCTCGCCCAGATCAACCCGACCGTCGGAGACGTCGAGGGCAACACGCGCCGCATCGTGGACGGCATCGCGCAGGCGCGCGCGCTCGGCGCCGACCTCGTCGCGTTCCCCGAGCTGGCCATCACGGGCTACCCGCCCGAGGACCTGCTGTTCAAGTCCGCGTTCATCGAGGCCAACCTGACCGCGCTGGCGGACGTGACAAAGGCGGCGCGCGGCCTCACCGCCGTCGTCGGCTTCGTGGACAAGCGTCAGGACCTCTTCAACGCCGCCGCCGTCATCCACGACGGCGCGCTGGCCGGCGTCTATCACAAGCAGTACCTGCCGAACTACGGCGTCTTCGACGAGAACCGCTACTTCCAGGCGGGG
>Ga0137403_10010345_pt1 | contig 10335 bp, 8 predicted proteins | sample CZOMad2_1_16fung_FD_122057 | JGI IMG/M metagenome (GOLD analysis project Ga0137403, IMG submission 122057) | Vadose zone soil fungal communities from Angelo Coast Range Reserve, California, USA - CZOMad2_1_16fungal (Hybrid Assembly) | ecosystem: Environmental > Terrestrial > Soil > Vadose zone... | reverse complement strand
CGAAAATCGCTCGCGGTACTGGCGATTCAGCCGCTTGTTGTTCACGAGAAGTTCAAGGAAGGGCGTTTACTAACGCATCGATTTCTTCTGAAGTGTTGTAAAGATGCGGAGAGATACGTAGCCGGTCGCCGCGCGGTGCGGTAATTATGTTTTTGTCTCTGAGATGAGAGTACAAATTCATCGCATTCAGGCCGCTAGTGTGTTGAATGCAGACGATCTGCGATTTTTCACCGCGCTGTCTGGAGCTAACGATTCGATAGGGCCTGTTTGCCAAACATTCGCACAGATAGTCAGTGAGCGTTTCCAGATGCGCCTGGATGCGCTCTATCCCTGTTTCAGAGAGGAGTTTCAAACTTTGCTCAAGACCGTGAATGAGGGCCATCGGTCCAGTTCCTGTTTCCCATGCAAGCGCGCCACGATTCCAGCCCTGGGAAAAGTTTGCATAGTCATCTGGCTCGGGAACACTGATCCAGCCAACCAGCGTTGGCTGAATCCGTTCACGAGCTCGGTTGGACAAATAAAGAAAGCCTACACCCTCGGACGTGAGCAGCCATTTGTGACAGGCGCCCGCCGCGACATCGACGAGCTCCGCTTGCACATCGATGGGAACCACACCCAATGCCTGAATGACATCCACGACCAGCAACGCATCAACTGCGCGTGCCGCCCTACCCAGTCGCTCAAGATTCGCGCGAAAACCGGACGCGTATTGCACCTGGCTGATTGCAACTAATCGCGTTTTCGTGTCAATCAGTGCGATCAATTCGTTCAGATCGAGTCTGCCGTCGTGCTCCTCGACCATGCGCACTTCGACGCCAAACGCGTCGCGCAGCCGCAGCCAGGGGTAGATGTTGGAAGGAAATTCATTGCGGAAAGTGACCAAATTTTCGCCGGTCTGCCAGCGCAGACCGTTGGCAACGGTCGACAGACTATCCGACGTATTGCGCATGAACGCAACTTGCTCCGAACGCGCGCCCAGCATCGTCGCGAGCAGTGTGCGGGCCCTTTCTTTCGTAGCAATCCAACTGCGAAAGTTGAGCGAGCCGTTCCTGGAAACGTCTGTTAACTGACTCTGTATGGCGGCGATCGTAGCGGCGGGCGGTGGCGAGACGGCGGCGTGGTTTAGATAGTGAACGCGCTCGGTTACCGGAAACAGCGCGCGCAAGGCATCGTTCATAATCTATTTTGTGAAGGTTGAATCAGGGATGTAGGGACGACCGTACAGTTCTTTGAATAACCAGCCGAGCACACGCGCTTCCGCAGTACATAATGTTTCGATCCAACAGTTGAGCAGAAAATCTTCGCGGCCGCGTGCTGACGGAATTTTTTGGGCTTCACCCACAACCGATTCACCCAACTCCAAATCGAGTTGATATGCAACTGAAGCAGCCTCATTAGCTTTCGACGCGGCGTCGAGTGCGTTAAGAAGCTGGCTGATCCAACTGTGAAGCTCTGATTCGGTAGCATGCTCTGCCAGCGCCTGAATTATTCCGATGGCCAGACGATCCTCAGCGCGATTGAAAGCGAAGACCTGTTCGCCCGTCGCCTGACTCTGCTGCTGTTTCCACTGAAACACCTCTTCAACGTTGCGGTGTTTGACGATTGCGACGCGCTGATCGAAATCAAGGAACCATTGAATAACATCCGGCACCGAATCCAGATCAATTCTTCCGGCTGCATCACGTGCCAAGGCCGGCGGACCGGTCGAAGCGCCGTCTCCGTTTACTGGAATTGCTCTTGAAACTTCAGGACTGCTCATTGGGAAATCATTTGACGGCTGAATGTCCAGCACGGTTTAGTTCAAAAGCGGCTCTGACTTCTCCGACCACATCTCCGCGCCGGTTGCTGACCGGGAAAAACGCGTAACGGGAAACGGCCTCAAGCGATTCATCGACCAGCACGCCAAGTTGCCGCAGCGACTCAATCACCACCGTAGGGCGGGCGCGATGATCGTCGCCATCCTCAATCTTCAGCGCCAACCCAAAGCCGCGCGGCCAATCGTCGCAGGGCAAAACGCCGACCGTATAAACTCCCTCGGCTCCAACTTTCGAAACCAAACGGCCAGCGGCAGCCCGCATCATCTCTGTATCAAGGCGATCGGTAGAGCCACCGATCAGTTCCGGGTAAGTCGTCATCGCCGAAACAATGCGTCCGCAGGCCGCTTTCGTCTGCTCATCAAATTCGTTGGGCGGCGACATCAGGCGCGCATACATCAAGGCCATCGCCTTGACCGTCACGCCAAACACTGGGACGCCGCAGCCGTCGATGCCGATCGAGATGTCTTCAATAGCGATATCGGAAAACTGCGAAATGCCCTTGCCGATTGCCAATTGTACCGGATGGCTCGGCTCATAATAATTTTCGGTGGCTGCGCCCAGATGCAGCGCCAGCGCCAACATGCCGGCATGTTTTCCTGAACAGTTATTCTGCAAAACGTTTGGTGCCTCGCCGCGCTGGCGCAGCGCTCGGGCCTCTTCAGGACTAAAAGGCTCGTGCGTTCCGCACTTCAAAGCTTCCGGTCCCAGTCCAATTTTCTTAAGCATCGAAGCAACGACTGCGGTATGCATTAGTTCGCCACTGTGGGAAGCACAGGCGAGCGCGATCTCTTTTTCAGTGAAGCCAAAAGCAGCGGCGGCGCCGGAAGTGATCAAGGGAATGGCTTGATGAGGTTTGGCGGAAGAACGCAAGAAAGTAACTGTTTCAGGCGCGCCAAGGTACGCGACCATGCGGCCATCAGGTTCTACCGCGACCACGTGGCCGCGATGTCGCGACTCAGTAATCGCGCCGCGTGTTACTTCCACCAGAGGCTCGGCGGCAGGAACCTCCAGATTGTTTGCAGACGGTTGGCGACTAACCTGCATACGTTTGCGCTTAGCTCGCTTAAGGGAACGGACGGCATGTTACCACGACGCGATCCGAAAGTCTGACTGACAATGAAACCGGGTAGGACTTAATTTTGAAATTTACCGTCTGCGGATTACTTAGCGTGCTCGGCGACTCTGCGCTGACCCTTGATTAAAACCTCACCGCCGAAGCGGAGAGAAGGCAAAGACTACGCAGAGAAATGGAGATTAAGAAACTACGAGAAACTGACAGCAAAAAAGGCAGAAGATTTTACTTCTGCCAGCTCATGTTCTCAACTCAAACTGAATTTAGCTTTTTCCTTGTTTCTTCCCTCGCCTGGCGCCGTAACTGAGGACGGTCAGCTTCACGGTCCGCTTGCCAAATCGCATTGCTTCCCTGGAACTGGGAATCCAGATATCAATGTGCCGCCCACGAATCGCACCCCCAGTGTCAGCAACCAGGTACTCGCCTGAATAACCCGGATGCTCCAATCGAACCCGCGAACCGAGTGGCAAAACACGCGGGTCGGCAGCAATCAAACCTCGGCTCACCATTCTGCCGCTGGCTGTTCTGCCTCTCAGACTATAGGCCGTGGCCACGTAGTTAGTAGCTGGACCGGCAATGGACTGGTCACTACTGAGTGTATCTTTCAGGTTGGTAGAATCATCCGCCGTGGGAGCTTTCCCCAGCGTCTGGCCTGCATCTTCCTTTTGTTGCTTGAATTGTGAGAGGAGGGTTTCTGCGATTGAAGGCTTTGCGGAAAAAACTATCAAACCCAATAGAAGCACAAACACAATGGCTGCGCTTCGGCCAATTATTGCTTTCATCCGTCGGGTCTCCCGTCCGATTTTTGTCTAGATGGGTTTTCAGCGAGTGCGCGAGTCCGTTCTTTCCTAAGACTCGACCTCCGGCTCAAGGAGTAGGAAACCACGTCAGCCGAAGTTGGGGGCTTGCATCCTTGATGCATGCGCTGAAAACCGCGAGGCCCACCAAAAAGAAAAAGCGGGGGTTAAGAACTCCCCGCTTGACGGCAAGGAAACTAGCACAGCCTCCAGGCGACAGCAACACCGGAACCCAGGCAAAGTTCCCCGTTTCAGCCTAAATATTGCAATTGTGCGAGTTATGAGGCGCGATAAAATCCTGCTAGGAAAGGGAAACCGAGCTAAATTGAGAGAAAATTCTCAATAACGCGGCGACCATCGGGGTGTTTGTCGTCAAAGAGCTCGGGGTGAAATTGGACGCCAAAGAGCGGCCGGCTGGTGTGCTCCATCGCCTGAATTGGAGAGTTATCGTTCCACGCGGTTGCGCGAAAGTCTTTTGGCAGTTGCTTCACTTCGTCAAAGTGGGAATGCCAAACACTGATCTCGCGCGGCAGATCTTTGAAGATGCCATTACCGAGGGTCTGCACCGGAAAGTAACCACGCTCGCGTTTCGCCCCTTCGTAACCCTCGCCTGGCTCGAGGCGCGCCATCAGATCAACCGGAGCGCCAAACGCCAGCGCCATCTGTTGATGTCCGCCGCAGACGCCAAATATTGGCTGGGGAGCTTTCTTAATTACTTCAAAGACGCCGGCAAGAGATTCGGCAGAATATTCATTCCAGGGATTCCTTTGACCGCTGAGAATGATGTGCGAAGGCTTTAGCGACTTTACTCTCTTCAAGGAAACGGACTGAAAAGGCTCGGTCAGTATCTCAAGACCTTCGCGCATGCGGCCGAGTACGGCGCGCAACTCGCGCGGGCTGTCACCCTGATCGTGAATGGTGTTGTCGATGAGATAGATCAGCAAGTTACTTCAGACAATAGAACTTCCCATTGAAGGCCCCAACATAGATGTGACCATTCATTACGGCGGGCGTAGAGTCGATGTTTTCGCCAATCTGAATTTCTGACAGAAGCTCTCCACTTTCCGCCGACAAGGCGTAAACCCAACCTGACTTATCCCCAAAAATAACCCGACCTTCGACAACCGGCGAACTTCCCCAAATCGCTGCGCGAGCGAGGTAGGCCCAGACTTGTTGTCCATCGAGTGCTGACAGGCAATACAAATAACCGTTGTTTGAACCAAGGAAGACTTTGCCGTGGTAAACAATTGGACTAGACCAGAAGCCGGTCTTCTCTTCCGTTTTCAAGTTAAGCCCGCCATCGACTTTGTGCGTCCAGACAGGCGAGCCATCTTCCTGTTTGAAAGCCCGGACCGTCCCATCTTCGGCCGCTGTGTAAACGAAACCGTTGGCGACTGCTGGTGTTGAATTCGAATCCGCGCCGATGCGCGCTTTCCAAATTACGGTGCCGTCAACCTGGTTCAAACAATACAGATCACCCGTTTCGGTGTCGATAAAGATCTTGCCATCAACTATCGTTGATCCGCCTTCCACGGATCCGGCAAGCGGTTGTTTATATATCAGCGTGCCGTCAGCGAGATTAAAACAATAAAAAAATCCGTCTTCGCCGCCAATGTACACGCGATCATCGATAATGGCCGGCGACGAATCGGTTTCAAATCCGGTCTTCACCCTCCAAATTAGCGAGCCGTCGTTTGTGTTCAAACAATAAACATAATTATCCAGATTGCCGATCACGAGCCGATTGCTCGCCACGGCCGGCGACGACTTTGCGCTATCTCCGGTTTTGTAGCTCCAAATTACCGAGCCGTCTTTAGAGTTTAAGGCGTAGACCTGCGCGCCTGCCGAACCAAAGTAGATCCGGTCGCCGACTACGGCTGGTTGACCCGGCCAGCCTGAGCCTGCCCACGGATCTTTGTGCAATCGTCCGCTGGACCAATCAGTCTTAAAATCCCAAACGACTTCCAATGGCTTATTAGACCACGGTCCGGTGCCGTAGAAATTCCGCGCGGGATTGCCAAGCCAGGTTGGGAGGTTAGCAGGGGGCGGTGCCGGGCGTTCAGCTACTGGCTCGGCAGATGTCTCTTTGACGAGTTTGCCGCCACAGCCGGGAAGCGCTGCCAATACCGCAAGCGCAATAATTGCGGCAAAGGCGCGCAGAAAGAGAGCGTAAAAGAAGGAAGTATGACTCGGCTTGGGAGAGCTCATTGGGGGGATTCCAAGGCTACGCTGACTGAGATGTGGACCGAATGGTCCGGCTGATCACCTTATGGGATCGGCGCCAGCCATTGACCTGTATAAATTACTTCAGCCGTGCCTGTAATTACAACCTCGCCGTCGTCACGCCAATGGATTTTCACGCTGCCGCCCGGCATCTCGACCTCGATGGCCCGCTCGGTTTCTTTCCTGATCATCGCAGCCACCGCGGCCGCACAGGCACAAGTTCCCGAAGCTGTGGTCTCGCCCACCCCGCGTTCCCAGATACGCAGTTCTACATTGTCGCGATCCTTAACGCGCACAAAAACCACATTCGTGCGTTCGGGAAACTGTTTGTGGTTCTCTATTGCGCGCCCAATCCGCCGCCAGTCCAGGGCAGCGAAATTGTCAACAAACAAGCAGCAATTCGGATTTCCCATCTGCAACGCAGTGACCATTAAACTTTCACCATCCACGTTTAAATCATAATCGATGACCTGGTCCAGCGGACGATCCGTCAGCATGGGAATCGATGCCGAGTCAAACTTTGGCTGGCCGAGTTCTGAATCGAACACAAACCGTCCCTTGCTGTCGTCCTCGCGCAAAGCGTATCGCTTTATGCCCGCGCGTGTGCTCAAGCGAAGCTCATCAACCTGCCACAATCGTTGGTAATACAGATAGGCGGCCGCGCAGCGAGTCCCGTTTCCGGAAAGTGAAGCCTCACTGCCGTCGGGATTGAAGATGCGCACCTGGAAATCTGCCGATTGATTCTGGGAAGGACTGACGACCGCGATGCCATCAGCGCCGGCGCCGTAGTGGCGATTGCAGATGCGGCGCGCGAACTCGCCCAATTCATTCAGCTCGCGAAACTGGTTCGCATCTATAACGATGTAATCGTTGCCTGAGCCGTGGAACTTGATGAAATTAAGAGGCATCGCGGTGTGGTGTAAAGCAACTGTCAGTTTGCTTTTGTTTGGAGCAAAACATTCCCCATAGGATCAGATTTCTGCTTTGTTGAATATCGTCGGACGCTCGCAAACTTACAGTTTGCTTTACTAGAGCGCGCAAACTAAGAGTTTGTGTTACGAGTGCCCTGCAAACGAAGCGAGCAGCACGGCAATCGGATCGATGCAAATCGACGGCGGATTAACGCCGTCCGGATAGTTGTTGACCATGATCGAAAACACAAGCTCTTCGCCGGCCGCGGTAGTTACAAATCCGGAAAGGCTGGAAGCACTCCGCAGCTCTCCGGTCTTCGCTCGCAGATTGTTCTGTGCCGGGGTGCCTTTCATGCGGTTGCGAATCGTGCCGTCAACACCCGCAATTGGCAAGGCCTCACGGAATGCCGTCGCATAGCGATGCCGGCGCATGAAGGTAAGCAACTGCAGAGTTGCCTCGACTGTCACCATGTCATCACGCGAAAGGCCGGAGCCGTCTGTCAACGACAGCGACGAAGAATCCACGCCGGCCTCGCGCAGAAAGGTTCTTACCACTTCAACACCGCTACTCTCGCTCGTACGCCCAGCGTCGGGCAGGGAAGAACTCGATGTAGCAGCAACTTGTCCCAGTGTTCGAAGGATTAGTTCAGCATAAAGATTCTGACTGGGCTTTAATGTTTGCGCTGCAATCACGCTAAACGGGGGTGACTGAAGATTGGCTAGTTCAATTAATCCTGTAGCCGCAATGGTGTTCGGCGCAGGCGCAGATAGAGGAGACGGAACGGTTCGTGTCTTTCCTGAGATGCCCACGCCCCTTTTCGCCAGCGCCGAGCGCAATAGATAAACAAATAACAGGGCTGGTCGCGCTACGCCTAAGCGACCTGAAAAACCAGCGTCGTCCAGCGCCATTGAACCCTGGATCTCCACGATATCTGAATCGAGAGCGCGATGGACCAGCAAATTCCTTCTTGCTCCCTTTGCCGTGGTGGTTACGTGGTTGTTGATGGTGAGCAACGGATCGGGTGGTTCTGTAGACACGACGGCGGACGCGCCAACTTGCAGTCCCGGAGAGATCGAAAGATTTACCAGATTATCGTTAATGCTTAACGCACTAACTTCGGCGCCAAATCCCCACTGCAAATCTTCCCATTGCCATCCCGCGCCATAGGGCGGACCGGTGAAAAAACTTTCGTCGCCGACCAGATCGCCTTCGACGCGCTTCACCCCGGCAGCAACAATGCGCGCGGCGAGATCATCCAGGCCTTTTAGGTAATCGCCGTTGAACCGAGCAGCAATGGAGGGATCACCGCGGCCGTAGATTGTCAGATCGCCATGAACGATTCCGGAAGCATCGGGTTTCGCCGGCGCATAAACGGAAGTCACAAAATGATAATCGGGAGAGAGTCGATCGAGCCCCGCCGCCACCGTGTAAAGCTTCATGTTCGACGCCGGGCTGAGCAATCGGTCGGCATGATTTTCAAAAACGGTTTTTCCCGAGCCGAGCGAAACAATCTTGATGCCCCATACTGCCCCGTTAAAGCGCGGCTGGGATATGTGGGTCTCGATCCGGCTGGTCAGTTCGGAAAGTGTCGCCGCGCCGTTGGTCTCGAAAGCGCGCGCGGGATTCGTCGTGAGCCACAAAAAAGCGATCAGCCGGCAGAAATACCGATGGGCTTTGGTATTGCTCAAGACCTGGCTCAGTTGTTCTTTCAACATGGACGCAAACGGCTTCGGTTGGATTCTGCAAGCCTCCGCTGAATTTTGCTACCCCCAAAAGTAGTCCCCTCGTCCGCCGGGTGGTTCGTTGACTCCACCCCTTCCTCTGGTAAAATGTGATGAATTATCCACGACCATTTGTGACCAGCGGCGCTGCCCGAACTAATTCAAGAAATCCCCGGCAAGACTGCCGTGGAAACCTTGCCAATTTTATATTCGCGCTGCTCTTATTTCTTTTCTTCGTATTCGGCGCGATGAACACGTTCGCGCAGCGGCCCATCGGAACCGACGTTTCCGGCCATCAACCCAGCGTCAACTGGTCCACGGTGAAAAATGCCGGCGTAACCTTCGCGTGGACGAAGGCGACGGAAAGCACAACCTTTACGAGTTCCTCGTTCACTTCGCAGGAAGCGGGCGCAAAGGCGGTCGGGATTTACATCGGCGCGTATCATTTTGCCCGTCCAAGCGACAACCCGAATATCACCGGCGCAGCCAGCGCCGATTCCGAAGCCGCGTTTTTCTGGAGTGTGGCGAGTAACTACGTCAAAGGCAGCGGCACCTACCTCGTGCCCATGTTGGACTGGGAGGACGAAAGAGCCACCAACGGCCATAACGGTTTTTTCGGTTACACCGCGTCCTACATGTCCGCGTGGGTCAACGAATGGTGCAATACCGTTTCGAACTACGCCCAGGTGAGCGGCGTGACCATTCGGCCCATCGTCTATACCGGCACCTGGTATTCCAACCCGGCCAATGGCTATCCGGGATTAACGACTGCGGTCACCAATTGGCCATCGTGGATCGCCGAGTACCCCGCGAATCCAAATGTCCAGGGCGGCGCGCCGAATTCAACCTTTCCGTGGCCCACCTGGACCATCTGGCAGTATGCCGACACGAATTGGTCCGGCGGGGACTCAGATGTCTTCAACGGAACCGCCGATGGCCTGGGCGCGCTCGTGATTGGCGGACTATCCGCGCCCTATTTTGTCACACAACCGATCAACGATCTCGCCACAGACAACGGCGGCAGCGTGAGTTTTTCCGCCACCGCGGGCGGCAAATCGTCCCTGTATTATCAATGGCAGTTCAACGGCACGAATATTTCCGGCGCCACCAACACCACCCTGGCCATCACCAACGCTCAAACAACCAACGCGGGAAATTACGCCATCATCGTTACCAATTTTTTCAGCAGCGTCACCAGCAGCGTCTCGCTCGCGGTGTATCCGCCGCAGGCAACCGTCTATTCCGACAACTTCGAAACGAACTCGGCATCGAATTGGATCGTCAATACAAGCTCTGCCGATACCGCGGTGAAATTTAATTTCGATTATTCCACGCTGGGAATTCCCGCGGCGCCGCATTCCAGCGGAGGAACCACGCTCGGCGTTCAAATGAAAGCCAACCTCACGGTGAGCAACGTCGCTGCCCTGTCGATTTCGCCGACTAACCAAAGTTTTAGCGGCGATTACCGGTTGCATTTTGATGGCTGGATCAATGTCAATGGCCCTTTCCCCGACGGCGGCAGGGGCTCGACCGAATTTCTCACCGCCGGTATCGGCACCGCCGGCAACCGCGCCGAATGGACCGGTGCGGGCTCGACCGCGGATGGTTATTATTTTTCCGCCGATGGTGAAGGCGGCGTGAGCGGCACTTCCACAACCAGCGGCGATTACGCCGCCTATTCCGGCACTGCGTTGTTCGCCACCGGCTCCGGTGTTTATCGCGCCGGCAGCGACACGGCCGCGCGCGATAATAGCGGCATTTATTACACCACCGCATTCCCGACCGGCCAGCCA
>Ga0137403_10010344_pt1 | contig 10335 bp, 7 predicted proteins | sample CZOMad2_1_16fung_FD_122057 | JGI IMG/M metagenome (GOLD analysis project Ga0137403, IMG submission 122057) | Vadose zone soil fungal communities from Angelo Coast Range Reserve, California, USA - CZOMad2_1_16fungal (Hybrid Assembly) | ecosystem: Environmental > Terrestrial > Soil > Vadose zone... | reverse complement strand
GCCAGCTTCTGCAGCATCATCGTCTTACCGGTGCGCGGCGCGGCCACGATCATGCCGCGCTGCCCCTTGCCGATGGGACAGAGCAGGTCCATCACGCGCGTGGTCAGGTCTTCGGCGTCGTACTCGAGGCGCAGCCGCTCCAGCGGATAGAGCGGTGTGAGGTTGTCGAAGAAGATCTTCTCGCGCGCCTGCTCGGGCGTCTCGAAGTTGATCGCCTCGACCTTCAGCAGCGCGAAGTACCGCTCCGTGTCCTTGGGCGGGCGCACCTGACCGGAGATCGTGTCACCGGTTCGAAGATCGAATCGCCGGATCTGGGACGGAGACACATAGATGTCGTCCGGTCCCGGCAGGTAGTTGTAGTCCGGTGCTCGCAAGAACCCGAATCCATCGGGAAGAACCTCGAGAACGCCCGCGGCGAAGATCAGACCGTCCTTCTCCGCCTGCGACTGCAGTATTTTGAAAATGAGCTCCTGCTTGCGCAGGCCGCCCATGTTCTGGACGTTCAGGTCGCGCGCGATGACGTTGAGGTCCGAGATGCTCTTTTCCTTCAGCTCGGACAGGTTCATCCCGTTCACTTCGGGGTTCTGCGTCGGACTTCCTTGACCTTGACCTTGGCTTCTTTCTCGGCGGGCGCTCATCAAAAGGGCTCCGGACGCGGCGGTTTGGCGCCGCAAGCAAGTGAGTAGGTTAGCCTGTTTCCCTAGGTTTTCTGCGGGGTTGGAAAGCTAACGCCGTGAATTATCCTGCCATTTCGCGAAGGGATTGTCAATACTTTTTCAGAGTTGGCCGTCCAGGCGCACGTCGATGACGGCGCGCTGCTTGATCTCCTTGAGCCACGCGTCGAGCCGCGTATCGAACTTCTCGCGGAAGAGGATCTCGCGGATCTGAGCCTTCACGCGGCCGAGCCCGTCGCCCTCGAGCGTCTCTTTCGATTCGAGGCGGAAGATATGATAGCCGAGCGCGGAGCGATACGGCGACGAGATCTGTCCGGGCGACAGACTGAGGATCTGCGTCTCGATGTCCTGCGCGAGCTCGCCGCGCTTGAGCGTTCCGAGATCTCCTCCGTCCCTCGCGCTGGCGTCGCGCGAATACTGCTTCGCCAGCTCGGCGAAATTCCCGCCCTGCAGCAGATCGGTCCGGAGCAGATCGGCCCGGATGCGGGCGTTCTCCCAGGCCGCATCCTCCGGCCCCGTCTCGGGCACGATCAGGATGTGGGCCGCGTGATAGGACAGACCGGTCTCGAGCTTCGGGCGGTTGGCCTCGAGGTACTGGGTGACTTCCTCCTCCGTCACCGAGATGCGCAGCCGCACTTTGCGGCTCACGATCCGGCCGCGCCGCAGCTCGTCGGCGATCCGCTTGCGGACCGCCGCCATGGGGATGCCCTGCGCCTTGAGGGCCGCCTCGAATTCCTCGCGGCCCTTCAGGTTCATCTTCTTGATGCGATCCGCCAGCTCCTCGTCGATCTCGGCCTCTTCGATGACGATCTTCTCGCGCTCGGCCTCCTGCACCTGGAGTCGGCTGTCGATCATCCGCGTGAGGAATTGCTGGATGAGCTGGTCGGAGTTCTCGTTCGCCCGGTCCCGGTTCTCGTACCGGTAGACGGCGATCGCCTCCTGGAGCTCGGAGAGCGTGATCGCGTCGTTGTTGACGATGGCCAGCACGCGGTCCGTCACCCGGTCGTCGGGGACCGACGTGGTTCCCGTGGTGCTGAGCCTCACCGGCACCGCCGACGTCGCCGGGGCCGCCTTCGGCGGCTCGTCCTTCGTAGGCTTCTCGCCGATGAGCGGCATCCATTGAGGGACCGAGCAGCCGGCGAGGGCCAGCACCAGGAGGGCCGGACGCACGAATCGTCGGGTCACGACCGACCCAGATCGGCGAGCATGGTGAGGAGCGAGTCGCGAACTCGCGGCCACTCGCCGCGCAAGATCGCGGCCTCGAGCGTGAACTCGCGCTTCATTTTGAAGCGACCCCGGCTTCGCTGGATGACACGGACGAGATGCTCCGGGTCCAGCGTGGTCCTCGGGGAGAACGTGACCAGGGCCTTGCCGTCGCCCGCCTCGATCTTCTCGATGCCCACGGCGCGGGCCGCCACGCGGATGCGGACGATGTCCAGCAGCTGATCGGCGGCGGCGGGCAAGGGACCGAAGCGGTCGGCCAGCTCCGCGCGGAGATCGGCCACCTCTGCGTCGCCGGTCGCGCCGGCGAGGCGTTTGTACAGAGCGAGGCGCTGATTGACCTCGGGCACATATTCGTCGGACAAGAACCCTTCCACGGCCACGCTGATGACCGGATCGACCGGAGCAGCAGTCGAATGGCCGGCCAATTCTCGCACGGCTTCGGCCAGGAGCTTTGAATAAAGATCGTAGCCGACGGCGGCGATATGGCCGTGCTGCTGGGCCCCCAGGAGGTTCCCGGCGCCGCGGATCTCGAGATCCCGCATCGCGAGCTTGAACCCGGAGCCGAGCTCGGTCAGCTCTTGCAAGGCGCGCAGGCGCCGCTGCGCCTGCTCGTCGACCCGGCCGTCGGCGGGGACCAGCAGATAGGCGTAGGCCTGCTGTCGCTCGCGCCCCACGCGCCCGCGCAACTGATAGAGCTGGGCCAAGCCGAAGCGGTCAGCGCGGTTGATGATGATCGTGTTCGATGCCGGGATGTCCAGACCGGATTCGACGATGGCGGTGGAGACGAGCACGTCGGCCTGACCGGTGACGAACCTCACCATGGTCGCCTCGAGCTCGCGCTCCTTCATCTGGCCGTGGCCCATGATGACGCGCGCCTCGGGAACCAGCTCCTGGACCAGCTTCGCCATCGACGGCAGTGACTGGACCCGGTTGTGGACGAAGAAGACCTGGCCGCCCCGCTCGAGCTCGCGCTCGAGCGCCTCCTTGATGACGCCGCGGCTGAAGCGGCGGATGACCGTCTCGACGGGCAGCCGGTCGAGCGGCGCCGTCTCGATCACCGACATGTCCCGTACGCCCGAGAGCGACATGTAGAGCGTGCGGGGAATCGGGGTCGCCGTGAGCGCGAGCACGTCCACGGACGCTCGCAGTTGCTTCATCCGCTCCTTGTGAGCGACGCCGAACCGGTGCTCCTCGTCGATGACCATGAGGCCCAGGTTCTTGAACACCACGTCCTTCGACAGGAGCCGGTGGGTGCCGATCACGACGTCCACCGTGCCCTGACGGAGCCCCTCGACGACCGCCTTCTGCTCCTTGGGCGAGCGGAAGCGCGAGAGCAGCTCCACCTTGGCCGGGAACGGCGCGAACCGGTCGGCGAACGTGGCCCAGTGCTGTTGCGCCAGCACCGTCGTCGGCACCAGCACGGCGACCTGCATGCCGTCACCGACGGCCTTGAAGGCGGCGCGGAGCGCGACCTCGGTCTTGCCGTATCCGACGTCGCCCGCGACGAGCCGGTCCATCGGGCGGCCGGACTCCATGTCGTGCTTCGCGTCCTCGATCGCCTTGAGCTGATCCGCCGTCTCCTCGAACCGGAACGCCGCTTCGAACTCACGCTGCCACGGCGTATCCGCCGCGAACGCGTGGCCGTCGGCGACGGCGCGCTGCGCGTAGAGGCGCAGCAGCCCCTCGGCCATCTCGCGCAGCGCGGCCCGCACCGACTCCTTCACACGCTGCCAGGAGGCGCCGCCGAGCCGGTCGAGCCGCGCGGCGCCGGCGTCGCCGCCGAGGTATTTCGAGATCAGCTCGAGCCGCTCGACCGGCAGGTAGAGCCGGTTGCCCTCCGAGTACTCGAGCAGCAGAAAATCGCTCTCGCGGTCGCCGACCTTCATCGTCGAGAGACCCAGATAGCGCCCGAGCCCGTGGTCTTCGTGAACGATGATGTCGCCGGGCGCCAGGTCGGTGAACGCCGTGAGCGCGGCGCCGCGCTGGTACTTGGGTCGGCGCAGCGACCGGCGCCGCGAGCCGAAGACTTCGCCCTCGGTGAGCACGATGACGCCGAGCGCGGGAATCGCGAACCCGGTGGAGCACTCGCCGACGACGATCGCCAGCGTCTGGGCTCCCTCGAACGACGTCGCGATCTCGGCTTCGACCTGGTGCTCGCGGAGGATCTGGCGCACGTGCTCGGCCTGGCGCTCATCGGCCGCGGTCAGGCGGACACGGAAGCCCTCGGCGCGCCAGCGCCCGATCTCGACCGTGAGCTGGTTGAAGCGGCCGGTGAAGCGCGGGACCTCCTGCGTCTCCAGCGTGATCTCGGTCGCTGCGGCGGCGCCCGCCGCGGCGCTGGACGTGCCGGCGACCAGGCTCAGCTCGACGAGCTGGTGGCCGGCGAGACGCTCGCGAAGAGGCGGTTCGGCGGCCGTCTCGTCGGTCGCCTCATCGAGGAGCTTCGGCAGGTCGATCAGGACCGGCGCGGCTGCCGGCAGATAGTCGAGGAGCCGGGCCGCCGGCTCGGGCGCGCTGTCCTCGGGTGTCAGCGGCAGGACCAGCAGCTCGTCGAGGGTTCCCACCGAGCGCTGAGAGGTCGGATCGAAGAGACGGATCGACTCGATATCGTCGCCGAAGAACTCGAGCCGTGCCGGACCCGCCTGGCTCGGCGAGAAGACGTCGACGATACCGCCGCGCAGACTCCACTGCCCCACGGTCACGACGGTCTCGACCTTCTCGTAACCGCACCGCTCGAGCGCTTCGAGCAGGAGCTCGCGGTCCAGGCTGTCACCCTTCGAGAGGCGCAGGGTGCGCGCCGCGAACTCCTCGCGACTCCACAGCGGGGTAATCAGGGCGGCCGGCGTCGCGACCACGGTGATCGGCTCGGCAACGGTGAGCCGTCGCGCGATCACGGCGCGCTCGGCGTCTGCTTCCCGGTGATGTCCGCCGCGCCAGAGCCGCGGCTCCGGCGGCGGGAATTCGAGCGCGGGGGCGCCGAAGAGCTTGAGGTCCTGGGTCCAGCGGTGAGCTTCGGCCAGGCCCGCGACCACGACGAGGGCGGGGCGCGGATGGACCTGGAGGAGCTCGGCCACCGCGAGGGCGCGCGCGGAACCCGTGAGGCCGGCGACGCGCAGGCAGACTTCTCCCTCGGCGAAAGATTTCGCCAGCGCTTCGAATGCCGGCCACTCTCTCAACATCTCCGCGAGCACTTTTACGGTACCACGGCCGTTGAGGCGGGCTGGAGGGTGGGCGGCGGGCGGGGGTGCGGAGGGGGTCTCGGCTACCACGCGGCACGTGCGCCGCCCCCGCTGCGGCTGGGCTCCATCCCGGCGCGAGACTCCCGTCGAGCGCTCGGAGGGAACGGGTCCCGAGACCCCCTCCCGCACCCCCGCCCGCCGCCCACCCTCCAGCCCGTCTCCCGTGCCTTGGCCCGCTCACCCTTGGCCTAGAACACCGAACTTGACCGCGCTCGGCGCTTGGGCAAAGGCGCTCCGGTCGAAGCACCTCGTTCTAGGCTCGACGGTTCGAACGAGCGAGCTCGATGTGTCGGGCTAGGCGCCGAGGCTGCTTGGTGGCAGGCCGAGAGGGAAGGGCTGGTGGGTGGGGGTTGGGGTTCGGGGAAGGGGTCGCCGGACCCGTTCCCTCCAAGCGGCGACGGACCCGACGAGCCCGGATCGAGCCCAGCCGCAAACGAGCAGCGAACGCGTGCCGCGTGGTCCGGCGACCCCTCCCGTACGCACCCGCCCTCCGCCGGCGGCTCACGCAACGCGTGGGCGGTTCGCGGGCACCGGCAACCCCGTGCTATGGTTGCTCCGGAGGTTCTTGGAGCGTGAGTGGCGCACTGATCACGCTCGAGGGTGTCGAAGGGTCGGGCAAGACGACCCAGATGATGCGGCTCGAGCGATGGCTTCGTCAGCAAGGTCGGAGGGTCGAGCACACGCGCGAGCCCGACGGCACACGGCTCGGAGTCGAAGTGCGCCGCCTGTTCGAGCGTCCGGGTGTCCAGCCGCAGCCGCTCGTCGAGGTGTTCCTCTTCATGGCCGCGCGCCAGCAGCACGTCGCGGAGAAGATCCGCCCGTGGCTCGACCGAGGCCGCGTCGTGCTCAGTGACCGGTACGCCGACGCGACCGTCGCCTATCAAGGGTACGGCCGCGGTGTCGATCCCGACTTGATCCGCGAGCTGAACACGCGCGCGACCAGCGGTGTCATGCCCGATCTCACGTTGCTCTTCGACCTCGATCCCGCCGAGGGGCTGCGGCGGATCCGCGGCCGCCGGCTCGACCGGTTCGAACGCGAAGCGCTTGCCTTCCACCGCCGGGTGCGCCGGGGCTATCTCGAGATCCGTCGCGCCGAGCCCAAGCGTGTGCGGCTGATTCGCGCGGCGCGTCCGCCGGCCGTCGTCGAGGCCGAGGTGCGGGCGATCGTCGAAGAGTTCTTCCGTGGCGCTTGAGCGTATCCTCGACCAGCCGCGGGCGGTGGACCTGCTCCGCCGCGCGCGCGCGAGCGATCGGGTGGCCCACGCGTACGCCTTCATCGGCCCGGTGGGTGCCGGACGCATGACGACCGCGCTGGCGTTCGCCGAGGAGCTTTTGGGGAGCCCGGCCCGTCCGCATCCCGACCTGCACGTGATCGTGCCGACGCCGCCCGAGTCGAATCCGCGCGGGGCCCGGGCCATTCGCATCGGCGCAATCCGCGAGCTCGAGCGCGTGGCGTCGTTGCGCCCGGCGATGGCGCGGCGCAAGGTGTTCATCATCGACGAAGCCGAGCGGATGACGGGCGAGACGCCGCAGGCGTTCCTGAAGACGCTCGAGGAGCCGCCGGCTGCGACCGTGATCATCCTGATCCTGCCGCGCGCTCGGGCCGTACCGGCTACCTTGCTGTCGCGCTGCCAGGTGGTGCGCTTCGGGCCGCGCGCCGACGCCGGCGCCACGGCGGCGCGTGCGCAGGCGCTCGAGATCCTCGCCGACGTGAAGGCGCAGGGCGTCGACGCGCTCTTCCGCCGTACCGACCGGCTCGAGCGCGAGAAGGCCGAAGCCCTGGTCGACGCCTACTGGCTCTTCTGTCGCGATCTACTGCTGGCGAAGGCGGGCGCGCCGAACGGTCTTCTGATCGACGCCGAGCGCGCCACCGAGCTTCTCCGCGAGGCCGAGGGCTGGACCGTCGACCAGATCCTGGCGGCGGTGGACGTCTGCCGCCAGGCGCGCGACGCGCTCCTGCGCAACGTCGCCCCGCGCCTCACCCTCGAAATCGTGCTGAGCCGGCTCGCTCTGCGGGCGGCATAGGACAAGAGGACATGGACGAGTTCCTGGTTGGCGTCCGGCTGCGAGCCACCGCACAGGCCGACGACTATCGCGTGGGCGACTTCGAGCTCCACGTCGGCGACCTGGTGCTCGTGGAGACTCCGTCCGAGAGCGTGGTGGGCGAAGTCCGCCGGCCCAAGCGCGAGATCCCCGAGACGAAGAAGGATCGCGCGTACCCACGCGTGCTGCGCCTGGCGAGCGACGAGGAGGCGCGCGCGTACCGCGAGCGCCGCGAGCGCGAGGAGCGCGCGGTCGTCACCTGCCAGCGGATCGCGCGCAGCCGGGGTCTCGTGATGAAGGTGGTCGACGTCGAGATGCATCCGGTGGCGCGCCGGGCGATCGTGTACTTCAATGCCGAGGAGCGGATCGACTTCCGCGATCTCGTGCGCGATCTCGCGCGTGAGCTGCGGGCGCGGGTCGAGATGCGCCAGATCGGCGCGCGCGATACGACCAAGGTCCTGGACGGCATCGGCCCGTGCGGGCGCCAGCTCTGCTGCTCGTCGCATCTGCGGCGTTTCGACCCGATCTCGGTGAAGATGGCCAAGGCCCAGGACATGCCGCTGACCGACAACCGCCTGCTCGGCAACTGCGGCCGGCTCAAGTGCTGCCTGCTCTACGAGTTCTCGACCTACGAGGAGCTCAGGTCCCGGCTGCCGCGGGTGAATTCTCCCTGTGAGGCAAACTGCGGCGCGGGCGGCTGCATGACCGGCAAGGTCAGGTCGATCCGCGTCCTCAAGCAGAGCGTCATCGTGGGCTTTCCCGACGGCACGCAGGCCGAGGTCCCGATCGACCAGGTCACGTGGGAAGGACGGGCGCACATCAAGGCGCAGCTCGAGCCGTGACCGCGTTCTACCTGACGACGCCGATCTACTACGTGAACGATCGCCCCCACCTGGGGCACGCGTACACGACGATCGTCGTCGACGCGATGGCGCGCTATCGGCGGCTGGCGGGCGACGACGTCTGGTTCCTCACGGGCACCGACGAGCACGGCGATAAGATCGCCCAGGCCGCGGCCAAGGCCGGCGTGACGCCGCAGGCGATGGCCGACCAGAACTCGGCGGCGTTCCGCTCGACCTGGCAGGCGCTGGGCATCCAGTACAGCGACTACATCCGGACGACCGAGGAGCGCCACACGAAGGTCGTGCAGGCGCTCCTCCAGAAGCTCTGGGACGCCGGCGAGATCTACCTCGGTAAGTACGGCGGCCACTACTGCTACGGCTGCGAGCGCTTCTACACCGAGAAGGAAATCGTCGACGGCAAGTGCCCCGACCACCAGACGCCGCTCACGTGGATCGAGGAAGAGAACTACTTCTTCAAGATGTCGAAGTATCAGAGCTGGCTGATCGAGCACCTCGAGCGCAATCCCGACTTCGTCCGGCCCGAGCGCTATCGCAACGAGGTGCTCGGCTTCCTGCGCGACCCGCTGACCGATCTCTCGATCAGCCGGCCGCGGCGGCGGCTCGAGTGGGGCATCCCGCTGCCGTTCGACGACAAGTACGTCACCTACGTCTGGTTCGACGCGCTGATCAACTACGTGTCGGCGCTCGGCGGGCCGGGTGATCCGCGCTACGAGAAGTACTGGCCACACGTCCAGCACGTGACCGCCAAGGACATCGTCAAGCCCCACGCGATCTACTGGCCCTGCATGCTCAAGGCGGCCGGGATCCCGCTCTATCAGCACCTCAACGTGCACGGCTACTGGACCCTCGGCGGCCAGAAGATCTCCAAGTCGATCGGCAACCTCGTCGAGGCGCTCGCGCTCAAGGAGAAATACGGCAACGACGCCTTCCGCTACTTCGTGCTGCGCGAGATGGTCTTCGGTCTCGACGCCGATTTCTCCGAGGAGGCGTTCGTCGGCCGGCTCAACGCCGATCTGGCCAACGACCTCGGCAACCTGGTCTCGCGCGCGACGACCTTGATCGTCAATCTCGGGCAGGGGGTGGTGCCGGAGCGTGGGAACACGACCGCGGCCGAGGAGGCGGTCGCCGCGGCGTTTGCCAAGGCAAAGGCCGACGTGGCGGCGGCGATGGACGAGTTCGCGTTCCAGCGCGCGCTCGCGGCCATGTGGGAGTTCGTGGGCGCCGTGAACCGCTACGTCGACGCGACACAGCCGTGGGCGCTCGCCAAGGACACCGGCAAGAAAGACCGGCTGGCCGCGGCGCTCTCCACGCTCGCCGAGTCGCTGAAGATGCTGGGAATCGTGCTCGCGCCGTTCCTGCCCGACGCCGCCGCGAAGATCCGTGCGGCTCTCGGCCAGACCGGGGAGCCCAAGCTCGCCGACGCCGTCTGGGGACGGCTCGCGGCCGGCACGACGGTCCAGAAGCTCTCGGGGCTTTTCCCGCGCGTCGACGTCGCGGTCACGCCGGCGACCGCTTCCGCGGGTGCGGCCACGGGGGCGCCGCGGATCAAGATCGACGAGTTCGGCAAGGTCGAGCTGCGCGTGGCGGAGGTCATCGCCGCCGAGCCCCTGCCGAAGTCGAAGAAGCTCCTGAAGCTCACGGTGTCGCTGGGCGGGGAGCAGCGCACGGTGGTCGCGGGAATCGCCGAGCACTACACGCCGGCGGAGATCGTGGGCAAGAAAATCGTCATCGTGGCGAACCTCGAGGCGGCGAAGCTGATGGGCGTCGAGTCGAACGGGATGGTCCTGGCCGCCTCCTCCGGCGGCAAGCTGGCCGTCCTCTCGCTCGATCGCGATCTGCCGCCCGGAGCGAAGGTCACATGAGAGGTCCGACGCCGACCCCCGACGAATACGTGGACGCGATGGTCCAGGTGGCCGAGCGCGACGCCTCGATCGGGCGCGTGCTTCGGGAGATCCTGAGCCTCGACGGAGCCGTGAGGTCGAGCGCGCTCGACCTGGTGGCCGCGCACCTGCGCGTGCACTCGGCCGCCGGCGACGTCCTCGACTGCATCGACATGCTCAAGCGCGACGCGATCGCGCAGCGCCTCACCGAGCGGCTCGACGCCGCGCGCACGCCCGCTCCGGGCGGTCCGACGACCCCGCCGCCCGTGTGAGCTCTGCGGTCGCGTGGATCGCCGAGTGGGGCGTCTCGTGCGCCTCGCTGACCGGCGGCGTGTTCACGCTGTTCGTGTTCCGCCGCGGCCTGCCGAACGTCGCCTGGATCGTCGGCTACCTGCTGCTGCTGTGTCTGGTC
>Ga0137403_10010343_pt1 | contig 10336 bp, 9 predicted proteins | sample CZOMad2_1_16fung_FD_122057 | JGI IMG/M metagenome (GOLD analysis project Ga0137403, IMG submission 122057) | Vadose zone soil fungal communities from Angelo Coast Range Reserve, California, USA - CZOMad2_1_16fungal (Hybrid Assembly) | ecosystem: Environmental > Terrestrial > Soil > Vadose zone... | reverse complement strand
GAAGTAATGGAACATTTGCTGCATAAATACTGTGGCGAAGTAAAAGTGGTAGCGTCCTGTTCAACTGGTGCAGAAGCGCTAACTGCTTTGGAAAAAGAAACACCTGATATGTTATTCCTGGATATTGAAATGCCGGGTATGAATGGTTTTGAATTGCTGGAAAAATTTCATGAGCCCAATTTTGAAATTGTATTTACCACTGCTTACAATGAATATGCAATAAAAGCAATTAAACATAGTGCATTTGATTACCTGTTAAAACCTGTTGATAAAGACGAACTGGTACAAACTGTTCGCCGTGTAAAGCAGGCAAAAAAACAAAAGGCACCCCAACAGGTGGAGAGTTTATTAGAACTGCTGCACCTGAAAAAGAAAAACAAACGCTTTGCAGTGCCCACCCTGGAAGGTTTGATAATGGTGGATGCTGACACTATCTTATATTGCGAAAGTGAGAGTGCTTATTGCAAGATATTCTTTATAAATTCAGGCAAGCCATTGGTGATTTCAAAAACTTTAAAAGAAGTAGAAGAGGTTTTGCAGGGTGGCGATTTCTGCCGCATTCATCACAGCTATTGCATCAATATGAAATGCGTGCAGAGTTATATCCGTGGCGAAGGTGGTGAAGTTGTTTTAAACAATGGCATCCACCTGCCGGTATCAAGAACAAAGAAACAGGATTTTTTAAGCTTGCTGGAAAAAATTTAAGTTTAAACTTTATAAGTATCCAGCATCTGGATTATGTCAGCAGTGTTATTATACAATTGTTCCATCTTATCTTTTTCAGCAAAAGGAGTATATAACTGCAGTTCAATATCATTCATCAGTTGTTGTAATTGTACTGCTGTGTTAACTGCAATGTTTTTCTTATCCAGCTCTTCATTGATATTCTTTTTATTAATGGTTCCTATTGGCAAGTTTAATTTTTTAGATAGATAACTCTTTAATGCAAAGTTCAGTTCGTTATAAAAGGCAGCGCTATCACTGCCATGAAATAATTCTCCTACTTTTTCCAACCAGTTCTTTTCTTCCACTGCAATAGTTGCTGCAATTTTTTCTTCAGCGGCTTTTTGTTCTTCTGTTTTAGCTTTCGCTTTTAAAATTGCCGTTTCTTTTTTGGTGTCCCGTTTCAGCCAAAAGATCAGCCCGCATATGATCAGTACTGCCACTGTGCTTATCACCATTCTTCTGTTGCTGATAAATGTGTTTAAAAAATTATTGCTTTCAGGTTTGGTATCTGCAACTACCGGGTGTACTTTTTTCCCGGCACTGCACCGAAATCTGTGCACGCGCCATGATGCGGGCAACAAGGGGGTAAGGAAAGTCTCGGTCGCCACACAGCATACGCCAGCACCGGTCAATCCTCGACTATAGGAATGGTCGTTATTATGAAGCTGGCAATCGGCGCCTACGCCTGGCATGAACTGCCTACAGTCTACCTCAAGCCCTACGGCGGCACCTGCCTCGGTTGCGCCCTAGGAACCGGCGGCGCCTGCGGCCGCTGGACGGGCTTGCCTAGCGCTGCCCGAACCACACGATGATCGAGGCGATCAATACGATCGCGGCACCGAGCGCGAGCATCCAACCGGCGGTGCGGGGAAAGGTCTCGACCCATTGGTCGAGCGTCAGATACATGGTGTCCGCGCCTTTGCCGAGTTGGCTGGCTGAGTACCACCGGTTCGTGCGCGCTTCCAATGCGCGCAATGCGTCGCTGGAGAAGACCAGCATTACGCCGGTGACGACGGCCAATGCGCCGCCTGCAAGCAGAATCCACCTCAGGCTTTCAACTATCCAGGCGACGACTGCGGGGGTAGCACTCCTGCCCAGCGCGGACACGACCGCCGCGCCCTTGACGCTTGCAAGCAGCATGAACATCATAAAAGCGCCGCCGACCGCGAAGGCAGCGCCGAACCAGCGCCGATGCCCGTATATGGCCTTGCCAATATCGTGCGGTGCTTCCATCGGCCTGAAACGGGTTCGCAGTGAAATCCAGCGGTTCGTGGTGCCGAGAAAGCGCAAAGTCCGGGCGCTGCTGGCGATCAAGCACACCCCCAGGGCGATCCCGACGACAGCCACGACGATGAAAAACCACAGGACGAATGGAATCAGCAGTTGGTCGGCCAGATAGTTACCGGTATGCAGCATGAGACCTCCGAATCCTGGGATCATGTATCGCCGTGAGGCTACGGACCCATAGCGGCCCCTGGTCCTGCAAACGCCAGGCCGGGCGACAATTCCGCTAGGCTCACTATAAACCAAAGAGGGGGGATTCACGTGGACACTGGCTCGTTGTTCGAACATCTGCGCCGCTTCGACACGCCTACCATCGCCAACGCACTGGAAATCGCGCGCGGGCAGCGCACCATCACCGGCTTCACCCGGCAGACGCTGATCGCCGCGTTTCCGCAACTGCCGCCGATCGTCGGCTTCGCCAGGACGGTGACGATCCGTTCTTCCACGCCTTACGAACCGGCGCTGCGCAGGAAAAATCAGCTTGCCTACTACGAGTATCTAGCGCAACCGGAGCAGCCGACGGTTGCCGTGGTCCAGGATATCGACAGTCAGCCCGGGCTGGGTGCGTTCTGGGGGGAAGTGAACACCCATATCCACCGGGGCCTGGGCTGCGTCGGCGCAGTAACCAATGGCTCGATGCGCGATCTCGACGCGATGCACCCGCAGTTCCAGTGTCTGGCCGCATCGTTGAGCCCCAGCCATGCCTGGGTGCAGGTCGTCGATTTCGGCAGACAGGTGGATGTATCCGGCCTGGTCGTATCCGACGGCGAAGTGGTCCATGCCGACCGCCACGGCGCCATCGCGATACCGCGCGACCTGCTCGACAAGCTGCCTGCGGCGATCGATCTGATGGCGCGAAGGGAGAAAGTGTTACTCGATGCGTCGCGCAAGCCCGGATTCACCATGGCGACGCTGCGCCAGGCTTTTGCTGCATCCGATCAGATCAAATAGAGGCGTTCGGGTCAGTGCGCCGTGCGCCGGCGATAGCTATCGATGAAGGGGTCGGCTTGCGCAGCAGCCTGCGACACGGCAAGCACCGCCTCAGTGCACACCGCGTCGATGTGTCCAAGCATTGCGTCGACGCCCTGGATCGCGAGCATCCTGACGTATTTCACGCCCGGGTTGCGCGAGCCGAAGCGGGCGGCGCCGGCGTCGCCGTCGAAGTTTCTCACCTTGAAAGGTTCGCGCTCCGCCCAGATCGCCTGCATGCGAGCGAATTCGCGCTCCGACCCGGGAACCCGGTCGCTGATCCGGTCGGTGAACGTGTAGTTGGTCAGCAGCAGCTCACCCACCACCTTGACTTCGATGACGATGCGCTGCTCGCGGCCGACAGGCGTAGCGAAATGGGTGGCAATCTCATCGGCTTCCTCGGCGTTCAGCACCCGGGCTGCCTGATCGGCCCAGATCGTATGCAACCAGTCCGGATCCTCGATGCCGCGTGCGATGATGCCATCGACGATACGGCTGAAGTGTGCCTCGGCATCCTGCCACTCCGGCGCAGCCGCATTCCAGCCGCGGCCGAGTCCGGCATCGCGCCCCCGCCGGGCGAGCAGCGTCCGCGCCGCACCGAGGCCAGCCTGCTTCGCCGCAAGGCGGCCGACAGCCATTGGAACATCGGGCTCATGGCTCGCCGCCAGCCTCGCTATGGCGTCGTCCTTGAGCGCGTCCGCTGCCGCCGGCCCGATTGCAGTCAGCAGCGCGGTCAGTACGGCTCCCGGAAACCTTCCAATTAGCATCACGATCTTCCTCCTCCGGCGCGCATTCTACAGTCTGCGGCCCCCGGGCTCATTTCCCTCCCCGGGAAATTGCCTGCGCGATGGGGTAGCATGCGGCCTTTCGGCCACTTTTGAGGGGGAGAAGGAAATGGGAGCGCACAACAAGATAGCCATCGTTACGGGCGCAGGCAGCGGCATCGGCAAGAGCGTTGCGCTCACGCTTCTGAAGGACGGTTACAGCGTTGCACTCGCGGGACGGCGCAAGGATGCGCTGGAGCAGACCGTGAAGGAATCGGGAGCGGGCACGCGGGCACTGGCGGTGCCGACCGACGTGAGCGATCCGCAATCCGTGAAGGCGTTATTTGCGAAAGCGAAAGAGGCCTTTGGCCGCCTGGACCTGCTCTTCAACAACGCCGGTGTTAATGCGCCGGGGATCCCGCTCGAGGACCTGACCGTCGAGCAATGGCGCAACGTAGTGAACATCAACCTCTCCGGCATGTTCTTCTGCATCCAGGAGGCGTTCCGGACGATGAAGGACCAGAACCCGCGCGGCGGACGGATCATCAACAACGGCTCGATCTCCGCGCATGCGCCGCGCCCCAACTCATCGCCTTACACCTCTACCAAGCACGCCGTGACCGGACTCACCAAGTGCGCTTCACTCGACGGACGCAAGTACGACATCGCCTGCGGCCAGATCGACATCGGCAATGCGTTGACCGAAATGGCGGTAAGGATGACCAAGGGCGTGCCTCAGGCCAACGGAGAGATCAAGGTCGAGCCGACCATGGACGTGCAGCGCGTAGCGGACGCGGTGCTGCACATGGCCAGCCTGCCGCTGGACACGAACATGCAGTTCGTGACCATCATGGCCACCAAGATGCCCTTCGTCGGACGCGGGTGAAGCCATGGCCTCCAAAGCGCGCTACATCTTCATCGCCAGCATGGACGTGGACTCGGAAAAGGAAGACTTGTTCAACGAGGTCTACGACACCGAACATATCCCGCTGCTTCTGAAAGTGCCCGGCGTGATTTCGGCGAAGCGATACAAGACCGAACCGCTGACGGTGTTCGTGCGCGGCGCGAAACAGACCGTCGTCCATGAGGACGAGCCGCGCTACAGCGCCGTTTACGAAATTGAAAGTCCGCAAGTGCTGGTGAGCAACGCCTGGGCCAAGGCGGTGGACAAGGGGCGCTGGCCTACCGAGGTCAGGCCTTACGTTCGCAACCGCCGCCTGGTGTTGCGCCGGCTGCTCGAACCCGGGTCCTGACCCCACCACACTCCGTCGCTCACCTTGTTGCGGGCGCACCAGGCGCACACGGATGTCTCCCAACCAGCTAAAGGAAAATAATGATTCACGTCATCGCCACCGTCGAGCTCGCGCCCGGAACCCGCGAAAAGTTTCTCTCCGAGTTCCGCAAGATCATCCCCGAGGTGCGAGCGGAGGCCGGCTGTATAGAGTATGGCCCGGCCGTTGATGCCAAAACCGATATCCCGATCCAGTTCAAACTCGGCGCGGACAAAGTGGTGGTGATCGAAAAGTGGGAGAGCGTCGCGGCGCTCAAGGCACACGGCGTCGCCCCGCACATGCAGGTCTACCGCGCCAAGGTCAAAGACTACGTCCGCGCCATGGAACTGCGGGTGCTGACACCGGCCTGAAGACGCATCGCGCGGCCCGTGCACGATCTGTTTCGTCATTTCGTGTCGGGCCGCTGCATCTGCTTCGACAGCCGCCACGCCATCCACGCGAGCACGGCCACGCCCGCGAACAAAGCCGACCACAGACCCCATTTCTTCAGGTCGGCGCGCGGGAGCGCCGCCGCTTCGCCGGCGAGTTTCTGCACCGGGCCCGTCGCAGCCACGGACATCTTCGGCTCCTGGTCGGTGCGCCAGCCCGGCACCAGGGCCTCGATGCTTAGCGACCCGACCTGCGCCTTCGAATTTCCGTAGGCCAGCCGGAACGGTCCGCTGCCTCGCGCCGTGAAAACGATCTCGCGCGGCGTCCAGCCTGCCCTCACGATCAGCGATCCCGGGCCGATGCCGCCGGCCGCCGGGTCCACGCGCAACAGCCAGTAGCGATGTGAATTCACGCCGACCGCGATGTCCGGGCTGACCAGCTCGCGTCCGTTCTGATTCAGGCGATAGGCAACCGTGTGCGTCACCGGCGTCCACCTGTCCTCGGGCTTGCCCCGGGACAGAAACCGGACCGGCACGATGGTGTTTTCCTGCGGCAGCCGCAGCGCGAGCCGTTCCAGAGGAAACCTGCCGCCGAGGTCGGCAAGATACTCGCCCGGCTTGCCGGCATCCGGCGTCGCAACGACCTCCTTCCAGGAACGCTCCGGTTGCGCATGCTGCTCCGGCGACAATCCCACGATTGCCTTCAGTTCGATGGCCTGCGTCGCGTCGGTCCACATCAGACGCAGGTATTTCGCCTTCAGCGGCCGGTACTCGATCGCCTTGCGTTCCAGACGCCGGCCCGCGTGCGAGAGTCCGCCCAGCGGCGCGTCCGCGGCCAATGTGGCCCAGTGCTTGAGGTCATCTCCCGCTTCGAGCCGCACCGGGACCAGGCGGTCGGCGGCCGCCTTTCCCCAGTCCACCTCGATGCCGTTCAGCGGCGTCTTCAGAACCGAGGCGTCGATCAGATAGCCGAGCAGCGCCTGCGGCCCGGGCTTCGCCTGGCGAGAACTCAGTCTGACGCTGACCTTGCCGCCGCTCTTGTCGAAACTCAGATCCAGATCCTCGGACCGGGCGTCACGCGGACCCTGAATGGGAAAAATCGGCAGCGCAACCGGTGGCGGCCTTTCGGAGGCGCGCTCGACCGGACGAAACGCGTACGGCACGACTTCTCCGGCGCCGTTGAATACGCGCAAGTCGCGCAGGTCGGCAAATGCCGCCGATTCGTAAACCGCTTGCGGGATCGCGACCCGGTGCAGCGCGTCTCCGCCCAGTCCCTCGACCGGCATGGCAAATGCAAAATCCTCCGGCGATTCCGCTGCCGTTGCGGAGAGACTTGCCGCGGCGAGGATCGCCGGCAACAGGGCTTTCATTCTTAAGACCTCACCACAGAGACACAGAGACTCACCAATTTCACGCACCCTCCGTCTTCTTCGGCGGCAGCGGCGCGAAGTAGCCGATCACCAGCATCAGGACGCCGACGGCGATGAATGACACGATGCGCTCGATCCCGCCCACTTTCGCCAGATCCACCAGGAAAAGTTTGACCACTACCACTGCCATCAGCCCGGCCCCGGAGAACCAGAGTACGCGCAATCCCCGGCGATGCGCCCATAGCATGGCCACCAGCGCCAGCACAGTCCAGAAGACCGACAGCGACGCCTGTGCGAGGTCCGAGCGGAGCATTGCATCCGGCAGGTACGGAATGCCGGCCCAATGATGCAGCGTGCGCAAAAGTACGCCGTTGAGAAAAATGAACGCAGCACCGCCTAGGAGCGCCCGCGGCCACGATGCCGGTAGCTCCTCGGCATCGCCGATGCCGTAGCCTGGCAATCCTCCCCACCACGTAGCCAGGCAGGCAAAGGCCAGCAATTGCGCGATGTCGAGCGGATTCAGCAGCGGCAGATAGGGCAGCGGCTCGGAGTTGCCGTCGTTGCCGAAATTCGCGTACACCGACCACGCCAGCAGGAATGCGGCGAGCGGAAGCGCGCCGACCCATAGATAGGCCTTCGGATAGCGCATCACCGGCCACGCGATTGCGTGTCCCCTGAGCGTCAGCGTCGCGAGCAACCCACCGGGCACCAGCGCCCAGGCGATCAGCGGCCATACATGCTTCCCGCCGACGACATGATCGATCTGCCAGCCGACTTCCCAAGCGCCCACCGCCGTCAGCAGCCATACACCGGACGCGTGCAACAGGGGCACGTAGTCGGTCTCGGTCTGGTCATGCCGCCGCAGAATCCGCAGGTGGAACAGGAAGGCGACTGGCCATCCCAGCAGGCCGAATCCGGCGAGCGGATGCTGGTACGGGTGGTGGACGGCATTCACGCAGAATATGAGCAGCAGGAGCGGCATGAGCGCCAGCGCGGGAAAGCGCGCGATCGTCCATCCCCGTCCCCACAGCGCGCTGAATGCAGCGCAAGTGCCGGTGACGAACAGCAGCGATGCGTTCAGCTTTTCTTCCCAAGGCACGTGCCGGTCGATCTCGTGCAGGCCGCCGAAAGTCCACCAGGCCAGGCCCCAGACAAACACGATGATCGAGGCCTGCATTTCGAAACGGCCGGCCTTTTCGAAGTGGCGTCCGATCGTCCGGTTGGAAAACAGCGCCGCAGCGGCGATGACCACGCAACCGAGATAGAAGCTGTTGAGGATCGGCGTGTCGCTGAAGCTCCGGCCCGCATCCACGACGAAGGCGATGCCGGCCGCGAACTGCAGCAGCAGGCCGAACGCGCGTGGCAGCCTTCGCCCCTGCTTGGCACCGACCCAATACGCAGCCGCTCCCTCTAGCGCCCAGGCCGCCGACGTCCAGCGGCCGTCGAAGGCGAGCGGGATCGCCAGCGTTGCGAAAATCACGCCCAGCGCGAGGAACGCCTCGACCAGCATGCGCAGGGTTTCGGCGTGGCGGCGGTAGAGCACCGAGGCCAGCACCAGATAAATCGCGGACACCGCGACCGCACTCCACGCGGCGCCGTACTCGATGTCGTGCACCAGCCGGCTCTGCAGGCCGAATCCGACCAGCGGGGTGCCGAACACGATCGTGCTGTCGACGTAATGCCTGAGTCGCGGCGCCTGCCTCAACGCGAACAGCACCGCGATCGCAACGTACTGCAGGAAGAACAACAGCAGAAACGCCTCGGTGCTCTCGAACAGTTCCGGCCGGTAGAAGCGCGCACCCCACACGGTGCCGATGCCGAAAGTGAAGACAAATCCAAGTACGTTGAGCGGACGCCATGCCCGGTACAGCGCAATGCCCAGAACACCGGCGTTGAGCACTGCGTAATAGCCGAACAGCATCACGTGGCTGCCGCCCCCGGTCGATGCGAGCACCGGCGCCAGGAAGCCGCCCGACACGCCCAGCACGGCCAGCGACAACGCGTTCTGTAGCACCGCGAGTACGGCCGAAAGCACTGCGATGGCGGCGAGCACGAAAAACGCCACCTCGCCCGGAATCAGGTTGAACAGGCGGAACGCGCCGAACACCGTGAGATAGAGCAGCCCCACTCCGCCGCCCTGCATCGCCAGCGCATAGACCGGCTTGCGGCTGCGCAAGTGCCAGCCGATCACCAGCATCACGGCAGCACCCAGCGCCACGCCGATCAACCTCACCTCGATGGGCACATGCGTGTGTTCGTAGGCGTACTTGAGCAGGAACGCTACGCCGAAGAAGAGCACCACCACGCCGACCCGCACCAGCGCATTGCCTCCGGTCAGCCAGTTCCATGCGCGGCCGAAGAACGAAGGCTCGGCCAGCTGCGGGGAAACGGGTTCAGCGTAGGCGGGTTCGGGTGTAGGGGATTCGGCTGTCGCTTCGGCGGCGACCGGTGGCGTGGGAACCGGAGAAATATCTTCGGCTTGCGGGATTTCGGGCGTCGCCACCGCTACTGGAGCCGCAGTGACCGGCTCGGGCCGGACCGCTGCTGAAGGCGCCGCTGTCCCGGGTGATTGGGACATCTTCTTGCGCAGTTCGCTCACCGCAGCTTCCAGCGCAGCGAGCCGTGCTTCGAATTCGGGTTGGCTGGATTGGCCGCGGAAATAGGAGATCAGCACCCCGGCCGCGGCACCGAGCAGACCGCCCCAGAGGGTGCCGTAGCCGCCAACGAGCATGCTTCCGAGAAGGAGTCCGACAAACAGCCCGATGAACCACATGGCGTCATTCTCCCGTCAACAGCGCGTGGCCGATGGCCCGGCATCTTTGCATACATCACGCGGTCCGCCTAGCCCATCGGCATACCGCGGAGCCGCAACACGGGCACAAAAAAATCGCGCCGGTCGGCACCTGCGCGGCGCGGCGCGGGAATACATCATTCTGCTCGAGGAAGTAAACCATTAACCGCAAAGGACGCCAGGGACGCCAAGGAAGGTCAAAAGCTAGTCGGGGTACAAAGCATATCTCGTGAGCCCAACTGGCAACCATTGCATGTTCCCGTCGAGATTTATCTCTCCCCCGGTTTTCCTCCGCGTCCCTGGCGTCCTTTACGCTTGGTGCTTATTGAGTCCTACTTCAGCGGCTTATACCGCAGCCGCCTGGGCTTGGCGCCCTCTTCCCCCAGCCGCTTCACCTTGTCGGCCTCGTATTCCTGGTAGTTGCCGTCGAAGAACACCACCTGCGAGTCGCCTTCGAACGCCAGGATGTGCGAGGCGATGCGGTCGAGGAACCAGCGGTCGTGGGATATGACCAGCACGCTGCCGGCGAATTCCAGCAGTGCATCTTCCAGCGCGCGCAGGGTTTCCACGTCGAGATCGTTGGAGGGTTCGTCGAGCAGCAGCACGTTGCCGCCGGCTATCAAGGTCGTGGCCAGATGCAGCCGGCCGCGCTCGCCGCCGGAGAGATTGCCGACGACTTTCTGCTGGTCGGCGCCCTTGAAGTTGAAGCGGCCGGCATAGGCGCGCGACGGCATTTCGAATTTGCCGACGGTGAGGATATCCTGCCCGTTGG
>Ga0137403_10010342_pt1 | contig 10336 bp, 12 predicted proteins | sample CZOMad2_1_16fung_FD_122057 | JGI IMG/M metagenome (GOLD analysis project Ga0137403, IMG submission 122057) | Vadose zone soil fungal communities from Angelo Coast Range Reserve, California, USA - CZOMad2_1_16fungal (Hybrid Assembly) | ecosystem: Environmental > Terrestrial > Soil > Vadose zone... | reverse complement strand
AATTGCGCCGATTAAATAGGCCGCACCAATCCCTGTTCAGTGGCCTTGGTATTGCGGACGAGTAACAAAACCAGGATCATTCCAATTAAAGGAAGTATGCCAGCCACGATGACAATTGGATCGAAGGAGTGTCCGGCCATTCCCTGATGGGCATCGGACAGATAGCCGATCAGTTTGAAGGCGACAATCGTACCCAGCCCGGCGGCAGTTCCGCCCAGCCCGCTTACCGATGCTACAGACTCGCTGTGGTAAAGATCTGATGGCAGTACATTAGCCATGGTTGAAAACGCCGCATACGAGAACGTCGCCAACGCGAAGAGAAACGCAATGAGATAAAGATTTGCCGTAAAGATCGTAGGAATGAGCATGGTGACACCCACACCGCCAAAGATCACTAATGCTTTTCGGGCCGCCCCCAAAGACCATCCTCGCTTGATCAGGTAACCCGACACGCCTCCCCCAAAGAAATTCCCGAGATCAGCAGCAATGAATGGAATCCAGATAGCAATAAGCCCGCTTTTAAGCTCAATCCCCTTCGCCACTAGATAAATCGGGAACCAGTCGGTGACAAAAAACCAGACCGGATCGGTGAACGCCCGGGCGACGATAGCTCCCCAGGTTTGCGGCAATTTGAAAAGATCGCGCCAACTTAGGCGCGTGTGGGTACCGTCCGGCGATCTGGATTCGCGTTTGTCAGCAGCGAGAAGTTCACGCTCTGCTTCACTGATATTCGGATGTGATTCTGGCGGGTGATAGAGCCAGCGCCAAACGATCAACCATAAAAAGCCAAGCATACCGGGAATCGCAAACGCCGGGCGCCAGCCCCAGCGGAAGTAAATCCATAAAATAATGAATGGCCCAATGGCTCCGCCAATGGAAGACCCACTGTCGAAAAGCGCGGTTGCCAATCCACGCTCGCGCTTGGGAAACCACTCGGAAACTGCCTTGGTAGCCGCCGGCCAGTTGGCGGACTCGCCTGCTCCAAGCAGGAAACGAAAAGTGGCAAAGCTGTAAAAGCCGCGCGCCAGCGACGTGAGCATGGAAATGATCGAATAGGCAACGACGGTGATGGACAGACCCCGCCTGGTGCCGATGCGGTCCATGAGTCTGCCAAAAACGGTCTGACCGATCGAGTAGGCAACACGAAACGCGATCACGATATTGGCGTAGTCGGTATTGGTCCAGTGGTATTCGAGTTTGAGATACGGCGCCAGCAGCGACAGCGTTTGCCGGTCGATATAGTTAATCACGGTCGATGCAAACAAAATTCCACCGATCCACCAGCGCAAGTTTCGGATGATCCTACGAGAGTGGTCTTGCTTTCGACTGGTTGTGAATGTAATTTCTGGCTCGGGAATGGGCTGCCTCAGAAAGTTTCCTTAGCAATTCGATATTCATTTTGGCGTCCCCGACGGGATTTACACCCATTTGACCCGTGACACGGTAACGCTAAAAGAAGTCTAAGGGGCCTTGAGGACTCTGCTCAGCCCCACCCCTTAATATATGGTAAGTGGATTCGAACTCCAAGCCACGCTGGTTCTACCTATCTGTTCAGTTCTATCAGCCCAAAGGCTCCGAAACAGGATTGCGTCCTACTTTCAGATGATTGCTATTTGTTGTTGTGTTTAACAAGAGCGAAGGCGGCGATGAAATGTGCGAAGCGGTCAGGCCTGCTTGCGGCGCAATATCTTGAAATACAGGTATTGGGCAAACCCCTCCGACAAACTAGCTGGTGGTTGCTCGGCCGATGCGAAGGAAGGAATTTTATTTATCTGCGAGGAAAGCACCGGGCCCTGACTAAAAATCAGCACCGGTGCGGCTACAGTACCGCAAACGTCCTGATGTTGCAACAAAAACGCTTTACCATCACATAGAGTCTATCTGCCGCCAAGCGCATCCAGCGCAGGAAGCGGCGTGGAATAGTTGGGGTCATTAACGTTTGTGTTGCCTGAACTATCGGCATTGTCAAAGATAGTCAATCCGTTCCAAACGTAAATCGCATCGGGCTGGTTCGTGCCTCCGTTGAATAATCCGCCACCGGTTCTCGGGATGTTCACACCGGCGGGGTCCCAATATTCGATTCCCATTCCCAAATTGTTGGGCAAGCCAGTCTGCACTGTCTGAAGATCGCGCAGGAACTGCGCTTGCAGCGCCGGACTCGGCGGAGCGTACCAGGGATCATTCGACTGAAAACCATTTTCGTAGTGCTCGCCCGCTTCGATGATGAAGATGGGCTTACCAATGTTGGTAGCAGCCGCAGTAAGAACGTTTTGTTCGATGGGCTTGCTGTTTGGATTCGACGCCGCAGCCTGCGCTGCTGTCAAAGGCCCATGGAACAAGGGATAGTAGCTTTGGCAGATCGCGTCGTACGGAATGCCGTTGTTGTTGGCAAGGGTGAAGAAATCAGTCAGGTCCCACGCGGGAGTAATGTGGATGCACGTCAGCGGTGCAGGAATTGCGGCGCCAATGGAAGTGTCTGCGGCAGCATCCTCGACCGCCTGCATCGCCTGAATTTGCAAAGCGGCAAAACCGCCGAAGTTCGCGCCGGTGGGACTGCCGATGGAACCCAGAAATCCGGTATCCACTTCGTTGCCGATGGAAACCAGGTCAGGCATTGTGCCGGCCTGACGGTACGCCATGATTTCGGCTTTGACGTAGTTGTAGATATCAGTTTTGAGCTGATCAAGTGTGTGTCCAGACCACGCGGGAGGAACGCTGGCAGAATGTCCGCCGTCGAAGAGCACTGTAAGTTCGACGCTCATGCCAAGATTTTTAGCCCGCTTGGCTAAATCTAGGTCCTGGGCTTCGGTCTCAGCGAAGCAGGCATCGCCCGTGCATCCCGCCTGCGACGGATTGGAATAAGGAGGCGCAGAGCTTGGCCGGACTCGCACCATGTTGACGCCGTGGTTCTTGAAAATTTGCAACACATCCTGTTGCACACCACCGTCTTTCCACCAAGTGATGCCGGTGGCAATGCGCGCAGCTTCCTGTTTTTCCAACAGAGCATTGTCCACGCCGCGAAAGAAAGCTGGCCGAAGCAGCCACTGCTGGGCTTGCGTTGGACTGCCCGAAAGCGCGCTCTGCTGCAGGAAGGCCCCGCCAGATGTTGATGGGGTGTTGATCAATAAACCAGTGCTGTTATTGGAGATTGTGTAATAGCCGTTATCGGTCGGTGCCAAGACCCATTGCTGCGTCGCGCTTCGATCTCGTTTATCACGATCAGTGAAATTGGTGACATTCTGCATGCCTATCATGACGACAAAGAGAGCGATTACGAACATGTTTTGAGATACCTGCAGAATAGTGGGGCTCCATCGTTTGCGTTGGCGTGGGGATACGCGCAGACTTCTGAGATAGCGGGCAGGAAAAGCGGTGCTCGTCGTGCTGTCTCGATTATCGACGAGGGAGAGACATTGGCCGCACAGGCCCCGGCAGGAACAAGGGAACAGTTGTTGGCGTATGAAGCACTTACACTGGCAGCCCTCAAGTTTAATAAAAGCAGAGTGAACACCCTGTTGCGCGAAACCGTGCGAACCGCTAATTCGATTGTAGATCTTCGCGGGGACGAAGAAGAGCTGGATCTGATGAACGACGGCAATGCTTCGACGAACGAGAAGCTTTCCGTTGACATATCTTCGATTCAACTTGACACCGTATTCTCGAAAGTTGCGCGACTCGATTTCGAGGAAGCCGCAACGCAGGCACGGGCGCTTGAGAGACCCATTCCCCGCTTACTGAGTTTGAATGCTGTCGCCAAAACCGTTCTGGCGCCTTAACAATGAGACAATTCCTTACCTTTTCGAGACATTCGTTTGGCGTTAAGAACCGCTCACCGTGGTCCAGCATGCTGGTCCATGTATTTCATAAATTCGACGAGAACGATCTGTTCACTTCCGCTGCGGCGATGAGCTATTTTGGCCTGCTTACGCTGTTTCCGGCGCTATTGCTGCTGCTTGCAGTCAGCAATCGCACCTCGACAGGCGCCGAAATGCTCTCGCAGATAATGCAGGCGTATCCCGGGTCCCGGGAATTCCTGCGCGCAACGATTAGATCGCTTGCGGGGGTCGGTCCCGGCGTCTTGATAACCTGTATTACGGTTGTGTTGTGGGCCGGTTCATGGGTGTTTGCCGTCATCGAACGTGCCGTAAATCGTATTTGGGGAACAAAGCCAAGAAAATTTCTGCATGGCAGGTTCTTGACTGTTGGGATGATCTTTGCGGCAGGCATGGTTTTGCTTCTTTCGGTTTTTGCGACCTCGATCCTGGTTACTCTGCAGCATTACGTTGGAATGTTGCCGCTCCGCGTTCTGGAGCGATTTAGTTGGCTGATGATCCTTGGCAGCGCCTTCTGGCAATTGGTCTTTCTGCTGTCCAGCATGCTGGTAACGTTCACAATGTTTGTCCTGGTTTATAAGTTCATGCCGAACACCTCGGTTCAGCTCCGAGATACTATTCCAGGCGCTGTGCTTGCCGGTATTCTGTGGGAATTAGCAAAGTATGTTTTTGCGTTGAGTCTGCATTATTTTCACTACGATCAGATCTACGGTTCCGTGGGCGCCGTGGTTGCCGTGCTGACATGGGGATATGTATCGAGCTTGATTCTTTTGTTTGGGGCCCAATTGACCGAAGTTTTTCACCGAGAACATATGGGGGAGCCGGTTGTAAAGGCTGGGGGAATGGTGAAGGTAGAAAGGGGAAAGGAAGAAGGTCTGGTGGTCGAGCAAGGAGGCTAAATCACACAATGTAACATTGGCGGGGCGAAGGTTTAGCCGTGGAATGACTTGAGATAATACGCGAATAAGCAGTAATTGAACCGATACGGTTTTGATCGGGATTCTGATCGTGAACCGGGATTTGGCACTGACATCTAACATCCAGCATCTAACATTTGTGCTTATCACAGAATTCGATTATGAATTGCCGCTGGAACTGATTGCGCAGCATCCGCTGGCATCGCGCGATGCATCGCGCATGCTTGTTGTCGATCGTAGCACTGGGCAATTGCAAGACCTCGACTTTTCGAGTTTGCCTTCATACTTGAGGCCAGGCGATGTCCTTGTCCTGAACAACACAAGGGTGCTTCCGGCGAGATTGATCGGGCGGCGAGAAGGTTCAAGTGGTCGGGTAGAGATTTTTCTTGTAAATCAAACCGCTCCCGGGATATGGGAAGCTCTTTCGCGGCCCGCCAGAAGGCTGCAAAAGGGAGCGAGGGTGATTTTTGACAATGGCAGGATGACGGCTACGGTGCTTGAAGTCCTCGACGACGGACACCGGCTGGTAGGCTTTGAAACCGACGGCTCGTTTGACGAAGTGATCGACGAAATCGGACGCCCTCCGCTTCCACCATATATCAAACGCGACGAACAACCAACGGCGGAAGATCGCGACAGATATCAAACTGTATTCGCTCGTTTTCGTGGAGCAATTGCCGCGCCGACGGCCGGTCTCCACTTCACACCGGAACTTCTGCAAAAAGTTAAGGCTGAAGGTGCGACCATTGCTGAGATTACACTGCACGTTGGGTATGGCACGTTCGAACCCGTCAGGGTAAAGGACCTGAGCGAACACTCGGTGGGAGCCGAGCGATTCGAAATTTCGCCAGAGGCAGCAGAAATTATTAATGCGGGAAGACGCGAAGGCGGTAGAATAGTAGCGGTGGGCACAACCACAACGAGGGCGCTCGAAACCGCAGCGAGCGAAAAGGGCACTTTAAAGCCGGGCTCTGGGATGACGGGCCTGACAATTACCCCCGGATATAGATTCCGGGCCGTAAATGCCATGCTGACAAATTTCCATCTGCCGCAGTCGTCTCTGTTAGTGCTGGTGGCATCATTCGCGGGATATAATCTGACAATGAACGCGTATCAACATGCTGTAAACTCAAAATATCGCTTTTACAGTTATGGGGATTGCATGTTAATAATTTAGCAGTAGTAGAGGCCCGCTGCCTGAGCATATGGATATGCTTCGGATCGGGTGAGTTGCAATGGCGGTTCTAAAGAAATTTCGTTCGCGATGGTGGTCACCGGGAGATGGCGGTGAGGAAATACTCAACGCCCAGCCGAAGGTACAACCTTCGCCCAGGAACGATACGCTTTATGACATTCGACCACTGACACTGTCACACCTCGACGAGTGTTGGAGACTGGACCTGCGATGCTTTGTCGATGGAGAAGCATACAGTCGCGAGACATTCGAGTATCTTTTGACCTCGGCTGAATCAGTGTCTTACAGGGCGGTAACGCCTGGCGGAATAATGGCAGGCTTTATTGTTGGACTGGTTGAACCTGACCACACAGGACATGTAACAACCCTGGGGGTCGCCCCGGAGCACCGGCGCAGAGGAATTGCACAGCGAATGATGCAAAGGGTCGAAGAGGGCTTTCACCGGCGCGGCGTTCGAATGGTCCGGTTGGAGGTCCGAAGCGTCAACGACGGCGCGCAAACTTTGTACCGAAATCTGGGATATGTGGTCACTCAACGTCTTCCGCGATATTATTCGAACGGTGGAGATGGTCTTTTGATGGTGAAATCACTGATCTGAGAACCTCAGCCCAAATACACGAATGCCCATTGTTTCGACAAACAATGGGCATTCGAATCGTAGAGATAAGAGTTCAACTACGTCTTAATTCTGTCAGGACCAGTTTGGCGACTGCTTTCAAGGTGTCAAACACACCCACGCCTGTGGCGGCAATCGCTTCGAGAACGGGTTCGCCCTTTTTTTGAAGCTCCGAGGTTAAGTCCTCGATGGGGATAACATTCGGCAGGTCCCTCTTATTCAACTGCAAAACGTATGGGATGCTCATCAAATCGTATCCCTGTGATTTCAGATTCTCCTCAAGATTATAAAGAGATTCAATATTTGCGTCCATTCGCTCTTCCTGCGAATCGGCGACAAATACGACGCCATCAACACCCTTTAAAATCAGTTTACGAGAGGCATCATAAAAGACCTGTCCGGGAACCGTGTAAAGATGAAACCGGGTTTTAAAGCCTCTGACAGTGCCGAGTTCGAGTGGCATGAAATCAAAGAACAGCGTGCGGTCCGTTTCTGTCGCAAGACTGATCAACTTGCCCTTTGAGGCCGGCGCAGTGGAATCAAAAATATACTGAAGGTTCGTCGTTTTGCCACACAGTCCTGGACCGTAGTAGACGATCTTGCAGTTAATCTCTCTGGATGCGTAATTAATAAATGTCATAGCAGGGTATTTATGAAGAATTTACCGGGAGGCGCCGAAGGAAGAGGAATAAGTCATTTAAACAAACTGTCGATGTCTTCGTCAGTTATCTCAGCGAAGAGCGAATCGACGCCATCGCGCCTGTTCGTCTCACGAAGAACATCGTCAAATATCCTCGCCAGTTCCTGCGTAACTTGTTTAACCCTAAGCTTTACGAGCCCAAGGCTTGAACGTTCGTCGAACACGACAACCAACAGAAGTCGGCCGATTACACAAATATGGATGCTTTCGCGCTCGCCCTCGTGGGATAAAGTAGGAAATTCCTTCTCTCCAATAAGCTGCGCCATGCCTCCGGTTGCGGCGACGTTCCCAGCCGCAAGCGACGCCAAACTAGTGGTATCGAGATTTCCGACCTCTCCATGAACGGCGATTTGCTGGCCGTCCTTATCGACCAGGAAAGCGACCCGCGCGGAAGAATCCAGTCGCAGCTTTGCCAAAACAGCTTTGATCTGATGATACTGCTGTTCGCGAATTACGATGGGAGAATCTGCCATTAGAAAAGCTTTCTTCTGGGTAAAAGCGGGCAGGGCGGGAAGTTGTGACTTATCGACAGCTTATAGCCCACTAAACCTTAGTTGAACCTATTTGTAGAGTTACAGCGAAGTTTGGAGAACGCCCCGTCAACCTGGTCCACCGACAGTGTCGGGGATAAGGGGCAGGACCGTTTAAGAATGTAACACACGGTTGGGACTACTTCAAGTGTTTTTCTTTGTTAATCATATCCGGTGTTTACCGACGATAATAGCACCAAAAAGCCGCAGATGCTGCTCATTCATTGATTTAGACCGCTATATATGGTATTCTTTAACAGTTCCAGCGGCCGCTAATTATTCCTCGGCGGCCCCTTATGCAATTCCGGGGGCTTCGGATGAGCGATCCTATTATGAAGGGTGAAAAACATTCTGCCTCGCGCCCTGTCTCGCGTCGGTCCGCTGCTGCCTCGAAGCAACGTGGGCTGGCGGCTTCCAGAAATTCTGAGCCAAAATCGCTGAGCAGTCGTGCTGCTGCCAAGAAAGCACCACCGCGAAAGGCTCAAAAGGCGGCGGCGCCAAAGGAAAAGGCTAAAGCGGCAAAGAAGGTTGTTTCGAAAAGCACAACCAGAAACAAAATTGCTGCGAAGGTTCGCGAGGTGGAGAAGCCAAAACCTGCAGCCCGCAAGCGACCAATCGCACCCAAACCAAAGCCTGCCTCAGTTGCCACAAAGAAGCGCTCATCTGTTGCTTCCAAGCCGGTTGCTGCCAAGCCGATACAACCAAAGAAAAGCGTGACCAAGGCTCCGCTCGCGAAGCAAGCTCAACGGCAGGTTGCACCTGTACAACCGCCGGCGCGTGCTCATAATTTCGATGAGTCGGCAGCGCTTCACGCATTTGAACGGGCGTATAAGGAATTTTCATCGGGCCATTTTCTCGAAGCACGAGACCTTTTTCGTTCGTTACTGGAAAAGGGTCCGGGTGGTTCGGATGTGGTTGCGCGGACAAGAACGTATCTTGCGATCACCGAAAGTCGATTAAAAGCTGATTTCGCATTGCCAAAGGATGCGGATTCACTTTACGACCGGGGCGTCATCGAGCTTAACCGTGGCCGGTTTGTTGCCGCCCAGGAAATGTTTGAACAAGCTTTGAGCTTCGAACCCCAGGGGGCCCACATTCACTACGGTCTTGCCGCGGCAAGAGCGCGACTCGGCGCCGTGGATCAGGCGTATTTCTTGTCGCGCTCGAGGAGCTCGATCGAGATCCCCTGCGGGCCGCGGATGAAGCAGATCCGCACGCCCGGGCGGATCGTGGTCGGCTCGCGCGTGAACTCGACGCCTTTTGCCTTGATCTCGGCGGCGACCGCGTCGATGTCCTTCACCGTCAGCCCGAAATGATCGAGCCCCTGATAGGGCGTCACCGGTGGTGCGTTGACGCCGTCGCCGGCATTCACTTCCGCGATGAACACCCTGGCGCCGCCGAGCTGGACGTCGATGCGGCCGGGGCCACGGATGATCTCGGCCCCGAGAATATCGCGCAGCCAGGCAGCCGTCACTTCGGGATCGGGACTGCGCAGGTGAATATGGTCCCAGGTTACGGTCGGCATTGCGATCTCCTTGGTTGTTCTCGGGCTCGCGGCGCTCATTCTGAGGCTGCGGAAATCTAGCGGCCGGTCGCATGCAATTCCATCCCCGCGTGATGCCGTCGGCAATATTGCGATCCCTGAATGAAACCAATCCCGGCTGACAGCACTTATCTCGGCGGTGGTCCGTGACGTGCGGCCGTTCGGAAGCCGTACGGTTCGGTGCCGCATGACTATGGCATGGCTTCTATCGTGTGCGGCCGGCTGAAGCGGCCCGGCGGGCGAGGGCACGCCGATGCAGATCGGCCTGGCGATGTTTCATAATCCACTTCGGATTGCGGCCGGCGGACTTCTCGGCGCCGGCGGGTTCTACGCGAGCCTGCTGCTGCCGCTGATTGTGATTGCCGGGATCGCCGTATGGTTAATGCTCCCGGAGCCGAGCGACGCAGGAGACGAGGACGTCTTGCCGGTCTCCTCCGCGATCATTCTCAAGGCGCAGAACGCGTCGGCTGACGCCCAGCCCGCGCCAGCAGAGCCTGTCACGGTCGGGCTTGCCACTGCGTCGCGGGCAGCACAGGAGGCCACGCCCCCAGAGCCCAGTGCCGGGAGGTCGCCGCTCGAAAAGCTGCGGATCGCCTCGCAATCTTGGCGGCGAGGCGGGCTCGGCTCAAAGGCGCTGGTCACCCTGACACTGCGCAACGCCAACGATTTCGCGGTGAAGGATATCGAGATCGCCTGCGCCTTCACGCGCCGCGACGGCAGCCACCTGACCGAGCGCAGGCGGCTGATCAACGACCCCATCGCCATGAAGAGCCGCCGGACCTATTCGCGGATCTTGATCGGATTCGTCAACATTAACGCAAACAAGGCGAAATGTTCGCTGGTGACCGCCAGCCGCCTCTGACCCTTCTCGCGAAAAAGTGACTTGCCTGGGTGAACCACAATGGCGGGGGAGGAACTAACTAACATATTGCCAGTTAGGACTGACCCGACAGCGCGGATGGCGCCTTTTCCGGGTGATCATGCGCAAGCGTTGAAGTCGGC
>Ga0137403_10010341_pt1 | contig 10336 bp, 6 predicted proteins | sample CZOMad2_1_16fung_FD_122057 | JGI IMG/M metagenome (GOLD analysis project Ga0137403, IMG submission 122057) | Vadose zone soil fungal communities from Angelo Coast Range Reserve, California, USA - CZOMad2_1_16fungal (Hybrid Assembly) | ecosystem: Environmental > Terrestrial > Soil > Vadose zone... | reverse complement strand
AACAGCGCGGTCAACAACCGGGTGCAGCCCACCAGCGTCAACGCCGACGACAAGGGCGACGTCACCTTCTTCGCCTCGCAGTCGGGCCAGCTTCCCAACGTGGTGTTCGTGCTCGACAACTCGACCTCGATGTACGAGCTGCCTTACGACCTGGCGGCTTACCCGAACTCGGCGTGGACCAGCAAAGGACAGACCCCGAACGGCTGCGGCACGGTGACCACCACCGCGCCGTCGGGTTCCGGCTGCACTGGCACCACCTTCGCGCAGACCGCGGCGAGCTGCGGAAACAACACCTTTCTCGCCGGGCTGAAGGACTCGAGCAACCTTCCCTACAGCAAAAGCAAGACGTATGCTGCGCCGGATCCTTGGTACGACGGCACGCACGGCACGTCGGCCTTCTTCACCAACAACAGCGTCTACAAGTTCTTCGAGTGGGCGCAGTCGCCGCCATCGCCGGGAGGCACGGCCAACGGCGGGCCCATCACGTTCACGCCCGCCCTCCTCATCGGTCCGGGCACCGTCAGCGGCGCGATCAACAACTCTTGCAACGGCCTCAGCAGCACCGCGGCCAGCGGTGGCAAGGGCGGTACCGGAGTCAATGCCTGGACCATGACGCAGCGCCAGCGCTGCCAGCAGTGCATCGACGAGGTGGGCTACTACATCGCCCCCGGCGCCAGCGCCACCGAGAACAACACCAGCAACGCCATCTTCAAGGGCAACTGGCTCAACTTCTATCCGCCCAAATTCCTGCTGGCGCGCAAGGTCCTGACCGACTTCATCTCCCGGCAGTCGACTACGCCTACGCCCGTGCGCGTCGGCGTTGTGGCCTACGACCCCCAGAACATCTCCGCCCTCGACGTTCCTACGACGAGCACCGGCTTCAGCGGCCCCAGGCACGATGGCGGGGCGTTCATTTCCTCGGGTATGATCCCCGACTGCAACGTCGTCACCTGGACCGGCTCGACGACCGCGACCCAGCAGACCAACCTGATCACGGCCGTGCGCGCCATCTCCTTTGGCAATGCCGCAAGCCTCGCCAATGCGATCGCGACGCCGCTGGCGGAGACGGTGTTCAACGTCGGCCAGTTCTATACGGGCGACGATGCCACCTGGAAGACCGCCTTTACCGCCAGCTCGAGCACCATCTGGTTGAAGAGCGGCTTCACCGCTCCTACCGGCGCCAACAAGCCGCTCTGCGTCGCCTGCCAGGTGAACGCGATCGTGCTGATCACCGACGGTGAACCCAACGGCGACAACAACCTTCCCCAGAAGATGCGCGACAACAACATCCAGTGTCCCCGTACACCCTCGACCGCGCCCGACCCTTGCGGCACCGACGGGTCCAACTCGACTCCCAACCTGCTCGACGACGTCACCAACTTCCTCGCCACCACCGACCTGGCCAAGGACGACGTGACCAAGCCTGAAACGATCGGCATCCAGGACGTGATCACGTTCGTGATCGGAATGGGCCTCAAGGTGCCCCTGCTGGACAATGCGGCCAAGTACGGCAAGACCACCTCGGCCATGCGTGCGGACAACGCGCAGGACCTGCAGGACGAGGTGACCAGCGCCGTGGTCAACATCGTCGCCCGCGCCACCGCCTTCTCCTCCACTGCCATCCAGACGCTCGAGGTGGGTACTGGGTCCACGGCGTTCGTCCCTCGGTTCATTCCCGGCTCGCCGACCGACGCGATCTGGGACGGGCACCTCTTCCGCTTCGACCTCTACAACGAGTTCGTGGCCGGACACGATCTCGACGGGAACGGAAACCTGGACGGCGTGTTCCTGGTCGACAAGGACGGCGACATCGTCACCGAGGACGACAAGGGCGCCTTCCACAAGCAGAAGAACAACGCGCCGGCGGTTCCGGTCTGGGACGCCGGTGTGCAGCTCGGCGCCATGCCCGCCGCCAACCGCAACATCTACACGGCCCTCTGGGACAGCACCAACAGCAAGTGGAAGACCATCGCCTGGCCGACCTGGGACGGGACCGGCAGTCCTCCGGCCGACTTCGCCTCCGTGCGGGACCTGCTCGGCATCGACGGCACCAACCCCGACGTGTGCGCCCAGATCAAGAGCTCGATGGCCACGCCGATCCCCGCCGCTTACCTCTCCTCCACCAGCACGTTCGACCGCGACCACTGCGCCAAGGCGATCATCGATTTCGTCCGCGGCTACAACATCCTCAACGAGCTGACGACCACCACCTCGGTGACCGCCAACCGCGCCCGCATGCTGGGCGACATCTTCCACTCCTCGCCGGTAGTGATCGATCCGCCCGTCGACCAGTTCATCTGCAACCTGGGCCTGCACGCGCAGTGCGTGTCGACGCTCTACCAGTACGACACCAACCAGCCGGTGGCCCGCCCCGACGGCGTCACTCCGAGCGATCAGTACACCGTCGGCACCACGACCGTCACGGCGTACGAGAAGTACTGGCAGGACCACGAGACCCGGCAGCGCGTGGTGCTCGTGGGCGCGAACGACGGCATGATCCACGCCTTCGACGCTGGGTCGCCGACTGCGTCGCCGCCCGTGCTCAACCCCAACGTCGGCTTCCGGCAGGTGGTCTACGACGCCGGAACCGGCAACGAGCTGTGGGGCTTCATCCCGCCCGATCAGCTCGCGCGGCTCTGGCTGATGATGCGCGACGGCCACCAGATGTACATCGACGGCGACATCATGGTGCGGGACGTGTGGGTGGACGGCGTCAAGAACGACAAGGGCACCTCATCGTTCGTCAACAAGTCGCTCGTCAAACAGGACGTGGAGTACCACACGGTCGCGGTGGTCAGCGAACGCCAGGGCGGGAGCCACTTCTTCGCGCTGGACGTGACCGATCCGACCACGCCGAGCATGCTCTGGGTCTATCCGCTTCCCTGCAGCGACGAGGAAGCGATGTTCGGCCAGACCTGGGGCCAGTTCTCGCCGCGCCCGCCGCCGATCGGCGCCGTCATGCTCCAGACCAACGACAATGCGGGGCCGGCCAACTACGGATTCAATCACACCGAGGAGCGCTACGTCGTCTTCCTCAACGGCGGGCATAGCCCGTACATGAACCGCGGGCGGCTGGCGGCGCTGCTGGACGTGTACACCGGCGCGCCGCTGTTCATCGCCAAATACGACCCCGCCAGCAGCGCGAGCCAGCAGTCGCAAGCCATGCGCTTCGGCTTCCCCGCCACGGGAGCATTGGTGGATTACGGAACGGGGAACAGCTTCCAGCCGGACGGGTTCTTCGACACCGGCGTGATGAGCGACGAAGGCGGCCAGATCTGGGCGTTCCGCTTCGCCGTGCCGGGCCACATCGACGCCGTGAAAAAGGGGGTGGACAACTGGACCTTCGGCCGCGCTTACGAGCCGAACACGTTGGCCAGCGACGATTCGCGCTACCACCAGCCGATCTACACCATCGCTGCGACCACGGTGCAGGAGGACACGGGATGGCTGCGGGCATTCGTGGGCAGCGGCGACCGCGCCCACGTACGCTCGCAAAACGGAGGCGACTGCCGGCCGGACGACCCGATGAGCTGCATCTCGGCCGGTTGCAAGGTCACGACCTCGATGACCCTGAACAGCGGGACGGGAAAGTACGCCAGCGACTTCGGCAGCACCAGCACCACCAGCGCTTCCTCGCCGACGATCACCTCGCCCACGCAGACCATCTCGATCACGAGCAACGCCTGCAACCAGGCGAGTGTGAGCGAGACCGTCACGGTATCGGCCTGCCCGGACTCCACCATGAGCTTCACCGATTCGCTCAGCTTCTCCTGCACCGGCTCGCCGCTGGCCTGCACCGAGGTGGGGTTCCCCCAGCCGACGCCGAACAAGAACCGGAACTACACCACCACTCCGCCGGTGGCGCCCAATGCGTTCGTGGCCGTGGCCGTGCTCGCAGACACGGCGAAGTCGCGGCGCATGACCAAGACGGACGGCACGACCGACGACGGCAAGGCGTACGATACCAGTCGGTACACCGCCAGCGAGCTGGTGGACGTCACCAACACCACCGCCGACTCGACCGGAAAGGTGACGTCCGTCACCGCGCCCGCCGCGACCAGCAATGCGCCGGGCTGGCTCATGAAGTACCCGACCATCGACGAGAAGACGGTGACCAGCTCCACCATCCTGGGCGGCTGCGTGATCTGGAACACCCTGCTTCCCACCGGCGGCACCGTGGGCTGCGCCTCGGCCGGAGCCAACACGGCCACCGCCTACCAGTCCGATCCCTTCACCGGCGCTCCCACCTGCGCCTCCTCGTTCATCTCGGGGAACAACTTCCAGCGCAAGACCACCCGCAGCGTCCTCTCTCCGCCGCCCGAGCCGGCCGCCGCCGTGGCCCTCGGGGCCGGCGGTTCCTCGCTGCGACTGTCGATGCTCGAGATCCAGCCGGGCTCCCAGGAAGTGACGCAGACGACGGTCGGGACTTCGACGGAGCTGTTGCAGATGATCTACTCGGTGCCGCTCACCTACGACCAGCACGTCTGCCGCCACGTGGATCCGCTGAAGTGCAATTGAATCAGCGGGGGAAGAGACGCACCGCACCTCTCCCGCAAGCTTGGCGCACATCCGCCCGCCGATCTGGTCCGCTTCGCGGCCCCGCGCGTGCTAAGAGTCGGGCTGGTTTTGCTGGTGGTACTCGAAGACTCAACCATCAGGGCCAGCTTCCGGGGGAAGCTGGCGGCGTGAAGGCCGACGATGCCAACCGCGATCCAGGCCAGCCCGACCGATGCGCAGCTGCGCGCCAGGTACGCCGAGCTGGCGCGCGAGCATGCCCGACTCGTGGCGCGGCTCGAACGCCGGGGGACGTACGATCTCGCGAGCTATCGGTTGGGGTCCTTCAGCCCCACCCTCCTCGCGCTCGTCACCGTCCTGGAAGACCGGATCGAGGCGAGCAACGGACGCTTTGCGCAGCTCGAGCGGTCGATCAAGGGCCGGTTGGTGCCGGTCGAGCCCATCAGCGGGACGGCCCATCCGGATCTGCGCTCCCTGGTCCTCGCCCAGGCAGCGCACCTGAACCGGGAGCGGCAGCAGGCCAGCGAGATCTTGTTCCGTGACACCGGCTCCGGGGCCATCATCTCCCTTCGCCTGGAGCGAAATCTCGAGGCGGGCGGGTCGGTGGTGCTGGCGACCGCCGAGGACATCACCGATCACCTGCGCCGCGATCAGGAGCTGGTCGGGAGCCGTGAGGCCGTCCTGCACCGCGAGCGGCTGCGTGTCCTGGGAGAGTTGGCGGCTTCCATCGCCCATGACCTGGGCAACACCCTGCGCGGCGCCAGCTTCCAGCTTACTGCGCTGCGCCAGGACTCGCTGACCGAGGAAAAGCGCGCAGACGCCCTGAAGGCCGTGGCCCAGCGGATCGAGATCGTCTCCGAGGCCATCGCGCGCCTGCACGATTTTGCGCGGACCGGGACACTGGCCCTCAGCGCGGTGCGGCTGGACCGCATCGTTGCGCAGGCCGCCGCGCTGGTGGAGGTCGACTTCCAGAATTCGTTCGTGCCGGTGAACATCCGGATGTCGATCGGCGATCTGCCCGCCGTGCGCGGCTCGGTGTCCGAGCTGTCGTTTCTCTTCGTCAACCTGCTGCGCAACGGGCGCGACGCGATGCCCAAGGGCGGGACGGTGACCATCACCGCCCGCCAGGAAAGGAAGTCGGTGGTCGTGACCGTGGCCGACGAGGGACGCGGAATCTCCACCGAAGTGCGAGACCGGCTGTTCGAGCCGTACTTCAGCACGAAGGGATCGCGAGGCACCGGTCTCGGGCTCTGGCTCGCAGCCGGGACCATGGAGCGGCTGGGCGGCAGCATCCAGGCGGTGAACCGTCCGCGCCGCGGCTCTTTGTTCGTGCTCAAGTTCCCGATCGAGAAGCCTCGAGCGGGACCGAGGTAAGCGCATGTCTGGGGGGCGGGGGACCTGCCGAGCGATGATCTGGAGCCCGTGCGCAAGAGCGTCTTGGCGCGGATAAATACGGGGCGCTACGCAGTACCTTTTCTTGCCGGGCGGATGTAAGGAAGACTCATGGCAACGCTTCGCGTAGCGCTCGTAGACGATCATCTGCTCTTCCGCGAGGGCTTGCGTGCGATGCTCGCCAGCACGAAAGACTTGGAGATCGTGGCAGAAGCCTCCAATGCGCAGGAGGCCCTCCCCGCCGTCCGCGCCTCCCAGCCCGAGGTGGTCGTGCTCGACGTGATGTTGCCGGGCATCAGCGGGATCGGCGTTGCCCGCGAGCTGTTGCGCGACGATCCCAACCGGCGCGTGCTGGCCTTGAGCATGGTCGCCGACGAAGCGCACGTGGCGGACGCCCTGCAGGCGGGCGTCCTCGGTTACGCCTGCAAGTCGCAATCGGCCGCGGAAGTGATGGACGCCATCCGCACCGTGGCGCGTGGCGAGACGTACCTCGCGCCGCAGGTGTCCGGGTTCGTGGTCTCGGACTACCGCAGGCTGCGGAACGGCGCGGAAGGCGCCCGCTCGCCCCTGGCCACGCTCACCGCGCGAGAGCGCGAGATCTTCGAGCTCTGCATTCAAGGGAACCCCACCGCGCAGATCGCCCGGCAGCTTTGCATCAGCCCGCGCACCGTCGAGACGCATCGCGGGCGCATCCTGCGCAAGCTGAACGCGCACTCGGCGGTGGATCTGGTCCGCCTCGCTGCCCGCTGGGGGCTGCTCGCGCAATAGGCGCGCTTTGCAGCGTTGAACGGCGCTCTTGAGCGATACTGTCGCGCAGGCGGGCGCACCGCCTGCGGAGGTGGCGATGCGGGTGCTGGTGACGGGCGGAGCGGGGTACGTCGGCAGCGGGGTCGTCGAGGAGCTCGTCCGCGTGGGCCACTCCGCGATCGTGTACGACAGCCTCTACAAGGGCCATCGGGAGGCAGTCCACCCGGACGCGGAGTTCGTGCACGCCGACCTCTTCGATGCGGCCGCGCTGCGCGGCGCGTTGGGGAAGACGGATGCGGTGATCCACATGGCCGCCGATGCGCTGGTCGGGGAATCGGTGCGAGAGCCCGCGAAGTACTACCGGAACAACGTCGTGGCCGGGCTCTCGCTGCTCGATGCGATGCGCGAGCACGGGGTGCGCTCGCTGGTGTTTTCTTCGTCCGCGGCCGTGTACGGCGAGCCCGCGAAACAGCCGATCGAGGAGAGCGACCCCAAGGCGCCGACCAATCCGTACGGAGAGACGAAGCTCGCCTTCGAGAACGCGCTGCGCTGGTACTCCTCGGCTTACGGGTTGCGATCGATCAGCCTCCGCTACTTCAACGCGGCGGGGGCCACGCCCCGTTGCCGCGAGCGCCACGACCCGGAAACGCACCTGATCCCGGTGGTGCTGCAGGCCGCCCTGGGCCGGATCCCCTCGGTCACCGTCTTCGGAACCGACTACCCGACGCCGGACGGCACCTGCATCCGCGACTACATCCACGTCAGCGACCTCGCGCGTGCCCACGTGCTCGCGCTGGAAGCGCTCGCCTCCGGCCACGCGGGCGGCGCTTACAACCTGGGCTGCGGCGGCGCCGGTTACTCGGTGAAGCAGGTGATCGACGTCGCGCGGGAGGTCTGTGCGCGCGAGATTCCGGTGCGCGTCGGGCCGCGCCGTGCCGGGGATCCGGCCGTCCTGGTGGCCAGCGCAGACCGGATCGTCCGCGAGCTGCGCTGGCGCCCGCGTCTTCAAGATTTGGGCGAGATCGTGCGCTCGGCCTGGGAGCCGCTGCGCGGCTGATCCTCAGGGTGCCGAAGGCCGCGGCCGCTCCCAGATCTTCTGATCCAGCGCGTCCCGGATCCAGTTCAGGTGCCGCTGCTCGTCGGACCAGTTCTGCCGGATCACGGCCCGGGCCGATTCGGGCAGGTCCTCGAGATCGACGGCGGCCTGGTACTTCGCGTTGGTCAGGTTCTCGTTCGCCAGCATCGCGATCAGCGCGCTCCGCGTCCCATGGCTGGTGACGGCGGTGAACTTCTCGATGAAGAAACCCTTCATGTCCATGCGCACGTCGGGCGTCTCACCCAGCTTCCGCAGCTCCTCGGACAGGTCGCGGACATGACGTCCATGATCCGCCCGGAACTCCCGCAGCTGGTCGGCGACGAAGTCGTGGTTGCAGGCGCGGATCGCCTGGTCGTAGGCCATGACGGCGTCCATGTCGAGGTGGATGAGGTCCTGCATTGCGTCCGCCCCATTGCGTACCCGACCGATCGGTCCGCTTGCCCGCTCAGTCGATCGGGGGCTCCGCCGGCGGAGACCTCCGTTCGGACGGACGCCCTATTGAACCCGGACCGGTCGCCGCCCTATGGTGACTCCTGATGGTTGAAATCGATCAGGTGTCCGAGATCTGCGACGTCGGTTTCGATGATGGTGTGGCCGGCTGCGCTCAGCCGGCATCGTCGATCTTCCACATCGGTCGCGATCGCCAGGTCACGATCGCGCGCTGCGCCTTTCACGCGAGGAACTTCCGTCGAGCGCTGAAGGCGACCCTGAGGGGCGTCTCGTGGATGGAGCAGCGGTTGCCTGTCCGGGCGGGTGGTGTTGTGAGCCTGAGCGCAACGCCAGTGCTGCCCTGCTAGAGCGTCGGTGGGTTCATCGCAGTGCGGCCCGTCCCGGAACCAGTTCAAGTTCACGCGCGACGTCTGCGACGCACGCCGGCGAGAGTTGGATGAACTTGCCGCTGGACTGAGGAGCACCAGCACGTTGTGGTCACATTGCCGGTTCCCTGGCCTGCTCTTCGTCGGGCGACCGTGCGGCCTGTGTGGTGGTCCCATGAGGACCGCGCAATCGCGAGGTCTGCCCAAATCGATTCCAAGGACTGCCCGAATCAAACCTGGACGCGGGTGCAATTCGCGGTGCCGTTCAAGTTTGAACAGTTGTCTCTTGGGTTCAACCGGAGTCGTTACCGCGCCTGCGTTCGTCGTGGGGACGGCCGCTAGCTGGGTCGCAGATACTCCATGAACGAGTGAGGTGAGCGATGGACCCGTCCCACAGGATCGTGACCCGCATGCCACTCACCGAGCTCTGGAACGACCATGGGCCAGTGGACGCGGTTCGCGCTGGACGTGTCGGAGAAGCGGAGATCGTGCGGCTCCTCATCTCGTACAGCATCCTCAGATCGGCAGGGGCTTTGCCCTAGAACAGGCACGCGGGCCTGGCTCGCTCGGGTGCAGCGAGAACTCCGTCCAGCTTTGGGGGGAACACGGAAACGTTCACCGGGAGCTTTGCCTATCGCCCCCTGGGTAACAGTTCTCCTCATCGTAGCGTTTCATCCCCTGTTTGGAGGATTCCATCTTCCAGAAATCCTCCACGCGGGCCTCCGCGCGACGGTAGGTGATCGCGATCTGGCACGGCGGGCTGCGCTTGCCTTCGTGAACACGGTAGTAGTTCACGCGCGCGACTGCCTTGTCCTTCTCGTACCGGTCGATCGCGATTCCCTCCAGTTGGAACTCCATCGTGGTCCCAGCCGGAAACGCCCTCTGCAACAGAGGGTCACGCTGCTGCTCCCACGCAACTATGATTTCGCCAGCGTCACGGATCGCTTGACCAGTGGGCGGCGGGATTGGCGTCGGCGGCGGGGCTGGCGTGACCGAACGATTGCAGGCAAGGGCCGCGAGCAGAACCAGAGGGTAGGTGCGCATTCGCTCCTCAGATGGGAAAGGGACATGGACTACGCGCGGAATCCCAACCTACCGCATGGTCCCCGAGCGCCGCATCGATGGCGGTCTGGGATCGAGGTGGTCAGGTTGGTGTATTGAGGCTCACACTGCGCACAGCGACGGCGTCGAGAACGCTCACAAGAAAGAGGCTGGCTCTCGAAGTGCCAGCGCGGAACACGGAGACCCTGCGGAGCGGCCGGTGCACGGACGCCGTCGTCGAACGTCGATTCCGCGAACTACTCGCCGCAATCCGCAGGTAGGATTGTCCGTCCCTTCGGACTCGCGTCTCCGTGGTGGGATGGACGACCTCCGGCCGTCTCACTTGATGGTCCGCGATGACGCTCCTCGCGGATGACCTTGATGCGGTTCGTGCAAGGGACTGGCAGTCCATGGGTTGATGCCTCGGAGGAGGCCCGTCTTGCGAGTCGGCTGGGCCATTCCCGAGGGCGAGGGGGGGTGGGGACGGTGCTCCTTCGCGCGTTCCGTCCCCACCCCCTCCCGAACGCTTGGGACAAGCAAAAGCCCTCAGATCGGCGATCTGAAGGCTTCTAAGTGAGAGCGGAAGGAATCGAACCTTCAACCTATGGATTAAGAGTCCATTGCTCTGCCAATTGAGCTACGCTCCCTCAGTTTCCGACGCGGCGGGGCGGCGGTGTGTATCCGGTACCCGGCCGACGGTCAAGAACAGTTGGGGTGGCTGACCGGACTC
>Ga0137403_10010340_pt1 | contig 10337 bp, 8 predicted proteins | sample CZOMad2_1_16fung_FD_122057 | JGI IMG/M metagenome (GOLD analysis project Ga0137403, IMG submission 122057) | Vadose zone soil fungal communities from Angelo Coast Range Reserve, California, USA - CZOMad2_1_16fungal (Hybrid Assembly) | ecosystem: Environmental > Terrestrial > Soil > Vadose zone... | reverse complement strand
GTTGTGCCGTCGTCACGGCCTGCGGCGGGTCGGCGTTCAACGGCGAGGCGGAGCCCGACAACAGCGGGGGCAAAGGTGGCTCGGCCTCCGTCGGCGGCGAGCACGAGATTGGGGGATCGAAACCGATAACGGTTGGGGGCGCAGCTGGCCGGAACGCATCCGGCGGTGGAACGCCCAGCAACATGAGGTCGTCCGTGGTCAGGCCGTTGATGGCGGTCGCTTCGGCCGTCATTTCCCAGCCGTCTGGCTGAATGTAGCCCTGGTACTCCCGCTCGACGTTGAAATCGTCGTCACAGAAGATGATTGCCAGTTCAGCCAAGCGCGGTTGATCTGGCGCGTCTGCCGGATGCGGCGTGCCGTCCGGATTTTTGTAGATGTAAAGTCCCGACGTTTCGACGTCGATCACGATGTACGGCATTTCAAATTCCACTTCTTTGCTCGCGTTAGGGCGCATGTCTTGCAAGACCGTTCGGTTCGCCCCTTGCGCGAACGGGTATAGAGATTGTCGTCAGCAAGCAGATGGCCTCGCTTGCACAAATCCTGCCGCGTGTGACGGCCATTGGTATTGCCCTTCATCGAATGGCTCATTCGGGCGCGAGTTTCATCGCTGCGCTTTCTGCCTCGATGGAACTTGGCGGACCGTTCCTTTTGCTCTGCTGACTTTTTCAGACCAAGGACCGACGATGCCTGTGGCGACGCATTGTAAAGTCGACCCGCAAATCGATCCAACCAAACCTGTTCACAGATGAGCAGTTTGGTGTCATCCTCGACCGTTTCGAGGATGAGCCAAGATATTGCCTCCATTCCGTATTTTTTGACTGCGCGTGCCAGTCCGATGCAATGATGCTTGTTGTCGCGCAGCATCCATAGATGACACGCTTTTCGGTAGGCGAAACGGCGAGCCGAACCGACATAGGTCCGGTTGCCGCCCGCAATCACGATTTGGTAGATGACGCCCACTTACACCAAACCATGATGGGTTTTGGTGCCCGGGACAGTCTGTCCCAGCTTCACCGCTGCGGTTGCGATCGTCCTCAAGGTTTGCTGGAGGACAGGGTTGTTCTTGAAGTGCTTGTAGACGGCGTCGTAGTCCGTGATCTCGTCGAGAAACCACTTTTCTTCTTCTTTAAGCTTGCGGGTGCCATAGGTGGCCACAACAGGCGTCACCGCCTTCGGCTGCTCGATCTCCACCATTTCCGGTGGTTCTTCCGGAATGCCGGCAGCAATCGCGCGATCGGCGGCGCGGGCGTTGAGTTCCTCTTGAATGCGCTGTTGCTCTGTTGCCAGCGCCACGGCGGCCGCAGTTTTCTTCCGCTCGCTCTCACGGAACGTCAGAATGGCGATGTTGATCTTGCCTTCAACGCGTTGCACGGAACCTTTGGCGAAGACGGTCAGGTGCAGCAAATTCTCGAAGCGCGGGGCGTTGCTTACACCGGCGAAGGAGTTGAAGAGAGCCGGTTGGCTTTCAATAAAATCCGGTCGAAAGAGAGATTCCGCGAGCATGGTGTGAGCACCCCGGAGTGGGAAATCATCGGAGCGCATCAGCGTCCTCTCATGCAATTGCCGGTTGTGGTTAAGGCGCCGCGACAAGGTTCCACCGTCGGCGTGTACATCGTAAAAAACACGGAGGAACTCGAGCCGGCGCTTGCCGAAGCGGCGAAGTATGACCACGAATTGCTGATAGAAAAATTTGTGCCTGGCCGAGAATTGACGATTGGCGTTCTTGGGGACCAGGCCTTGCCGATTCTGGAGATTATTCCGAAGGGCGGCGTTTACGATTTCACGAATAAGTATCCATTCTTAAATCCCCAGGCTGGCGGCGGGGCGCAGCATGTTTGCCCGGCGAAGATCGATCCGAACAAAACGAAAGAGATTCGAGACCTGACATTGCGCGCGTGTCGCGCCCTCGGGCTGCAGGTGTATTCGCGCGTCGATGTGATTTTGGCGGAGACCGGCCAGCCGTTTGTGCTGGAGATTAACACGATCCCCGGCATGACCGAGGCGAGTCTGCTACCCGAAGCCGCTGCGGCCGCGGGCATCAGCTATGTCGATCTTTGCGCGCGCATCATCGCGCTTTCCAGCGCCAGAACAGAAGGGAACCGGAAATGAAGCTGGCCCACAAAAGCTCCCGGTCGCAAAATCGACGCGTGTCCAAAGTGCGCCACCGGCGCCAGCAACACCTGCTCGACGTGAAAGTCCGTTCCCGCAGAGTGACTCAGCATCGCATTCGGAGGGCTCTGGGCGTTCTCTCCCGGGTGGTTTTGGTGGCCGGGCTGTGCAGTGCCGTTTATGTCGGGGCACGCGAAGGCGCAAGGCGTCTCTTCTTCGAGAATCCAGATTATCAAGTGAACACAATTGAGCTTCAGACGGACGGGACCTTGCAGCGCGAGCAGGTTTTGAAAGCGGCCGATCTGCGCGAGGGCGAGAACAGTTTCAGTGTGAACCTGGCCCGCGTCCATGACCGCATACAGCAGCTGCCTCAAGTCGATGAAGTGCAAGTCGTCCGAAAGTTGCCTGCAGAGATCGACATCCGTGTGGTGGAACGAAAACCGGTCGCGTGGATTACAAGTAACAAAGAAATTTCCGATCCCTTTGTATCAGATGCTGCTTTTCTAGTGGACGCGCGAGGGGTTTTGATGAGACAAAAGAAGCTGTTGCCCGAATATTTGGGATTGCCTCTCATTCTGGGATGCTCGAGCGAATCGCTCGAAGCGGGAAAAGTGGTCGAATCGCCCGAAGCAAAGACCGCGCTGGAGCTGCTGCGTTTAAGCACGCGCAGCTTCATGCAAACGCGCTTTCAGATTCGCGAGATCGATGTCTCCCGGAGCTATTGCCTGCTCGTGACGGACAAAAATCACACGCGTGTCACGTTTGGGCTCAATGATCTCGAAACTCAATTGCAGCGGCTGGAGCAATTTCTTGTTTACTGTGATGACTCAAAGCAGGAACTGGAAACTGTGAACTTGATTGTGCAACGAAATATCCCCGTCACTTTTGCCACACCTCCGGCCGCAGTGATCAATGACACGATTGATCCCCCTGTGGAACCGAGAATTTTGAAAGCGATCCCAGTGCGTCCGGCAAAGACCGCAGCGCCGCCATCGAAGGCGCACGCCAGTTCGACGCCGATCGCCAAAGTAATTCCGGTCAAACGGCAGAGAAAGGATTAGCAACGATGGCGAGTAATAATTTGATCATTGGTCTTGAAATTGGCACCTCCAAAATTTGCGTCGTCGTGGGGGAGAGCCGGCCCGATGGCACGGTCAAAATTCTCGGTGTGGGTCAGACCCCCTCACGCGGCGTTCGCAAAGGGGAGATCGTCGATTTTGAAACCGCAATGAAATGCGTGCACGAAGCAGTGGTGGATGCCGAACAGAAGAGCGACGTCATGATCCGGAGCGTTTACGTCGCCGTCGCCGGATCACATCTTCAAAGTTTCAATAATCGCGGGTGTGTGATACTGCCCGAAGACCGCGATGAGATTGATGAGCAGGACGCCGAGGATGTAAAAATCAACGCGCGCGAGGTGAGCATTCCTGCACAAAACGCCTTCCTGCATTCGATCATTCAACATTATCACGTCGATGGACAGGACGGCGTGCTCAATCCGGTCGGGATGCTTGGGCAGAAATTGGAAGCCGATTTTCATATCATCCACGGTGTGCGCACGCGCATTCAGAACACCATCCGGTGCGTGAAAGAGTTGCCGCTCGACGTCGAGGACGTCGTCTTCGGCGGGCTCGCTTCTGCGCAGGTGGTCCTCACTCAGCATCAAAAAGATCTCGGGGCGCTGGTGATCGATATGGGCGGCGGGACAACCGACTATATTTTGTATGCTGACGGCGCAGTGAAGCAGAGCGGTTGCGTGGCGATCGGCGGCGACCATATCACAAATGATATTTCGATGGGGTTACGTATCCCGATGGCGCGCGCAGAGAAATTAAAAGTCGAGGAAGGCAGCTGCGTCCTCGGCAATTCTCTGCCCGGCGAAATGATTTTGCTAAAGGACGATTCCGGCTTTGCCGGCAAGGAGATCGAGCGGGAGACGCTGAACACGATCGTTCATTTGCGACTGCGCGAGACCTTTGAGCTGCTCAAACGCAGGCTCGATGAGGAACCATTCATCAATTATCTGGGCGCAGGGATTTTCATCACCGGCGGATGTAGTCTTCTCAACGGCATCGATCATCTCGCCGAAGAGATTTTCGAAATGCCCGCGCACGTAGCCCACGCACAAACCACCTCCGGCGTGACATCCGCGGTGGAAAACCCGCAGTTCTCAACTGCAATCGGGTTGATCAAGTACGCGCAAGCTGTGCAAACGGATCGGCCGCGTGGCCGCGGAATCGGCCGAATCTTTGGCAAGCTTTTTAGCGGAATGAGATGAACATGATCACGCCGAGCGCCGTACTACCTGTCATCCCGATCGAAGCGGAAGTGCAGCCGAGCAATCCCGTGGGATTAGTTGTTGGTTTATTCGCGGGATTCCTCGACTTCGCTTGGAATGACAGATCACGAAACGTCATGACAAGAGCGACAACAGAAAGATCGATATGATTCAACTCAGCAAAAATTACAGTCTTCCCGAACGCGCGGCAGATTTTATTCCGATCAAAATTGTAAGTGTCGGCGGGGCCGGCTTAAACGCGCTTGATCGGATCTTGCTCGATGGCTTAGAGCGGGCCGAAGCGGTTGCAATCAATACTGATGTGCAGTCACTGGCCAGTTCCGTTGCGGCGCATAAAGTGCAGCTAGGCCGTACTGTGACGCGCGGATTGGGCGCGGGCGGCGATCCCGAACTCGGCTATCAGGCGGCGGTGGAATCGGCTGATGAAATCCGAGAGGCGCTCGCCGAGGCACGAATGATTTTCGTTTGCGCGGGGCTCGGCGGCGGCACCGGGTCGGGCGCGGCCCCATACATCGCGCAACTAGCCCGTGAAGCCGGTGCGCTGGTAGTGGCGTTCTCTACTCTTCCATTTTCATTCGAGGGCAAACGCCGCAACGCCCAGGCGCGCGAGGCGCTCGTCCGGCTCAACGAGGTTGCCAACGCGGTGATCTGCTTCGAGAACGATCAGATGGGCGACATCGTCGCGCCGCAGGCGGGCATTCACCAGGCCTTTGCCCTGGCCGATAGCATCGTCAGCCAAAGCGTTCGTTCGATTGTGAACCTCATTCAGCGGCCGGGACTCATTCGCATTGGCTTCGATGATTTGCTTACCGCGTTGCGCAGCCGAAACAGCCGTTGCCTGTTTGGCTTCGGTGAATCTGATTCGGATAATCGCGCGCATGAGGCGCTCACGCAGGCGCTCAAAAATCCGTTGATGGACCGTGGCCGCATGCTGGCGGACGCGACGCGAGTGCTGGTCCAAGTGGCAGGTGGGCCGGGCATGACGCTGTCTGAAGTCGAAATCCTGATGCAGGAGCTGGGCCGTCACGTTAATGAGCAAACACAGATTCTGTTCGGCGTTGCCGTGGACGGACGATTGGGAGACCGCCTGAGCGTCACCATTATTAGTTCGCTCGCGGCGGACGAAGATTTGGTTTCACAGCCGGCTCAACCTGCGCAGAGCAGCGCGCCCGCGATGCCGCCAGTCTGGGAGCAACCTCAGGAGGTCCCGCCAAACATCGACTTCGAACCGGAACCAATGCCGACGGAAGCTTTCCAGCCTGCGGAGATGATCCCGATTGACGAACCGCCGCCAGTGGAACCCGTTCTCAACAAACCTGAGCCGATTGTAAGCACACCGCACAAAAAGTCCGCGCCGGTGAAAGAAGAAAAGCCATCGGGTGAAAAATCGGCACAGGCGAAACAGGAAGTGTTGCAATTCGAACCAGTCACACGCGGCCGCTTTGAAAAGAGCGAGCCGACTATCGTTGAAGGGGAAGATCTCGATATTCCGACCTATCTGCGAAAAAATATCAAAGTGAAGTGACAATCGCGTCTGCGTTACTTCTTCATCAACTCCAGCGCCGCGTTCGTCATTCCGATAACGCCGAGGCGAATTGTGGGCTCGGGAACGGGCGCGAATTTATTCGAATGCAAACTCGGCAGTGACTTCCCGGTCCTTTTGCTCTCGGCGATTTTTTCCGGATCGACCGCGCCGATGTGAAAATCAACGGCTGGAATCGAATGGTCCGGCAGACTGTATTCGGAAAAATCTTCGCCGCCCATGGTTGGATCGACAATTTCCACATTTTCGTTGCCTAACGACTTCTTCCAGACGGCGACGAGACGTTTCGTCAAATCGGGATTGTTGTAAGTAGCCGGCGTGAATTGATCTTTGAGTACATCGACAATCGGCGCACGCTCCGGCGGCACTCCGCCGGCCGCGGCGATGCCTTTGGCAATCTGATCAATCGCCGCCAGCACGCGCTCGCGCACGTCGGCTTTGTAAGTGCGCACCGTCAATTGCATTTTCACTTCGTCCGGAATGATGTTGTGCTTCGTGCCGCCGTGGATCGATCCAACCGTTACCACAATCGGATCGAGCGGGTTATTTTCGCGGCTGACAATCGTCTGCCAGGCGTTGATCATTTCCGCTGCTAGCACAATCGGATCTTTAGTTTTGTGCGGATACGCGCCGTGCCCGCCAACGCCTCGCACGGTCACATTCACTGAATCAACATTCGCATACGTGTAACCTTCCGTGACGCCAATGTGGCCGGTCTGCATGTCGGCCTTATCGTGGAACCCGAGCGCGAAATTCGGTTTGCCGAATCGATCGTACAGCCCGGCCTTGAGCAATGCGCGCGCGCCGTTGCCCGTCTCCTCAGCTGGTTGCGCGACGAACAGGATCGTGCCGTGCCATTGATCTTTCAGTTGTTGCAATGCTCGCGCCGTGCCAATGAACGCGGCAATATGCGCGTCGTGTCCGCAGGCATGCATCACGTGCACATCTTTGCCTTCGTCATTCTTCGTCGTGACTTTGCTGGCATAAGGCAATCCCGTTTCTTCTTCCACCGGCAACGCGTCCATGTCGGTGCGCACCAGCACGGTCGGTCCGTCGCCATTCTTCATAACTCCGATTACGCCGTAGCCCTTGAGCTTTGGGTCATCGTATTTGCCGAAGTTCTCGGTCACCTCGCAGCCCGCCGCGTGTAATTCCTTTGCGATTAGCGCTGAGGTGTGTTCCTCGTGACCCGACAATTCCGGATGACTGTGAATGTCTTTATAAATCGCGAGCAGCGATGGCAGCTCCGCTTCGGCAACTGATTGCGGCGTCTGCTGCGCGAAAACCGAAACCGCGGACAAGATCGAGAGCGATAAGATCGACCAGGAGCGAATTTTCATGCTTGTCATGCTGAGCGAAGTCGAAGCATCTCTCAAATTAAATCTCAGTTCGGAGAAACAGTAAGAGATTCCTCGACTTCGCTCGGAATGACAGAAGGTTTGTTAAGTAAAATGCAATTCGAGAAAAACAGGCTGCTCTTCGGCGCCGACCCGATGCCGCGGATTGTTGCCATCGAGCTCGGCGAGACCGGCACCGTGAAAGTTTATCGCCGCGAAGAGGACGGATCGACCGTCGCCGACGTCGAGCCATTCCATCCATTTGTTTGGTGCGACTCGGACGTTGTCGATCTTGGCATCGAGACCGAGAGGCTCGAAGGCGACCTCAAATATGGCTGGCTGATCACGGTCGATAGTTGGAAAGAACTGATCGCGCTGCGCAACGGTCTCAAAAAGGCGAGTCGCGATTTCTTCGCCTTTAACGATCCGGTGCAGCATTACCTCACCGCTACCGGTCGCACATTGTTCAAAGAGCTTCCGGTTGAAGAATTGAAGCGGATGCAGCTCGAAGTTTTGTCGCGCGAAGATGCTGTAGCCGGGATCGGTGATCCCGGTGCCGGGGTCACCGACCCCGGCTACAGCAATCACATCATGAGTATCGCGCTCTCAGATAACACCGGCTGGGAGGAGTTGATCATTGTCGATCCTACGAGTGTCGAGGAGTCGGAGCACGCGGCGCTTAAGCGACTCACCGCGCTGATCAAAGAACGCGACCCGGACGTGATCGAAGGTCATAACCTTTTCCGCTTCGATCTGCCGTATCTGGTTTCGCGCGCGAAGAAGGCGAAAACGAAACTTGATTGGGGACGCAGCAGTGGATTTCTGCGCTCGCGCCCATCCCGACTCCAAATTGCGGAAAAGACAATCGATTATCCAAAGTTCACCATCGATGGCCGTCACTTCGTCGATACTTTCTTGCTCGCGCAGTTTTACGATGTCGGCATGCGTTCCCTTGCCGGTTTCGAGCGGACTGACGTCGCCCGGCATTTCGCTCTTTGCGATAGCGAAGAGATTTCAGCGCTTACAGGGAAGGAATTGCAGCGCGCGTACATGGACAACGGCGAACGATTTCGTCGGCGCGCGCTTTGCGGGGTGCGCGAAACGCGCGCGTTATCGGACTTGCTGAGCCCGAGCTATTTTATCCAGGCGCAAATTTTCCCGTACAACTACCAGGACGTGATTGTGCGCGGTAACGCAACCCGCATTAACGCGCTGTTCCTTCGCGAATATTTTCGGCAACGCCATTCCATTCCAGAAATGCCGATGGCGCGCGCATTCGAAGGCGGGTACACCGACGTTTTTTTTACCGGCATGGCGCACGGCGTCTGGCATTGCGACATCGCCTCGCTGTATCCGTCGATCATGTTAAAGTTCGATTGCTTTCCCGCCACCGACCAACTACAAATCTTTCGCCATCTGCTCACTGATCTCCGCACGTTTCGACTGGAAGCGAAGTCAAAAATGCGGGCGGAAAGAGATGCCGCAAAGCAGCATCATCTCCAGGCGCTGCAAAACACATTCAAGATTCTGCTCAACAGTTTCTACGGGTATCTAGGGTTCGCACAGGGACATTTCGCCGATTTCGATGCCGCGGCGCGCGTCACTCAGATCGGACGCGATTTGTTGAAGAAAATGATCGACTGGTTGAATGCGCAAGGCGCAAAGGTGATCGAGGTCGATACCGACGGAATTTATTTCGTCCCGCCGGACAAGATCGACATCAATCAATTGCAAACAGGTCTGGCCAAAGAATTACCGGCCGGTATCGACATCGAGTTCGATGAACAGTTCGACGCCATGTTCAGCTACAAAGCGAAGAACTATGCGCTGCTCACCAAAGATGGCGACGTCATCATCAAAGGCGGCGCGCTCAAGTCGCGCGGGCTCGAGAAATTTCAGCGCGTATTCCTGGAGGAAATGATCAAGCTGCTCATGGAGAAAAAGCCGGAGGCGATTGTCGATCTGAGGGACGAGTTCGAACGAAAAATCCGCAACCGGGAATGGCAGATCGACATGCTGATGAAGACAGATACCCTCCAGGATTCGCTCGAGAAATATCGGCAAAAGATCGCCGGCTCGGTGCGGAACCGCGCGGCTGCCTACGAGCTCGCTCTGGCCAGCGGGCGCAATTATCGGCCGGGCGATCAGATCAGTTACTACATCACAGGCGCCGGCAAAAAGGTCGCTGCGTATGAAACCGCGAAGCTGGCCTCAAATTTCGACCCGCAGAATCGCGACGAAAATATCGATTATTACGTGGCCAAGCTCGACGAGTTAATGAAAAAATTTGCCGGGTTGACGGGGAAAACCGCCACCGCGCAAGCCACGCTAGGCTTTTAGGAGAGCGGAAGCCGGCCGCTGAGCGGAAGGCTGTTTAAGGGGTCTTTCGAATCAACGAAAATTTCGTAAAAAACGGCTTGCGTGGTGCGCAACTTGCAGCGATATGGGGCGCTTCTTATGCCAAACCTCCCCAACAAGACCTTCCGTTTTCTCATTATCGCTTCGTCCTTGGCCCTCACCGCAACCGCGGTGAGAGGCGAGACGGCCCAGCCGGCTAAATCGCGCTTTATTTTCAAGGACGCCCAGGGAAAATCGCAGTCCGCCGAGATCGTCACGAAGTATCAGCCGAAGAAAATCGTTAACCCGATCGCCAGGGTTGATTCGAGCATCGACCCGAAGCTGTGCCGTGCCGCGACGATCGCTCAGGAACGCGCGCGTGCCCATTCCCGGTCGCGTTGCTGGCAGTATGTAAAAGAGGCCCTCCTCGCCTCAGGAGCGATTAGTTCCTACCCGAAAACGGAATACGCGAAAGAGGCCGGGCAGGAACTGGTAAGCAGCTACGGATTCAAGAAACTGGCCGTGCACGATCCGTTCAAGGCGCCCATCGGAGCCGTGCTCGTGTATGGCGCCAGCCGCGCTGCCGGTCACGTGGAACTCCGCACGAAGGACGGTTTCGTCAGTGATTTTCGCTCCAAGACTCCCTCGCAGCGTCCGCTGATCGGCGTTTACGCCAAGTTGTAATTTGTAGCCGCGGCCCTGTGAGTCGCGA
>Ga0137403_10006183_pt2 | contig 10337 bp, 4 predicted proteins | sample CZOMad2_1_16fung_FD_122057 | JGI IMG/M metagenome (GOLD analysis project Ga0137403, IMG submission 122057) | Vadose zone soil fungal communities from Angelo Coast Range Reserve, California, USA - CZOMad2_1_16fungal (Hybrid Assembly) | ecosystem: Environmental > Terrestrial > Soil > Vadose zone... | reverse complement strand
CCGACCTTCCCGCCGTTGCGGACAGACAAAGTAAAAAAACTTGGCTTCGCTGTTCTTAAGAAAGTCTGCGGCCTGCGCATTATCGAACTTTAGATTCGTCAGTGTTTCTTGGTTGCGAATGCCAACAATCGCGAACGGCAACCCGGTCGAGACGATCTCGATCGGCCATTCCGGAGGAATTTCGTCGGCCGCGAGTCCAATCACCCGCGCGACCTCTTCGCGCGAAAAGGTCGCTCCGAACTCAGGATCGCGTTGGCGCATTTCGCCGAACACCTGACCGTCTACTCGTTTACGTCCGGCGTTCTCCGACTTGGCGGTGAAACGCACCGGAATCTTGCCCGCTTTCAAATCAAGCGTGACCTCTTTTGAATTGGACGCAGACTCGGATGCATACAAATGCAGCGCTGTGCCGAGCGTCGGATGCCCAGCAAAAGGCAACTCTTCCGCGACAGTGAAGATGCGGACTTTCTTCCCTTCTTTGGCTTCAATCGCGGGATCGCGCGGAAAAACGAAAGTTGTCTCGGAAAGATTCATCTCACGCGCGAGCGCCTGCATTTTGTCATCACTCAGGCCGCGCGCGTCAGTGAAAACGGCGAGCGCATTACCCGTCAGCGGCGTTTGGGTGAAAACATCGAGCTGAACAAATTCGTAAGTGCGGTCCGGCACAAAAGTTAGGCCGCTCGGTTCCAGTGCTTCCAGAGAACGATGAACGTCACGTAGTGCGTCACCAACAATAGCGGGACCCAGAACGCCGGGATCCAGTAAGCGGGCCCCATTGCCACCGGTGCATTATAAATAGTGGCGGTCGTGATCGCCGTGATCAAATCAATCGTCCCGACGATGTTGAAGAGCCACACTGCCGGCTTGGCCAACGCGGAATTCCGTAAGACGAGCGGGATTGCAACGAACGCAATGATTGCTGTCACGAGATCGCCGAACGCTGCCGGATAAGCGAACTCCTGCGGTAATCCGGGATACGTTGCGCCGCGGGTCAGAAACATCATCCCCAGATGTCGCGTTGAATGCAGAAGGAGAATGGGTACGAGAATTTGTTGCGGTCGAACACGTGAAATCAGCGGCAACAGATAAAGCCGTGCCGCAACATAGAAGATCGCCGTGTTCGCGATCAGGTTCAGGGGAAGCACGCGATCGAAATTGGCAGGCATCTCTCAACTTTAACTATCAATCCCGCTTCTCGCCACTCGTCACTGGTCACTCTGGATTGGGTTGAGCGTTTCGGCTTCAGCGTTTCAGCTTTCCGTTGTCAGCGTTTCAAGAAACAAATGTCAATCATGCCGCTCTGCGGCAAACTACGAGTCGGGTACATTCTTGATGCACTAGCGGGAGCGTAAATGTATAGAGACGACCCCGTTTGCCGATTCTTGTCATTTACTGAGATAGTCATTAAAAAGGGTGATGCCGACCGAATCGACCGAAGAGCGCAAGCTCGCCGCCATTATGTTTACCGACATGGTGGGCTACAGCGCGCTCGCCCAACGCGACGACAAAGTCGCTCTCGAGCTATTAGAGGAACATCGCCGGTTGTTACGCGAAATCTTTCCGCGGTTTCACGGCACCGAAATCAAAACCATCGGGGACGCTTTCCTGGTCGAGTTCGGAAGCGCGTTGGAAGCGGCGCAATGCGCGATCGAAATCCAGCGGACCCTGGCCAAACGAAATCACGACGTCACGTCCGATCGGCGCATCGAACTTAAGATCGGAATTCACATCGGCGACGTGGTTCATCGCGACGGCGACGTCTACGGCGACGGGGTAAATATCGCCTCGCGTATCGAACAATTGGCCGGCGCGGGCGGCATTTGCGTCTCGATGGATGTCGAGCGGCAGATTCGTAATGCGCTCGAGGCCCGATTTGAAAAATTCGGCACGGCGGATTTGAAGAACATCAAGCTGCCGATGGATCTCTTCCGAATCGTGCTGCCGTGGGAGAAAGGCGCCGAACCGTCCGCGGCCAGAGCTTCAAAGAAATCGCCCGTCCTGGTTCCGGTCGCTGTGCTCGTAATACTCGCGTTGCTTGCGGGATGGTGGTTCATGCAGCGGTCGAATAAGAACCAGCAGCCGGCTGCGACTCACGCAGTGCCGGCCGCTCCGGCAAATGCGCCCGATCAAAAATCCGTCGCCGTTCTGCCATTCGTTAACCTGAGCGACGACAAAGGCAGCGAATATTTCTCCGACGGCGTGAGCGAAGAGCTCTTAACCGTGCTGCAAAAAATTCCGGGGATGCACGTGGCCGCGCGGACGTCCGCGTTTTCGTTCAAGGGCAAAAATGCGACGGCCCAGGAGATCGGACAAAAACTCGGCGTGGCTTATCTGGTCGACGGAAGCGTGCGCAAATCCGGCGACGCGGTGCGGATCGCGGCCCGGCTCGCCCGCGCTGACAGCGGTCAGGAACTCTGGTCGGAAAACTTTACGCGTAATTTAAAAGACGTGTTCGCGGTCCAGAGCGAACTGGCGGAGACGATCGTGGCGCAGGTGCGCGGTCAGCTGACCGGTGGCGCGGCGGGTTCCGCCGACAAAGAGAAAATTCAGGCGGAAGTGCAGGCGGCGGAAAAAGGCGGAACAAAAAATGTGGAAGCGCATGAATTGTATCTGCAGGGCCGCTTTCACGAGAATCGCCACTCGGACAAAAGTACGCGCGAAGCTCTGGCTGCTTACCAACACGCCGTGGAGCTGGATCCCCGATTCGCGCGCGCGTGGGCCGGAGTTGCGCGGACGCATACCTGGATCGCCGGGTTTGCCACTGAGGGCGGACAAAAAACCTTCGACGCGCACTTGGCCAGCGCGCGGGACGCAATCACGCGTGCCCTCGCCATTGAGCCTGACTTGCCCGATGCCTTGTACGCTCGCGCGTGGATCGAGACCAACTTCGATTTTAATTGGAGCGCGGCGACTCAGACCGTGAGCAAAGCGATGGCATTGGCGCCGGCCGATCCAAACGTGCTAATTGCCGCCGCCAACCTCGAGACGGCACTCGGAAATACGGATCGAGCAATCGAAATTTATCGCAAAGCGGTCGAGCTGGACCCGGTCAACGCGCAATCCCGCTCATTTCTCGCGTTTGGGCTGGCGAACAGGAAACGATTCGCGGAAGCGCGCGCCGAATACGCGCGGGTGATAGAACTAAATTCCTCCGCGCCCTGGGCGCATGCCGGTCTCGGTTTAGCGTATCTGCTGCAGAATAAATTCGAGGAGGCCGCAGCCGAGGCACAGGCTGATGCGGGTGATTGGGCACGGCTCCTCATCGTGAGCTGCGCGCGCTGGGCGCAAAAGCGCGTGCAGGACTCCGACGCCGCGCTCGCGGAGTTAACGAAAAATGATGCCGAAACAGCTGCGTTTCAGATTGCCGAGGCTTACGCCTATCGCGGCGACAAGGATCGGGCTTTCGAATGGTTGGAGCGCGCGCGCCGACAACGCGACCCCGGCCTGGGCAACTTGCGCAAAGATCCGCTCCTCGAAAATCTCTACGGCGACGCGCGTTGGAACGCGTTCCTCCACACGATGGGTCTGGCCGACGATCAATTGAAGACAAGCGGACGCTAAACTCCGCCGCGTGGCGCAGCTTTACGCGGTCACTCGTCACTCCCGATAGGCCGCGTGCAGCTTGACGCGGTCACTCGTCACTGTTTTCGAAATGTTCAATGTTGAAACCTGACCCCATTTTCTTTCCTTAATTGCTCGTGTCCGGACTTTCTACTTTAGCCTTTTTACTTTGTAATTTCTTCGTGGTGTTTAGATACGACCCCATTGCCTTTTCCCACCGTTCTTCGAGCTTTCACCATCTCAAACGAGACCAATGGAAACGCCGTTGACCCCTCTCGAATTCGCTCGCCGCGCGTGCAAACTCTATCCAGATCGCGTCGCTGTGGTCGATCGTGATTCAAGCTGGACTTATGTGCAGTTTCTCGATCGGTGTGATCGCTGGTCGGCGGTGCTGCAGCAACTTGGAATAAAATCGGGCGACCGCATCGCTTATCTCTCACCGAACACTCATGCGCAGCTCGAGTCGTTCTATGCCGTGCCACAAGTCGGTGCGGTGCTTGTGCCGTTAAATTATCGCCTGACTGCGGACGACTTCGTTTATCTGATCAGTCATAGCGGTTCGCGCATCGTTTGCGCGGACGGCGACTATCTCGGCACGATCGATGGTATTCGTTCGCGCCTTCCACACGTTGAACAGTTCGTCGCGCTGACTGGAGAAGGTAAGGACTGGTTGAACTATGAGGCGATGCTCGAGACGAGCTCGGCTGAGTTTGTCCGTCCGGAAATTCGAGAGACCGATCTGCTCACGATTAATTATACCAGCGGTACGACGTCGCGTCCGAAGGGGGTGATGATCACTCATCGCAATGCCTGGATGAATTCCGTCGGCACGCTGCTCCATCAACCCATGACCTGTGCCGATCGTTATCTCTGGACGCTGCCAATGTTTCACGCCAACGGCTGGACTTTCGTCTGGACGGTGACCGCCGCGGGCGCGACCCACGTTTGCCTGCGTAAAGTCGAGCCGCGTGCTGTCTTCGAATTGATGAAGACCGAGCAAGTGACTTTGCTGTGCGCAGCGCCGACAGTTTTGATTTCGCTGGCGAACGCGCCAGCAGAGCTCCGTCGTCTCGCGCCGAGAGGAATCCGAGTTCTTACCGCCGGTGCGCCGCCCGCGGCTTCTACAATTCAGCGGCTCGAAGAAGAGCTCGGTTGGACGATTACGCACGTTTACGGATTAACGGAAGCAGCGCCGTTTATCACTGTCTGCGAGCCACGGCCGGAACACGCGTCGCTTTCGATCAGTGATCGAGCCGCGATCAAAGCCCGCCAGGGTGTCGAGCTGATCACGTCTGGCGAATTGCGCGTCGTCGACGAAAAGGGCAAGGATGTTCCGCAAGACGGGATTATCCAAGGAGAGATCGTCGCCCGCGGCAACGTGATCATGGCCGGCTACTACAACGACGCGAAAGCGACCGAGCAGGCTTTGTCGGGCGGCTGGTTGCACACCGGCGATGTCGCGGTCGTGCATCCGGACGGCTATGTTGAGATTCGCGATCGTCTGAAGGACGTCATCATAAGCGGCGGGGAAAACATTTCTTCTGTCGAAGTGGAAAGTGTACTTTTGCGACACCCGGCCGTAGAGGAGGTCGCGATCGTCGGGTTCGCGGACAAGCGTTGGGGCGAAGCGCCGCACGCCTTTGTTGTTCTAAAGCGGGGCGCGCACGCTGAGGAACGCGAGCTGCGCGAGTTTGCGCGGGCGAACCTCGCGCATTTCAAGGCGCCGCACAGCGTCACCTTCATCAAAGAACTTCCCAAGACTGCGACCGGCAAGATTCAGAAATACATTTTGCGCGCACGACAGCCTGCGATCACGCCGCAATAAGTCGTTTTCCGCATTTCAGCTTTTTAGCTGTCAGCGTCTCAGTGTTTCCGAAGAATGTTTAGATCTGACCCCGTCTCTCTTTCTCCTAACCCGCAGAGATGAGTCGGCGCTCGGCGGCTGTCAGCATCTCTTTGAAGCGCGGATCGTCGCGGATGCAATCGAAATCAGGATCGACTTTGGCATGATTGATAAAGCCGGCGCCCATCTTTTCGAACGCCGGGCCGAGCATTTCCAAAGCGGCGTCCTTGTCGTTGAGGTGATTAGCCAGCGCGCAGCCAAAATTGTAGCGCATGGTTACGTTGTCCGGATCGACCAGCAGAGCGCGCTCCATCCACTCCTTTGCTCGCTCGCGCTGACCCAACTCCGCCAGCGCGTTAGCACCGTGGCCCATCGCCGCACCGTTGTTCGCGTCGCGGGTCAAATTTTTCTCGCACCGCTCCAGCGTAATTTTGGCAGCCCGTTGAGCTCCTTCTTGATCGCCGAGAGCCGTATAAGTCGAGACCAACATCCCGGCGGAGCCAAAGTCTCCTTCGTCGAGAGTCAGGGCTTTTTCCCAATAGGTAGTGGCCTCCTTAATCCGCTTTTGTCGGAAGCGCAGAAGGGCTGCACATCGGTTGGCTTGGTAAGATTCGGGGTCGAGCCGAAGAGCGATTTCGATTTCCCGAGACGCTTCGTCATTGCGGTTTTCCTCGGACAAAATTCTGGCCTTTATCGCATGGGCGTCGGCGAGGTTCGGATTGAGTTCGAGTGCTCGTTCCGCAGCGGCCAGTCCGCCGTCGCCACCCTGTCGGCCGACCCTCCAACGCAGGTTCACTTCCGCCAGTGCGATGAGGGCCCAGGCGTCGGCGTAGTTAGGATCAATCTCCACCGCCCGCCGGCACATCCGGATAATGGCGTCGAGCCGCCGAGGGTCACCCTCGGACCCCGTGGTGTAAGTCTGGCGCGCCATCAAGAATAGATTGTAGGCGTCCACGTTTTCGGTGCCGTGCTGTTCGATCGCTTTTTTTTCCTCAGGAAGAAGCTTCACCTTCAGCGCATCGACGATGGCATGAGAAATCTCATCCTGAATGGCAAAGATGTCGTTCAGATCGCGATCGTAACGCTCGGCCCAAATGTGACTGTCATTTGCGCCATCGATTAGCTGGGCCGTAATCCGGACACGCCCAGCCGCTTTGCGAACACTTCCTTCGACAACATGGCTGACCTTCAGTTGACTGACGACCTGGCCAACATCCACTGCTTTTCCTTTGAAGGTGAATGCGGTGTTCCGCGATACCACATGGAGCGCGGAGATCTTGCTCAGATCGGTGATGATGTCTTCGCTGATTCCATCACTGAAATATTCCTGCTCGGGATCGCCACTCATGTTCGCGAACGGCAGCACGCAGATGGATGGCCGCTGTGTCTTCGCGGCTTTGGTTGTCGCCGGCACAGTCGTCGCGCGGTGATTCGGTTTCGCCAGCTTTTTCGGCAAATCTGAATTGCCGGCGTCATCGGTATAGAAATTGAAAACGTGAACGCGCTCGCCGTGTTTCACTTCCACCTCACCAAGGTCATGCAGATCCGGACGCCACCGGCTGTACTGTTGCAGATCTTCGGCGACTCTTTGCGAAAGCAGGATGTGCCCGGTATCGCCGCAATCCATCACTCGTTGAGCCACGTTGATTCCCACGCCGGCGGCGTTGGTCCGGTCATTCAGATCGGTTACCGCGCTCACCGGACCACTGTGCACACCCATTCGCACCGGCAAATCCGAGGAATTCCTGAGGGCGCGACCGATCTCCAGCGCGCAGTTCACCGGTTGCTCCGGGCTGTTGTAAAAAATGAGCGCCATTCCGTCGCCGGTCGGAATCTTCATCAGCCGTCCGGCAGCTGCCGCCTTGTTGAATTCGTCGGAGCTGCGAACGATTTGGTTCAGTTCATCCACTAACGCCTGCTGTTCGTCGGTTAGGCGTGCCGAATACCCGACGATGTCAATAAAGAGCACGTGCGCGATTTCCATGCGCTTCGCTTTCAATTCCTCCGGCATAAGACCATGAACTTTACGCTGCGATTACGAGTCGCTCAAACCGAGCCAAAACTGTGATCTGTCCTCTCAGATTTCAGCGTCTCAGTTTTCAGATTTTCAGCGTTTGATTTGGAAATCTTGAATCATGCCGCACTGCGGCAATTTACATCCAGGGAACATTATAGATGCACTAGCGGGCGCCAGCTTGCCTCCCGTGCCGGAAGGTTGATAGGATCGCGACTCTTCTCTTCGAGCTTTCACCATCTCAAACGAGACCAATGGAAACGCCGTTGACCCCTCTCGAATTCGCTCGCCGCGCGTGCAAACTCTATCCAGATCGCGTCGCTGTGGTCGATCGTGATTCAAGCTGGACTTATGTGCAGTTTCTCGATCGGTGTGATCGCTGGTCGGCGGTGCTGCAGCAACTTGGAATAAAATCGGGCGACCGCATCGCTTATCTCTCACCGAACACTCATGCGCAGCTCGAGTCGTTCTATGCCGTGCCACAAGTCGGTGCGGTGCTTGTGCCGTTAAATTATCGCCTGACTGCGGACGACTTCGTTTATCTGATCAGTCATAGCGGTTCGCGCATCGTTTGCGCGGACGGCGACTATCTCGGCACGATCGATGGTATTCGTTCGCGCCTTCCACACGTTGAACAGTTCGTCGCGCTGACTGGAGAAGGTAAGGACTGGTTGAACTATGAGGCGATGCTCGAGACGAGCTCGGCTGAGTTTGTCCGTCCGGAAATTCGAGAGACCGATCTGCTCACGATTAATTATACCAGCGGTACGACGTCGCGTCCGAAGGGGGTGATGATCACTCATCGCAATGCCTGGATGAATTCCGTCGGCACGCTGCTCCATCAACCCATGACCTGTGCCGATCGTTATCTCTGGACGCTGCCAATGTTTCACGCCAACGGCTGGACTTTCGTCTGGACGGTGACCGCCGCGGGCGCGACCCACGTTTGCCTGCGTAAAGTCGAGCCGCGTGCTGTCTTCGAATTGATGAAGACCGAGCAAGTGACTTTGCTGTGCGCAGCGCCGACAGTTTTGATTTCGCTGGCGAACGCGCCAGCAGAGCTCCGTCGTCTCGCGCCGAGAGGAATCCGAGTTCTTACCGCCGGTGCGCCGCCCGCGGCTTCTACAATTCAGCGGCTCGAAGAAGAGCTCGGTTGGACGATTACGCACGTTTACGGATTAACGGAAGCAGCGCCGTTTATCACTGTCTGCGAGCCACGGCCGGAACACGCGTCGCTTTCGATCAGTGATCGAGCCGCGATCAAAGCCCGCCAGGGTGTCGAGCTGATCACGTCTGGCGAATTGCGCGTCGTCGACGAAAAGGGCAAGGATGTTCCGCAAGACGGGATTATCCAAGGAGAGATCGTCGCCCGCGGCAACGTGATCATGGCCGGCTACTACAACGACGCGAAAGCGACCGAGCAGGCTTTGTCGGGCGGCTGGTTGCACACCGGCGATGTCGCGGTCGTGCATCCGGACGGCTATGTTGAGATTCGCGATCGTCTGAAGGACGTCATCATAAGCGGCGGGGAAAACATTTCTTCTGTCGAAGTGGAAAGTGTACTTTTGCGACACCCGGCCGTAGAGGAGGTCGCGATCGTCGGGTTCGCGGACAAGCGTTGGGGCGAAGCGCCGCACGCCTTTGTTGTTCTAAAGCGGGGCGCGCACGCTGAGGAACGCGAGCTGCGCGAGTTTGCGCGGGCGAACCTCGCGCATTTCAAGGCGCCGCACAGCGTCACCTTCATCAAAGAACTTCCCAAGACTGCGACCGGCAAGATTCAGAAATACATTTTGCGCGCACGACAGCCTGCGATCACGCCGCAATAAGTCGTTTTCCGCATTTCAGCTTTTTAGCTGTCAGCGTCTCAGTGTTTCCGAAGAATGTTTAGATCTGACCCCGTCTCTCTTTCTCCTAACCCGCAGAGATGAGTCGGCGCTCGGCGGCTGTCAGCATCTCTTTGAAGCGCGGATCGTCGCGGATGCAATCGAAATCAGGATCGACTTTGGCATGATTGATAAAGCCGGCGCCCATCTTTTCGAACGCCGGGCCGAGCATTTCCAAAGCGGCGTCCTTGTCGTTGAGGTGATTAGCCAGCGCGCAGCCAAAATTGTAGCGCATGGTTACGTTGTCCGGATCGACCAGCAGAGCGCGCTCCATCCACTCCTTTGCTCGCTCGCGCTGACCCAACTCCGCCAGCGCGTTAGCACCGTGGCCCATCGCCGCACCGTTGTTCGCGTCGCGGGTCAAATTTTTCTCGCACCGCTCCAGCGTAATTTTGGCAGCCCGTTGAGCTCCTTCTTGATCGCCGAGAGCCGTATAAGTCGAGACCAACATCCCGGCGGAGCCAAAGTCTCCTTCGTCGAGAGTCAGGGCTTTTTCCCAATAGGTAGTGGCCTCCTTAATCCGCTTTTGTCGGAAGCGCAGAAGGGCTGCACATCGGTTGGCTTGGTAAGATTCGGGGTCGAGCCGAAGAGCGATTTCGATTTCCCGAGACGCTTCGTCATTGCGGTTTTCCTCGGACAAAATTCTGGCCTTTATCGCATGGGCGTCGGCGAGGTTCGGATTGAGTTCGAGTGCTCGTTCCGCAGCGGCCAGTCCGCCGTCGCCACCCTGTCGGCCGACCCTCCAACGCAGGTTCACTTCCGCCAGTGCGATGAGGGCCCAGGCGTCGGCGTAGTTAGGATCAATCTCCACCGCCCGCCGGCACATCCGGATAATGGCGTCGAGCCGCCGAGGGTCACCCTCGGACCCCGTGGTGTAAGTCTGGCGCGCCATCAAGAATAGATTGTAGGCGTCCACGTTTTCGGTGCCGTGCTGTTCGATCGCTTTTTTTTCCTCAGGAAGAAGCTTCACCTTCAGCGCATCGACGATGGCATGAGAAATCTCATCCTGAATGGCAAAGATGTCGTTCAGATCGCG
>Ga0137403_10010338_pt1 | contig 10338 bp, 7 predicted proteins | sample CZOMad2_1_16fung_FD_122057 | JGI IMG/M metagenome (GOLD analysis project Ga0137403, IMG submission 122057) | Vadose zone soil fungal communities from Angelo Coast Range Reserve, California, USA - CZOMad2_1_16fungal (Hybrid Assembly) | ecosystem: Environmental > Terrestrial > Soil > Vadose zone... | reverse complement strand
GCGGCCCACTCGGTTGTGTGGAGTGGCGCCATTTTCGCGAGAAATGCGATGGCTTCCTCGCTCGGGCGAGCATTGTAGCGGACGGCATGTGCCCGGGAGAGTTCCTTCCAGTCATCAACCGATCGCCGCCACGAAAGGACGCGGGCGAAGTTGTGGCACCTGCCGCACGCACTCATCACCGTATTCGGAATGCCGGTTTCCTCGTGAATCCGGCGCTCGACGTCGTATGTCACTCTCTTTGCTTCTTCGGGCGCGAGGCCGTGATACGTGCTGAGGTATTGCAGGAGGTGTCCTGTTTCCGCCGGAGTGAGATCAACGTCGTACAGAAGAGTCATTCGTCGTAGCGCTTGTTCCCAACCTTCGGGAGTAGCCCGTTCCCAGGAAATGCGCTGCATGTTTCCGCGATCGTCGCTGGCGTGGCAGCTTCCGCATTTCGCTTTCACCAGGGCATCCGTGACCGGGATGCCTTCCTCGCTCGCGGGCCCGCCCTGGCCCGGCGTACTGCTGACCTGGGCGAAACCAAAATTTAGAAAAAAAAGAGACCAGAGCAGAGCTGTGCTCCGAAATTTTGAGATCATCGCGCGCCGTTCCTCTCTCGATCGCCTGAAAACAAAAAACAGGCATGGTTAAGAAACCCAACGGAACAACGAGGTAGAGGACTGACGAGGTCTAAGGGGCCGCACCCAACGTGGCGACTGCAGGACGAATCTACCATATAACGGGGCCGCGTCCGCAAGAGCGCTTCTGTTCCTGGCATCCCCGACGCACTTGCGATCCGATTGCCGCCCGAGTAGGCTAAATAAAAACCATGAGGAATTGGCTACTGATCGCGTGCCTGCTTTTTCAAGTAGCTGCACCCGCACCTCGTGATGGAGGAACGTTATCGGGTCAGATTCGATCCGCTGACGGACGGCCACTTTCGGGCGTATCTGTCATGATCGTGGCGGGAGAACTCAGAGATGGTCGCCCCAACCTTGTGCCATTGGGAATTTCGATGCCCGGAACTCTGGCTCAGACGGACGTCGCCGGACGCTATCATCTCGAAAATATTCCACCGGGGCGCTACTACATCCTCGCCAGGCCATCGAGCAGCGCGAATGGTGATGCCGCAACGCTCTATCCGGGTGTAACTCGTCTCGAGAACGCCGGAAAAATAGAAATCCGCCCGGGTTCAAAGATCGATGCGATTGATTTCACGATCGGACAGACAACTGTGGTCCGGGTTGGCGGACGTGTCTTCAATGCGATTGCCGGAGTGCCATCGCGGAGCGCGACCGTCAATCTCACCGGAGGATTGCTTGCGTCCTTTCGAACGACTGTGGACGCCAACGGTCTATTCCAATTCGCTGGCGTACCACCAGGCGAGTACGTCATCTGGAGCAGCGAGAATTCTGCTGGTCCGAACCGCCTGTTCACGACGCGGCGTCTTACGGTCCCGGATCGTGACGTAGACGATATCGAACTCGCCTTCATGCCTCCTCTAACCGTTTCGGGACATTTCGTTCTCGAAGAGGGAGCTACCTTTCCGAATCCAGGCATGACGCCGGGCATTACTGCCAACATTGTCGAAGGAACATTGGGAACTGGGACTAATGCCCGGATGGATGGCAGTTTCGAATTAGGCGGCAGAGGCGGATTAATCGAGGGTGAGTATCGGATTACGGTGGATCATCTGCCTGGAGATCTTTATGTGAAGTCGATCGCGTTTGGTTCGGCGGACCTTCTCCGGGAAACCCTCAAAGTCAGCGGTCCGCCTTCTTCGGAGATTGCGATAACTCTTGGAGTCGGAACGCGCATCCAGGGCAAGGTTTTCGATGAAAATCAGCAGCCGGCGTCGAATGTTCCCGTCTACGTCGTACCGGCCGTCCGGCAGAACGATCTGATCAGGATCCAACAGGCGGACAGAAATGGTACTTTCGACATACGAGGTCTGGCGCCCGGTGATTACACGGTTTTCGCTGTCGCCCAACCCTACGCCGAACAAGATCCCGAGTTCGTACGTCAATATGAAAGACTCGGCACGCCGGTCACAGTTTCACGAGATGCGCATCCGGCTGTGAATCTCAGCTTGCTCCGGTGAGCTCAAATTTTCGCCGGGCACGATACCGTCGATCTGCACCCGCCCAGACGTATCTGTAATTGCCGTCCGCACGACACCGGCAGAGCTGACCAGGACCACGATTGTTCCCGGAGAAGGACTGCGCCGCACACCAGGTCATTTGCCACTTGTGCGTAGGGTCATTCCAAGAACTACAATCCGAGTAGTGAGGTGTGACGATAACCACCTTGGCGTTTGGCTTGGCCAACCGATGGATTTCTTCCATTGCTCCGACAATCGAGTCCAAATGCTCAATGACGTGTGTCGCGTAGATTTCATCGAAGCTGCTATCTCCGAAAGGATAGGGGAACGAGTTCAGGTCGTGAACAACGTCGACACCCGGCAAAGCAATTTTGTCCATGCCAATTGCACCAGGAATTTTGTTTCTTCCACATCCGATATCCAACACCTGCATAGCTTTCAAAGTCGAAGCAAGGAAGTTCTTCGATATAGCGGAACGCATGTACTGCGGAAGCCAATGGATGGACGCTAGGTCTGCTTCGTGTGCTCGTCAAGAGTTCGACGCGACGTGACGCGATATGACGCGGTTTGGCACGCTTGGAGATACGACTGGCCGAAAAGCCCAGTTGGCCCTTTATTGGAGCTGCGGTCTGGCAGCGAGGCTTTCATATGCCCTCTTGTGAACGCGTTTTGCTACTGCCAAACTTTCTGCCGGATACCGGACCGGCAGAAAGTTTATTTCGTTCGCACAACGAATTAGAATCCAGCTTAGATCTGTTGCTGTGCGCGTCAAGACGCAGTCGCAACATGACGCGGTAAGGCGCGATGTGGCGCACTTTCGCTGACGTTGGTTGCTGTCGCTTGACGCGACCAGGGAATGCCTGGAGGATTTCGCAGTGGATACAAGACTACGGGTCGATTGCTCGAACGACGATCTCCTGGTGAGTTGGAAGGATATTGCGGCTTATCTGAAATGCAGCGTCCGCAAGGCGCAGCGCCTTGAACGGCGCGAACTTCCGGTAAACCGGATTGAGGGAACGAAGTCTGTATGGGCCTCGAAGTCGGAAATCGATCGGTGGTTGATATCGCAAGCGGAAAAAACGAAAGGACTCCAAACGCAATTCGCCACAATAACCGCTTCTGACTCGGCCGGTTCCGGTTGTGCCGAGGCTGTTACCGTCGAGCAGACTGATGAAGGCAGGCTTGCAGCCCGCATTTCCGGTATCGCCGAATTGTTTTCCCGCGGATGGCTGCGATTGCTGTTCGGAATCTCGGTCGGACTAACTGTCGGAGCAGCTATGGTGTCTGCGTACGGGTTGACGATTGTGTTTTTCGGTATAGCCGCTGTGTTTCTGATGCTAACGTACCGGTCACTGAGAAATACGAGTTATACGCGAGGAATGGTTGCATTCTTCATGATCGCTGGTATGTCATATTGCGCGAGCGCCACCACTTTGCCCGACGTGGTCGGCTCGGTCGTCAATATGACGGCCCTGAAGCCGGCGCTCGCCTATCCGCTTGTGACGGGTCTCCGCTTCATCCCAATTCTTGTCTTGATTTCCATCTTCCTCGTCGTTCTCCGTAACAATAGGGGTTTTGCCCACAACTGGAGATCCCGCGCAGCATATCTATTTTTTGGTGCGTTCTTTTTATTCGGAACAGCGGGCGTCGCCCTCACTGCTTCAGGGGCGTACCGCTTAGTGCAAGCCTCACTTTCTATCCGTTGGACGCTTCTCGCGGGAGAATCCTTTATCTTTGGGGTGAATCTCGGACTGTTCGTACTCGGTTATCGTTTTTTCAATACAACTTCGATCAAGAACTACCATCAATTCTTGAAGTCGTGCGGCACCGGGTACCTCCTGATAGCATTGACCGCAGCGATCGTCGGCAGGCACTGGAATGAAATTAATCAGCATCACCTCGATACGAGGATGCCGCACGCGTATCGCGTCCAGAATACTGATGCGGAAAAAGACCTGCGGGACTGGTTGGAGCGCCACAGTACGGAAGCAGGGCCAGACCTGGTGAGTCTACGCAGTAATCTGGAGTTCCTGCACGCCTTGCGAACTCAAGAATTCTACAGGCACGATTTCGATGAGGCATTTCAGGTATCAAGGAGGGCGGTGATATTCGGCTACAAAGCCGGTCGTGACTCATTAGACAAACGACCCATCTTTGTCCTGATCCGGTTTCCTGCTGCCCTCGCAGCCGTACTCCGCTTCGAATTGGTGAGAAATTGACTAAGCGCATCTCGTCTTTCTGCCTGGAACGGGCGGAGATCCCAGCGCGATTGACATGGACCCCGGCGTAGGCGGCGGGTGAAGGTAGAATAGACTCAGCCCAAAAACGCGTAACGGAAATTCCTGTCAGGGGGTGTGACATGGTTCGAATGGGTCGTTTGGCCATGGCCCTGTGCCTTTTCTCGATGGTTGCGAGCGCCCAGGAAGACCCACTGGCATGGTTTCCCCTTCAGGTGGGCAGCCGCTGGATGTATGAACATGAGTGGAAATCGGGTGACCGGAACCGGCCAGACGTGGACCGCTGGACCACCGAGGAAACGATCACTGGGTGGGTGACAATTCCGGAAGGCCTCGTGGTGCTGCGCGAAGTGAAGCAGCAGCAACAAGGCAATACCCACGGCGCCTATCTCATTACGCGTAACCGCGAGCCTTACCTCGTGCATGGGAATTGTGTATACGTGATCGACGGCTGGGATGGCCAGAGGCAGCAGCTTCGCCCGGAATACCTGAAGTATTTGAACGAAGGCGCCGTCTCACCCGATTTCTGTTTCCCTTTGCAGACGGGCCACGCGTGGGGGAACAATGATATTCCCTGGCGGGTCGAGCCGGCCCGCCAGGGTGCGGACTCGTTCTTGCCTGCGGAGTATGCGGGTGCCACTCACATTTTTTCGAGCCATTTCGGCAGTGGCGGATGGCAAGATGTCTGGTTTCAAAAAGGCGTCGGAGTAGTGGGTGAACATTACATCCACAACGGCACCTATGACGAACACACCAAGAAGCTTCTATCGTTTAGGCGTTAGCCCGGTCCAGATCTTTTGGCCGGCGTCATGATATGGCGCCCTCATTAGCATTTCCGTAACCCTGACTGTCCCTGAGATTCCGTAGTCCGCGTATGTACTCCGATACATGACGATTACGTACACGCGAATCAGACTTCAGCTCATTGGAAGCAGCAGCAAGGGGATTCATGCTCCAGAGTCATGAAGGACGGAACGGAGAAAGAAGCCCTCGGAGAGGCAAGCTCTTCGCTGCCCACAGCAACTCGAATCACGCTCAGAATCAATGCCGCACAGAAACAGATGGACGTGCTCCCATGGACGACCCTCCTCGATGCGCTGCGCGACTACCTTGACCTGACCGGCACAAAAAAAGGCTGCGACCATGGGCAGTGCGGCGCCTGCACAGTCCTGGTGGACGGGAAACGTATCATTTCATGCCTGACTCTGGCGATCATGAAAGACGGCTCAGCCGTGACCACTGTCGAAGGCCTCGCCAACGGAGACGGACTCCATCCCATACAGCAGGCATTCATTGACCATGGCGCGTTTCAATGCGGGTATTGCACGCCGGGGCAGATCTGCTCGGCTATCGGCATGATCAACGAAGGCCGCGCGAAGACGGCGGACGACATTCGGGAGTTGATGAGCGGCAACATCTGCCGTTGTGGTGCGTATCCGAACATTGTCGCGGCGATCCAGCAAGCCATGCAAGCGGATAGAGGGAGGGCGGCATGAACAGTTTTTCTTACACGAGGGCCGGTGACGTTGCAGGCGCGGTCAGCGAAGTGTCCGGAAACCGCGCGGCCAAGTTTATCGCGGGTGGAACGAATCTGATCGATCTGATGAAGGAGAATGTCGCCCGCCCAGGCCGGCTGGTCGATATTACACGGCTGCTTTTGAGCCGCATCGAGGATACGCCCGACGGCGGGCTGCGGCTGGGAGCGCTCGTTACAAACGCGGACACTGCATACAACGAACAGGTGGAAAGGCGCTATCCGCTGCTTTCGCGGGCGATTCTTGCAGGAGCTTCACCGCAGCTCCGCAATATGGCCACCAATGGCGGAAATCTTCTCCAGCGGGCCCGATGCTACTACTTCTACGATACGGCCACGCCCTGCAATAAACGCGAGCCCGGCACAGGCTGTTCCGCCATAGAAGGCTTCAACCGGATGCACGCAATCCTGGGCGCGAGCGAGCAATGCATTGCGGTGCATCCCTCAGACATGTGTATCGCCCTTGCCGCTCTCGAGGCGGTCGTGCGCGTCACCGGGAGAAATGGCGACAGGGCCATCCCATTCGCCGACTTCCATCGCCTGCCTGGCGAAACGCCGGACATCGACAGCAACCTGGGTGTGGACGAGATCATCACGTCCATCGATCTCCCCTCCAAAGGCTTTGCCGACCATCACGCCTATCTGAAGGTGCGTGACCGCAAGGCTTACGCGTTCGCGCTCGTATCGGTGGCCGCCGCCCTCGAAATGTCGGGCGACACCATCAAGGAGGCGCGGCTCGCGCTGGGTGGTGTCGCGCACAAGCCGTGGCGCAATACAGAAGCCGAGGGACTGCTAAAAGGGAAGCACGCCACCAGAGATAGTTTCCAGATCGTTGCCGAAGCGTTCATGCGCGATGCCAAAGGGCTCAGCCACAACACGTTCAAAATCGAGTTGGCAAAACGCGCCATCGTGCGCGCCCTGAAGCATGCGGCCCAGATGGAGACCAGGCCGTGACAACCAACTACATTGGCCAACCCCTCAGCCGTGTTGACGGACGCGCAAAGGTGACGGGCCAGGCAAAATACGCCGCGGAGTACAACGTTCCGGGTCTTGCCTATGGCGTCGTCGTTTCAAGCGTCATTGCCAAAGGAAGAATCACAAAGATTGATGCGAGCAAGGCGCTCCGCTTCGGCGGTGTACTCCAGGTGTTCACACACGAAAACGCTCCGCACACCGCATCGGACGACCAAAGTTACAAGGACGAGGTGGCGCCCCCGGGCTCGCCATTTCGCCCGCTCCGTGACGACAGGATTATGTTCAGCGGGCAACCTGTCGCGCTCGTGGTCGCTGAGACCTTTGAGCTTGCGCGGTATGCCGCATCGCTCGTTCGCGTTGACTACAAGAGCGAACCGCATGAAACCGACTTGACTGCAAAGCGGGGCCAGGCTTATGAGCCGAAGCTGCGAGAGTATATTGACCCGCCAATCCAACCGCGAGGCGACGCCGGCAAAGCTTTTGCAAGGGCCGCTGTGCAGCTCGAAGCGGAATATGCGGGGCCGGCCGAACATCACAACCCGATGGAACTGTTCGCGACAACCGTCGTATGGGAAGGCGGCGGCAAGCTCACGGTCTACGACAAGACCCAGGGACCGCAGAACAACCAAAAATATATCTGCAAGGTCTTCGAGTTGTCCGATGACGACGTGCGTCTTCTGTCGCCGTTTGTCGGCGGCGGGTTTGGATCGGGTCTCCGCCCACAGTATCAGTTGTTTCTCACGGTCATGGCGGCGCGCGGACTGCAGCGCTCGGTCAGAGTCTCGCTGACGCGCCAACAGATGTTCACATTCACCCACCGGCCCCAGACACTGCAACGAATCGCGCTGGGGGCTGCGGCGGACGGCAAGCTCGAAGCTCTGATGCATGAAGCCCTGGCCGAAACGTCGCGGTTCGAAGAATACAGCGAACAAGTGGTCAATTGGTCGGGCGAGCTCTACCACAGCAAGAACGTTAAGATCGGTTATAAGGTCGCGCAAATCGACCTCTACTCGCCTTCCGATATGCGTGCGCCGGGCGCCGCATGGGGATTGTTCGCGCTCGAATCCGCAATGGATGAACTGGCCTGGAAGCTCCGCATGGATCCGCTCGAGTTGCGGCTGAAAAACTACGCCGAGAAGGATCTCAACACAGGTAAAAAGTTCTCGAGTAAAGAGCTGCGCGAATGTTACCGGCAAGGCGCGGAGCGGTTCGGCTGGTCCAGGCGTACTCCCGCACCGGGCTCAATGCGCGAGGGTGAAAGCCTCATCGGTTGGGGCATGGCGACGGGCATTTGGGAGGCGTGGCAAGTGCCCGGAAGTGCGAAAGCGGTATTGACGGCTGATGGACGACTCACGGTCGGCAGTGCCACCGCGGACATCGGAACCGGGACTTACACGATCATGACGCAGATCGCGGCTGAAACGCTGGGGCTCCCGATTGCCAACGTCACGTTTGAACTCGGCGACTCCAGGTTGCCGGCATCACCCGTCGAAGGCGGTTCGTTTACGGCTGCAACAATCGGGTCGGCGGTCAAGGCCGTGTGCGAGAAGATGCGCAAAAAGGTTTTCGACCTTGCGCGCAAGATGAAGGACTCGCCGCTGGCCCACACTCGCTTGAAAGAGGTCACGTTCGCCGACGGCTACATCAGGCCGCACAACGATCCATCGCGAGGCGTTTCCATCACGGAGGCCATGCGGCATGGAGAAGTCGGCCGCATCGAGGAGGAGGCGTCCGTCGTACCCAATTTTGCGAAGCAAGCGCGATACATACGACATTCGCATTCGGCCGTATTTGCCGAAGTGAAAGTTGACGAGGACCTGGGCACGATCGAGGTCTCGCGCGTGGTCAGCGCCGTTGCCGCCGGGCGCATCCTGAATGCCAAAACGGCGCGAAGTCAGATCATGGGTGGAATTGTCTGGGGCATCGGCATGGCTCTGGAAGAGGAAAGCGTGATCGACCAGAAGTTCGGGCGTTTCATGAACCACAATCTTGCGGAGTATCACGTGCCGGTCAACGCCGACGTGCATGATATCGACGTGATCTTCGTCGATGAACGCGATTCGATTGTCAATCCCCTGGGTGTCAAAGGCCTGGGTGAACTCGGTATCGTCGGCACAGCGGCGGCAATCGCCAATGCTGTCTTCCACGCAGCGGGCATTCGAGTCCGTCAATTGCCAATCAAAGCCGACAAGATCCTTTGGAGCACAGCGCGGGAACGCGAAGTGCTAAAGCCCGCCGCGTGACTGGGGCAGGCAGAAGAGCGTTCTACTCCTGCTTGAAACATCCTGCAGGTTATGGCCGGCTGGGCCGGAGCAAGTCGGCAATACCCTGCTCGGCATCGCCCGTGGCTCGAGCTACGGTCAGTTTTGCCAGGTGGTGCGCGTAGAGGCTCGAGATGTAATCCTGCTCAGCTACCGCGAGACTCTCTTGTGCCTGGACAACCTCAATCGTGTCGGCGACGCCAGCAGCGAATCTGTCGCGGGCCTGGCGGAGCGTGCCCTGGGCCAGTACACGACTGCTTTCAGCCACCCTTACCTGCTCGCTGGCTGCCGTAAGCGTAAGAATCGCGCTCCGAACCTCGAAGTCCACGCGGCCATACGTGTCTTCGTATTCGGCGCGCCGTTGGGCAAGGACAGCATCAGCCTCGGCGATATCTGCGCGATTTCTGCCACCTCGCCAGATCGGAAAACTGACGCCCGCGGAAACCGAAAACGTTCCGTTAGACTGTGCCGGATTCACGCCAACCAAAGCATAGTCTCCATTGAGCGTAACCGCCGGACTGTTCTGAGCTGTTGCGGCTTTGTAAGCGTGCACGGCTGCGCGTTCCTGCGCCGCAGCAGCCTGCAGATCGGCCCGATTCTCCAACGCTTCCTTCAACGCCTCTTCCAGGACTACCCTTGCAGGACGGTAAGCCATGTTCGTTGTGAGAGTGAAGTCCTGTCCAAGCGGTAAACCGATGAGGCGCCCCAGTGACAGCTTCTGAGTGGCCAGATCCGTTTCCAGCGAGATGAGCCGCAGTTGCTGCGTTTGCAACTCCACCTGACTCCGGCTGACGTCGATGAGTGCGTTCAATCCGGCTTTGTTCTGGTCCACCGCCTGTTCGTAAAGCGCCCGAGCCGTTTCAACCTGAGCTCGAGCCGAATCCACCCGGGCTGCGGCCGCGAGGACCTGCAGATAAGATCCGCCGACAGCAAGGATCACCAGCTCGCGGCTGTCGCGAACATTAAGCCGGGTCGCGTTTGCAGTCTCCCGGCTGGAGCGATAATTCCGCACCGCCGTAAGATCAATGATGGTTTGACTCACGGCGGCGCCTGCCTCAAAAAAGTGGAAGGGGCCGATGACGGATCGCCGGAATGGGATGTCTGGAAACGTGGAGGGATTGAATCCGATGGCCGCCAGATTGGTCTGCTGAACTGTTCCGGAGATGAACCCATTCAGATCGGGCAGGAGTTGAGCCAGGGCCTGCAGGCGACGGGCTCGAGCTTCGCGTTCGGTCTGTTCCGCTCCTATCG
>Ga0137403_10010337_pt1 | contig 10338 bp, 10 predicted proteins | sample CZOMad2_1_16fung_FD_122057 | JGI IMG/M metagenome (GOLD analysis project Ga0137403, IMG submission 122057) | Vadose zone soil fungal communities from Angelo Coast Range Reserve, California, USA - CZOMad2_1_16fungal (Hybrid Assembly) | ecosystem: Environmental > Terrestrial > Soil > Vadose zone... | reverse complement strand
AAGTGTAGCCGGGGCCGGGCTCGGCCGCGTCGAGCTCGACGGAGCGTCCGGTGACGTCGAGGAACGTCTGGACGTGGTGTACGACCTTGCGGTTGCCGGGCAGCACCTCGGAGGCGCGGATCATCCGCCACTCGCCGGGAATGCGGATGGGCACGACGAAGCAGCGGTAGATATCCTTCGTGCGCGGCGGCACCGTGAAGGGCTCTTCCATCGCAAGCACGGCCGACGGCGTGCCGAGCGTCCACCCGGTCGGAAAGCGACGCGGCGACGGCAAATCGCGCGCGTCGCCCTCGGGCGCGCCATCGGCGACCCAGCGCGCGATGAGCCGGATCTCGTCGTCCGAGAGCCGGCGTACGTCGGTGAACTCGCCGTGACCGGGCACGGCTTTCCAGGGCGGCATGTAGCGCGACTCGACCGCCTCCACGATGTCGTCACGCTTCGCGTGCGCATCCTTGTAAGTGGTCAACGAAAACGGTGCGACCTCGCCCGGCCGGTGACAGGTCTGGCAGTTTCGCTGGAAGATCCTGACGACCTGGTTGTTGAAGGTGACGCGGCGATCACCAACGGCCTCCGGCCGCAACGGCGTGTTCGGGCTCGTCTGGCAGGCGGCCAGAAGGAGGGCGGCGAGCAGCACGGCGCGTCGCATCAGTTTCCTCCGCCATCGCCGACGAGCGTGAACGGCGCCCAGAAGAGCGGGTGAGCATAGCTGAAGACGACCGTGTTCGTCGCGCGATCGACGTAGCCCGGGCCGTCGATGAGCGCGTTCATCGTCGCCTGCAGCGCCTTGGCGCGCGTGAGCGCCGGCGCATTCCGCTGGCGGCGAAAGAGATCCGTGGTCAGCTCGCGCGCGGAAGTGGTCTCCACCGGCCAGTTGCTCACGAGCAGGGCACGGGCGCCGGCGTAGAAGAACGCGCGACCGAGTCCGGACAACGCTTCGCTCCCCGCGCCCTGGCCGCTGGCCGTGTTGCACGCCGAGAGCACGATCCAGTCGGCGTTCAGATGCAGGCCGAGAATCTCTTCCATCGTCAGCACGCCGTCGCCGTCGGCGTCCGCGACGTCCGGCGCGGAGAGCGCCAGCGCGGGCTGCGTGAGGCCGTCCAGATCGCCGGGCACCAGTCCGTGCGTGGCGAAGGCCAGCACACGGTAGTTGGCGAGGTCGAGGGCCTTGACGGCTCCCTCGCTGGCTCGCGCGCCGAGAAAGACGTCGCGCGTGAGGTCGGCATTCAGCGCGACGGCGATGCTCCGGATCTCGTCGGCCGTGTCGGGCAGGCGTGGAAGCATGGCGAGTCGGCTGCTGTTCAGCCGCTCGGTCTTCGGAGACGCGCGCAGGGCCACGGGCTGGTCGCCGGCGCTGAGCGCGGCCAGCCGGGCGGGCTCGGCCTCGCGCGCGGCTTCGGCGGCCTGCTCGCGGCTGAAGAACGGATCGCCGAATCCGATGAAGGGCCGGCGGCCGGGGTCGCCCGGCGACAGACGCCGCAGCGTCGCCAGCGCGCTCACCGAGGGCAGCACGGTCACGGCATGCGAGCGGATGAGCCAGGGCACCTGTCGGTAGTTGGAGAACAGCGGGCCCGGCGGCGGCCCGGCCGTCGCGGGGCGAACCGGCAGCAGGCCGAAGGGCAGGTGAGCGAGCGGACCGTGGGCGACGAACACGAGGCTGTCGGCCTCGCGCCAGACGTCGGCGATGGGCTCGAGCAGCGCGGCGTAGAGTCGATGCGCGCCCATCACGTCGAACGGCGGAATCGCGCCAAGGGTCGCGACGCCGGGATCCAGCGCCGCCCGCAGCCTGCTGACGACCTGGTCCAGGGAATTCCAGCCGAACGCAGTGGCCGCGAAGCCGATCGGGCCGGCTCCACGCACGGCCCACACGAACGTCTGCGCCTCGTCGACGTAGATCGCGATCAGCGCCTCGCCCGCGCGCAACCGGCCGCGCGCCTGCTCCAGCGTCATCGGCGGCGGGTTGATCAGCTGGGTATACGCCGGAAAGTCGCGCTCGATCTGCTGGCGGATGGCGTGGCGCGCCCGCCGCAGTGGCTCGATCTGGGCGCGGAGATCGTCCACGACCCGGGCGCTCTGGCCGTCCGGCGAGGTCATCGCGTTGCCGACGAGGCCGTAGAGGGCGCTGATCTGCTTTCGAGCGTCCTGCTCTCGGCGCACCAGATCGGCGAGAGCGGGGGTCTTCGCGGCGGCGCGCGCCGCCGCCGCGTCGAGGCTGCGCTGCACGGCGGTCCCGCGAGCGACGTCGGCGAGCCGGAACCCTTCGGCCGCCGCGTCGATTCCGGCGCGCCGCTCCTCCGCGGTCCCTCGAATGCTCGCCAGCAGGCCGATGTACGAGCCGAGGATCAGCCGCAACCGCTGCTCGCGGGCGGGCCGCGTCATCGCCTCGTCGTCGACCTCCACCGTGCGGTCGAGCAGCACGCGGGTCGCGTCCGCGAACCCGGCGAGGGCGCGGGCCGTCTCGCCGCGTGCCGCGTGCGCGACGGCGAGGAGGCCACGAATCTCTGCGGTGCGCGTGTGGCCATCGCCCACGGTCGCGCGCGCGCGGTCCAGCAGAACGCCGAGTCGCTGCACCGCCCGCTCGATGTGTCCCGTCTTCAGCAGGGCGATGGCCTCGTCGTCCCTGAGTCCGAACGAGGCGACGTCCTTGTGGAGCGTATCGGGATCGCTCGCGATGGCCAATCGGATGGCCTCGTATTCCGCGCGCGCGGCCTCCCACCGACCCTGGCCGACGAACGAGGCGGCGAGCTCGGTCCGCGCGAGTGCCATCGTGAAGGAGTCCGGCGGCGCCCCGATCCGCGCATAGATGTCGAGGCTGGCCCGCGCCAGGGCTTCGGCCTCGGCGTACCGGCCCTGTTCGACGATGACGCGAGCGAGCGTCCGGAGCATGTTGGCCGTTTCCTTCGAGTTTCGTCCGCGCTTGCTCACCGCGCCGAGAACGGCGTTGCGTGCCTCGTTCTCGGCTTCGAGCAGCCGCCCCTGCCGAACGAGCACGAGGGCCAGGCGCGCGGCCTGCAGATCGACGCGCGGGGCCTTCGACAAGATCGGATCGGCGAGCAGCACCGCGATGGCCTCCTGGTAAAAGACCTCGGCCTGTTCGAAACGACCGCGCGTCTCGAGCACGCTGGCCTGGGCCGTGGCCACCGCGGACTCGTAGGTGGCGAGCGTGCCCGGGCGTAGTCCTGGCCAGTGCCTCGCCGGGAAGAGGATCTTCTGGGCCTCGCGCGTCTCAGCCTCCGCGGCCTCGAGGTCCCCGCCGATGGCGTAGATGCGCGCGAGCGTCGCGTGATTGTGGATGTTCATTCCCAGCGTGCCCGGCCCGCGCAGCTCGAGCATCTCGCGGCGGATGTCCCGCGCGCGACTGAGGTTGCCGGCGTAGAAATACGCGTCGCTCAGATCGGCCAGGATCGGCAGCCGCCTCGCATAACCGGCAGCGCGCCCCAGGTCGTCGAGCTCCTGCGCGAAGCGTCCGATCTCGCGCGCGGCGAGCCCGCGCTCGTGAAAGAAGGTGGCGAGCACGTCCGCATCGCTGGTCGTCGGCGGCGGCGCATCGACGAGCGCCTGGGCTTTTGCCACCGCATCCGGGTCGATCCGCTTCCCCTGATCAAGGATCGTCATGATGTCGTTGATCGTCCGCGGCGGCGGCACGAACGCGCGGCCCGCGAATCGCGCCGTCACCTGCTTCGCCTCGTCAACGGACATGGCCCGCTGACACGCGGACCCGAGCAGGGCGAGCGCCAGGACGGCCAGGACGAGCGGAGAGGGCACCGGCCTGATCCTCCTCGTTACGGTGGCAGGAGCTCGCGCACGTGCTGGACGGAGACGGCGAAATAGACATCCTGGGCGTCGGCCGCGGAGCCGACCACGATGCCGACGACGGCGCCCTTGTCGTCGAGCAAGGGGGCGCCCGAGCTGCCGGGGTCGAGCGCGGCCTGCGTCTGGATCGCGGTGGCGCTGCGGGCGACGCCGTCGTCGTACCGCCACTGATAATCCGGCCGGATCTGCGAGACGACGCCCTGCGTGAAGGACCACAGCAACGTCTTCGGATGACCGATCGTGAAGACTTCCTGGCCGACGTCGGGGATGGCACGGGCCAGCGGAATCACCGACGCCGTCGCCGGCATCGTCTGGGCGACGCGGACGTGCGCCAGGTCGCGTCGTGCATTGCGCTGGACCACCCGCGCAAGCAGGAAGTGGTCCCGTGTCGGCCGCGCCCCGTCGGCCGGCTTGAACCAGACGGCGATCCACTCGCCCCCCTGTGCGCGATGGGCATCGCGCACGACATGCTCGTTGGTGACGATGTCGCCCTGGGCCGAGACGACGACGCCGGTTCCCACCGCCTTCGTGGACGCGAGCAGCACGACGCCGTTGACCCGCTCGTGATAGACGGCCGGTCCGCGCGAGGGGGCGCCGCGGAAGGTGAGCTGCGGCGACGCGAACAGCGGATCCAGCGCGTGTCGCGGCAGGGCCCGCTCGACGTCGGCGCGGATGGGGGCGAGATCCTCGGCGCCTGCGCCAAGAGCGGCGGCGGCGAGCAGCGCCGCGGCCAGCCCGACGATGCGCGCGCGCTCATTTCGCACGCCGAACCTCCGTCACGACGCCCTGGTAGACGGCGGGATCCGCGCCCGGCGCAGCCGCGGCGAAGAGGGCGTCGATCTCCACCGCATCGCCCGGTCGCACCGTCGGCCGACCCCACGTGAAGAGGAGGTACGTGGCGCCGGACGCATCCTTCAGGCTCAGTACGTGAGCCTCCACACCGTTCGATGTCGCGTCGCGGACAGAGCTCACGATGCCCGAGACCGTCCGCGTATTCTGCCGATGCGCCGGCCGGAGCCGATCGGGCCCTGCCGGTCCCGGCGCGGGCCATTCGACGCCCGCGACGGGCCACTGGAGGTGCTGCGTGGCCACCCAGGTGAACAGCACGAGGCCAGCGGCCATGCCCGCCACGGCCCACGCCGGAATGCGAACGCGCAGCGCGCGGCGCACGCTCGCCACCAGCCGGGCCGGTCGCGTCTCGGCGGGCGCTCGGCCCAGCAACAGCTCGAGCCGTCTCGCGAGCCGAGGCGACACCTGCGCCGGCTCGGCCACGCCGTGCCGCACGTCTCGCAGCTCGACGAATCGGTTCAGGCAGATCAGGCACTCGTCGAGATGCGCGTCCGAGGCGCTGAACGGGTGGCCGTCGGCGTCTCGCTCCAGACGATCCAGCAGGCCGCGGGTCAGCTGATCCAGGCGCTCCAACGGACCTCCTCTCCCTTCAGACGCGGTTGGGCGCGGATTCTTGCACTCACACGCAGCCGCGATCCCTGAGGCTCGCCCTCAAGCGCTCCAGGAGGCGCGCGATCTGCGAGGCGATCGTCCCCGGCGGCCTGCCGGTCTGCTCGGCGATCTCCCGCTCCTTGAGGCCGCGCGCCTTCATGAAATAGAGCTCCTGGTCCTCGCGCTTCAGTCCGGCAACCGTCTGGCGCAGGAACTCGACGCATTCGGCGTCGGCGACGCCGAGCGCGCTGGACTCGTGCGCGACGCGCTCGCCGGGAGCGGCGGTCGGCACCAAGCGATTCCGGTGCTTGAGGACGTCGATCGCCCGGTTGCGCACGATGGTCCTGAGAAACCCCACCAGCTCGGCGGTCGTCCCACCGCGAAAGTGGGCGAGGCTGCCGGAGTAGAGTGAGGCCAGCGCGTCCGCGATGATATCGTCGGCGTCGGCGGGCGAGAGGCGAAACGCCCGGAGCGCTCGCCGTCCGACCTCCTGGAAGAGCGGGAGAAACGCCCGCCAGGCCTCCGGATCGCCGTCGCCACAGCGCTTCACCACGTCGAGGAAGTCCGTGCTGATCGGTTCCTCCGTTGGCGTTCCGAGGCTAGCACACCACCGCGCGCAAGAGAACGCTGCCGGGCGCGTCTGTATCAATGAGTGAGGCTTCGATCGATGCGTTTTCTTGCAGGCCACACAGGAGGATCGTCGATGACGCACGTCACACGCGTGCTCGCAGGATGTTTGTCGATGCTGATTCCAGCCACGCTGGCCGTCGCCCAGGTGCAGGTGGATCCCGTGAAGCCGGAGCCGGCGTGGTGTGGCGGCTCCTACAGCGTCACGGGTGGTCTCGACGCCAAGGGGTACCACGAGGCGGCCGCGCAGGGCACTGTGCCGACCGGGACAAACTTCGGCGCCTGTGTGGCCATCGAGCGCCTGGTCCGCGGCCTCCAGGGCGATACGGTGATCAGCGTTCCGACCTTCCCGGCCACGCCGGCCTCGCAGGTCGTGCTCGACGGAGAGCGCACGTACCAGCTGACGATCGACAGCGAGGGCAAGGAGACGCGGGTCGAGCTGCCGCGGCCGGCCAAGCCCGAGCCGCAGTAGGTGAGGACGAACGACGATGAGCATACGATTCTGGCAAGCCGTCGCGGCCGCCGCGTGGGCCGGCCTGTTGCTGATCGCCGCGCTCGTGCTCGCCGTCGAGTCTCAGAGCCGATACCAGGTCCGCGAGGCGCCGGTGGAGGCGTCTCGCGGAATCGATGCGCCGTCGGCGTCGCCGCCAGGGCCGCAGCAGGCGTCACGGTAGGGCGGTCACGAACTGCGGACGCCGCAGCGCCTGCGCGCAGGTGACGTCCAGGTCGCGCGCGGAGCCCTCGGCAAAGAAGTCGGCCACGATGTCCTGCAGGCACGGGTGCCCGTAGGCGTGCCCGGCGTTCGGTACCATGACGTGCCGGCTGTTCGACAACGAGCGGGCCGCCGCGGCTGCGAACCGAGGCGGTGTGGCGCCGTCGAGCTCGCCCGACAGGAGCAAGACCGGGACGTCGGACGTCACCGGCTCGTGATAGCTGGGCGGGACCGTCGCCGCCGGCCACTCCGCGCACGCGCGCAGATGCGCGCGCGTCCGATACTCGCCCACGAAGGTGTCGCGCGTTTCGCGGAGGATATCCTCTTCGGTGATGCGCGCGGCGGTCTCCGCGCACGTGACCGTCAGGTACATCGCGGAGACGCCGGACGTGACGCCGGCCGGACTCACCGTGGCGAATGGCACCCAGTCGCCCTGGGCGGCGCGATGGATCAGCAGCGGCACTCGACTGGCGCCCTCGGGCTCGTACAGCATCAGGCGAAGGCGCTCGACGAAGACCCCGCGCGACATGCTGATGGCCTGCCTGAGCCCGGTGGCTGGATTCGGCAGCTCGAACCGCGCCGGCGTCCGCTCGAGCGAGGCGAGGACGGCGTCGAACTCGCTCTTGAAATGTGGAAAGGCGTGGCGGCACGCCGCGTCGGCGGCACAGGCCTCGATCAACCGGTCCAGCGCCTGCTGCGCCGCCCTGGCGAACTGCAGCGGCTGCTTCATGGCCGGCGTGGCGACACCGGCAAGCACCATCGACCGCACGCGAGCCGGATACTGCCGCAGGTACTGCAGCGCAGCCTGCGTCCCGTAGGACGCGCCATACAGATTGATCTTCGGATACCCCAGCGCCGCGCGGACCTCATCGAGGTCGTCCATGGCGATGGGCGTCGTGTAGAGCCTGACATCCGCGACGCCCTTCAGCGCCTCTCGGCAGGCCCGGACGCCCTCGATCGGAAACAGGTCGTTGAAACCGGTCTGCAGCGCCGCGCCGTCGCCGAAGGTGCACGCGTGCCGGTTCGAAGCGCCGGTGCCCCGCTGATCGACGAAGACGATGTCCCGCTCGCGCCGGAACTTCTCGGCGAGCCACTCCGTGTCACCCCGCAGCCCCGCGGCGGCGCCGATGCCGGGCCCGCCCGCGAGGACGAACACGGGGTCGGGCAGCGGGGTCGGACTGAGCGCCGGCACGACGACGACGTTCAGCATGATGCGGCGACCCGATGGGGCGGCGCGGTTCTCGAAGACGGCGTAGCGGCCGCACAGCACCGTCTCGTCCGACTTCGGCACCGTGCAGGGCGCGAGCTGAAGCGACGCCGGTCGTCGTTCCTCGCGCGCGGTGGCACACGCGATCGCGGCCACGGACACGGCGGCGCACAGGATCGCGCGCCCTGCCCTCACGCTCGACTCCCGATCCTATGCGCGGCGCAGAAGGCGGCCAGGCAGCGCGCCGGTGTGGTCGCCGCCGTCGACGACGACCTGGCCGTTGACCACGACCGTAGAGACGCCGACCGCGTAGCGATGGGGGTCGTCATACGTCGCGCGATCGGTGATTCGCTCCGGATCGAAGACGGCGATGTCGGCCCAGCCGCCCTCGCGCAGCACGCCGCGGTCGGTGAGACCCAGCGCGGCGGCGGCGGCGCCCGTCGTCTTGTGGACGGCGGCCGGCAGCGTCAGCAACTTCAGGTCGCGTACGAACGGCCCGAGAAGTCGCGCGTGAGTCCCGTACGAGCGCGGATGCGGCTTGCCCTGGCTGGTCACGCCGGCGGTGGCCAGCGAGTTGGCATCCGAGCCGACGGTCACCCACGGCGTGCCGCTGATCGCGTGGACGTCCTTGTCGCTCATCGAGGTGACGAGGATGCGGGTCTCGCCGCGGTCGGCGATGACGAAGTCGCACACGGCGTCGAAGGGATCGACGCCGCGACGCCGCGCGATCGCGCCGAGCGTGCGACCGGCCTCGTCGGGGAGATTCGGGGCGACGGCCACGCGCACGACGTCCCACGAGGGAATCCGGCCGAAGTTGTTGAGGCCGTCGCGCGCGATGTCGGCGCGCAGACGCGCGCGCACCTCGGGGCGGCCCAGCCGCTCGAGCATCGCCGCAATCCCGCCGTCCATGACCCAGCGGGGGAAGAGGTTGCGCAGCGGGTTGCTGGCCGTGTCGTACGGGTACGCATCGCAGTCCACGGCGAGCCCGCGCCGGCGCGCGGCGGCGATCTCGTCCAGCAGCCTCGCGGCGCCGCCCCAGTTGTCGACGCCAGAGAGCTTCAGGTGCGCGATCTGTACGTGCACCCCCGTGGCTTCGGCGACGGCGATCGCCTCGCGCACGGCGTCCGCGACGTGGTTCGCCTCGTCACGGATATGCGATGAATAGGCCGCGCCGTGGCGGCGCAGCACGCGGGCCAGCGCGTGGATCTCCGCGGCGTCGGCGTACGCGCCGGGCGCGGTGAACAGACCGGACGACATTCCCCACGCGCCGGCGGCCAGAGCCTCGGCGAGCAGGCGCTCCATCGCGGCCAGCTCGTCGGCGGTGACCGCGCGGTTGTCCATCCCCGCCGTCATCAACCGCAGCGTGTTGTGACCGACCTGCAGGATGACGTTGAGGGCCGTCGGGGGGAACGCGGCGACGTAGTCGGCGAAGCTGGTCTCGCCGAACGGCAGCCACGGCGCGCTGGACGCCAGGTACTCACGTAGCACGGCGGCGCGCCCGGGCAGGGCGGGGGCGACGGAGAAGCCGCAGTTACCGACGACCTCCAGCGTCACGCCCTGCCGGATCTTGGACTCCGCGCGAGGATTGAGCGGCAGCGTGAAGTCGGAGTGGGTGTGGATGTCGATGAACCCCGGCGCGACGACCTGGCCGCGCGCGTCGATGACCCGGCGCGCGGGACGCCCGGATCGGGGCGCGATCGCCACGACGCGGCCGCCGCTCACGCTCACGTCGGCCTCACGGCCCGGCGCCCCCGTGCCGTCGATCACGAGGCCGCCGCGGATCAGCAAGTCGTCCACGAGAGGCCTGGGGGTCACGGGCGGGTTCGGGGCAACCATTCGACGGCAACGACCCCCGCGTCGGAGAGCGGCCGGAACTCCGGGTCTCCCGTCATGACGATACCTCCATGGTCCCGCGCAGCCACGACGGCGAAGGCATCGGCGTACGAGATCGGGAACCGGGCCTTGATGTGCGCCGCATCCAGCACCGTCGCGCGTGAGACCGGGACGATCTCCAGGGGCAGTTGATCCACCGCTCCCAGCGTCCGACGGGCCGCGACGAGGCCGCGCTCGCGCTCCGTGATGTAGAGCGCTTCGCCGAGGTTGATCAGTGACAGATACACGCTGTGCCGCTGCGCGGCAGCGCCCTCGAGGACGGATCGAACGCGTGGCATCCCCGGCTCTCCCTCCAGGTAGGACAGGAGCGCGAAGCTGTCGAGTACGTAGGCGGCGGGCCTAGCGGCCACGCGTGCGCTCGCGCCCGTGCTCGGTGAGCAGCGCGCGAGTGAGCGATGTCCGCCCCTTGAGCATGCCGGCAGCCTGCCGGATGGGCTTGGCCATCGCCGGAACGAGGGCCAGGACGCCGCCGTAATCGACGACGGCGACCTCGGCGCCGGGGTGCAGGTTGTACTTCTTCCGGAGCTCGGCCGGAATGACGACCCAGCCCTTCTCGGAGACGGTGACCGCCATCGGCTTTCCCTCCCGCGTTATACATTTAGCTAATAATGTATAACGCCATGGTCAGCCGGGACAAGGGCGCGCGGGT
>Ga0137403_10010336_pt1 | contig 10338 bp, 8 predicted proteins | sample CZOMad2_1_16fung_FD_122057 | JGI IMG/M metagenome (GOLD analysis project Ga0137403, IMG submission 122057) | Vadose zone soil fungal communities from Angelo Coast Range Reserve, California, USA - CZOMad2_1_16fungal (Hybrid Assembly) | ecosystem: Environmental > Terrestrial > Soil > Vadose zone... | reverse complement strand
ATCGAATTGTTGTTCCCATCAAAATAACTCGGTTGGCCTGAAACATAATAGGTGTAATGCTCGATGACGTTGTTCGAATCATCCGTGAGGTGGGTCGTATTCCCCCGGCCGTCCTGGAAATAATACGTGTCGCCATATGCCGGCCCCCACGAGACGGCGAGCTCATTGGTGGCGCCGCCGTGAAGATACATGCGCTGGAACGAATCATTCGAAGAGTGTTCCTCGAGCAGGTCCCAGTTATCCCACACGTTGGTCGTGACGTCGCCGTTTTGGTCGCGAGCCACGATCCGGTTTAATCCGTCGTAATGCTGGTGGATATGGATGTTGCCTCCATTATTATCCATCGCCACCAGCCGGTTTTGAGCATCGTAGGTGAAATTCCACCCGTTTCGACTCGTCAGGTTGGCATTGTAATCATACCCGATTGCGCCGGTGTGATCGCTAGTATATTGATTCAGGGGCGCCGTCGTATAGTACGCTTGGTATAATACCTCATCCGCGAGGATACGGTTGCCATTCGCATCGTAGCTGATCGACAGATTGTAAGGTGCGCTTACGGTGCCATCCTGGTTCAAACTGCCGCTTTGATGAAAGCCGGTCAGCTCGTTGCGCACGTCAAAGCCGAACCCATCGGCGAGGCCGGAATCACGTTGTTCGTATTTGATGCGATTGTTGGCGTCGAACCCATAATCAAACCGCGCCGTTCTCCCTCCGGCGAAATAACTGATCTGCGACCGCAACTGGTTAATCTCGTTGAATTCAGAGGTTGTGTAGGCTCCGGCATAGGTTGTTCGGCTGTTGCGATTACCGGCGAAATCATAGGTGTAGCGGATGCTTGGATCTGCCAACCACGCGAGCCGGATGTTTGCCAGCTGATTGCGATTCGTGTAGCTGTATCGATAGTCAAAACCCCACGGATAAACCATACGCGAGCGATTTCCGTCAGCATCGTATTCATACGTCATGGTGTGACTTTGATTGAGGCCATAACTCTTGATAGTCTCAGTTTCGCTCGTTTTGTGGTTGGCGGCATCATAGACGAAAGTTATGTCAGCTTCGTCGTTGGATGCGGTTTTGAGCGCACCGTTATCATAAAAAGTAAAGCTTGCGCCTTGAGTGGGATGGTGTCCGCCGCTCCAGCCAAATGAGGTCGGCCGGTTGCGGTTATCATATGGTGCGAAAAGTTGAATGCCACCATCTCGATTTGTGTATTGATGCAGATTGCCAGCCTCATCGTACAACCAGGTTTCGCTTAGCTGCTCATTATTGGCATCGAGCGGATAGCGCGCGCTGGTTTTGCGATGGAGAGCGTCAAACTCAAATCTGTACTCGGCCAATTTTGCGTCGATGGTATGCTCGACTGTCACATTCTGGGCGTTCGGCAGGTCGCGGCTGTAAGTCGTGATTATCGCTGGCTCGGCCGTGCTCATCCGCCAATCGATCGCATGCGCAATACGGCCTGGAATATCGTAATCCCAATTACGAAATGCATTATCGGCCCGCGTTTCCTTCGTCTTATTCCCGATGGGATCGTATTCCCAGTTCATGGTGTGGCCGGCACTGTTGCGGTCGGAAGCGATCGGGTCGTCCATCCAGATTTTGCGATTGCGCGCATCGTAACCAAACGTGGTCTCGTAACCGGACATGCTCACATACCACCGCGGATCTCTCACCAAGGTTAAATTCCCAACCTCGTCGTAGTCAAAAAACGTCGTCGCGACATCATCGGTATTCGCGGCGACCGTCTGATACTTCATGCGTAGGTTCTCGTCGTAATCGAAGACCACGTTCTTTTGCAACGGCGACAAAATATATTTCAGACTTCTCGTTGTGTGGGCATAAGGGTGCGACCAATCAAGCGCGTAGCTGAAAGTCATAGGCTGGCCCGATGGTTTCGTTACGCTGACGATTCGTTTGTAGTTGTCGTAGGCATAACGCGTCCGCTGGCCCTCATCCGTTGCCGCGCCAGGGTGATTCTCATCGGCTGTCCACGCCAGCGTGCCATCCACGTTATAGCCGTACTGGATGTACGTGTAGTCTTGGTGCTGGAGATGGGTTACCTGCCCGCGAACATTATATTCGTATTCCGTCCAGTTCCGGCGAGGATCCTCCACCTCGTACAGCCGGTCCGTACTCGGGCCGCTGGTGTAGTAATAATATCGCGTGGGATGATCTGCCGGGTTGGGGTCGCTCGACGTAGCGGGAGGAATGTAGCTGGTTAGTAATCCTCGCCGCGGACTGATTCCTTCATCGTAGCGGAAGGTCTCCGTGCCTCCGATGGTCATCCGGTGGGTGAGCACCTGGCCAAAGTCATTGTAAGTGAAAGCTTCATACGCGCCATCGGGATAATTAATTTGGATTACGCGCTTGTTCGCGTCGCGGAGGTAAGTAGTCGGATAACCTCTCTCATTGGTCACTCGGTACAAATAGTAGGGGTTGTTCCCATCGCGATTGTTCGGGTCAGGGCAATTCGCGCCTCCATATTCAAATTGCACTGAAGCGCGAACCGTATCCGGCGCGGTCAGGGGATAAGTGACCTGAGCCGGTTTTCCGGTGAGCGGCTCTTTGGTGATATCGGTCTGGTTTTGCCGCTGATCGACAGTAGCGTTCACGTAACCATTTGCATCGTAAGAAAGAGATGCGCCCTGCCCTTTAAAATCAGTGTTGCTGACAAGCTTTCCGCCACTGTAATTGAAGGTGCGGGATGGACCGTCCCCACGAGTTTCCGTGCGGCTATTGCCGCTAGCAGATAGGCTCGATACAGCCTGACCGGGAGTTCCCGTAAAGGGATCCAGGTAGTTCTCGCTCTGGAGTTGGCCATAAACGCCGCCCGAAGAACCGGGCACAAAGAAATAACTGATAGTCCACATAGGTCCGCCGTACATGGGATCGATTGCCCAATAGATTAGCGGCCGACCGTTAGCATCCGTGTTGCTCTGCTGATAGGCATAAATCGCCTGGGCGTACGACGCACCATTTGTATCCAGATACTGGACGTTCCCGAGAAAACTATACATCGTCGCACCAGCTGGCTGCCAGCCACCATAATTGTAAACAACAGCCCGCCCGTCACTCGCCTGGACGTTGACAAGAACCGTGTCTCCCATCCACGGCGTAGTGATGTAGAAGAGCTTTAGCCAACGCAGGCCGTCGGGGGAAGTAATCTGCATGGACCCATCCGCGGGGTAGCTAATCGTCGTTGTAAGTCCGTGGGGATCGATGATGCCAATAAAACTATACTGGAAACTAGACCGCGTAGGCCCACCATCCCAGAGCGGTTCGCGGTCGATCGAGACTTCAAACCAGATTTTCCCGCCGTCGGGCAAAAGGAGGTAAACGTTTGGATTTGCTTCGCTTTGCATTTGCTGAAACCGATCCGATATGCCGAATCCTCCGCGAAACGCGCTATCGCCGGCCCTGGCACTGAAACTGACACGTCTGCCATCGGGGTAATCAACCGTATAGGTTACGGGGAGGATGGTCGTGTTATAGCTGTCGATATAGGTGGGTTCGATGCTCCATTGATAGTTGTGACGCCAACTTCCGGCTGTGCCCATTTCCCAAGTGCCGGCGGGCGTAAAACGGCTGTTCATTGTCCGAGTAAAGGCGAGTGGGTAAGCCCCTACCGCACCCGCAACCGTAATATCAGTCACCGATCGGGTCGCGTTGCCGGTATACGGATCATAAGAACCGGCAGTGGTGACGTTGCCGTTGAAAACGCCGGAGATCCCGGTCGGATTATCATTACCCATTTGGGCACGGGCGGAAACCGACACAAGCGCGCTCAGAAAAACCGCGATCGCCAGCCGGCGGAAGATACTTAACGAAAAAAAGCGAATCATAGCGGTGTTCCTCAATTCCCCTGGTTTACGACTCGCGGGTTGTTAGCGGGGTGCTCTTCGTCCAGCACCCAAAACTGAAGACCGAGTTCCTGAACTCCATTGCCCAGCGCGATTTGATAAACGCCCGGCTGGTGACCGGCTCGAAATTTGAAATGGATCGTGCCATCAGCGGCGACGATTAAGTTTTTTGCCGGCGCGACAATTGCACCGCCATCCAGCGCCTCCACGGTGATCCCTTGGCCGGCATCGGCGGTCGAATACTGGACCGTAATCTCGACGGTCTGATCGTGGCCCAATCCAACTCGGTCGAAGCTGCCTTTGTGGCAGATTGCGGTTACCGATTGATTGTTGCCGAAATCGATAGAAGCAATCGCCTCGACGGGCAATCGGCGCTCCCTTCGCGCTCCCGGCGGCGAGGCGGCCGGGCCATTACTGCGAAGATTGCGATTTGTTTCGAGTAACGAAGATTGTGCCAAAACCGTGTGCGTTGCTGCGAGCGAACAAACGGTCGTTAAAAAGGCGAATGGTAAGAGCTGAAGGGAGAGTTTCACGGCGCCTGATGTAGCGCAGCGCGCCGCTTCAATCTAGTGAAACAGTTTGAGAACACTTTCGGACGCGTTGAGAATACAATCGAATCCAGGCATGGAAATTTAGTCCCAGCAAAAAAACCTGAAAACGAGGTGGTCTAACGAGCTCAACATCTCAGCGCGCGGAAAAAGGAACTCGAATCGCGGCAAGGACATGGATCCCCGAGTTAACGCAACTCGAAACAAAAGGGTCTGGGCTCGGAGCGTCGAGAAAGAAGCTTGATCGTTTGGGCAGATTCTGTGGGCTACCGCTCGACGATTTCTTTGCGGTGGATCCAGACGCTGTTGATGATGCCGAGTCCGAACATGATCATGAGCGCAAACGAGCCGGAGCATTCGGGCCGACATTCTTCGGCGCGGTGTCTTCGCCTTTCGCACGACCGGCATTCTGGTGGCGACTGCGGACGACTTGAAGATTTCGCGCAAAGAATTATTGCCGAAACGGCCTGGCTTTTGTAGGCTCGCGCTGCTCAATTCCCACATCATCCCCGTAGTTCACCACCCACTATGAAAACCCAACGGAACATCCTAATTGCAGCCACTGTTTTTCTCGCTCTAGCTGCCTCGCCACTTGCAGCGACATCGTCTACTTGCACTCCACAGCAAGAAGCTGACATCCTCGCGCTTTTTGCCCAGTGGAACCGAAGCCTCGCAACCGGTGACGCAGCAACAGTCGACGCCAACTATGCCCTGGATGCGGTCCTAATCCCCACCCTTTCTAACCAGATCAGGCACACTCCCGTCGAGCGCATCGCTTATTTCAAAGAGGAGTTTCTTCCCAAAAAGCCAAGCGGAAAGATCGATAAACACTACTTGAAATGTATTGGAGACATCGCGATCAACTCCGGTCTTTATACGTTCACTTTCGGCGACGGCACAAAGGCTTCAGCTCGCTATACTTTCGTCTACCAAAAGCAGCGCGATGGTAAATGGCTCATTATCGAGCACCATTCGTCGAAAATGCCAAAGCCCTAACCGGCGCGTTTGAATAGGTCGGAGACGCACCTCTCGTTCGACCTCTACCGCTCGACGATTTCTTTGCGGTGGATCCAGACGCTGTTGATGATGCCGAGACCGAACATGATCATCAGGACGAACGAACCGGAGTAACTAATCAGTGGCAACGGGACACCGGTGATCGGCAGGAGCGAGATCGTCATTCCGATGTTCTGGAAGATGTGGGTGAATATGAGCGCGGTGATCCCGATGGTGAGGAGCAGACCGAACTGATCGCCGGCAAAGAAGGCGACGAAGAGACACGTAAGCAGGAGCAAACCGAACGCGCCGATCAGGAACGTTCCGCCAACGAAGCCCCATTGCTCGCCGATGGCGGAAAAAATGTAGTCGTTGTGGACGGCGGTCGCGGGCAGGAACCCCATCTCAATCTGGGTATTCGGCGCCTTGAACCCTTTGCCGGCCCAGCCGCCGGAACCGATCGCGATGAGCGACTGGTTGATGGCCCACGCGGAACCCTGCTTGTCGATATCAGGGTTGATGAACGCCGTGATGCGCTCCTGCTGGTACGGTTTTAGACCGAGATTGATCGCAATCGGAATGAAGCCAACGACGATGAGGACGATACAGATCAAATAGCGCAACGGAATTCCGCCCACGAAAAGCAACGCGAGCAGGACCGGGCCCCAGATGATGGTCTCGCCCAGATCGGGTTGAAGCATGATGAGCAAACAGGGCGCCCCGACGATCACGCCGCAGAGCAACAGCTTCAGCATCGGATGCATTTCGCGAAACTGATGGTGACTGAGCAAAAGCGACAGCACCATGATCCCGGCTACGACCGCGACCTGAGCCGGTTGAAAATTGAGCGGGCCGATATGAAGCCAGCTCCGCGCGCCGTAAACTTTCGAGCCGATGAATTTCGTCAGGACGAGAAAGACGATGCCGGCCAGATACATCGGTAACGCGCCCCAGCGCACCCAACGGTAGTCGATCAGGCTCGTGATCATGAACGCCAGAAAACCGACCGCGACCCAGTTCGCCTGCTTTCGCCAAAACTCGGCCGCGACGGAGTCTTCACGCATATAAGTGGCGCTGTAGATCGCGACGACTCCGAAGATCGCCAGCGCGAGCATCGTGAGGAGCAGCACCCAATTTAGGCCTAGTAATTTTCGCAGCAATGGAGTCATGGCGAGCTAAATGGGCGCGGGACTATAAACGCACTCCGATTGCCCGTAAAATCGCCATCTGCGGAAAGGTCCAACGGCGATTGTTTAAAGGAGGGGCGACGACTGATATTTCTCGCTCTCCGGAATAAGTAATGATCGGCAAAGAGCTCACTTTGTAGAATTTACCTATCGAAAAAATATTCCGCGCACTTACTTGTGGTGGTAATTCCGGGCCGATAAAATGTTTTCGCGTCGGGATGGTCTAATAATGTGAAGGGAAGAACATGGCGAAGAAAACAAAACGAAAGGTCGGCCACCCGAAGCTGCCGATGCAACGGCAGCTCAACCTCCAGCACGAAGGAAGATACTTCGACCTGCGGGCGAACTTCAATCGGCTGAACGAACGATATTTCGGCAGCAAACTTCGCGGCTACAAAGTCGTCTGGGGCCGGAAACGGAAACGGCGCCCGAAAGAATATTTTATTTTCGGCACCATCCAGGAAGAAGACCGCGTGATCCGGATCAATCCACTTCTCGATCAGCCTTTCGTGCCGCCCTGGTTCCTCCGTTACATTCTTTATCACGAAATGCTCCACGCAGTGGTTCCAGATGAACCCGGGTCGAACGGGCGCCGCTGCGTTCACACCGAAAAATTTTACGAACGCGAACGAAAATTTCCGCGCTACCGCAGTGCGCGGAAATGGGAAGAAGACAATCTCGCGCGGTTCTTACGCTAAGGTAACTACCGCCGGTCAGGCGCCGTTATCTCCGGCGAGTTATCAAACGGCGAGAGTGTTGTCGCGACGTTCTTCTTGATCAGGTACCAGAGCGTCGTCGCGAGCAGGAGGGAGATCAACTTCGCGCGCCAGTTGTTCAGGATCAGTTTCTTCATAAGCCCCTTGGAGCAACAATTCGCCGATGCGTTTGCGGAAAGTCTCGGGGGTAAAGCCGCGCTCGATCCGGCGGCGATGGCAAATCGAAATCCCGCCGGTCTCTTCTGACACCACCACGGCGATCGCATCGGATTCTTCGGTAATGCCCAGGCCGGCGCGGTGGCGCAGGCCGAGACTGCGATCGAGCGTCTCGCGCTGACTTACCGGGAAAATGCAGGCGGCTGCGGCGATCCGTCCATTGCGTATGATCACGCCACCGTCATGCAGCGCTGCTTTTGGATGAAAAATCGTAAGCAGCAGCTCCACCGAAAAGTGCGAATCGATAACGACGCCGGTTTCTTCGTAAACGCGGATCGACGTGTCGCGTTCGATCGCGATCAAGGCCCCGAATTGTTTGTTCGCCAGCTGGGTGACCGCTTCGGCGATGTCGTGCACCGTCTCGCGTTTCTCGCTCGTGAGGGAAAAGATCGGGTGACCGCCCAGCTCGGCGAGGCCGCGCCGCAATTCCGGCTGGAAAATCACCACGAGCGCGACGGCGAGGAAAACCGAGAAGCTCCGAATGATCCAACCGATCACGACCAGATTCAGCAACTGCGAAATCAGGGTCAGCGTCAGGAAAACAATAGCCAGGCCCGTGAGCACTTTCGCGCCGCGGGTTCCTCGAAAATAGAGATAGCCGTAATAAATTCCGACACTGAGAAGAATGATTTCGATGAAGCTCCGCCAGCGCTCAACCCAGAACTGGAGGACCAGATGAATCATTCCGTTTCCGCTTTCAAAAGTGCTTCCGTGGCGCGCAACGCCGCCACGTTTTCTCTGACGTCGTGGACGCGCAGAATATTCGCTCCCCGCTCACGCAGCAATGCCGTGAAGGCAATGGTTGGCGCCAGTCGATCTTCCATTTTTGCCGAGGCGATCATTTTTCCGAGTGACGACTTCCGCGAAACGCCCACGACGAGCGGCCGCGCTTGAATCCGGAGACACTCGAGATGGCCGAGCAGCGAGAGATTGTGCTCCACCGTTTTTCCGAATCCGATCCCCGGATCAAACGCGATGGCCATTCCGTCAACGCCGTACTCTAGAGCGCGCTCGTAACGTTGTCGAAAAAAATTCGCCACTTCGCGAACCACCTCATCGTAACGCGGCGCGACCTGCATCGTCCGCGGCGTGCCCTGCATGTGCATGAGAATGAGGGCCGTGTTTCGTTCCGCGGCGACCGCGAACATTTCGGGATCGGCACGGCCGGCGGTGACGTCGTTGATGATCGTCGCTCCGGCATCCAGGGCGGCGCGCGCGACTGCGGCTTTCGAAGTGTCGATCGAGATGAGGACCGACACACTTGCGCGCAGTTGTTCGATGACGGGAATGACGCGCTCGAGTTCTTCATCGACCGAAACGGCTTCGGCGCCCGGCCGGGTGGACTCACCACCAATGTCGATGATCTGCGCACCTTCCGAGGTCATCCGTTTCCCCTGCTCCACCGCTTTCCCGGTGCTAAAGAACTCGCCGCCATCCGAGAACGAATCCGGTGTCACGTTCAGCACACCCATGATCATGGTTCGTGCAGCAAGATCGATGGACTGGCCGCCAATTTTCCAAAGCGTCGAACCCATTGTCGTTCAGACTATCACACCGGGGCTCTTGTTGTAGCGACGGTCCCGCGCCTGCGGGATCGCCGTGACACGCGTCAGTCCGCCGACAGAGCGGCGTCGCTACAACAAACTTTGCCCTCGTGCCCTAACGAAATCACGCGGAGAGTGCAAATCTTGTGAAACCAGAGAGCGCTCAACTCCGCGAACGAATCCTAGATTTGTTGCGAGCCCCGAACTACCGGCCGCTCGACAAGATCGAGCTCGGCAAAGCGCTGGGCCGCAAGAGCGGCGTCCGCATGAATCTCAACGCGATCCTGCGCGAAATGGAACGCGATGGCGAGATCGCGCGGATTCGCAAGAACCGTTACGTCCTCCCGGCAGAAGCGGACCTCGTGACCGGAACGCTTTCGGTTCATCAGTCCGGATTCGCTTTTCTTCCGCGCAAAGAAGGCGAGCCCGATCTTTACATCGCCGCGGAAAACACCGGCACCGCGATGCATGGCGACAAAGTCGTGGCGCGAATCACGCGCGATGAACGTTACGCGCGGGCGAAAGGCCGCGACCGCGCGGAAGGACGCGTCATTCGCATTCTCGAACGCGCCCACGACACGATCGTCGGCACGCTCCAGCAATCGAAAAACTTTTTCTACGTGGTGCCGGACGATCCGCGCATCGTTCACAACGTTTATGTCCAGGTGCCACCGCGCACTCCGCTGCCAAAAACGCCGCGGCCCGGCGACAAGGTCGTCATCAATACCCCCGTCTACCACCCGTTCTTCGCGATCATCGGGGAGCTGCGCTGCGAGCTCGCGTGCTGTTGGCAATTGCGCCCGTACACTATAAAAATGACAGAGCCCTAGTAGCACCGGGAGAAGCTGCGGAGTATTCCCCACCTGCTGACACAGGGCACGCGCTCGGGCATAGGCCTGTCCCGCTTCTGGAGACGCAAAACCTTTGGTGGCCATAAACGCCGGGCCGAGGAGGGTGTGGAAATCCAGCTCCTGCTGGGTGCGTTGAGCAGAGTCAGTGCCTGGGCAACAAGCCAAAGCTACGATCCAGCTGCGGTTAGTACCTTTCTTCTCGTGGCCGATTACTACCTAGTGGGTTACGCACTTGCGCACGGACATATAGTAGTGACACATGAGGTCGCTTCAACCTCGACCAAGAAAATCAAAATTCCTGACGCTTGCATCGGTCTGGGTATCAAGGTCGTTTCACCTTACGAAATGTTGCGGACGGAACGTGCACGTTTCATCCTGGAACGGACGTGAACAACGCCGAGGGACCCGGATTTAAAAGAT
>Ga0137403_10010334_pt1 | contig 10340 bp, 7 predicted proteins | sample CZOMad2_1_16fung_FD_122057 | JGI IMG/M metagenome (GOLD analysis project Ga0137403, IMG submission 122057) | Vadose zone soil fungal communities from Angelo Coast Range Reserve, California, USA - CZOMad2_1_16fungal (Hybrid Assembly) | ecosystem: Environmental > Terrestrial > Soil > Vadose zone... | reverse complement strand
GACGGTTATGCGAGGGCAAGCTCCAGTTGCGCCGCCTGGCGGTGGGCGCAGGCAGACATTGGTTTCTTAGCGCTGGACCTAAGCGAGTCGTACGCACCGGCTCCGTAACTTCACGGAGTTGGCGGCAAAACTTGGGGTGTGTCTGGTTGAATCCGAAAGGAGCTGTCATGGCAACGACCATGAATTCGGTTCTGTTGGAACAATCGGGAGTTCGCGAAGCCATGATCGGCGCGGCGTTTCGAGGGTGTCCGGAGTTGCTGAGCTCGCTGTACACCTCTCATTATCGTTACGTCTTGAAGGTCTGCCGGCATTTTTTCTGGCGGCGGGAGGACGCGGAAGACGCTGCCGCCGAGGTCTTCTTAAAATTGCATAGGGTGCTGGAGACTGAGGAGCGCCCGATAAAATCCCGGTCCTGGCTATCGAAGGTCACGGGCCGGCATTGTATAGACAGGCTGCGCCAGGTAAATTCCGAGCGACGGCGGCGTGTTGATGATGAAATAGAATTCGACGCCCTGCCAGACAGCCTGGCCCTTTCGCCTCTTTCTCGTGTGCTGCGCCGAGAGCAGCAGAACAAGGTGCGGGAGGAGTTGCGTCGTTTGCCGCGAGACTACCGGATCCTGCTGGTGCTGCACTACTACCGGCAAATGACCTATGCCGAAATTGCGATCGCTCTCGGCAAACAACTGCCAGCGATCAAGACCGGAATCTTTAGAGCCAAGAGAATGCTTCGCGACAGAATTCTGGACTCAGGACATTTTTTCATTTCTTGTGGCCAGTACGCGGAAGAAGAGCGCGTCTGAGGCTTCACCACAATAGTTTCAATCCAAACTGTAACTGCCGCGAGGTCGTCGTGGTTGAAGTAATTACTCCAGCGGTTGGCGACGGCCCTCCGGTCGCCGCCGCGTACACTACAGGATTCGGCGTGTTGAAGTTTGTGCGATTGAAGAGGTTGAAGAACTCCGCGCGGAACTGCAAGCCCAGTCGTTCCGACAGCGAAAACTTTCTTGCTACTGAGAGGTCTGTTTGTGCCAGTCCAGGACCTTGCAAGATATTGCGCCCAACGTTGCCGTATGTGCCAGTAAGCGGCTGAATGAAGGCTTGCGGATCCAAATAGCTGTCGGGTCCGCCCAAAATCACCGGACCGGTGAAATTAGGATTCCATGATGGCCGCACCGGATTGCGCGTGTCGCCATCGTTCGAAGGGTTATACGACAACTGCGGCGTGAACGGCAGTCCCGATTGCAGGGTCACGATTGCGCTCAGTTGCCAGTCTTTGACCAACCGATTCGGCCACGACGTACCCCGGTCCGCCTTCGCACCGCCAAAGGGAAGGTCATACGTGGCCTGTAGAACTGCGACGTGGCGAACGTCGAACGAAGCGCGGCCGTAGTCCGCTTTTGGCTGCAACGGATTCGCGACAAACGCAGGAGAGTTGGTGGCTACGCTGGTGTTCATGTTATCGCCGTCATCGAGGGTTTTCGAGAATGTGTAAGCGCCGCGGAATTGCATGCCATGCGACCAGCGGTGATTCACATCAACGGTGAAGCCGTGGTACGAACTGATTCCCTGCGAGAACCAGTGCGTCGTATTCCAGACCGCGCTGTTTTCAAGCGCCGCACCAGCAGGATAGTAAAACGCTCCGCCCGGGTAGCCTGCGGGGCAGGGTGACGCCGGGCAAACTGCCGGTGCAGGCAGGTTTGCGTCCAGCGAAAGCAGTTCGTGGTAAGCATGTGAACCGGCATATCCAACGCTCACGGAAGTGTTGGGAGAGAGTTGCTGTTCAACTTTCAAGCTCCAGGATTCCACAGTAGGAGTCTTCAGGTCCGGTTGCACGCCGCTCGGAATAACTTTCGCACCGGCATAGTTTGCATCCGGGGTGATACTGGAGAACGAAATATTCTTTACGGCGAAGACGTCATTGTAGGGGCCGCTTTGATCCAGGCGATAGCTCAGGTTGTCCAGCAGCGCGTAGTGCAGGCCAAAACCCGCCCTCACAACTGTTTTCTTTGATGTGAATGGAGACCAGGCAACTGCAACACGCGGAGCAGGCAAGAATTTGGCATGGTTCACAGCGAGAGCCGATCCACCGACAACCGGATTGGTGAGAATCACGCCATTCGAATCAAACGCGTAATTCGAAGCGCGTCTCTGCGCTTCGTTCCAACCGTCGGTCGATTCGCCGCGAAACCCGATGCGCAACTCCAGCGAACCATTCACTTTGATCGCATCCTCTGCAAAGAAAGCACCCTGCGTAGACCTCCATGACAAAGGTGTATAGGTCGGCGCATAGGTGTAAGTACTTACTTGGCCTTGAAGAAAAGTCTGCAAGTTGGTGAAGGAAATCTGGCCGTACTGGTCTTGAACTAGACTGTCGTTGGATTGCAGCCGCTGGAACCAACCACCGAAGCTGAGTAGGTGCCGTCCGCGAGTGAACCTCACCTGGTCGGAAATTGTGTACAGGTTGCGGACCGCAGTCAGATTGCTTCCGGCGTTCGTGCCGCCGTTCGTGATCTGAGAAGCGCCATTGAGGGTTGTCCCACCGCCCACTACAACGGCTCCGACGGGCTGGCCATCGTGAATCCAACCGGGCAGACTTTTGCTGGTGCCACTGTTGAAATAGAAAGCACCGCGCGAAAATCCAAAAGTAGCCTTATTCAGAAGACTGGAAGAAAAAATATGAGTTTCACTCAGGCTGGCCACCTGTTCGCGTAAAAAAATGTCCACAAGGGTAAACGGATTGTTCGTCGGGGAGTGGGCCTCGCTATCGTCCACCGTGTACACTCCCGCGAACGAATCCTGGTTGGAGAATGTTTGATCGTAACGCGCAGTTCCGAAATCTTCGCGAATGTGCTGGACGGGATTGCTAAATGCTTTGGCAATTCCGCTTGGCGCGCCCGTGGAGGTCAAGATTTCCGGACCATTGGCCACCGGCCACAGCGCCAGCAACGGTTGTACGCTGGGAACGGCACTGGCCCGCGACGCGTCGTCCGGAACCAGCGTGACGTCGCTCAAGCTGAGGACCTGCCGGAATCCCTCGTAGTTGCCGAAGAGAAATACTTTGTCTCTCTTGATCGGCCCGCCGAGCGAACCGCCAAACACATGGCGCTGGAACTCCGGAATGCCGCCTTGATCGAAAAAGTTGCGCGCGTCGAGAGCGCTGTTGCGCACGAACTCGTACAACGCTCCGTGCAGTTGGTTGGTTCCACTGGCGGTAACGATGTTGACTTGCGCGCCGGGCCGCTTACCGTATTCGGCGCTGTAGGTGTCTTTCAGCACTGCAAACTCCCGGACCGCGTCTACTCCCAGAAGTTGTCCGCTGACTCCCCCAGGGGTGTTGTTGATTTCCGACGCGCCGGTAAATTCCACGCCGTTCAGGAGAAAGAGATTCTCCTGCGGACGGTGGCCCGAAGCAGAGAACATGTTTCCGACCACGGAATTCGATGTTCCAATGCCGCCAGCTCTTTGCGAGGTATAGTTTACGATTCCGGGATTGAGCGTAAGCAACTGATCGTAGCTGCGCCCATTGAGTGGTAAGTCTTTCACCTGGCGTTCGCCGACCAAACCAGAAACGTCTTCCGTCGTAACAGCGACGACCGTAGGCGCGGATTCTACGTGCACGGTCTGCTGCACATCGCCGACTTGCAGCACCAAGTCCACAGTTTCCCGCTGACCCAGCACTAATGAGATTCCCGTTTTATCTTCGCTGCGAAAGCCGGTTTTCTCCGCCCGCACTTCGTACCGACCGGCAGGAAGTGCGGCTGCGTTGTAGCGTCCGGCTTCATCCGTGACCAGATCGCGCTCGGCTCCCGTCTCCACATTCTTGATTCGGACAGAGACGCCTGGGACCGCCCCTCCTGACGAGTCGCTGACGGAGCCCTGGATAGAAGCATCTCCTTGCGCGAAGCTGACAGGCGTTAGGCCTGTAGCCAACGCAAGCGCCAAGAGCCCAAACAAGAGCACGCCCGATAAATGAACAGCGCCAAGCCTGCTAGAGAGCATTTTGTTTTCTCCGGAATAGATTTGTCTTGCGAGTGCGTCAGTTTTTGTTGGGACCGCGGTGGGCACAGCCCGGGAAACGACGATGCAGAGTACTTAGGTGGGGTCAACAACAAGGACAGCAGTGAGCGATTATGCGGAAAGCAATAAGCAAAGTTGCGGATTTCCGTGACGAAGCAACTCGAGGAAATCCTCTGGCAAGATCAGGTTGGCTAGCGCGCATGGCCGACACCTGTCCCCGCAATGTTCCTCGCAACACTCGCCGCACGTCGTTCAACGAGTGTACGGCTTCCGGTCCAGACCAGTTGCAATCCTGCAAAGATCGCGACCATGGCAACCACCGTCTTCAGCTTGTTGGCAGGAACTCTCCGCGCTAGCAAGCAACCAACGACCACTCCCGGAACGCCACCGAGTAGCAGCTCGAAAAGTATCGGGGTGCTGATCGAGCCAAAACTCCAGTGGAAAGCGCTGCCGATCACCGCCAGCACCAATCCAAAGAGCAAATCCGTTCCCACGACTTGCGCCGGCGTCATTTCGGAATAGTTCAGCAGCAGAACCGTTCCAAGCGCTCCAGCGCCCGCGGATGAAAATCCCGACTCCACTCCGATGGGCAGAGCCAGCCAGGGAAGCCAGCGATGGTTCTTCGCAGCGAACGAGGGATTTTGCACGCGACGGATAAAGGTCACGCAAGATGACGCCGCCAGGATGACACCCAGGATTAGGATCACCGCTGGGTTTCCCGCGTCTCGGCTCAACAAACGGAGCAACCAAATACCGACAAGAAGACCAGGAACAGCCCCTTGCAGCAGCAGCCACAGATAGCGCGCATGGATGTGCTTCCCGGCCAGGTAGAAAGGCGCTGCAATCAACCGCAGCACGCCGGCAAACAAGAAAGCGGTTCCGACCGCTTCCCCCGCAGTTAATCCAGCGAGAAGCACCAGGGCCGGCACGGTAAAACTTCCGCCGCCGATCCCCGTCAATCCCACCGCGAGGGCAATGAGGAAACCAATCAGGTAATGCATCAGTGCCCATTCTCAGAAAACGTATGGATTCCACATTCGAGCTTTTTTCCAGCCCAGCGACCAGAGCGAGGGTTTTGCGGGTCATTTGGAATTGCCGTGCACGGCTCGCATCCGATACTCAAGAAACCTCGATCGTACTGCGGCAGATAGCTCAAACCGTTTTTGGAGGTGTACTCCCACACTTGTCCCCAGTTCCAATCCGCTAGCAGGCTCACCTTCAGAAGTTTTTTCCCGCTCGGCAAGCGGTGTTCTTCTATCTTCTTGAGATTCTTTCGCGTGGGTGATTGCTCGCGCCGCAAACCCGTGAACCACAGATCGTAAGGCGCAAGCGCCTGGAACAAGGGATCTACTTTGCGAAGCTGGCAGCATTTCGTCGGATCGCTACGGTATAAAATCCCGAATTCCGATTCCTGTTGTTCCACCGTCTTCTGCGGAGTCACATTCACCAGGTTCAAAGACCATTGCTTGGTCATCCGGTTACGGTATTCGTATGTCTCAGCGAAGTGATAGCCGGTCTCGAGGAACAAAACCGGAATCGAGGGAATTCGTTCTCGAAGTAAGTGCAGCACGATCATGTCTTCGGCCTGGAAACTGCATGTGAGGCATGCGGCGGGATGTCCCGCGTGCGCGCCGAGCACCGCGTTCAGGACCTCGCTTGGGCTTCCGTTCTCGATATTCTCGGCAGCAAACATTCTTTCCATTTCAAACCGCCTTCCGCGCATTTTCCGTAGCTGCCGGAATGCGAAGCGTTTGGGCCAAGGCCAGTACTTGCCCAACGGCTTCTGTAGCACTCAGTTGATCGAGTTCGGCAATATCGAAAAAGTGATCCTCGGCCGCTGCTCGTAAGTCGGCGCGTTCGTAGATTCCGGGCGATGGGTTCTGGTAGAGGACCACGAATCCTGCGGCGTGCAATGTCGCCCAGATCGTTTTCGTTGAAATTAAGGAAGCTTGCTTTTCCACCAGCATCACTTCGAATCCTGCTACAAACAGCGCGCGTTCAAGTTGCCGTGCCAGCTCCGCGCCTATGTTCAGCAAAATGATGGCTGGGTAGTGGCCATGTCGCCGATGTCGTTCGAACGGAATGATGCGAGCTTCCTGATTGTGTGTTTCTCTCGCGGTACCTACCTCGGCGTCTTGCGTAAGATCTCCGCGAATCATCCCTGCGCCCAAAGTCGCATTCGTGGACGGATCAATAACGATGAAACTCCCGGTCGCCCGGTTCTCCTGGTAAGAATCAAAAAAGAGTGGGCTGCTGGTGTCGAATTCCACGGCCGCAATTTCGTTTATCTCGAGCCGTTCGGCTGTTTCCGGCTCCAGCGTGTTGATGTTCACGCGATGGCGAATTCTTGTAATTCTGCCGCGCACCTGCCTTGCGCTCTGTTTGATCAGATAATTTCGCCCGGCTTCAAGGGGTTGCACGTCCATCCAAACGACCATGGCTTGGAATCGCTGCGAAACGCGGGGCGGACTGTCCGGCGACACGAGCATATCCCCTCGGCTCAGGTCGATCTCATCTTCGAGCTTCAAGGTGACCGACATCGGGGCGAACGCTTCACCGAGTGGACCGTCATAGGTGACGATCGATTCGACTCGAGTTTGCTGGCGGGAAGGAAGCGCCGTAAGGGCGTCGCCCGGGCGGATCACGCCGCTGGCGAGTTGCCCCGCGAATCCGCGGAAGCTCGCGTCAGGCCGTAGCACATATTGCACTGGAAATCTCACGGATTGCGTCAGCGCCCGTCCGGCAATCGGAACGGTTTCCAGATATTCGAGTAGCGTTGGGCCCGCGTACCACAGCATACGGTCACTGTGCTCGACGACGCTGTCGCCCGCGAGCGCGCTGACCGGAATGCACTTTACCTCGCGAATGCCCAACCGCTCGGCAAGCGCGAGGAAATCTTGTTGGAGTCTCAGAAACCTTTCCTCTCGATATTTCACCAGGTCCATCTTGTTGATCGCCGCCACGACGCTCGGAATCCCCAGGAGCGACGCGATGTAGGCGTGCCGTAGCGTCTGCGGAAGCAGTCCCTTTTCCGCGTCGATCAGAATTACGGCCAAATCGGCGGTCGAAGCTCCGGTGGCCATGTTCCGCGTGTACTGCTCGTGCCCGGGCGTGTCGGCGATGATGAACTTCCGTCGCGCGGTCGAGAAATACCGATACCCGACATCGATGGTGATGCCCTGCTCGCGTTCCGCACGCAGTCCATCTGTAATCAGCGAAAAATCGATGGGACCACTGGAATGGTTGATGCGGCTCTTCTTCACCGACGCCAGTTGATCTTCGTAAACCGTCTTGGAATCGTGCAGCAGCCTTCCAATCAGTGTGGACTTGCCGTCGTCCACGCTGCCAGCGGTCGTGAATCGCAACAGTTCCTTGTTCAGGTTCTGCTCCAGGAACACCGCGAACTCATCGCGAACTTCAATGTCAGTTGCGGGAGTCATCAGAAATAGCCCTCGCGCTTTTTGATCTCCATCGATCCTTCCTCGTCATGGTCAATCGCGCGGTTCTCGCGCTCGGACCGCCGAAACGAAATCATCTCTTCAATAATCTTTGGAACCGTATCGGCCTCGGACCGGATCGCACCGGTGCACGGGACGCATCCGAGCGATCTCATGCGGCACTTCATCAGCCGCGATTTCTCTCCAAGTTGAAGCTGGTCTTTCGAATAAACCAGAACGATGGACCCGTGGCGCACCACGGCTTCGCGCTCTTGGGCGAAATAAAGCGGCACGATCGGAATCTTTTCCGTGTGGATGTACAGCCACACGTCCAACTCCGTCCAATTCGAAAGCGGAAAGATGCGAATGCTCTCGCCTTTGTCGATTTTCGAATTGAAAATATTCCAAAGCTCGGGGCGCTGATTTTTCGGATCCCACTGACCGTGTCTGTCACGAAACGAATAGATCCTTTCTTTTGCTCGTGACTTCTCTTCGTCGCGCCGCGCTCCGCCGAACGCCGCGTTGAACCCGCCTTCCGCGAGCGCATCCAGCAACGATTTCGTCTTCAAGAGCCCGCAACATTTTTGTGTTCCCAGCAAGAAGGGATTGGCGCCCGTCTCGAGCGCTTCCCGGTTTTGGTGCACAATCAGTTCCGCTCCGATCTGTTTTGCATAGTTATCCCGAAATTCGATCATCTCGGGAAACTTGTAGCTGGTGTCTACATGGAGCAAAGGAAACGGTATCTTCCCCGGATAGAACGCCTTCTGCGCCAGCCGTAGCATCACGGAGGAATCTTTGCCGATGGAATAAAGCATCACCGGCTGGGAAAACTCCGCAGCCGCTTCCCGCAGAATATGAATGCCCTCGGCTTCGAGAGCCTGAAGATGGCTCAGTCTTCGCTCCCCGGATTTCGCGGTCCGCTCATCCCATCCGGTTCGAGGTGCTATTTCGCTGAACAGCTCTTGCGGCGCACTTGCCATCTGTTCTTTCCCCTTATTCGAATCGTCGGTGCAAAAACAAAAAACCCACCAACCAGTTCATCTCTGGCGGTGGGTTCTACAACTCTCTTGGCTAGAATGAAACTCTTAGTTCGCTAGCCTCCCGGTGCCAGAGGACACGTATGCGCAACACAGACAACAAATCTGCGCGGTCCTCTGAAATTCACGGGTCAATGTCATAGGCTTTACTATACGCGAGCAGCCGACTCACGGCAACAAAAAGTCTGAACATTTTATCGCGGGCAACCATAACCGCATGGTTCTTACCCGTGGTGGGAGTACATCTCCCAATTGAGGTAGCGGGAGGCGGCTTCGTGGACGACGGGCGCGACGCTGGAGAAGTTGGCGGCAACGTGGTGCTCGAAACCGTTGTCACAGATGTAGCGCAGCAATTTCTGCAGTCCTGGGATTTCCACGACGCCCGCGCCGCCGAACGTTTCGAGTGGATCGTCAGTGAAGCGACCATCGCCGGTGTAACCGCGAATTTTTCCACACCCATCATCGGTGGAAAACCTCGCAAAGCTCATGGGGCCAGCCTTTACGCGCCCCACGCAGGTGCCAAAGGTGTTTTCTTTCCCTACCGTGCCCGCGATGATCTCTTGAAAATCCATCTTTACTTGGTTGAAGAAATGTTTGGGCAAGTTGCTGCAGTGAAAGCACACGGCCTTGTTGGGATCGTTTCCGTAGTTGTTGTTCCAGTCGAGCAAAGCACTTGGCGTTTCCGACGCCAGTTGCAACGCATGCATGGCAAGCACCCCGCACACATCCACCTCGCAGGCGCTCGAGAGCAGCGAATCGCTCATCATGCTCATCACCGTGCACGGCACAACACCAAGATTTTCTTCGAGCGAGGTCCAGCACTGCACCGCGCTGATGTGAACGTTGGTGGTTCTCATCCATTCGTCTACAACGGCGCCGAGCTTGGCCATTTTCAAGAGCGCTGCTGGCGGGATGCCGGAGGTGGTCACGTACTTCTGAATCGCGCTTAACTTTTGCACCACAACATCATCGGTATCCTGGATGCGGCTGATGCGTCCCAAAACTTCGCTCAGATCGAGTGTCTCGACAGAGATGCCGCTGGCTTCAAGGAGTTTCTCGCTGTAGCGAACGGTGTTGAACGCGGTTGGCCGAGCGCCTAGCGCGCCGATTCGCAAATTCCGCAGGCCTTTGACCACGCGGCACACACCGGCGAACCATTCCAAATCTTTTGCAAACTCCGGAGAATCTGGCTTCTCCGTATGCAACGTTGTCAGCGAATAAGGAATCCGGTATTGGCGCAAATTGTTGCAAGCGGACATTTTCCCGCAAAAGCTGTCGCGGCGATGCGTGATCGCCATTTTACTTGGCGTATCCGGGGTCGCTTGCACCAGCACCGGCACGTCTAAGCGCGAAAGGCGCAGGGTGTCCGCGATCGCCCGCTCATCGCCAAAATTCGGCAATGTGACGATGACGCCGTCAATCGCGTCCGCTTTGGATTTAAACAACTCGGCGCAACGCTTTGCTTCGTCGTAGGTTTCTACCGCTCCGGACTTGCTTTGCTCTGGCGCCAGTACCACGGCGTCCATCCCGGCTTTTTGCAACACCTGGAGCATCTCTTCGCGGCCGGTCTTCGCCAGGTGATCCGGGAAGAATCCGCGATTCCCAACGATCACGCCCATCGTCATTTTTCTTTTGTTGGCCATGGTCCCGTTCGTAACTCTCTTTACCAGCGCGTTAAGGAAACCAATACTCAAACACGAATACAGTAATTATCTTCATCAAGTGGGCCGTGACACAAATTACTTCTCCTCGACAATCGCGGCATCCCACGGTTTCAGTGTGATTTTTTGGCCATGTTGGATGGCGTTCTGCGTGAGCAACTCTGCGCCTGCGGCATAAGAATAGTCAA
>Ga0137403_10010332_pt1 | contig 10340 bp, 9 predicted proteins | sample CZOMad2_1_16fung_FD_122057 | JGI IMG/M metagenome (GOLD analysis project Ga0137403, IMG submission 122057) | Vadose zone soil fungal communities from Angelo Coast Range Reserve, California, USA - CZOMad2_1_16fungal (Hybrid Assembly) | ecosystem: Environmental > Terrestrial > Soil > Vadose zone... | reverse complement strand
GAGATAACGGCTCGGCCGGATGTGACGACCCAAACACCGCGAGCTCTGCGGCGGGTGGTGTTGCAGTAAGCGGCCTTGCTTCGACGCCCTATAATGTGGCGATGGGCGGCACCGACTTCGATCAAGCGAATATCCAGTCAACATTTTGGGATACCTGCGTAGGTACTCCGTGCACTACGGGGGCACTTTCGGCCAAGGGCTACATTCCAGAGATCACCTGGAACGACTCCTGCGCGGCAGCGGCGTCGACGGGCAACCTGACGACGTGTGCGAGCGCGACCGCGACAAGCACGTCAGCGCCGCTAAATATTGTTGCCGGAAGCGGCGGACCGAGCAGCAAATACACAAAGGCGCAGGCGCCGTGGCAAACCGGGTTTGGGGACACGGCGCGTGATCTGCCGGACGTTTCCTTATTTTCCAGTGACGGCCAGAACGGCAGCTTTTACATCACTTGCGAATCAGATCTGGACATTCCGGGCGATACTGGTTGCAATCTCACCAATTTTTCGTCTGAGACGAACGGGCCATTCCACGATTTTCAAGCAATCGGCGGGACTTCGGCTGCTGCGCCCGCGTTCGCGGGGATTATGGCGTTGGTGAATCAAAAGACCGGGCAGCGGCAAGGCAACGCAAACGTCACGCTGTACGCCATGGCTAAGAGCGAGACCTTCGCTAGCTGCAACTCCAGCGACGGAACCAGCGGCAGCGCCACGAATACAACCTGCGTCTTCAACGACATCACCAAGGGTAATAATTCCGTGCCGTGCGCCGGTGGTTCAACGAACTGCAGTAAGACCAGCAGTGGTGGGTTTGGTGTATTAGCGTCGGGCACCACACCGTCGTTTGCGGCTGGGGTTGGCTACGATCTGGCGACAGGGCTTGGCTCGATAAATGTGAGTAACTTGATCAGCAAGTGGTCTACACCCAGCTTGATCAGCACAAGCACTACGCTGAGTTCATCGCCGTCTCCCATCTCGGGCTCGGTGGATGCGAGCTTTACATTAAGCGGAAAGGTCACGAAAACTTCCGGCACCGCAACGCCAACCGGAGTGGTGGTATTCGAAAACGCAGTGACTGGCTTGCCTGCGGACTCGACGACGCTGGACTCGAGCGGGAATTACAGTTTGGCTACAACGTTTCTGCCAGCCGGTACGTACACGCTGAAGGCGCACTACGGCGGGGATACAACTTACGCGCCGAGCGATTCGACGCCGGTTAGCGTCAATGTCGCGAAACAAGCAAGCAAGGTCGTCGTTAGCTTCGTGACCTTTACGAGCACTGGCGCCGTTTCAGCGATCAGCACTTCGGCGCAATCGGTTCAGTACGGTTCGAACTATACCCTTCGCGTGGACGTCGAGAATGCGAGCGGTACGCTTTGCCAGAATCTGAACACCGGAGCGGTAAACTTGGTCTGCCCGACGGGGACAATCAACCTGCTTGACGGAGGCAGTGCGTTGAAAGACTTTCCGAATGCGCAAACTGCAAACGCGACAAACGTGGCGAACCTGAACGATCGCGGATTCGTCGAGGACCAGCCAATTCAGTTAGGAGTAGGCTCGCACCCGATCACCGCGACGTACACTGCAGCCGCTGGGAGCAGCTACACGTCGCAGGCCAGCAGCAACACGCTTTCCGTCACCATCACCCAGGCGACAACTACGACCGGTGTGACATCCAGCATAAGCAGTATCACTTCCGGTGGCAGCGTCACGTTGACTGCGGTGGTCTCGTCCAGCAGCAATTCCACCCAGGGGCCAACGGGAACCGTGCAATTTATGAACGGAAGTTCGAACCTCGGGGCCGCCGCCGCGACCTGTACGCCCGCTGGAGCCACAAGCAGTGCTGGGGCTTCCTGTACGGCGACCTTAACCACAGCGATTTCTTCGCTGCCTCCTGGAATCATTGATATACGCCCGCGTAATGCGCCATTGGTATTTCTGGCGTGGCTCGCGGCAGTGTTGGCGATGCTGAGCGTTGTACTGGCCGTAAAGCTTGCGGCGAGACGGAAGCAATACGCATATGCCGGTCTGGCGTTTTTTCTGATGGCAGCAGCGATGGCTGGCTGCGGCGGCGGAAGTTCCAGTAGCGGAGGCGGATCAAGCCGCAGCATTACCGCCAAATATAGCAGCGACACCAATTACGCCGGCTCAACAGGTTCGACCACGATCACCGTCCATTAGCCTCGGGCAGACCGTCTACGAGAAAGAAGAAAAAGAAGGGCTCAGCATGCTGTGCCCCTGCGGGGAAAAACTCATACCGGTTATTCGCTTCAGTTGATAACTGGCGGAAAAAAGACGTTCCAGAAGTTGGGCGCCGGAGAAGTAAATTCTATGGGCACCAACGACCCTTCCGAACTGAATTGTGGCGGACGCGGGATTTGGGCTTCGACGGTTTTCTGCGTAGTGATATTTTCGATGGTGATCTTGGTGCCCTGCGGAATCGCTTCGGTCAGAACGACCAGCGCACCGGTGGCGCTGACGGTGTGAGTCGCGCCCTCGATGGTTTGTGTTTTGCCGGCGATTTTCAGGCGAACCGGGACGCGAAGCAGCACGCGCTGCGCGCGTCGGCGTTCTTCTGAAGTGAGTGGACGCGTCAGTCCGGGCTTCGCAGAATTGGGCGCATACTGTCTTGTAGTGACCGGCGGTTTCACAGTTCCATCCCCCAAAAATCCATATCCGGAGCAAGCAGTTCAATCCCGTATTCCCAGCCTTCAGGACGTGGATTCCCTTTCCAGACGACAACTGAAGCATTACTGCTACCGGTGGCCAAATTGGTGAGCGACAAGCGCTGATTCAGTTCGAGAGAAGGTTTCAGGATGACCATGCAGCCATAGGGATTTACCACTCGAGTGAACGCCTCCGCTGCAGCAGACTTGCCGTCGGCTTCCCATTCGGCGCGAACGTGCACGCGCGAATTCATGCGATTGCCACGGCGTTTATCGCTGTAGCGATTGCCTACATCCTTTAGCCCTACCCGCTTTTGTTCTGGAGTCTTGACCTGCATTCGTCGTCCTTTTAATTCAGGGCTTGCAAGTACAAACCCTGAGACCCTGTCATTGGCATGCTAGAGTTGCTGGAAAGAGCGGTCAATGGTACGAAAGAAAGCGCGCTGGGAATTTGATAGCTGTACGAAGGGACAGGAACGGGCGCAGCGATGCGGAATCTGATCGTGAATGCGGATGATCTGGGCTGGACGCAGGGCGTGAACCGCGGAATCGCCGAAGCTCATCGCAATGGAATTGTGACCAGCACTTCCCTGCTGGCGAACGGATGTGCGTTCGAAGAGGGTGTTCAGTCGGCGCTGCAATCGCCTGGTTTGGGAGTGGGAGTGCATTTGAACTTGAGCGATGGAAAACCGCTGGCGTCTGCCGGACAGGTAAAGAGCCTGCTGGATGAAAATGGGAGTTTTTCCGGTGGACCAGAAACGCTGCTGTTTCGTCTGACCGCAAAAAGCCTCGACGCCAGGGAAGTCGAATTGGAGTGGAACGCGCAAATTGAAAAGGTGCGCGCGGCGGGAATTCGTCCAACCCATCTTGACGGTCACAAACACGTCCAGATGCTCCCAGGACTTTTTGCAGTGGCGCTGCGCCTGGCAAAGAAGCATGGGATCGAAGCAGTGCGCGTGTCGCACGAAGCATCCAGTTTAAGAGCAGCACTGAACAGCGGTGGCGAACTAGCGGGGTTGATGCTGAAACAGGGCGTGCAGGCACGCGGATTGAAACTCCTGGCGCGGGATGCTAGAAAGATGGCTGAGCGCGCGGGAATCGCCGCGGCAGACTATTTCTGCGGCATCGCGCAAACCGGGGTTTTGACCAAGAAAGGGATACAACAGATGCTGGCCAGCCTGCCAGAGGGAACCACCGAGTTGATGTGCCATCCCGGCTACGCGGACGCTGAACTGGAAAAGAGCGCTACCCGATTGCAGAAATCGCGGCAAACGGAACTGGCGATACTGACCGACGAAGAGATTCGAAAAAGTATCGCGGTGCTGGGGATTCGCCTGATAAACTATGGAGAGATCAGCGCATCAGGAATATGAGCAACGAATCCGAAATTCGATATTCGATCGTCGTGCCGTTGTTCAATGAGCAGGAGAATATTCCTCCGCTCTATATGAAGTTGACGGAAGTGATGGACTCCGTCGGCGAGCCCTACGAACTGGTGTTTGTGGACGATGGCAGCCGCGATAACTCTTTTCGTATTCTTTCGGAAATTTACGAGCACGACCGGCGCGTGAATTTGATTCGGTTACGGCGGAATTTCGGCCAAACTCCGGCCCTCAAGGCGGGATTCGACTTTGCGCGCGGGGCCATCATCATCTCGATGGACGGCGATATGCAGCATGACCCGGACGAGATTCCGCGATTCCTGGAGAAAATCGAAGAAGGCTACGACTTGGTGAGTGGCTGGCGCCATGCGCGGCATGATCACTGGCTGATGCGACAGATTCCAAGCCGCGCTGCGAACTGGATGATGGCTAAACTTTCCGGCGTGGAGTTGCACGATTTTGGCACCACGTTCAAGGCGTACCGCCGGGAAATTATTCAAGAGATTCAATTGTACGGCGAGCTGCACCGGTTCATTCCAGCATTGGCAAGCACTAGCGGCGCAAAAATTGTGGAAGTGCCGATTACAGATAGCAAGAAACACCGCCGAGGCTCCGGCAAAACTTTTCGTAGAACTTTCCATGTGCTTCTCGATCTGATGATCGTGAAGTTTCTACTCGATTATTCGACGAAGCCGCTGCAATTTTTTGGATTACTAGGAGTTGCCAGCACCGGCTTAGGAGTTCTGTTGGGGCTGTACCTGATTTTCGCGCGTTTCGTGCAAAACGTGAGCCTGATGGCGCAACACGGTCCCCTGCTGGTGATGGCTGTCGCTTTGTGCGTGAGCGGGATGCAATTTCTTTCGATAGGGCTGCTGGGAGAACTGATGGCCAGAACGTATTACGAATCTCAGAACAAGCCCATTTACACGCTGCGCGAAGTGAAAAGTCACCGCAAAGAAGCGGGCGATTCGGCGGAGCAAGCGCGCCCATTCGGAACGTCGGACCATTAGGAGAGGGCGGTACCTAGTGAATCCTCATTTTCAAGGCGAGTTACCACCGAGGAAGTTAGAAAAATGGATGCTCTGACCTTCACGGAACACAGTACGATCAGATACTCAATCGTAATCCCTGTGTACAACGAGCGAGAGAGCATTGCGCCGTTGTATGAGTCTGTCAGCGCGGCGATGTCCGTGTTGGGACGCGGCTACGAGTGCATCTTCGTAGACGACGGGAGCACAGACAGCAGCCAGGCGGTTCTGAAAAAGATCAGTGAACAGGATGACCGGGTAGTAGTCGTCACACTGAGGAAAAATTCCGGAAAGTCCGCCGCACTGTGCGCGGGTTTTGACGTGGCATTGGGACATTTTATCGTCACCATGGATGGCGACCTGCAGCATAACGCCGCGGACATTCCGCGCTTCGTCGCTAAATTGGAAGAAGGATTTGACGTAGTTTGCGGGCGGCGCGAGCAGCGAGAAAAATCTTCCTGGTACGAGCGGGTAACAAACAGAGTTGCCAACTGGACGCTGGCAAAACTTACCGGAGTGGCAATTCACGATTTCGGTGGTGGATTCAAGGCTTACAAACGGGAACTCGTGGCACAGATTCCGCTATACGGAGAGTTGCAACGCCTTATCCCAGTGATGGCATTGCGGCAAGGTGGCCGGGTTTGCGAAGTGCCAATCACCATCTCGCCGCGCCGGCACGGCCATTCCAAATATGGCATGGTGCAAAAACTGCCGTTTTTGTTTGACCTGATTACCGTGCGGTTTTTGATGGGCTATTTGTCGCGGCCTCTACATTTCTTCGGCACGGCAGGATTTTTCGCAGCGATGTCGGGGAGCCTGGTAGGGCTGTGGCTGCTCTCGAAGAAGATTTTCTTTGGAACAGCGGTGATGCAGGAACACGGCCCGTTGATGTTCTTCGCGGGCGTGTTATTCGTATCGGGAGTTCAACTTGCCGCGCTCGGCCTGCTCGCCGAACTGCAAGTGCGCCACTACCACGAAGTGTATGACTGGCGTACACGGTACACAGTGACCAGGACCCACGATCCGCGCCATAACAATGAAGAACCCCTCCGAGACCAAGTTGGAAGATAATGCAGGAATTCCAGAAATCGATTCCGTGGCTTCCGGCAAAATACAGAAAAAATTACAGGCTCGCAAACCAAGCAGGCGAAGCTTCGCAAACATTGCAGTGATTGTGATGTTCTGGGCGCTGATTTACGTCCCGGGACTTTTTGCTCCTCCCCTCTTGGATGATGCCGACTCGATTCACGCCGAGGCAGCAAAGGAGATGCTCCTCCGCCACGATTATGTGACGCTGCACGCGAATGGCATTCGTTATTTAGACAAGGCGCCTCTGCTGTATTGGTTGACAGCCGCGAGCTATTCGCAATTCGGATTCACTGAATTTGCCACCCGGTTGCCGTTGACGCTGTTTGTGCTGGCGCTTTTGTTGGCAAGCTATGCGCTAGGAAGCGAACTGGCCGGCGACAGCGCGGGATTGTTCGCAGCCTTGATTCTCGCCACAGCAGTCGGGCCATATTTGTACACGCGGTTTTTGATTCCGGACATCGTTGTCGGCTTGTGGCTGACAGTCACGGTGAAGTTGTTGTGGACCAGTCTTCAAGAGGAAGCACCATCGTTGCTATTGTGCGCGGGCTTGGGAGCTGTTACCGCGCTTGACGTGTTGACAAAGGGCCTCATCGGGTTGGTGTTTCCGGTCGGAATTATTGTGCTGTATGTTTTGGCCACCGGAAAATACCGCAAGCTAGTGAAGCTGCGACCGCTCTTCACGACCGCAGTGTTTTTAGCCGTGGCTGCGCCGTGGCACATCTTGGCTATCCTGAGAAATCCGCCGCAAGGTGAATCGAAGGGATTTTTCTGGTTTTACTTTATCAACGAACAGATCAACCGCTATTTGAACAAGCGAGTACCGCACGATTACAACAAAGTTCCGTTCCTTCTGTTCTGGGGATTGCTTCTTGTCTGGTTGCTTCCTTGGAGTCCGTATGTAGTCACCGCGCTACGCAAGGTTCCGGCGCGATGGCGGGAATGGCGCGGAGGACTTACCGAAGAACGGCACGCGGCGCTGCTATTAGCAATCTGGGCGCTGGTGATTCTTGGATTCTTTAGTTTCTCGACCCGTCAGGAATACTACGTTCTACCGGCTCTGCCGGCATTCGCGTTGTTGGCAGCAATGTGGCTGGCGAAGGAAGAGAAATCCTCGCTGGACAGCTCCGAGAGGCGCAGCGGCCGAGTATGTGCCAGAATTTTGCTGGCATTAGGAATTGTGATTTTCCTGATTGCAGGCACGCTCGCCGTGACGCTGCCGCCTCTTCCGCCAGGAACTGATTTCGCGGACGCGCTGCGAAAGGATTCCAACCTCTATACGCTCTCGATGGGTCATTTGTTTGATCTCACGCCAAAAGCTCTGGGGGCGTTCCGGCTGCCCCTAGCTCTGACCAGTTTGGGATTTTTTGCAGGCACCACGCTGAATTGGTGGTTTCGCAGACGAAACCAACCGGCAAAAGGAAATTATGTGCTTGCCGGAATGATGGTCTTTGTATTGTGTGCCGTACATCTTGCGCTGGGAATTTTCTATCCGGTGCTGGGCTCGAGAGCGCTTGCAGACGTGGTGCACCGCGAATACCAATCCGGTGACGTGGTGGTGTGCGACGGCGAGTATGCCAACGCTTCCAGCGTAAATTTCTACACCGGAATTCAGTTGCGAATCCTAAATGGACGGATCAACGGGCTGTGGTACGGATCATATTTTCCAGACGCTCCGAAGATTTTTGATGACGACGATTCGTTCCAGAAATTATGGCGCGGTCCGCAAAGAGTATTCTTTCTGACTTCCGATGTCCGCGGACCGGAACGAGTTCGCACAATGGGAGTTCCCTACTATCAATTGTTACGCTCCGGCGAAAAGGGCGTTTATAGTAATCAGCCGCCACGCCGCTAGCCCATCCACGAACGCAAGGTCATACTGCCGTGCTTGAGAAATACGTCGGAGGACGACCGTGAACAGAGAGCAGTTTTACGCGATTATGAACGGTGAAGGCACGCTGGATTATGAAGTATATCTCCGCACCAAAGCGCTGCTCAGCTGCCAGACGGAGTACGCCGAGCTTTGCAACAAGGACGAATTGCAATTTCAACTTGTGCATCAGGTAGAAGAGTTGTGGATGAAGCTCATCGCCTACACGCTGCTGGACATTGATGAATATCTGCTGCAGGAAAATACTAATCGCGTGATGACGCTTTTTCGACGTATCCATGCCATTCAGCGGATGATGATTGAGCAGATCGGTCTGCTGGAAACCATGTCGCCCAAGGAATATCAGGCCATCCGTCAGCGGCTGGGAAATGGCAGCGGCCAGGAATCGCCGGGTTTCCGCACGCTGCTAAGAATGTACCAGCCAATCTGGAATTCCTTTGAAGATGCGTACTTAAAGAAACACGGACTGACCGTCGAGAAAATCTACAATTCGCAATATAACCACGGCGACGCTTATGTGGTGGCCGAAGCGCTGGCGGAATTCGACGAGCTGTTCCAGAAGTTTCGCTTCGAACATATGCAGCTCATTCACCGGACGATCGGGTTTGGCTCAAAATCGCTGAAAGGACGGCCAGTGGAAATTCTGGAAGATGGCATGCGCCATAAGTTTTTCCCGCAATTGTGGGAGATTCGCAATGAAATGACCGACGAATGGGGCACGGAATACGGCGTGAAGCGCGATCCCCTTAGCGGGCATCATTGAGCAAAGAGCGAACAGTGAGTGGTGAGTAGTGAAAAAACGGGCAAGCTAGAGATCACTAAGAAAGGTGCGTATAGTCGCCGCGAAAAAACAACAACGGCTGACCCGGATAGAGTGTAGCGGAAAGCACTTCGCCCACAACGATGGTGTGATCGCCAGCGACGTGCATCGCGTGCAGACGGCAGGCAATCTGACAAAGAACATTCTCCATCAGCGGAATATTCTGTGGCGTCCAAATGAATTTTACGTTCATGCTGGCCTCATCCTTCTGCGGTTGATCGGCGAGGGCGAAAAACTCGGAAAGATGCTGTTGCTCCTGCTTTAAAACGTTAATTCCAAAAACGCGTTTTTCCTTGAGTAAGGGAAGCAGGTGGGCGAGTTCGGCAACGCAAACCGAAATGAGCGGCGGCTCCAGCGAGACCGACGTGAAGGAATTTGCCGTCATGCCATGTACGCGATGTGGCGCGCATTCCACGGTGACCACGGTCACTCCGGTAGCGAACTGTCCAAGGGCGCGCCGGAAATCGACTGAAGTAAGCGGTGCGGCGAACATGAGATTCCCCGAAGATAACACAGGTATGGCGGTGCGCTAAACACCGTGGATGGTTCGCAATAAAAAGAGCGGCCCGTAAGAGCCGCTCTTGTCATGCAGATTCCAGACCCCTGGCACTAACGCGAAGGCGGACGATCCTTCTTGTCTTTGTCTTTATTGTCCTTATTGTCTTTGTTGTCCTTCTTCGGCGGCTGCTGCTGTTCCTTTGGCTGTGGTTTCGCGGCCTCTCTTGGCGGCGGCTGTTGTTCTTTTGGTTGTGGTTTCGCAGCCTCTTTTTGTTGTTGCTGTTGTTGTTGCCGCTGAACATCTTGGCGTTTTTGTTGGTCGGCTTTCTGTTGTTCCAGCCTTTGCTGCTGCTGGGCACGTTGCTGGTCAGCATTCTGGCGCTCTTGCTGCTGTTGCTGTTGACGCAACTGGTCTGCCTGCTGTTGTTGCCGTTGCTGCTCGCCTGAACCTGCGCTGAGGAGTCGCTTGAGGCCACCGGCGTGATCGGGGCCACGGGGGAAACGCTGTAAACGTCCATTGATCTGGTCCTTTTGTTGGACCGACCGTGACGGCTCCCGATCAAGGGCGACTGAAATAAATCGTTAAAATGCGACCGATCCGCCGCGGTGTGGCGCCATAGTGAACAGGGGACGCACGCGTGCGGCCGAAGCCGCGCGGTCTTCTTTACTGGTCCAGCCCGCGCCGCACCACGATCGACGAGTCCTTCCTGGTGCGGGCGCACTCCATGTCGAGCCGCTTGTAACGCATGGTGATCTTGTCGCCGCGCAGGATGCCCATGCGCTTCAGGCAGCGCGAGGTGCCGGTCACGGCATCATCCTTGGGGAGCGTGAAAATCACGGCCGTCGCCGAGCCGACCAGGTTGAAGAACTCGGGTTTGATCTTGCGATCGGTCTTGGCATAGAGCTCGACGGCATATTGGTCGCCCTTGCAGCCGAGCGAAAATTCCTGTGCCGCCGGATGCGTCAGATA
>Ga0137403_10010331_pt1 | contig 10340 bp, 9 predicted proteins | sample CZOMad2_1_16fung_FD_122057 | JGI IMG/M metagenome (GOLD analysis project Ga0137403, IMG submission 122057) | Vadose zone soil fungal communities from Angelo Coast Range Reserve, California, USA - CZOMad2_1_16fungal (Hybrid Assembly) | ecosystem: Environmental > Terrestrial > Soil > Vadose zone... | reverse complement strand
AGCTGCGACGATGCAACGCGCTTCTCTCGGGATCGTTGCTTCGGGGAGCGCGACGCTCGAGGCGGCATATTTTCGGCTGGCATATGCGCTGATTTACAAGGTCGCGTGGCCGACCTATCTGGCGGCGCGACTCGTTGTGAACGTAAAATATCTCGGCATGCCCAATGTGCTCGCGAATAAAGAAGTGGTGCCGGAATTCATTCAACATCGGGCAAAACCCAGCACGATTGCGAAAGCTGTTCTGCAACTGATTAATGATCCGGGCGCGCGAGACCGAATGATTTCCGAGTTCGATCAAATCGTTGCCAAATTGGGCGAAGGCGGAGCGAGTGAAAAGGCCGCGCGAGCAATTCTCGAAGAATTGGGCGCGAGTTAGATCGCTATTTACCAAACGTATTCTAGCATCGAGCCGGAGCTGATTATCTGATGAAAGTTTGGGATATTTCGCGGACACTGTCGAACGAAGTCGCGGCTTGGCCAGGAGACACCCCGTTTCAATTTCAGCTCACCGGGAAAATTGCGCAGGGAAGCTCAGTTAACCTTGGTGCGATTCAAACGAGTGTGCACAACGGTACCCACGCCGATGCCCGGTTTCATTTCGAGACTGAAGGCGAAACCATCGAGAAAGCGCCGCTCGAAATTTATATGGGGCGCGCAGTGGTTGTCGATCTTGCGGAAGCTTTCTTGGGGTCGAGCGGAAAGCATTTGATTACAACCGAGGATCTTCGAGCGCATTGTGACGAGGTCGCGGAGACGTCACGGCTTCTTATCAAAACTGGTCGATGGAGCGATCCGGCGATTTTTCCAAACCAAATTCCCGTGATCGCGGCTGATATTCCGCAGTGGTTGCAGAAAAATGGAGTCAAGCTCCTCGGGTTGGACCTGCCGTCGGTGGATGAGATTGATTCGAAGTCGTTGCCGAATCATCACGCGCTCGCTCGTGCCGGCATCGCTATTATTGAATCTCTCGATCTGAAAAATGTTGGGACCGGTATTTATAATCTTGCCGCGTTGCCGCTAAAGATCGCCGGTGGCGATGCCGCGCCGCTGCGGGCGATTCTTTGGCGCGACTGAGTTCCGGCAGCGAACATGGAACTTTCCTGGCTGGAGAAATTTTTTCAGAATAATCGCACGCCCTGGATCGTTGGTGCGCTGACAATCACCTTGTTTTTAATCGCGAACCTGCCGTGGCAGCTCGACGATTACGATCAGGCCAAACAGGCGGTCACTTCCTTTGAGATGGTTAATGGGGGGCGGTGGTTCTATCAGCAAACGCCGCACGAACACCTGGCGACAAAGCCTCCGTTGGTCGGATGGATCTCGGCCGGTCTTTTTTCCGCAACGCGATCATGGGACCTGGCGTGGCGTTTGCCATCCTTTGTCGCGGCGATTGCGATGTCGATCTTGCTCTTTCGGGTCGCCGCCGTGGCTTACGGATCAGTCGCTGCTTTGATTGCGCTGAGCGCGTTCGGACTGAATCTGGTGAGTCCGCGCCTGGCCACTCTCGTCCGTACCGACATGCCATTGGCATTAGTGATTTTTCTGATCGGCTCTCTTGTCTGGCGGAAAATTCAAAAACGGGAAGCGTGGATGCCACGGGATCGATTCTTGGTCTTCGCATTGCTGACCGCTGCGATGTTGATCAAGGGGCCGATTGTTTATGCGTTTCTACTGCCGGGCATTCTCTTGTTTCAATTGCTGGAGCGCAGGCGACACGCCTGCCACCACAGCGCCTGGTGCGGCTGGTGGCCCTGGCTCGCTTCGCTCGGAATTTTCCTTTTGTGGGTCGCCGGTGGAATTCTTTTTCAGCCTGGCTTTTTCGATGAAGTTGTAATGCGCGAATTCGTCGCGCGTTTCGGGGAAACGATTCATCGAGCGCAACCGTTTTATTTTTATTTGCCGCATCTGCTGCACAAATTTGCTCCATGGAGCGTGCTGATGATCGCACTCGCGATTCTCGATCTTCGGTCGCGTCGATGGGGGATTACTGCTGCGTTTCGCGAGATGTCTCCCGAAACTTTTTGGTTGCTTTGCTGGAGCTTGGGCGGCTTGCTCGCGATGTCGTTGATTCCGTCCAAACGCGTCGATCGGATTTTTCCGGTTATTCCGCCCCTGTGTTTGCTGTTGGCGGCACAGATCGGGAGTATTTCGCCTGATGAGTATTCGCGCACTCGTGTTTATCGATGGAGTGCAGTCGCGCTGTTCTTGTCGATCTTGCTGACCGGTGGCTACACGATCTCAAAAGTGTTTTCCGGATATCGTGATCATCGCGATGCCCTGGTCGTTTTCGGACGCGAAGTTCGCCATCAAGCAGAAACGCATCACTGGCGGTACGAAGTGATCGGCGCCAAAGACGAAGGCGTGCTGCTTTACCTGCGACGATTGTCCGTCGTTGAACCGGAGGACGCGATTGCCAAATGGAAGGCCGGAGTTATCGATGCCGTCGTCGCGCCGGATGAAGAACAGCCGCGCTTGCTACGCGATTTGGAAGGATCTGTCCCCTCGCGCGTCCGCTCGCAGCCTGAGAACGACGATCGTACTCCGGGTTATGTTTTGCTGACGCGGTCGAAACTGGCCAAGCCTTAGCGGCAGACGTTTTGCTTCGATTCGATCCAGTTAACGGCTTATCTCCTGCGTGACCATGATTCCTGTCAGGCCGCGACTTACATAGTCGTCGGCTGCATCATACTCACGCGGTTGCTTTCCGTGTCGAAGAACGAGATGTAAAGGCCGTAGCCGGGGATCTCCATCGGCTCGCCAAGGACTTTGCCACCTGCTTCGGTAACTTTCTTCATTGCCTCCCTGATATCACCAACGGCGATGACGATTGAGGGATACTGCGGCGGCATATCGGCTGATTTTTTGTAAAAGCCGCCATTGATAGCTCCGGGGTCTTTCGGACGGCCATTTTCGCCGGGCTCGGTGGTGGTAACGAGCACATACTCGTTCATCTCGGGGCCGAGCATCTGCGTCTGCCAGCCAAATGCCTTTGTATAAAACTTCGCCATACGGTTTCTGTCTTCGGCCGGCATTTCAAAGTGGACTACAGGGTTCATGATTTTCCTCCTTATTGAGTTGAAGTGTGATTCGGTATTCGCGGGACGGCCACCCAACGAGAACAAGATTAGCCACCCAGCACTTTGAAAATAAAGATGCGCATGTGTCCGGTGGTTGCAACAAAGTGCTGGGTAGGATGCATCGCTTGGTTAGATGGTTTGCATTGCGAGAAGGGAAGACCGTTGAGCAAATTGACGAGCGAAGAACATGCTGCGGCACGAAAATCAAATGCGGGTCGAAATCGGCCGCGTTAAAAGAATCCGCGGAGGAACGCCGCCGCTTCATCCGAGATGCCGACAATCTTATTCGTTGCCTGACGATAGAATTTGAAATTGAGCTCGGTCTCGGGTCGACCGTCGTTCCAGTTGGAAAAAAGTTTGAGCTCGCTCCGCCCCAGGCGTCGCTTCGCGAGCGCGGTGCGTCTGAGGGTGATGCTTACGCGCGGCGTTTGCCGGGCGATCCCGCGTTTTTTTGCAATCGGTTTGGCCGAGGTGACGACGCCGCTCGCGATGAGACCTGGCCCGCCTTCGTTCTCGCTCGCGAAGACGAAGATCGTATCGCCTTTGGCGATGTGCTTGCCACCATACATCGTCTTCTGCGCGCTGAACGCGAACGTCTCCGCCCGCGGATCGCTAACTGCTGCTTTGATCGCGAACATCATACTCCTCCTTTCACACCATTAATTTCCATGGCCGTCCATGTGGCTAGGCCTAACGTATAAGGATCAGCCGCGTTTGACCACGCGCCAGCGGCGGCAAACATCGGCTGCACCCGCTGGTTGGGCACAAAATTACTTCCCACTTAAGAGACCAACCAAATGCCTGCCGTCCGCATACTTGATGTCCGAAATTTTCCAACCCGTTTTTGTAAGAACAAGAGAAAAGGTGATTTCAGTTTTCTGACCCATGTTTTCAAACGAAGCGATCACTTCGGCAGAGTCTTTTTCGGACTTGGATTTTCGAAGCGAGAACTTTTTGATGTCAAAGTCTTGCGCGTCGTAAAGGGGATCGAAGTCGAGAGCACCCACTTCGCCTTTTGACTTCACCGCGTCCTTCCAGATAAGCTGCGCCAAGCGTTCCGAAAAATATTTGGTCACCAAGCCATGATCTTTGGTTTGTGAAAAAGGGCTCTGTTTTTTTTCATCCAGTTTATAAAGATCGGAAACAAGGCCCTCGGGTGACGATTGAGCAACCGACTTCGGCGTTTCGGCGGTCAATTGCTGGCTAGCCAACGCTATAAGAATCAGAGGCAGTATAAGGTTGCGTTTCATAATTTTGTGCGTAAACGGAGCTGAGCCACCGCTGGCGGCGGCGAGCGTGGCAAACATCGAGAACTGTTTCATAAAATCAGAGCGACTCAACACAGCGGCCAGCGGTTGGCTGGAGCCCTAGTTAATAAACGTCCCTTGCCCAACAACCATTGGCTGAACGACAAACTTGTATTCATCTAAATCGCCGCTTTAGGAGAGCTGAAGCTTTTACTATAGAACCCAGACCGATCGAAGCAGCAAACGCGTCGCTTCCCGGCAGCGAGCATCGCGCAGGCATTGTCGACCCGACGCGCGCGAGTCTCTGGCCGCTTGGCGGAGGCGATCCAGTGGATCCAATCTCTGCGCGCGATGGGCGTGATGTCCGACCACAACGCCCGCGCTTTCGGGGCGGCCGCGAGAGCCTTCCGCAGATCTGCCGGCACCCTGGGTTCCGGTTCCTCTCCCGACGGCGCGATCTCCAGCGTGACGACGTCGCCTGCGTCTGCGCCCGCAGCTTCGCGCATCTTCCGGTTCACTCTGAGCCAGTGGCTTCTTTGGCCGTCTGGCTCGAGCGTGGCTCGAAAGGGGAAGCCATTGATGGTGCCTTCGACCGTCGTCATGCCCCGCGAGGGGAGCTTCGCACTGGCGTCCTTTGGTAGGGTAAGAAAGGTCCACGAGCCGACCTTCGCGGTCGCCGCCGGCCGGAAGAGTTTCGATCTGAAACGGATCTTAGAAGCGGTTTTGGTCATTTTTGCTTGGTATCACTGATAGGAATTTGCTTTTTGGACGCTGCGCGGTTCACTCGCTCAACGATGTCGGATTCGATGCTCATGCGGTAAGTGCGCCTAACAGTATAAATAGGATAAAGTCATATGTGCAAAGACAAAGTCGTTCCACCTCCGAAACATGGGGACGTTACTGTCACCGGTCGAATCAAAATGTACCGCCTGCGGTCGAATCAAAATGTACCACCCAGACGGGTTTGATTTAGTGGTTTAGGTGTTGGTTTTCAAGTTTTCGTTTGGAGTGTTTTTGGTTACGGTTTCGGTGCGCGTGGGAGGATAGAGCTCTGCGGGAGCGCAACTCGAGCGCCCAGGCGTCCGTGGATTGCGAAACGCATCCGCTCCCGATCCGGCTTTTGCCGGGTCGGGATTTTTCTTTTTGGATAATTTCGCAACCACGGCCAAAGCGAAAAACTCATCGTGGGGAAAGGGGGAGATCATTTAGTGGTTTGTGTGTTTCGAGCCGCGCCTTGTTTTAGCCTGTAGCTGCGCCCGGTTATTTGGATGACCTCGGCGTGGTGGAGAAAGCGGTCCAGGATGGCAGTGGCCGTGGGCACGTCGTTGAGCAGCTTGCCCCAATCTTCGACTGGGCGGTTGGAGGTCATGAGGGTGGAACGATTTTCGTAACGGCGCAGGATGATCTCCAGCAGGACTTCTCCGGCTTTGGGCGGCAAGGTTTTGAGGCCCATGTCATCAATGATCAACAGGTCGGCCTTGAGATAGCGGGCCAAGCAACGGTCCAATTCGGCGGGAGAGGTTTCGGCTTGGAGTTCGCGCACCAAATCGAAAATGGAGCGGTAGAGGACCACAAACCCGGCTTTGATGGCCTGATGACCGATGGCCTGGGCCAAATGACTTTTGCCCAATCCCGGCGGTCCCAGGAACAGGAGATCGCGGCGCTGGCGGATGAACTGAGCGGTGGCCAGTTCGTAAATTTGCTGGCGCTTGATCGCCGTATTAAAAGTCCAGTCGAAGTCCTCCAGCGTTTTGAGCTCGCGGAAGGCGGCTAACTTTTGGCGTTTATCGATGAGCCGTTGCGCGCGCACGTTCAATTCGTCCTGGAAGACCAGTTCCAAAAACTGCGCGTGTGCCAGTTGATGGGTTTGGGCTTCCTGGAGCCGCAGTTCCAAGCTGGTGAGTAACCCCGAAAGCCGAAGCTTGCGGGCCGATTGCATAAGGGTCTGGTTCATGGATTTTGGGTTTGGATAAAAACTCCGTACTCGCTCAGCTGGCGAATGAGCGGATGGTGCTGAGCAAAGGCCAACTGGGTTTGCAGCTCAGAGGATTGGAGCAAGGCCCGCACGTCGCGCAGGCGCCAAGCCCCTTTGGCCGAGGCTCGGGCACAGGCTTGGTTAAGAGCGCGGAAGGAATGTTTGTCGCTTAAATTGACCAGGCCCATCAACGAGCGCAGCGCTTCGATGCCACGCTGCTGCACGATAGCCGCAGACCACTGCGCGCAGGAACTGCCCAGTTGCCCCGCCCGGCCCAGCCAATATTGGAGATTGGCTTGGAGGGTTCCCTGGCCCCCGCCGATGCCCAGCACCTTGGAGAACTGCCCGGGTTCCAAACGGCGATGGATTTGAATCTGTTCCCAGCGCGCGTTGAACAAGCGCACCTCTCGCTGGTCCCAACGGACCCAGATCTGCTGGCCGATGTATTCGGGCGGCGCGGCATAGTAAGCCTTGGCCACTTCCACGTAACTGTCCCGATGCACCAGGCGAGGCGCTTCCCGGAACACCGGAAAGAGCGAAGGCGGCAGTGGCAACAGATGTTTTTTCTCCTCCGCAAAAAGCTGGCCGACCTGGCGCTTGGTCGTGCCGTGAATGCGCACATCGGCTACCGTCCTTTCCCAATCGGCCAGGAACTGATTGGCCGGGGCCAAACTCTCAAAGGTGCGGCGCGCCAAAGCGTTGCCTTTGACATAGCCCACGCTGTTCTCAACTTTGCCTTTGTGCTCCGGCGTCCTGGGCAGACAGGGCAGAATGACGGTGCCGTAGTGCCGGGCGAACTCCAGCAGTTTTGGATTGAGCTGGGGATCGGCAAAATCGAACTTGAGCACCGCCGCCTTGAGATTATCCAGGTTGGTCGTTTGGGTGACGCCACCGAAATGACGGAAGGCGTTTTCAAGGCAGCGCAGAAACGTCTCCGTGTCCTGGCGCAACACCAGCTCGCTATACGCCTTGCGCGAGTAGCTCAAGATGATCCTGAAAACCCAACTCTTGCGCCGGCGCCCATCGCTGGAGTGGATGGGTGGGCCGGCTCCAAAGTCCACCTGCACTTCTTCGGCCGGCGCTACTTCGATGCGCCACGCGCGCGCCGGATCGGCCTTGCGCCACTGACGCACAAACCGCTTGACCGATTCATACGAGCCGGCGAACTGAACCTCGACTTTGAGATCCTGGTAAATCCGCTGGGCCGTCAATCCTTGTCCGGCCTTGGTTTCAATCAGTTTGGCCAGTGAATCACAGAGGCTTTTTCGCCCGGTTTTCCCGGCGGTCGAAATGGTACATTTTGGCGGTGAGCCGGTGGTCGAAAGGGTGGTACAATTTGAAGCCGCTTGATCATCAGGAAGATACTGCCGGATCGTGTGACGATGGATTTTTAGCTCACGGGCGATGCGTCGAATCGACCAGCCCTGCGCGGCTAAAGTTAAGATTGCTTGTTGTTGTTGCACCGAGAGTATGTTGGCCATAGTTGCCACACATACTCCGGCTTTTGCCGGTCACTGTGCAGCCCTTTGGCCACCCTCCAGGTGGTACACTTTGAAGCCTTTCATTTCGACCAGGGGTGGTACACTCTGACCGACCGCTGACACCCGGTTTTACGCGAAACCGAAAAATCACGTCAATTGGGTTATTCGTCATGAGTGTCTAGCTCCTATTTGTGTCATTGCTATCGTTACTACATTTGAGTACTGAAGACGGTATCGTCATGGAAAGTACTTCTCTTCATTACTTACTGTTTCATTTTTTATGCTACCATGCTGGATCAGCTTGCGGCCGGACAGCTTGCGCAGGCCGACGTAGAACACCGGCGTGAGGAACAGGCCGAACAGGGTCACGCCGATCATCCCAGCGAACACGGTGATGCCTGTGGCCGAGCGAATCTCGGCGCCCGCGCCATGCGAGAGCACCAGCGGAACGGTGCCGGCGATGAAGGCCACCGAGGTCATCACGATCGGGCGAAGGCGCAGGCGGCAGGCTTCGAGCGCGGCTTCGACGATGCCCTTGCCCTGGAATTCCAGCTCGCGCGCGAATTCCACGATCAGGATCGCGTTCTTGCACGCCAGGCCCATCAGTACCACGAGGCCGACCTGCACGAAGGTGTTGTTGTCGCCGCCGAACAGTTTGACACCGGCCAGCGCCGAGAGCATGCACATCGGCACGATCAAGATCACCGCGAGCGGCAGCACCCAACTCTCGTACAGCGCTGCGAGCACGAGGAAGGCCAGCAGGATTGCGACCGGGAACACGAGCAACGAGGCCGTGCCCTGGGTCGCTTCCTGATAACTCAGATCGGTCCACTCAAAGTTCATGCCGTTCGGCAGCACCTTGCCGGCGATCTCCGTGATCTTGTCCATCGCCTGCGCGGAGGACAGCAGAGACGGGTTGGCCTCCCCGACGAAATCGGCGGCCGGATAGCCGTTGTAGCGGATCACCGGATCGGGGCCGTAGCTTTGCTTGATGTTCACCATCGAGCCGACAGGCACCATCTCGCCCTGCGCATTTCGCGTCTTCAGGTTGGCAATGTCCTCGACCTTTTTGCGGTAGTCGCCGTCGGCCTGCGCATACACACGCCAGGTGCGGCCAAAAAGATTGAAATCGTTGACGTAGGTCGAGCCGAGATAGACCTGCAAGGTCTCGAACAGGTCGCTCAGCGCCACGCCCTGGGTCTTGGCCTTGAGGCGGTCGACGGCCACGTCGAGCTGCGGGACGTTGGACTGGTAGCCCGAGAACGGGAAGCCCATACCCGGCTCTTTCATTAACGCACCTTGCAGCGCACCCACGCCTTGCTGCAGCACGCCGTAGCCGCTGCCGGCGCGATCCTCGACGAACAGCGAATAGCCGGCGCCGTTGCCAAGGCCGAGGATCGGCGGCGGCATCATCACGAAAGCCATGCCTTCCTGGATCGTGTTGATCTTGGCCTGGATCACGTCGGCGATCTGCTTGGCGCTGACGCGGCGCTCGTCGAACTTCTTCAGGATCACGAAGGCTATGGCGTAGTTGGGCGTGTCGGTGAACTGGGTCGGGTTCAAGCCGGCGAACGAAAGCACGTGGGCAACGCCTTCGGTCTCCTGGGCCATTTTGACCATTTGCTTCACCACGGCGTCGGAGCGGCTGATCGAGGCACCCTCCGGCAGTTTCACGCCAGCGATCAAGTAGAGCTTGTCCTGGGTCGGAATAAAGCCGCGCGGCACGGTGTTGAACATCAGGCCGGTACCCGCGAGCAGCACCGTGTAGACCGCAAACGCCACGCCGCGGCGCTTGAGGATGCGCGACACGGAGCCCTGATACTTGTCCGAACTCGCCTTGAAGAAGCGATTGAATGGGCCGAACACCCAGCCGAACGCGCGCTCGATCCCGCGCGAGACGGCGTCCTTCGGCGCGCCGTGCGCGTGCAGCAGCTTGGCCGCGAGCGCCGGCGACAAGGTCAACGAGTTAATCGCCGAGATCAACGTCGAGATCGCGATGGTCACCGCGAACTGCTTGTAGAAAGTACCGGTGACGCCGGTCAGGAAGGCCATCGGCACGAACACCGAGCACAGCACCAGCGCGATCGCCACGATTGGCCCGGAAACCTCTTTCATAGCCTGGTGCGCGGCTTCGAGCGACGTGCGCCCTTCCTCGATATTGCGCTCGACGTTCTCGACCACGACGATCGCGTCGTCGACGACGATGCCGATCGCCAGCACGAGGCCGAACAAGGTCAGTGTATTGATCGAGAAGCCGAGCACATACAGCACGGCGAAGGTGCCGACTACCGACACCGGCACCGCGATCAGCGGAATGATCGAGGCGCGCCAGGCCTGCAGGAACAGGATCACCACCAGCACGACCAGCAGGATCGCCTCGGCCAGCGTGTGCACCACAGCCTTGATCGAATCGCGCACGAAGATTGTGCTGTCGTAGTCCGAGCGGTAGGTCATGCCCGGCGGGAACTGCCTGGCCAGCTCGCCCATCTTCGCAATCACCGCATCGCGTACGGCCAGCATGTTGGCGCCCGGCGCCTGGAACACGCCGATCGCCGTGGTG
>Ga0137403_10010330_pt1 | contig 10341 bp, 12 predicted proteins | sample CZOMad2_1_16fung_FD_122057 | JGI IMG/M metagenome (GOLD analysis project Ga0137403, IMG submission 122057) | Vadose zone soil fungal communities from Angelo Coast Range Reserve, California, USA - CZOMad2_1_16fungal (Hybrid Assembly) | ecosystem: Environmental > Terrestrial > Soil > Vadose zone... | reverse complement strand
TTCGTCGGTTTTCTCGGCGCGTGGAATCATCCTGGAAATCTGCCGCCACTGGTGAGCGCGACACTCGGCGCGCTTGTTACGACCTCGACAACCTTTGTGCCTTGTTTTCTTTGGGTGTTTCTCGGCGCGCCCTACATCGAAAAGTTGCGCGGAAACGAGTCGCTCACCTCCGCTCTCTCAACCGTCACAGCGGCTGTCGTCGGTGTGATTTTGAATCTGGCGGTATGGTTTGGCTTGCATGTCATTTTTCCCACGACCGGACACGTAGATTGGTTTGCGTTCATCGTTTGCTCGATCGCATTCGTCGGAATGCTCCGCTGGAAATGGAATATTGTTCCCGTCGTGCTCGGCAGCGGATTGGTGGGGCTGACCTACATGCTGGCTGGTTTCCGTTGAAAACACTGAGGCTCGATGTCCACTGCGTCCACGGTCGATAACGAAATATCATCCCGTCGGTTTCAAGCGAGCGCACTCCACTTCGTAGTCTTCAATCAGCTTTAGGATTTTGGATTGAAAAGCATCCTGCGCGGAGTAGACCGCTCCGATTGCGTCAGCAAACGTCCTTTGCTTAAGCTCCTCCTCAATTGTCAAGCTGAGCTCGGCGAGTTTTTCGATATTGGCGCGTGAATGAAACTCCAGCTCCTTAAGCTTGGAGAGGACGGCAAGCGATTTTTCCAGCTGCGTCGGATCTGCCTGTTGCGCTGGCCTTGCAGCTTCAGCAGTCTTAGGAGCGGGACTCTCCTCGGCGACAGCCTGCTTTTGCTTGGGCAGTTGGGCCTTGTTACCCCGCTGGGGTGCTGTAGGACCATCCTTCGCAACGTCCTTGTGCTTATGATGCTTCTCTTGGACGACTTTCTTCGCGTGCGCGACGTTTCGTGGGTCTCCCATCAATTTATAGACGGTTTTCAAAGGCCAATCGGCCGTATCTCGCAAATGCGTCCGACCAAATCACTTCTCCGCCTCGCCGCCTTCCGGGCCGTAGAAGAAGACCCAGAGCGCAAGGTCATCGCTGAAATTTTCGAAACGATGCTCCATTCCGGCGGGGATAAACAAGAAATCGTGGGGCCCAAACTTCCGGTGTTCGCCCGCGCAGGAAAAATCGCCGGTGCCGCGGATGACAACGTAGATCTCATCGCGCGTGTGTGGAGCTTGCGGATCGGTACCGCGAGGCGCGTAGAGTTTCACGGTAAGGGTCCCGTGCTGGAAGAGCGCGATAGAACGTTCTCGTTGCGACTCCGGTAAGCGCGCCTCCGCCTCACCGGCCCCGATCGCCCGAGAAGAAAGTGAATTGCTCATGAGTGAGATGTCGATCTTCTAGTGGCCTTTCTTTTGATTGTCGATTGTTTCGGCCCGAGCAATGTTCGTGCGAACTCGCCGATGCGATTAACCAGGTCCGGCGACTTGGCCAGTTTTTCGATTTGGCTCACGATCGCGCTGCCCACCACGGCGGCATCCGCAAAGCGCCAGACTTCGCGCACCTGTTCTGGCGTCGAGACGCCAAATCCCACCGCAATAGGCAAATCGCTGACTGCTCGCATGCGCCGCACAAGCGCTTCGGCGTCGTGCGTCATTTCATCTCGGGCTCCGCTTACTCCCGCACGTGAAACCGCGTAGATAAACCCGCGCGCTTGCTGCGCGATACGCGCCAGCCGTTCGTCTGATGTTGTCGGCGCGACAAGAAAAATCGGATCCAAGTGATGTTGATGCAGCGTCTCGATCCAGAACTGACCTTCTTCGGGAATCAAATCGGTGACGAGCACTGCGTCGACTCCAGCCTCCTTAGCCTCGATTGCCAGGCGATCTTCGCCAAATTGCAACAGGGGATTGAAATAACTGAAGAGTACGATTGGCACGTCAATCTGCTGTTTTGCGCGCGCAATACATGTGAGCGCGTCGCGGAGTGTAACGCCATTCCGCAACGCGCGTTCAGATGCGCGCTGAATGACTTCGCCGTCGGCCACCGGGTCGCTGAATGGGACGCCAAGCTCGATAATGTCCGCGCCAGCCGCCCCGAGTTCGATTAACAAGAGTTCAGTTGTCGCAAGATCGGGATCGCCAGCCGTGATGAACGGGATGAACCCGCCGCGTCCGGAGCCCTTTAGCGCGAGGAACGTGTCGCTGATTCGGCTCACTCCGTTGGTAGCTCGGCGACAAGCTGCACGTCCTTGTCACCGCGGCCGGATAGATTCACGATGACCACGTTGTCCTGTGGCAGTTCACGTGCGATCCGAAGAGCAGGCATAATTGCATGCGACGCTTCGAGCGCCGGAATGATTCCTTCCAGTTCGGCGCAAAGTGCGAATCCTTCGAGTGCTTCGGCGTCGCTGGCGTAGGTGTATTCGGCCCGCCCGCTGTCATGAAGATAGGCATGCTCCGGACCGATTGATGCGTAATCGAGGCCAGCGGAAATCGAATGAGTCGTCGCAATTTGTCCGCTCTCATCCTGAAGCACGTATGACATCGTCCCTTGGAAAACACCGACACGCCCGCCGCCACTTGACGCGCTGGCATGAAATCTCGCCGAGTGTTCGCCTAACGAATCACCGCGCCCGCCCGCTTCCACGCCAATCAGCCGGACATTTTCGTCCGCAATGAAAGGATGAAACAAACCGATCGAGTTGGAGCCGCCGCCGATACACGCAATCAGCGCGCGCGGTAATTTTCCCGCCGTGAATAAAATCTGTTCGCGCGCCTCACGTCCAATCACGCTTTGAAATTCGCGCACCATCAGCGGGTATGGATGCGGACCATGCGCGCTGCCCAGCAAATAGTAAGTATCATGCACGTTTGTCACCCAATCGCGCAGCGCCTCGTTGATTGCGTCTTTCAATGTGCACGTGCCGGCGTTTACCGTAGCGACCTCAGCGCCAAGCAATCGCATCCGGAAAACATTGAGTCCTTGGCGCCGCACGTCCTCTGCGCCCATGTAAACGACGCAGTGCAAGCCGAACAATGCGCAAACCGTCGCCGTCGCGACCCCGTGCTGACCTGCGCCTGTTTCAGCAATGATGCGGCGTTTGCCCATTCGCTGTGCGAGCAACGCCTGGCCCATCGCATTATTGATCTTGTGCGCGCCAGTGTGCAAAAGATCTTCCCGTTTGAGATAAATTTGCGCTCCGCCTGCATGCGCCGTCAGCCGCTGAGCGTGAAACAACGGCGTTGGCCGGCCGCAGTAATCGCGCAGCAGTTCGTCAAGGTCGTGCCAAAAGTGCGGATCGTTGCGCGCGCGTGTGAACTCTTTGGTTAGTTCCTCCAGCGGCGCCACCAATGTTTCTGGAACATAGCGGCCGCCAAACTTGCCCCAATGTCCAGTCTCGTCCGGCTCGCTTCTTGTGATCGGCGGTTTTTGCATTGCGGGCTTCTAAGGCGACGAGGCGATTGCCGAATGCTCGGCCATTCGGACGGCAGCGACGAAATTTTTAATGGCGCGATAATCTTTCGCACCTGGTGCGCTTTCGACACCGCTGCAAACGTCAACGGCATGTGGGGCGACAGTTGCGATGGCTTGGGCGACGTTTTGTACGTTCAGACCACCGGAGAGAATAAGAAATCGCGCGAACGGAAGAGTTGCTCGTGCCGCCGGCCAATCGCAGGTCAATCCCGTGCCGCCGCGCAATTCCGCATGGTGCGCATCAAGGAGCACGTCACAATCGGGAAATGCGCCGGCCTCTTCCGGCTGGAACCGGGCGTCGGTGCGGAAAGCTCGAATGACGCAAAATTCGCGAGCCAATTCTCGGCAGGTTTCGGGCGAGAAATCTCCGTGCAGTTGAACAGATTCGATACCCGCTCTTTTCGCGGTGTTGCGAATTTCGTCAGCACTTGCGTCAACAAATACGCCGACCGCCCGAATGCTGCCCGCCAATACTTCAACAATCTCCCTCGCTCGTTGCGGCTCGATGTAGCGAGAGCTTTGCGGATAAAAATTGAATCCAATCATATCGGCGTCGAGTTCGACGGCAGCTTTCGCATCTTTCACATTCGTCACGCCGCAAATTTTGATTTGCAAGGGAGTCATGTTTAGCGACCTCCAGATGGCCCAACTTGGCGGAGCCCGGCATTGGCGATCAAATCGCAAAGAGCCCTTTCGGGATCGCGCGCGCGCATCAGCGCTTCGCCAATGAGAAAACCGCGAAATCCGAGCGCCTGAAGGTGACGCAATTGTTCCAGGTCGTGCAGTCCGCTCTCGCTAATCATGATACTATTTTGTGGCGCCTTGGCGATCAGGCGTTCACTCGTGTTCAGTGAAACCTCGAATGTCTGGAGATCACGATTGTTAACTCCGATAATTTTCGCGCCTGTGTTCACCGCTCGACGCAATTCATCCGAAGTGTGCACTTCAACGAGCGCGTCGAGTCCAAGTTCGTCTTCAGCTACTTTGCGCAGTTCGCCTAACGAGTCGTCGTCCAGCGCCGCGACAATGAGCAGTATGGCGTCGGCGCCTGCAACCGCAGCTTCGTAAATTTGTATTGCATCGACAATGAAATCTTTGCGAAGAACCGGAAGGTGCGTGCTGGAACGAACCGCGGTGAGATCGGCGATCGAGCCAGCGAAATGTTCCTCCTCGGTCAGGACGGAAATCGCGCAAGCGCCGCCGCGCTCATAACCACGAGCAACATCGGCTGGCGAAAGATCGCCTCGAATTGTGCCACCTGACGGTGACGCGCGTTTGAATTCCGCGATGATCTTCAGCGTTGGCAACGGCGCATCGAGCGCCCGGCGTAGACGATGGGTGACAGCATTTCTTCGAATCTCATATGCACGCGCGTGAACCGCATTCACCGAGGAGCTGCCTCGACATTTCGCCACCATCTCTCGCTTTCGCATGACGATTTCTGATCGAAAATTGCTGGTCATCCTTTTTGATTTGTCGCTCGGATGAGGACATCCAGTTTCGATGCCGCGGATCCGCTGTCGATGCTGTCGCGCGCCAGGATCGCTGCTAGATGAAGATCCGGTGCAACGCCCGCCAGGTGGAGCGCAGCAGCGGCGTTTATAATCACAAGATCGCGCGCGGCGGAGAGATGTCCGTTTCTTTCACCGTGCAGAATTGCGCGGATCAGTCGTGCATTCTCAAGCGGCCCACCGCCGCGAAGGCCGGCGAGCGATCGGCATTCCAAGCCGAAATCCTGCGGCCTGACCGTAAATGTTTCCAGGACGGGCATGCGGTCGGATCCAGCCGAGCAAGCAGCGACAAACGTGTCGCCGGTCAAAGTTATTTCATCGAGGCCGTCAGCGCCGTGCACAACCCATGCCTTCTTCGCGCCGAGGAGTCCGAGCGCCGACGCGACCCGTTCGAGCAAGGAACGATTCCAGACTCCCAGAATCTGAAACGGAGCCCGAGCAGGATTCGTTAGCGGACCGAGCAAGTTGAATGTTGTGTGTACCCCGAGGTCACGCCGCACCTGCGCGACGCGAGCGGTTGCGCTGTGAAAGAGTGGCGCAAACATAAAACAGATTCCGTGCTCGTTCAGACAGCGCTCGACGGTTTCAGGTAAGGCCCCGGTATTGACGCCCAACGCGTCAAGCAGGTCGGCGCTGCCGGAGTGCGACGTCGCAGCACGCGAACCATGCTTCGCCACGGGCAGGCCAGCACCGGCAATGACAAATGCTGCCGCCGTCGAGACGTTGAAAGTCTTTACCGGACTCGAGCCGGTTCCGGCCGTGTCGATAAAACGATCATGCCGCGAGTGTAGCCGAACCGCGCGGTTCCGCATTGCGTCGGCCATACCCGCAAGTTCGTCGACGGTTTCGCCTTTTACTGCCAAAACAGCGAGCGCAGCTGCGAGTTGTCCGTCCGTAGCGGCAGGATTGAGCAGCGCGTTGAGAAAATGCCCGGCTTCAATCCGACTGAGATTCTCGCCGCGCATGAGACGCAACGTCGCTTGCCGAAGGTCAGGATCGCCAACAGTGGTCGCCTCACGACCAACTTCATTCGTTGGTGGTGGTGTTGGCACCAACCAAACAGGGCCGGCGGTAACATCCCGCGGCGGAGCAGACGCAGCGCCACGGCCTGCGGCCGAATCGCTCTTACTCTCCTCTGAATTCATCATGTGCAGTGGGCAGCCATTGCGAGAGCCTTTGCCATCGCCCGCGATTTGTTGACGGTCTCCTCGTATTCCAAGTGTGGGTCCGAGTCGGCGACGATGCCAGCGCCGGCTTGAAAGTACGCTTTTTTATTTTTTAACACGGCGCAGCGCAACGCGATGCATGAATCGACGTTACCATCGAACCCGAAATAGCCGATCGCGCCCGCGTAGCAACCGCGACGTGTTTTTTCCAGGTCGCTGATGATTTGCATGGCCCGAATTTTCGGCGCGCCTGAGACGGTGCCGGCGGGAAATGTCGATTTAACCACATCGAAAGCGCTGCAGCCGTTGCGCAGACGGCCAGCGACGTTGGAAACGATGTGCATCACGTGGCTGTAACGCTCGATCTCCATCATCTCGGTCACGCGCACCGTGCCGAATTCTGCAACCCTTCCAACATCATTGCGCGCAAGATCGACAAGCATAATGTGTTCGGCGCGTTCCTTGGGATCGGCGAGCAAGTCGGCGGCATTGCGTTCGTCTTGTGCTGCGGTCGCGCCCCGCGCGCGCGTCCCTGCGATGGGGCGAATCTCAATGACATCGCCGACAAGCCGGACGTGCATCTCAGGCGAGCTCCCAACGAGCGCAAAATCATCGCCGGCTTTAAGACAAAACATGTACGGCGAGGGATTGATGAAACGGAGACACCGATAAAAATCGAGCGGATCACCGACGAAATCGGATTCGAACCGCTGAGACAAGACGACTTGGAAGATATCGCCAGCGCAGGTGTACTCTTTGGCCTGTTGCACCGCGCACGCAAACACCGGAAATTGCTGCGAGCGGGCGGCATTTCGCATTCCGTAGTTGGAATGAGTGGAAGGTGGGCCGGCCGCGCGAGTTGGCGCACGATAACTCCAGCTGATTCAGCAGCTCGCGTATAAACTTCGTCCGTCGGGCCATCTTCGAGGAACGCGTTCACGACTATTTTCAAGCTGCGCAACTGATGGTCGAAAATTAGTAGGCTGCTCGTGATCATGAAAAGCACCTCAGGCAAATGGAGATCATCACGGTGCGCTACTGGAACCTTTGGCTCAAAGAAATTGATCGCTTCGTAGCCGAGAAAACCGACGGCGCCGCCAGCGAACCGCGGCAATTCCGGGCGCGAAACGAATCGATACCGCGCCATCAATTTGCGGATTTCGTCGAGCGGGTCCGTCGCCGTGTCAAAGCGCTTCTCGGTGTCGCGGTCGACAACGCGGATTTGCCGGCCGTAACTCTGGATGATGACCCGCGGTTCGACTCCGACGAACGAGAACCGTCCCGATACATCGTTTTTCTCAGTCGACTCAAAAAGGAAGCTGTAACCGCCACGATCAAGTTTCTTGAAGGCTGAAACCGGCGTTTCGCTGTCAGCGACGAACTCTGCGAAAAGAGGAATGACGTTAGCGCGGTCGGCGAGCTGAGAGAACTCGTCCAGTGTCGGAGTGAGCTGGGGTTTCATTCAATGTGCCGACCCAATAGGAAGCTGGTCAGAATCTTCTTGCCGTCTGGCGTGAGGATTGATTCGGGGTGGAATTGCACTCCTTGCACCGGGAATTCGCGATGACGCAACGCCATGATTTCGCCGTCATCGCTCTCAGCCGTGATTTCGAGGCAACCGGGAAGTGAGCGTCGCTCGACCACCAGCGAATGATATCGGCCCGCCTCAAACGGAGTCGTTAGATGGGAAAAAAGCGGACTGCCGTTGTGCTTGATCAACGATGATTTCCCATGCATGACGCGGGAAGCGCGGGCTATTTTCCCGCCGTACGCTTCCGCGATGCATTGATGTCCGAGACAGACCCCCAGGGTAGGAATCTCGCAGCCGAAGCGCAGGACGATGTCTTTGCTGATGCCGGCTTCGCGCGGAGTGCATGGACCGGGCGAGATACAAATGTGCCGTGGCGCTAGCGCCGCAATTTCATCAAGCGAGATCTCATCATTTCGTTTGATGAGGAGATCGCACCCAAGCTCGCCGAAATATTGCGCGAGGTTGTAGGTGAAGGAGTCGTAGTTATCGATCAGCAGGAGCATAGATTCATAATCTGCTTAGCGATCAGTTTTGCTTTGAAGTGTTGTCAGGAAGGCGATGACATAAGCTTGTGAATCGCGCGAACTTCCTCGATCAGTTGCGCATACTCCGGAGGCGTTAGCGCCTGCACGCCGTCAGAGAGAGCGAGCTCCGGGTGGTTGTGAACTTCGATCATGAGACCGTCCGCGCCCACTGCTACTCCCGCGCGAGCGAGCGGGGTCACCATGTAGGCGCTACCTGTGCCATGGGAGGGATCGACGATTACCGGCAAGTGGGAAATACGGCGAATCGCTGGCACGGACGCGAGATCGAGCGTGTTCCGGGTATGCTGGGCGAAAGTGCGAACACCTCGCTCGCACAGGATAACGTTGTAATTGCCCTCGGCCATGATGTACTCGGCCGCGAGCAGCCATTCCTCGAGGGTTGCCGCCATTCCTCGCTTCAACAGCACCGGCAACTTCGACCGGCCCGCCCTCTTCAAAAGCGAAAAGTTCTGCATGTTGCGAGCGCCAATCTGAATGACATCGCCGTATTGCTCGATCAGATCGATATTAGACTCGTCGACCGCTTCGGTGACGATCTTTAGGCCGAATGCTTCGCGGATTTCGGCCATGATTTCCCAACCTTTTTCGCCCAAACCCTGAAATGTGTAAGGCGATGTCCGTGGCTTCCACACGCCGCCGCGGAAGAAACGTGCACCGCTCTGTTGCACTGCTTCCGCCACGGCGAATGCCTGCTCGCGGTTCTCGATTGCGCACGGCCCGGCGATGATTGCGAGTTCGCTATCGCCGATGGCCGCGTCGCCAACCTGCACGATTGTTTTCTCCGGACGCAAATCGAGCGTGATCAATTTGTACGGCTTGGTGACGCGAATGACTTCTGCGACACCGGGCAAGTCCTCAAAACGCCGGCTGTCGATTACACCCTCGTTGCCAGTAATCCCAATGGCAGTCCGCGTCGGACCGGGCAGCGGATGCGCGCGGAATCCGATTGCCTGAACCACTTCAACCACCGCGTCGATCTCGCGCGCTGTGGCGTTGGCTTTCATTACAATCAACATATCGGTACAAACCTACTTTATCTGAGATGTTCCGGAGGTTGGTATGCTCCGGTTGCTACGCTGGCTGTCGTTGATCGAGTCAGCGTAAAAAGCTGCGCTTCACCACGCGCTCAGAAATAATTCCCGTGTCATTGGCGCGCCCTTAAAACGATTTCCCACCCGCGTCGTTCTGCCGCCGCGTCGCACTCGTAAGTTTTGCCCTCTTCTTCGCGTGCGGCCCCGGCAACCGGCTTCTCGTCCGGCTCAGCTGTGAATTCGACTGCGGGCATGATCAGAACGTACCGCTTCCGAGCGAAGTGGTCAATGTTTCCGGTTTTTCATCCAGCCAACGAAGCAACTCTTTCTCGATATTCTCGATTGGAATGCCTTCGCCGGCGAAATGACGAATTACTCGCTTTGTGAATTTAGCCCGACTGAGGGAGAGGCTGCTTTCGACGTTCGTACATGAGGCGTTTAATAAGCGTTTGCTGCGAAAAATGCGAGCGACTGCCCGCGCGACGAGGATGCGCTACTCTAACACTTCCACCGGATCGCCTTTGTGCAGCGTGCCTTCCACCAGCACGGCACCATAAACACCCGCCATGCCGTCGTGGGCTTGGGCCACTTTCTTTAATATCGCGGGCTGTTTTTCTCCGGTATCGGGATCGAGCGTAATCATCATGCAGCGCGGATCGCGCTCCAGAACCGAGACAACCGCCTTCGGCCCGATCCGCAGGGAGCGCCCGACAAATTCATTCTCTGCGAAACCTCCGGCCACCGCTAAGTCCACATACACGTTTGCCCGGAACCGGCGCTTATCCATTGGCATGCCTGTCTCTTCGGCCAATTGCCGCGCCGATTGCAAACTCAAGATCGACACGGGACGGCAATCTGTCATGGCGCGCTCGGATCGCATCAGTGTGAGCTGATGCTTTTTGTCGATTTCGGCCCGGAGCGCGTCGATCAGAGCGGGATCATCAATCGCGAGCGTTTCGTCGGCTGGAGTCTTAACATCGACCATTAACTCTGAAAAGTCGGCCGAGAGAGGATTCGCGCCCATACTCTCCGCTTCGGTCAGGTTGATCGGCCGCGCTGCTTTGTCGGGATAACGGAAGCGCGGACGGTATTGCAGAAGTCTTCGCTGCTCTCGTGCCGTCAGATAAGGAAACCCTTTGGGACTCGCCGAGCTTCTGAAGGCGAAG
>Ga0137403_10010328_pt1 | contig 10341 bp, 8 predicted proteins | sample CZOMad2_1_16fung_FD_122057 | JGI IMG/M metagenome (GOLD analysis project Ga0137403, IMG submission 122057) | Vadose zone soil fungal communities from Angelo Coast Range Reserve, California, USA - CZOMad2_1_16fungal (Hybrid Assembly) | ecosystem: Environmental > Terrestrial > Soil > Vadose zone... | reverse complement strand
CGGCGGAAGAACACCTCCCCGAGGCGCTGCCCGTCCGGCGCGAACCACTGTGGCTCGCGATCACTTTGCGATCGGACCGTCGCCAAGCTGGCGCGTAGCGTGTCTAGACTGGTGAACACCTTCAGATCAGCCCGTAAGAGTGATGGCAGGGCCAAGACCCCGGGCGAGTCCAGCAAATGCGGATCGAAGTCTGGGCGGGCCGTGGCCGGAGCCAGGGTGGCGTGGTAGGTATCGAGGCCGAGCACGACCTGCCGGACCGGCCGCATGGCGTGGGCATGAAGGAGGTACTGGTACATCTCCTTCGTGGTAGCCCCGTCGAAGGCGAGGTTATATACCGGCTTCGCCGCCGGGTCCCACCCCTCATGTGAGGGGCGCAGCCCCAAGTGACTTCTGGACGTGCCGAGAATAATCCCCTGGGGCCGGAGGCGTCGCACGTCGTAGGCCTTGACCAGACGGACGCGATGATCGACCGCCGGCTTGTATGCGTTGAAACCCTCGAGGTCGACGAGCCGATACATGCCAAACGGATCCACGACAAAGTTTATGGAAGCGATCGAGGCGATCAGCAGGACCGTCGTCGATGTCGCGATCCGACAGTACGTGGTGGCCGCCTTAGAACTGAAAATAGATGAACTCCGAAACCTTCGACATCAGCATCAGCGCGATCCCGAAAAGGCATCCGATGGCCACCGCCCAGCCCGCGGACAGCTGCCATCTGAGTGGCGGTGGCCGCCGCGCCTCCGTTGCCCCATAGGCACCCTCCGGGCCCCCGTAGCCCGTCAACTCTTGGGTGTTCGGCGCGAACCAGGCGATCGCCAGGAGCGCCGTCGAGACAACGAGCGCGGCAGCGCTATCGACCGACTCCGGCCGTGCCACGCCGTTGCTCCCTGCCATCGCCAGCAGCATCCGGACGGCGCTCCCGACATCCTCCGAGCGGAAGAACACCCACGCGATGACGACGGCGATGAACGTGATCGCCTGACCCAGGCGACGCCCGAGCGTGGTCGACGACTCGGAGCCACCGCCGGAGTGTCGACGGAGCGAGCGCCACAGGTGATTCACCACGAGGTAGAAACCGTGCAGCGCGCCCCAGATGACGAACGTCCAGCCCGCGCCATGCCAGAAGCCGCCTAGCACCATGGTGATCAAGAGATTCACGTACCGTCGCACACGGCCCTTTCGGTTGCCCCCAAGCGGCACATAGAGATACTCGCGAAGGAAGCGCGACAGTGTGATATGCCAGCGGTGCCAGAAATCGATGATGCTTTCGGCTTTGTACGGCGACGCGAAGTTGACCGGCAGGCGAATGCCGAACAGCAGGCCCGCGCCGATGGCCATATCGGAGTAACCGGAGAAGTCGAAGTAGAGCTGCGCCGTGTAGGCTAACGCTGAGCCCCACGCGGCCAGCGCGTCGGGACGGGCGCCTGCGGCGACGGCGTCGAAGAGGGGGGAGGCGTAGAGCGCGGCTGTGTCGGCGAGCATCACTTTCTTCGCCAGGCCGATCGTGAAAATCGTGACGCCGAGCGCAATGGTCGGCATCGACACCGTCGCCTGCTCTCGAAACTGTCGGATTACCTCACTGTGGTGCACGATCGGGCCAGCGATGAGTTGCGGGAAGAAGGTCACGAACAGCGCGTAGTCGATGAAGTTCAGCCGGTCGACCTTGCCTCGGTACGCGTCCACGAGGAACGCGATCTTCTGAAACGTGAAAAACGAGATGCCAATCGGCAGCACGACCTTGCCCAGGACGAGGTCGAGCCCGGCGACCGCATTGAGGTTGTCCACGAAGAAGTTGGCGTATTTGAAGTAGCCCAGCGTGGCGAGGTTGAGCACGACGCCGAAGGCGAGCAACGGCTTGGCCGCGCGCGGCCGGCGGCCGGCTCGCGGCACGATGCTGGCGGCGAGCGCAAAGTTCCCCACGATCAACGGCACGATCAGCAGCAGGTAGATCGGATTCCACCAGCCGTAGAAGCCCAGCGACAGCAGCGCGAGGAGACCGATCGAGCTGCGCGCCAGGCCGGCGGCACGAAAGCCGTGGAACAGCAGCAGCGTCAACGGCATGAAGCCGAGGATGAAGGCGTACGAGTTGAACAGCATGCTCAGTCCGTGTGGCAGCCTTCGTGCGGGAGCGGAGGTCGAGGGCGTGGCCGGCCGGTGGCGCGCAGCAACTGCGTCAGAAAGTTCTCCTGGTCTCGCCACGTGACCTTCGGATCGATCCCGTACACCGGATCCTCCAGCGCGTCCCGCACTGATATGAAGCGGACCCCCCGCGCCTCGTAGGCCGACAGCAAGTCGTCGAGCGTCAGCGCGACTAAGGCACTGACGTGAAGGAGTAGGATCTGCTTGATCGGCCGCCGCACGAGCGTGTCCGCCGTCTCCTCGGACCAGTCAAGCGCGCGAAGCGCGGCCTCTCGGAACCCCCGCGTCAGCGCTTCCACCGCGCCCGCGTTGCTGGCGCACCGCGCATACATCTCATTCCATGCCCAGTCATAGAAGTCGACGGTCACCGGCACGATCTGGTATCGCCGTTCCCGGAGTCCGAGACGTACACCTTCTCTCTCGATCAGCGTGGCTCCCTCGTGCAAATACGGATAGCGGAACATCCGGTCGGGCGCCGTTCCGCCGTACCGCACGATCACCGGCTCATTACGCTCGACATCAGCGAGGAATCCATCCGGCCCAATCCGATCGAGGTCGACGTGGCCGAAGGTGTGATTACCGAGCCGGTAACCGGCGGCGATCCAGCGCTCCAGGATGATGCCGTGCTCGGGCGTGTCGGCGATCTGTCCTCCGTTCACGAAGCCGACGGCATCGCGGATGCCGTGGCGTCGCAGGACCTCAATGAGCTGGTCGGCCACCGCCAGGCGTGTGATACCCGGCGGCAGCGGCCCGTGCGTGGGAAAATCGTCGATCGTAATGGCGAGGTCGGTTCCGGTCACTTTGGAGGGGAAGAGCAAGGCCAGGAGGACGATAAGGGGCGCCACGAACCGCCTCCATGCCAACGCGAGGCGCAGTGTGCCGAGCCCGTGAGCGGTCTGTGCCACGAGCGGCTGCAGGTCCGCGCACGCGTCCCGTAAGCCGACGAACCGGACGAGGGCGTATAGCAGGAACGCCGCGTTGGCGAGGGCAAAGAGTCCGTTTAGCCGGTGCCCGGCCTCCAGTTCCATGAGCGCCCCGAACGTCCACCAGCCAAGCAGCCCGGCCTCGGCCAGAACGTAGCCCGCGGGCGCCGCGGTGCGGCCGACGACTTTCGGCGTACGACCGAACGTCGAGCGCCGACCCGTGCACGCCTGCTGCACCGAGCGCAGGACGCCCCCGAGGTTCACCGGGATCAGCAGCAGGTTCAGCGCATACACGCGAAGCACATCGCGCCAGCGATAGCCGATGCTCCGGAGATCGACCGCGTAGAGGAGATAGTAGGGCGCAGCCGTGATCGGTAGCCACATCGAGGCGAGGCGTTCATCGAACGCGAGGCCGAGGAGAAAGAGGAGCGCGACATTCGCCACCGCGAGGGAGGTCAGGTAATGCAGGCGCAGCAGCACCTCGGACACACCGGCCCGTCGGCCCTCAAAGGTCCACAGGAAGCGCCAGAGCTTCGGCACGATCAGTAAACCGCCGTTGGCCCAGCGGCGCCGCTGGATGAGCAATGCGCCGAAGTCCGCCGGCGTAGCGCTAAAGGCCATCCGCTCCGGATAGTTGTAGAGTTGCCAGCCTCGTCGACGCAGGTCGACCGTGGATTCGGTGTCCTCGATCACGGTACGGTCATGGATGAATACGCGCACCTCGAAGCCGCGCTCCTGCCGCACCTCGACGATCTCCTCCAGCGCCGCCTTCCGTATCATCGCGTTTGCACCGACCCAGAACGTCGCGCCGAAGTACGTGAACCCCTGGTGCACCTGATACTGGATGTCGGTGGTGGCGCCTGCCACGCTCTCGAGCAGCCGCCCAGACCCGGGAAAAGCGCAGTAGGGCGTCTGGATGACCGCGACCCGGCGATGCTCGGGCCGCGAAAGACCGTGCGCGAGTCTCAGGACGTACTCCGGATGCACGACCGTGTCGGCATCCAGAACGACCACATAGTCGCTGTCGTCGAATGTGATCCCCCGCTCGTCGGGGCTGGCGCTCTCCAGCAGGCGCTGAGCCCCGTCGGCCCGCTCACGAAAGCGTCCGCCCATCAAGGCGATGTACGTGTTGAGGTTCATCGCCTTGTTCGGCTCGTGCGAGAGATTCGTATAGCGCTTGCGCTCGAACGTACGCACGGTGACCTCGAAGCGGCTCGCGAGCCGCCGATAGGCACCCCGCAAAAGGTTCTCATCGATCACCGCACCCTCGGCATCTCGCAGCAGGTCAGCGGCCTTCTGTTGGTACCGACGGCTCTCGCCGAGCAGGGTCACTTCGACGAATACCCCGTCAGTGTGATCGACGATGCCGTGCCGGATCGCCTCGTCGGCGAACCACGCGGCGACTTCCTGATGCAGGGCGGCCAGCTTGCGGGCCTCGCCCGAGAGTCGGAGCCGGGCTGTGTCGGCTCGTTGCTCGAAGGCCGCGGCGGCGGATCTCACGCGGGCGTGCACCGCCGCGAGGCGCCGCTCGACGGCATCGGCAAGCTCCCGCATCTCGTCGAGGGCTCGGGCATCCTCATGTGTCGCCGCAACGGGCGGGTCATCGATGAGTAGCACGATGGAGCGTCGCGGATAGTCCTGCAGAGCCGCCGAAAGCAGCGTCTTCCAGACCAGCGCCGGGTCTTCCTTGTACGAGGGTACGAGGATCGTCACGGACGGCACGACGGTCATCCGAAACGCATCGATCTCCGAGTCACTCGCCGGCTGGCGCGTCGAGAGACGCCGCGCATAGCCGTAGCGCGCCGAAAGATACGTGAGGCTGCCGGCCACGAGCGCGGTGATCAGAACCACGTACGCGAGGGCGGCTACGCTCACGACATGCTGGTGCTCCTGCAGCGTTACGTTGACGACCCAGAACACGTGCAACACGGCCACCGCCCATGCACCCAGTGTTAGGGCGGCGGCAGACAAGGTGACGATTGGTGACACGCGGATGTACTCCGGTTGACAAGATCCGACACTGCGTCGGCCTTCGAGGTCCCGCAGAACAGTTCAAGGGCGGTGCCACACTCTGCCGTCGGTTTTTCAATAGTTACCGCCGAGCCCGGGCCACCATAGCGTCAAAACGTTGTCAGGCCGTCATACCCACGACGGTTTCTCAAATTTGCGCGTACGACCATGTCATGAACCGAAGTCGCCGCCGTGAATAGTTCTTCAGGCCTCAGGTGGCGGCATCCGGTCGTCCTTCAACTCGGTAGATGTCGACACCGAGAGTGATTCGGTAAATTGTGCCCGGTCCCGATCACCGCTTAACCGCGCGTACCACTGCATGGACGGTGGGTGGGACATGTCCGCGATGTCCTCGTACATGGAGCGCTACAAATCAACGGCCATAGAACTGGTGGCCCCAATGGGACACGATCGAACTTGCAGAATTCAAATGCGTGATTTCATTGCGCGCTGATTGCGAAGTACCGCGAGGCCGCTTGCCAGTTTTCGTTGGTTGCGAGGGGGATTCTGGAGATCAGCGGTGGGGCGACGCCGGATCGTGGTCGGCCCGCGGCACGCTCAAGAGGTAGATGCACGCGACCGAGCGTTCGGCGACTCACCCAGGAGATCCTGCACCGAATCGACGAGCACGGTCGTCGTGGACAACGACGGCAAGCGTTTTACCGCGTCTCCGTGCACGAAGCTCGGGCTTCTGACCGCGACGTCTCCCACCAGGCCGCCGCCGCCGCGCAGCAGATGCCGAGGAGGAAGCCGCCGAGCACGTCCGAGGGCCAGTGGGCGTGCCGCACGATGCGAGCCCAGCCGACGGCGAGCATGAAGCATACGGCCAGCGCCACGACGGCCCAACGCTGCCATCGGCTCAGCCGCTCGCGGCTCGCGACATAGATCAGCACCGCGGAAAAGGTCGCCGCGGCGATAGCGTGGCCGCTGGGAAAGCCGAGGGAAGCGCCGTCCGGGCGGGATCGGCCCACCAGGAACTTGAGAACGTTCTGGACCAGCGGGGCGCCGATCAGCGCTACACACCAGAGCCACCAGTGGCGCCGCGCCACGGATGACAGCCAGAACACCAGAATCGTCCCCGGGACGAGGACCTGCGCGCGGCCCCCATAGTTCACCCAGCGCATGAGCCCGGTCAAGCCGCTGGTGTCGTTCGCCGCGAGCTCTCCGCCGAGGAACGTGTCACCCGGCAGAACGCCGATCGCGGAGACCGCGAGGCCCAGGCCAAGGAAGAGGCCCAGTGAGATCAGGCAAACCATGCGCCAGCGCGCGGGTCCCGACGAGGACATGCGGGCTATTTGGTGGGCGCGCCTTTCACGACTTTCGCCAGCTTCATCGTCCCGTCGCTCACCATCCCGATGCCCGGGGCGTAATATTTATACTCCGTGGTGAAACGTGTCAGGGGGCTGGTCTCCTCGATCTTCAAGCAGTTCTTGAACTCCCCGGCCGGAGTCTTGACCGTCTCCGTCATGCTGACGATCGTGGCACGGTCCATCGCGATTTTCGGGGCAACCTCCTGGTAATACCTTGAATGCAGCAACACGCGCCCCGGCATCATGAGGCCGAACTTGCTGCCGTTGACGCCCGAGAGCCACGTCCCATCGTGGTTCACAACCTTGCCGTCTTTGTACATGTCGACGTCTTCTCCGAAGTAGAAAACGTCGTTGGTTCGCTTGCTGATCGCGAAGTAGTTCCTGGCCACCTCGGTCAGCTGGCCGCCCTTGGTCTCTCGCTCCTCGACCACCCGTGTCTCCACGCCGTCTACATTCTTCGTCTCGTTCAGGACGGTGATGGTCAGCTGTGCGCCCTCTCCCTCGAGAACGATCGTGTAGCCCGGTTCCAAGATGAAGTACGGGTTGCGCCCCACGGAGGCGAGCTCGTCCGGCTCCACCAGGAACGCGGACGTCCAATCGCCGGACTTGACGCACGCCGCGAACACCCCGATTCCGATCCCGACGACGACGACCACTGATGACGCGAGCCACAGAAGTCTACGCATGCTCATGATGAATCGCTCCTTGGTTGATGTCGTGAGCTTCCTCGTCCCGTCCGTTTCTGTCCACGTCCTTCACGATGCGCTCGGTCGAGAGATCGAGAGGGAGCCGGACGCAGGGTCCGGCGGGGCCGCGTCGGTGCCTCGTAGCACCTGGAGGCTGGCCTGATCGCGCGGAGATCGAGACAATCTTCGAGCGCGCCGGCGACCTCCCGAAGCTGCGTCTGGACGGCCGTCGTCGCCTCTAGCGGGACGCGGGAAGGTCCGCGGCTCGAGCAGCGGCGCGCAGAGCGCTACGCCAGTGGCGAGCGCGATGACGGGAAGGGTCGGCCGCGTGGTGTTGATCGCTGCGTCGGTGTCCATCAGGCGTTCGGCGGCGGCGGCGGCGAAGAGCTCGGCCAGCGCCCCGATGAGCCGGACGTCCTCCTCGAGGCGCGGCGGGAGGCCCCTCCTGAGCTTGCTCGCCCTGGTGCACGCCCGCCGCGCGCCCGGAACCAACGCGGCCGCGGTACGCGCCTTGTGCTCGGCGCGGATCGAAGACAGGCGGGTCGCGCCGGTGGCGAGCGCGATGAGGCGAAGCGTCGATCGCATTGCTGTTCCTCCTTGATTTGCTGGATGCGATCCTAAAGGCGCGTGCCTGAACGGGCCGTGAGCCCGCCATTCATCTGCCGTTCAGGTATCGCTGCTGTATTATCTGGCATGGATCCTCGCCGCCGTTTGGGCCTCGTCGTCCTCGCTCTGGCGCTAGCCTGCACGGTCGCGGCGGGGGCCGACGATGATCACGCTCGTGCCAAAGCGGCGCGTGACGCCGGCGCGATTGTGTCGCTCCGGGCGATCCTCGACCGGGTGGAGGCGGAATTCACGGGATCTCCAGTCGAAATCGAGCTCGACGACGACGACGCCGGCCGCTGGGTCTACAAGGTCAAGTTGCTGGCGCCGGGTGGGGCGATCGTGAAGCTCGAGTATGACGCCCGTGACGCACGGCTGCTTTCGGCCAAGGGCCGCGGTGCCGATGCCGCCCGGCGGCATCGGCCCGACTGATGCGGATCCTGATCGTCGAGGACGATCCGGTCCTCAGCCGGCAACTGGCGGACACCCTGTCACGAGCAGGCGATGCGGTCGATTGCGCCGGCGATGGCGAGGAGGGGCACTTCCTCGGCGACACCGAGCCCTACAACGCCGTCGTCCTCGATCTCGGCCTACCGCGGCTCGATGGGATCACGGTGCTCAAGCGCTGGCGCGCGGCGGGCCGGACCATGCCGGTCCTGATCCTGACGGCGCGCGGGAGCTGGGCTGAGAAGGTGCAAGGCATCGATGCCGGAGCCGACGACTACCTCGCCAAGCCGTTCCACACGGAAGAGCTCCTGGCGCGGTTGCGCGCCCTGATCCGCCGCGCCCACGGGCATGCCAAGACCGAGCTGACGTGCGAGGGCGTGACGCTCGACACTGCCTCGGGCAAGGTGACAGTGAATGGCTCCCCCGTCGATCTCTCGGCACACGAGTACCGGGTGCTCCGCTACCTGATGCACCGCAAAGGCCAGGTCGTCTCGCGCAGCGAGCTGGTCGAGCACATCTACGCCCAGGACTTCGACCGCGACTCCAACACCATCGAAGTCTTCGTCGCTCGGCTCCGGCGCAAGCTCGGGATCAACGTCATCAAGACGGTCCGCGGTCTCGGCTATCGGCTGGAAGAGCCGGGGTGATCGCCGTCAATTCCCTGCGCCTGCGGCTGCTCGTCGGCGCCGTCATCTGGATCTTGCTCGCCCTGGCCGCGGCCGGCACCGTCTTGGCGGCGCTGTTCCGGGCCCACGTCGAACGCCGGCTCGATGCCGAGCTGGCGATCCAGCTCGAGCAAATCGCCGCGGCGCTGGAGCGTCCAGGGACGGGCAAGCTCATCCTGACGCATCAACCGAGCGACCCCCGATTCCGCAAGCCGTATTCCGGGTTTTATTGGCAGGTCGACGATCTGGAAGGGCCGATATTCCGCTCGCGCTCGCTTTGGGACGTCGCCCTTCGCCTGCCGCTCGAAGCATCCCCCGACGGCCAGGTCCATCGTCACCGGATACCGGGCCCCGAGGGGCAGCGGCTGATCGCTCTGGAGCGGACCGTGACGCTCCCCGATGTTCCCGGAGCCTACCGCGTGCTGGCCGCCACGGACGAAACGGAGCTGATCGCCGCGGCCGAGGCATTCACGCGCACGCTCGTCCTCTCCCTCGGCGCCCTGGCCGTCGCCCTGGTCGCGGCCGTGGCGATCCAGGTGCACGTCGGACTGAGACCGCTCCACCGGCTTCGCGCCGGTGTGGCGGCGATTCGCGAAGGCCGCATCAAGCGGCTCGAGGGACCCTTCCCGACCGAGACCCAGCCGCTGGTCGAGGATCTCAACGCGCTTCTTCAGCGCAACGAGGAGATCGTCGTGCGGGGCCGCACCCAGGCCGGCAATCTGGCGCACGGGTTGAAGACACCGCTGAGCATCCTGGCCAACGAGGTCGACCGGCTCGCCGCCGACGGCGCCTCCCAGCTCTCCGCCGCGATGCGCGGCCAGATCGAGACGATGCGACAGCAGATCGACTACCACTTGGCTCGGGCGCGCGCTGCCGCATCCCTCGATGTGCCGGGAGCGCGCGTGCCGGTGGCGCCGTCGGTCGCGGCGATCCATCGCACGCTGGCGCGCCTCTACGTCGACCGCGCGCTGCAGTTCGCGATCGAAGTCCCGACCGATCACGTGTTCCGCGGCGAGCAGCAGGACCTCGAGGAAATGCTCGGCAACCTGATGGACAACGCCTGCAAATGGGCGCGTGGCCGCATCGCCGCGACGAGCCGACGCGACGGTGGCTGCCTGACGATCGCGATCGAGGACGACGGGCCCGGCTTACCGGACGGGCAGCAGGGGTACGCCCCGGCCCCGGGCGCGCGATTCGATGAGAAGGTGCCGGGGACCGGCTTGGGGCTCGCGATCGTGCGCGATCTGGCGATGCTCTACAGCGGTTCCATCAAGCTCGGGAGCTCCAGCCTCGGCGGCCTGCGCGCGGAGCTCACCCTGCCGGCGGGCTAAAATGGAGTCGGCGCTGAGCACGACGCGTTACGAGGAGGCCAAGCGATGAATCCGCGCGCTTACCTGGCGTTCGCCATTCTGGCGGCCATTGGGGTTGCCGGTTGCGCCGAGAAGCGCTGGACCAAGCCGGGCGCCACGGTCGAAGACTTCAATCGGGACAGCCACGAGTGTGGGCAGGAGGCGCAGCGGGGTGTCTTCGTCGCCGCGCCGGTCAACACGCGGGTCTA
>Ga0137403_10010327_pt1 | contig 10342 bp, 10 predicted proteins | sample CZOMad2_1_16fung_FD_122057 | JGI IMG/M metagenome (GOLD analysis project Ga0137403, IMG submission 122057) | Vadose zone soil fungal communities from Angelo Coast Range Reserve, California, USA - CZOMad2_1_16fungal (Hybrid Assembly) | ecosystem: Environmental > Terrestrial > Soil > Vadose zone... | reverse complement strand
GTCACAACGCACTACACCTTCACCCCGGAACGCGGGACCAAAAAAATCGGTGTTGCGAGGCATCGGGAGTTCCGTAAACGCCTCTCGCAGCGCTCCGGAACCCGAGTACAACACACAGGACTCGCCCTCCTCGCTGATGACGTTGTGGAAGAACGAACCAATCTCCGCTCCGACCAGTGCCGTAGCGATGTCGGTGACTTCCTGGATGAGCTTGTGAATGTCCAGTTGCGCCGCCAGCCTGGGAGCGACCTGATTGAGCAGCTCAGCAGTCCGGCGCGCTTCCTGCTCACGCGACAGCAGCAATGCGCGCTCCTGATCGGCGCGTTTCCGGTCAGTGATGTCCCGGGCTATTTTTGACGCCCCCACAATCTGACCTGCCCCGTCGCGGACCGGTGAGACAGTCAGCGCGATGTCGAGGATTTGGCCGTCTTTTCTGCGCCGGCGCGTCTCGTAATGTTCCACGCGATGCCCCTTCCGTATCTTGGAGAGGATATCCGGCATCTCATCGAGGCGGTCGGGCGCCGTCAGGGTCGATACGGGTTTACCTATGATTTCATCGGCGGTATATCCAAAGATACGCTCTGCGCCGTTGTTCCAACTCGTAATGATCCCGTTTAGGTCTTTGCTAATGATTGCGTCGTCTGAGTTCTCCACGATGGCCGCGAGGTATCGGCTGGCCGTCTCGAGTTGCTTTCGGTCCGTGATATCGGTTGCAATTCCGCACACGCCAGTTACAGTGCCATCAGACCCTTCCAACCGGAATTTGATTGAAATGTAGCTGTGAATCCCGTCGTCGTGTGACGCATCCTCCTCAACGGCCATGGGCTCTCCAGTAGCCAGCACGGCACGATCGTTGGCTTGAAACCGATCGGCCACCTCCGCGTGGAAGATGTCGTGATCCGTACGACCGACCACGTTCGTTTTCGTGATGTGAAACACTTCTTCGTAGCGCCGGTTCACGAGCAGATAGCGGCCTTGAAGATCCTTTACAAAGATCACGGCTGCCGAATTGTCCAAAATCGCTTGCAGCCGCTGCTCACTCTCAACCCTTGCGAGCTCTGCACGCTTGTGTTGAGTGGCCAAACCGACATGAGCGGCGATCGCTTGGGCCATCTCCAACTCATCGGTGGCGCACTCATGGGGCTCGGCGTAGTAGAGCATGAACTTGCCAAACACGCCGGCATCGAGCGCTAGCGGCACGAGGGCCAGCGCACGAATCCCTTCCCGTTCCAAGACGTCGCGATAACCCACGAGGCTCTCGTCCAACCGGACATCCGGCACGACCAGAGGCCGCGCATCGAGGGCGCCGCGGGACCAAGGTGAATGTCCCGTGACCGCTGCCTGGTATTCAACAGAAAGACCGCTCGAGGCCTTGAACCGCATCACACCATCAGTGTCGAACAGCAGAATCGCCGCGCGATCAGCGGCCGTAGCATCGAGCAAGCTGGTTATGGCAGCCGCGTACACTTCCTCCAACGCTCTGGCATGACTCAATGCCGAAAGCAGTTGATAGAGTGTTCTGAGCCGCCGAACCTCGGCCTCACCCGCCATGCCTGGATGCGCGACCCCGGACATCGTTTGATTCTAACGTGATCTCGTTGCACCCGCCACAGCCCGAGGCCAGGAACGGACGCAGTGCCGCTGGAGACCTTCCGAAGATGAACTTCTCTGTGGAAGCTCCACCTGGTTTTCGAAAATGCCAGCCGCCGCAGGCTTACACTGTGCTGGGAGATCTGACTTATCTGTCATTCGCGGATGGACAAGCACGCCACTCACCGGTCAGCGCGTGGCATAAATGACAAGTCGCCGGTTACAGCGCAGTGTTCGCACACGTCCGAAACATTACGGAACGGAGGCGCAGAACCACACAGGGTGACGACAGGCGGGCGGCCGAACTGTAGTTCAGCGTTCCAGGTAAATAGTACGAGGTCTGCAGAAGTTGCGGCGGCGGTAGAAAGTCACGTTTATATTCTTCAGGTGGTTACGCTAAACGGACGTTGAACTGCAGAATCAGTTATGACGGTAGAGAACTGTGTTTCCACCGTCAGGTTCAACACGCGACTTGCAAAGCGGAGGGAACGAAAGCGCGGCGGCGAGCAAATGTGAAGAATCGCTCAGCGTCGCACCGCGACAACGGGAAAGTGAATAACAAAGAGTCATAAGGAGAATTCATCATGGCAGGCAAGAATACAGCAGTTTACGGCATTTACCGAAACGTAAGTCAGGTCGAAGGGGCAGTTGATACCTTGCGGGAACAGGGTTTCCGTAATACCGACATTTCAGTGCTGCTTCCGGAGAATGCGGGTACTAAGGATTTCGCGCACAAGAAAAATACAAAAGCACCTGAAGGCGCTGCCACCGGCGCGGGATCTGGCGCTCTCGTGGGCGGCGCACTTGGATGGTTAGCTGGAATTGGGGCACTATCCATCCCGGGCGTGGGTCCCTTTATCGCGGCCGGTCCGATTGTGGCGTTACTGGCAGGCGTCGGTGTCGGAGGCACGGTAGGCGGCCTTGTCGGCGCCATGGTGGGGATGGGCATGCCCGAATACGAGGCCAAACGGTACGAAGGCCGCATCAAAGAAGGCGGAATCCTTCTGTCGGTTCATTGTGACAACTCTGATTGGGTGAAGCGTGCGAAGGAAATCTTGAAGGAAACGGGGGCTGAGGACATCGCGTCAGCCGGCGAAGCCGCCGCCGATTATGCGACGACCGACAAGCCGATGCAGCGGGGCGGAGCTGGCTACTAGTAAAGGCTAGACTCCGGCCTCAAATCCACCACGCTGCCGCATCGCGCTCGAAGGCAAGAAAGCCATTGCGCACTCGAATGAGGCGCAAACGGTACGAGCCCTCACCGTTACAGCGGCAGCCAGGTGGATGGCTGGATATTTCTCAGCTTCAGGACTTTGGACACCCGAGAGGGGCCCGCCTGCAGTTCATCAAACATTAGGAGGACACACATGTCAGGTCGATTGATTGTTTTGGTGCTGGTCACCGTTGCCGCTCTCGCTGCGCAAGATCCGCCAAGCAGCGTTGGCCGTCTGAGCTACGTTGGTGGTTCCGTATCTTTTCAGCCGGGTGGAGTTAATGATTGGGTTCCGGCCACTATAAACCGTCCGCTCACCGTGGGCGATCAAATCTATGCCGATGCCGGCGCACGCGCTGAAATTCATGTACCCGGCGCCGCGTTCCGGCTAGGTTCGAAAACCGCTTTCGAGTTTATGAATCTGGATGACCGCAATGTGCAGGTGCGCCTGTCCGAAGGAAGTTTGAACCTGCGCGTTCGCCGGCTCTACCGTAATCAAAACTTCGAGATTGATACTCCAAATCTCGCGCTCTCGATCGATCGTCCTGGAGACTACCGAATCGATGCCAATTCCGACACTTTCGAAACGTACGTAACCGTTCGTAACGGAGAAGCGCAAGTCACTGGCAATGCCGGCTCCTTTCCAGTCCACGCGCGGGAGCAGGCCGTGGTCGCGGGCCAGGATCAGGCACAGTATCACGTCTACGCCGCACCTGCCTACGATGAGTTTGACAACTGGAGTCTCGCTCGAGACCGGCGTGCAAGCCGCTTCCGTTCGTCCCGCTACGTGTCGCCATACGTCGTCGGCTATGAAGATCTGGACGAATATGGATCGTGGCGCAATGTACCGCAGTATGGCAACTGTTGGGTGCCACGCAACGTGCCTGCGGGATGGGCGCCGTATCACAACGGACATTGGGCCTGGGTCGACCCGTGGGGATGGAGCTGGGTGGACGACGAGCCATGGGGCTTCGCGCCGTACCACTATGGACGGTGGGCTCATTTCGGGGATACTTGGGGCTGGGTTCCCGGACCCGCGGCGGTAGCGCCGGTCTATGCTCCCGCACTGGTAGCCTGGGTAGGCTTTGGCGGCGGTGGTGGAATCAGCGCGTCATTCGGATTTGGCGGAGGATCTGCCATAGGTTGGTTTCCGCTTGGCCCTCGTGATGTCTACGTCCCGGCTTACCGGGCAAGCGAAACCTATGTCACGCGCGTCAATACAACTAATACCACTGTCATCAACAACACGAACATTACAAACGTATATAACAACTACGTCCAAACTGGGCGTGTCTCTACGGTCGATTATGCGAACCGTACAGTACCTGGTGCTGTGGTCGCGGTCCCGCAAAACGCATTGACCAGCGCGCGGCCCGTGCAGCAGGTCGCGGTCAAGGTTTCGCCCGCGCAGATCGCTGCGATCAGGGAAGCCGCTCCGGCGCCTCGCGTCGTGCCGCAAGCAGCCAGCGTACTCGGTCGTCCAGCGTCGGCCGTGAATTACGCGCCTCGTCCGCCGGCGGCTGTGGTCAACAGGCCCGTGGTCGCCAAATCCGCTCCTCCGCCGGCACCGCCGTCATTCCAGCAGCGCCAGAGTCTGCTGGCGCAGAACCCCGGACGTCCATTGCCCATTCAGCAGGAGCGTCAAATTGCGCGCTCGGCTCCTGCAGCCGCCGTGGCCCGTCCAGATGTACGTGTGGTTTCCCAGGCCCCAGCCATTACGCCGCGTGTAACCAATGCGCCGGCTCCGCGGCCCGCACCGGCCGCTACGGCGCAACGCCCGGGCACGCCGCCAGCGGCGGTACCAAACACCCCAATGCGCGGAGCTCCGGCGCAAGCGCCGCCCCCACAAGCAACGCCACGTCCTTTTGAGCCTCCAGCGCAGCAGCGCCAGGCACAGCCCGCACCACTGAACCGTCCGGTTGAAGTTCCGCGGCCGCAGAATGCGCAGCCGCAGCAGAACCGGCCTTTTGAGCCTCCATCAGCACCGCAGCGCCAGGCACAGCCGGTGCCACTGAACCGTCCGGTTGAAGCTCCGCGGCCGCAGAATGCCCAGCCGCAGCAGAACCGGCCCTTTGCGCCGCCGTCAGCGCAGCAGCGCCAGACACAGCCGGTGCCACTGAACCGTCCGGCTGACGCTCCGCGGCCGCAGAATGCCCAGCCGCCGCGGCCGAGCAACCCGCCCCCGCAAGAGCAGCGCCGAGTTGAGCCTCTGCCGGGACCACAAGGACGGAATCGCAGTGCACAGCCGCAACCCGCGCCGCAGAAGCGCGAGCCTGCAGCGCAGCGGCAGCCTTCGGAGCAACGCCGGGCGTCACCTCCTCCCACACAAGAGGGGAAGGCACGACCGCCAGCTCGTCCCAGTGACGAAAAGAAGCGGAAGGATGATCACTCGCAATAGCGCGGCGCTGGCGCCTCACAGAGCCCGATGAGGTATCGGGCTCTGCCCCTTTTTCTGTCGCAGGCGGGTGTACGTCCGCGCATCCATGGCGGGCATCCTACCCCAAACTCTTTCATCGACGAGAAATATCTAAGCTCTGCACCTTACGCTGCCTGTTGCCGAAACCAATCCTTCAGCGCATCCCGATGTACGAAAATGCCTTTGCGTGAATCGCGCAGGTACCCTGACGGCGAAACTGATTCATATAGTGCGTCACGATCTCGCGCGAAGTACCCACGTATTGGGACAGGAGTTCGTGAGTGAGCGGCATCATCTGAACGGATCCGTCTTCGGTGTCCCGACCCAGGCGCTCGGAAAAACGGATCAGCGTGCGCCCCAGACGCCTGGCCGGGCAACCATCACGTTTCCGCTCTCGGTAACCCTTGCTTCAACAGCATCGAGTACGCTCAAACGGAGGTGCACTGGTTCCGCGCCTCCGACGTTTTGCGGCACAGCCAGAATGCCTTCCACTTTTTTGGCGAATACTCCTGGCGCGAACGGCTTTGCGAGGAAGTCTCTTCCTGCAGTCATTCGCGTCCGAATTTCGGGATCTTGCTCAGTAAAAGCGCCTGAAATGAATAGTACGGGCATGGCGGGTCGTTGGATAGCGAGCACTGCCGCCAGATCGAAGCCGGACAACTCCGGTAATTGTATGTCCGTGATCAGCAGGTTGATCGGTCGCGTGAGCCGTGCACAAATCCGAAGCGCATCATTGCTCGTGCCAGCCAACAGCACCCTAAAACCATTCATTCTCAATAGCGCGCCCAGCATGACTCGCAGCGGCTCTTCATCATCCACGACAAGGATCAGTCCTCGAGTCTGCATTTAATCGGAATCTCCCTTTACAGCCGAGGTGAGATTGGCTATTGGCTCCTGTCCTTGTTGCCTGGGGGAATCCGTGATCCCCAATCCATCAATGATCGCGAGGTAATCATCGAGAGCCTGTCTCAGTTCCGGCTTCGTCGCCGTAGCGATCCTCCACCAGGCCGCTAAGGCCTGCTCCATGCGCTTGGCTTCATCAAGAAAAGAGTTGTCGAAGCTGCTGCTTTCCATCGCGATCCTCCACTTGTTTAGGCCTCTGTGTTCCCTTTACGGCCTTATGGCACTTTTGATTCCAACCGTTGAAATCGAGGGATTATGATGGGCCGTCCAGCTGCAATTTATGATAAGGCACTGCTTGGAGGCACGTGAGGGCGTTACAGAGATTGGCTTGAGTGGGAACCACTCTGCAGTTTCTGCCACCAGGCTGCACGCTTTGCCCCTTTTACTGATCGGAACTCGTCGAGAGCGCGGTGGGCTCTGCTGCCTTAACAAACGTCAGAGCCACGGATTTGATAACCTTTCAATCTATGTTGCGAGCGAACGATGAACTTCCAGTGCGTGGCCCAAGAGTAATGGAAAGAGTAAGAGATCACCAGGGCCGGCTGCACGACGAGCTACCTGCTGCGGCAGCTGGATTGAAGTATTTGACCCTGGAAAGCCGAGGACATCGGATCAAGCTCGGCGAAGTCGCAACTGACAAAAGGCCTCCAAATTGCATGAGAGAAGGCAGCGGCATGGACCGCCGAAAGGAATAAAGATGCTCTGGACAATCTTTGTGATTCTGTTGGTTCTCTGGCTGCTGGGAGTCGTAACGTCCTACACACTCGGTGGTTTCATTCATGTTCTCCTGGTAATCGCACTCGCGGTCATCCTGATCAACGTTATTCAAGGCCGTCGAGCGGTTTGAGCCATGCGCGCAGCCGCGCCCGCATTCCGGTAGTGGCCCCGAGTGACGCATTCGGCGATTTTGATCTGCGAGGCGACCTTCGATCATGCCGCGGCCTGATTCAACGACTGGCACTTGTGCCCGCTGCCTGCGATTTCCAACTGCATGAACTTTTGTGTGCCGGTTTTGAGTACCTGTCCTCAAGGAGGAGGGTTCACAGTTCAGCAATGATTCATGCAGAACCAAATAAAGATCAACAACCCCGGCACACCGAGAATCCATGCAAACAGATATTTCATTCGTTTTTTCTTACCTCGCGAGATCTGAAGCAATTCCCCTGACCAATACCAGGATCACCACGCTTCAGAGAAACGTTGAAACATTTTTCTCGCGTAGTTGTCTCACAGATTAGGAGAATAAACATGTCATTACGAGTTTGGGCTTCGAAGATATCATTAACATTAGCTGGTGTGACGATGCTGTTTGCCGCGACTTCGAACCTAGCCAAAGCGGCTCGGGGACAGGATTCTGCGGCAGCCGCCGACAACACGAAGGCCAATAAAGACCCCGGTATGACTGCGGACCAGCAGAAAGAAAACAAGAACGACCGTGAGATCACGCGACAGATCAGGAAGGCGCTTGTTGCCGACAAGTCGCTTTCCCGTTATGGGCACAATGTGAAAATCATTACAACAAATGGAACCGTTACATTACGAGGTCCAGTCCGGACGGAGGACGAGAAGTCTTCAATAGAGGCAAAGGCCAAAGCAATTGCTGGCGTTAACGACGTAAAAAACGAGCTTACAATCGCACCTAAGAAGGGTTAGATCTCCTGGTTAGGTGGACCTTACGGCGCCTGTCGGCACGTGGCCTTCGCGCGACGGGGGGCGGAGGCCTCATCTTTTTGTTGGCCGGGGTTATTGACCGGGGCCGAAGCCCGGTTGCGAGCCGCAGAGCAGCAAGCATTGGCTCCACGGCGAATCGCGGGTAGTATGCTGGTGGATGTCAAACGAAATTTCAAGCCTGGTATGCCGGCTCACGAATCTGTCGAGCAGTCCGAGAGCAGGGTCGCGGAATGGCAGCGGTTTCTCGATACCGCCGTCCATGATCTGCGGGCTCCGCTTCGCGGCATTGGCACTTCGGCCGAGTTACTGATGGAGTCCTGCGGCGAACGCCTGGATGACGGGGCAAAGCAGCTCATCGGGACGATTTTAGACGGCGTGTCAAAAATCGATGCCCTCTCGAAAGCGTTGGCCGGTTACTCACAGGCTCTAAAGATCGCGGGTCCCCCAGCCGGAACAATTCGCGTCGAGAGCGCACTACGGTCGGCTCTCGCCGCGCTGGAAGGGGAGATCCGGCACAGTGGCGCGGCTGTCGAGTACGGTCCGCTCCCGCGCCTTCGCGGAAGCCACGAACACCTCAGTGCATTATTTTGTGCCCTGCTAAATAACGCCATGTTGTACCACGGTACAGAACCACCAAGCATTCACATAACGGCTCAGAGGGAAAGCGATCATTGGCGTTTTGCTGTGCGGGACAATGGTGTCGGGATTGAACCGAAGTATTGGGATCAAATTTTCCTACCGTTTCAACGTCTTCGCGTCAGCACGCCGCGGGCGGGTGTCGGACTCGGGTTGACCATATGTCAAAAGATTGTGGAGGCACACGGCGGAACCATTTGGGTGGACTCTCAACCGCTGAGGGGCTCTACATTTTTTTTTACACTACCGGCCGACGTAGAGGGCGAAAGTGGCGGAGGGAGTTGAGTTGCTCTCTGGTTTTCCGCCACGGACGCGCCCCCACGCCGGGACTCATCCCTTGGCGGAGTGGTGCTCTTGGGGGGAGCTTTGGCCTGCCCCGTCGTTCTGGACCTTTATCCACTCGTCGGCTTTCTTCTGCGCCTCCTCACGAGCGATTCCATACCGCTCCTGCAGTCTGCCTACGAGTTGATCGCGCATTCCCGCAATCTGCTCCAGATCGTCATCGGTGAGCTTACCCCACTGTTGTTTTGCGGATCCTCGAAGTTGTTTCCATTTGCCTTCTACTTGGTCCCAGTTCATACGAATCGATTCTCCTATTAATGTAATCAACCCACTGCGGTGGGCCGCAATATACCAGCGAGCAGTTCGAATACCACGCAGCATTCGCGGCTCTGCCGTTTTAGTGCGCCATGAATGACAACATTGTTAGGTCGCCATGGATTTGCACGCTTGTTGGTCAGTCAATTGCCTGTAATCAGGGAGGAGGATTTCTAAGCGAAGTTGCTTGACGGTACTGCCAGCGGCGGTAGCGTTGTTTGCCGGTCACGGTATGCTGCTCGCCGTCTTGACGATTCAGCAGCGTGTTTTCGGGCATCACGACCTCGCCCGGCACGGGAATACCGCAAAGAGTTGCTCGATAAGGCCCCACGTATCGTGGTGGTGCCGGGCTTGAAAGTAGGTGCTTCACCGTCGGCGCGCCGCGCGAAAAGTCCTAGGGGTTTGGAATAAACGAAAGGATACTGATATGAACAAAGATCGCATTTGTGGTTTTCTACTTGGGTTGAGCGCGGGCGGCTCAATTGCTTTGCTATTCGCTCCTCGCTCTGGTAAGAAGACGCGAAGCCAAATAGCACAGGCAGCCGCCGACGGGGTGACCTATGTGAAAGGGTACGGAGAGACAGTGCGAGATACGACGCGTGGATTGGTCGAACGGGGAATGGAAAAGGTAGCACAGCAAAAGGACAGTGTAGCCGATACTCTCAAGCAGGTCACGGAAGGCTACAAGGAAGCCGTGCGCTGAATTTGGTGCGAGTCGTCACCGGTGGGAAGGTGCGTCTCTTCCCACCGGCGGCCAGTTAAGAGAATCGCCCCCCAACTCTTCGCCTCAAGCCATGCCGTTGCCGCGTACTGCAAAAAAGAATGTAGAAGCTTACCCGGAATCGCACGTGCCTTCATTCAACGGTTCCACGTATCGGCTCGGCCGGAACGCCCGGCTCTCTTCTCGGGGAGTCCCTCCTAGCAAGATCCTGCCGAGGCTTATCCTGATCCGGGGGATCTCCATCAGGAGCGGGCGGGTCGTCCGGCGGCTCCTTTACCGGGTCGCTGCGGCGCCCGGAACTTCCGCATCCGGTGAATGACCCCGCTTCGCTCAAGCGGCTGCTGTCCCCGTTTCTAACCGAAAGCTGACCACCGCTCGGCCTCCCAGACCTTCTGCAACTCCCGGGCACACCATGACTTCCAGCGCACGAATATCGTCGAACATCAAGTGCCCTCCAGCGAATGTCACTTGACTCGTGGTGCATCGGACGCAAGTGTTTAGCATGTTGGGTCGCCACCTATTGCCATAATATTGAGAAACTTAGCCACCGGCGATCGCAGGAGTGGTGTGACAATTCTTACAGAGTTTTGCACAG
>Ga0137403_10010324_pt1 | contig 10342 bp, 14 predicted proteins | sample CZOMad2_1_16fung_FD_122057 | JGI IMG/M metagenome (GOLD analysis project Ga0137403, IMG submission 122057) | Vadose zone soil fungal communities from Angelo Coast Range Reserve, California, USA - CZOMad2_1_16fungal (Hybrid Assembly) | ecosystem: Environmental > Terrestrial > Soil > Vadose zone... | reverse complement strand
ATCCGCTATGTCATCCGCTTGATCGGGCTTGTTGCCAAGTCGGGCCGCAGCGCCATGCCCCCGCGCCGCGCGGGCGGTCACGAGCTGCCAGGCATCGATTGAGCCTGTGACATGACAAGTTTCCTCACGCTGTTTGTCGGACTGCTGGCTACGGGAATGCCGGTCTTTCTGGTGCTGGGGCTTTGTGCCGGCGCGATGTTCATGACATCCGGTCAGCCGCTGGTGGGCGCCGCGCAGCTCGTCATCAATGAACTCAACTCGCCGTCCTTGATGGCGCTGCCGTTGTTCGTGATGGCGGCGGCATTCATGCGGTTCGGCGGTATCGCCAATGCCTTGGTCAATCTGGCCGCGGCCTGGCTCGGCGGGCTTCCGGGATCGCTTGGCCTAGTCACCGTCGTTGCCTGCACGCTGTTTGCGGCGATCTGCGGTTCGAGCGTCGCGACCGCGCTGGCGATGGGGACCATCCTGATCCCCGCAATGCTCGAGCGCGGTTATCCGCGATCGTTCGTATTGGGTGTAGTCGGGGCTTCGGGAACGATCGGCATCGTCATTCCACCGAGCCTGCCGCTGATCCTGTACGGAATTGTTGCCGAACAGTCGGTACCGCGATTGTTCCTCGCCGGCGTTCTCCCAGGCCTGCTTCAGGCCGCCGCCTTCTTCATCTGGGTTCTGTACGAAGCCCGCCGCCGCAAATTTCCAGTCGAACCGGTGTTGCCGCTCAGGGAGCGGATACGGGTGACGCTATCGGCCCTGCCCGCGCTGCTGGTGCCATTCGTCGTCATGGTCGGCATTTACGGCGGCTTCGTCACCGTGACCGAGGCTGCCGCACTCTCTGCGGTTGTAGCGCTCTGCGTCTCCTTGCTGTTCTACCGCGGATTCCACTGGACGGAAACGCTATCCGTTGTCGCCAACGGACTGCGCAGCGCCGCGAGCATCATATTGATCATCGCGACGGCGCTCGCGGTCGGACATTGGCTCACGGAATCGGGTGTCCCCGCGCGCATTGTCGAATTTCTGATCAGCCATCGGTTCGCGACCTGGCAGTTTCTGCTGGCGATCAACGCCCTGCTGCTCGTGCTCGGCTGCTTCCTCGAGGTGACCGCGACCCTGCTTCTCGTGCTGCCGATCCTGGCACCGGCGCTCGGCCCGATGGGCGTCGATCCCGTCCACTTTTCGATCATCTTCACCCACAACATGGAGATCGGGCTCATCCACCCGCCGGTCGGGTTGAACCTCTTTGTGCTTTCGTCGATCGCGGTGGCGCCGATGCGCGAGGCGATCCGCGGTATCCTGCCGTTTCTCGTTATCCTGCTGATCGTGCTTGCCATCATCACCTACGTGCCCGTGCTCACGCTGTGGCTTCCCGGCGCGATCTTCGGGCGATGATGTTCGTGGCCAAGCACGGCCGATGCGCGAAGCGGCGGCCGCCGCGGGCTTCCGCAGCCTTCCGACGGGACACCGAGAGCCATGCCATGCTCATGGCATCGGCGGCGCCTTCGCAACTTTCGGGTGCGGGACCGGGTCTAGGCCGTTCATCAGATGCCTCCTTGCGGTACAAAGAAGCAGAGCTCCATTCCCGTGTATTTGTTAATGAACAGCACGGGGGTGTGATCGGGTGTGTCACCTTCTTTTATGATGTCGGGTGGAATGGTTTTCCACTCGCCATCTTTCAGGTATTGCCACTGGTCTGAGCGATCTTCACCAACCCTGAAACGGGTTTTGAATACATCGCCATTGTCGCAGCATGACTTCCACGGAACACCGAGCCGCTGCCGCGCGGCAGCAGTCATTTCCTGCGCGTTGAACCATTCGTGGTGCGCCATCGACGGATCGTGAGCGTCAGCACGAAAGGAGAGCAAAAGAAGAATACCGAATATCAACAGTACGCGATCGAACGCTTTCATGGCAGCCTCCATTGTGGACTGTCATCTATTTTAGCATCCGCGAATCACACGAACTCTCCGGCAACTAAGGAGGCCAGATTCTAAAACAGAATGGCAGCCCCTTTTCTGAGCGGTCTTCTTTTTTCGGCAAGACTGTTGCTTTCCTGTTCGTCGTGGGACGAAGTCGAAGTCATGCCAGCGAAGCGAAGAAGTTCTCCGTACTTTTACGGTCTGCGAGGTGGTCGATGAAGCGGTGCCAATAGATGCGCCCTTGCTTGGGAAAAGCATGAGCGCCGTTGAATGCCGCAAGGGCCTATGCCTTAGTGAACTGCTTCAACGAATATGATGGAGGATACCGTGAAACGGACACCGCTGATCGCTATCGGACTCCTGATCGCAACGAATGTAGCTTTCGCTCAGGGCAAGCACCCGGCCGACATGAGGGCAATAGACGTGGCGATGCAAACGGCCAAGCTTACGCCAGCGCAGCGGGCCGAAGTGCTCAGGTATCGCAGAGAAGGCGAACAACTGCACAACTCCGGCAAGCACGGGGGCGCCGAGATAGCCTTGCAGAAAGCCAAGAGCATCCTGAAAATCTGAAGTTATCTGCCGCGCCTGCCCGCAAAGCGAAAAGACCTTCCGCTTTCATACGGAAGGTCTAAGCGTTGATTTGAAGAATTGATTAAGATCCCGAACAACCTCCTGAAAGACCACATCTAGGCTGGGAAGAACTGGTAGTCCGCGAGAATCCGACCATCGTCCGTGATAACTAGAAACTCGAGCCCCCTGACCAGGACCGTCTCGCTGTCGGCCGGAAGCATCTCCCAATGAAAGGTGACGACGTCGCGCAGGCGACGTGCATCCCTAGCCGCGCGAAACCGATTGCCGTTATCTCTGACGTTTTTTTCGTGCGATCCGCGAATTCGTTTTTCGAGCGCGTCGTGGCCTCGCACCTCCTGCCCCTGGACGTAGTGTTGGCCGTCTGGAACCCACAGCGCAGCGATCGCGGTGCGCCGACTGCCTTCATCTCTTTCGTTCCATACGGCAACATAGCGATCGGCTAGTGCCTGAGCGTCGAGCATACTTTTCTCTCCTGCCTGATTTGGACCAGTGTTCGGCTGCGCCGCGGTCGTTTGACCCTTGGTGGCGCCCATCGTGGCGACCATCATGGCGACCATCGCTACTGATTTCATAACCGTTCGTCTCTCCATCGTTCTTCCTCCGCGCTTCACTTTTTGCAAAATCTGCGGGGCGCGCGTCCCCGACCCATCCAAAATCGCTTGAGCCCGAGCGGAAATCCATGATCCGGCGGGTCAAAAAGCGAAGGCCGTGTCATGGACGCCTTGACCTGGGAGGTCATGGCATCCTGATCCACCGCGAGTTAAGCTCGTCCGATGACGATCCATCAGCTCCCTTTCGGTGTGCTGCTTCGACGCTGGCGCGAGCGGCGCCGTATGACGCAGACCGATCTCGCGCTGGCGGCCAGGAGTTCGACGAGGCATTTGTCTTGTCTTGAGACCGGCAAATCGCAGCCCAGCCGTGAAATGATCGCACGGCTCGCCGAATACCTGGGCATCCCGCTTCGGGATCAGAACGCGTTGCTGCTGGCCGCTGGGTTTGCTCCCGCGTTCAAGGAGCGCTCGCTTGCGGAACTGGAGGCGGCAAAGGCTGCCGTCGATAGCGTTCTACAGGCGCACAAGCCATACCCCGCGTTCGCGGTCGACCGGCATTGGAATGTGGTGCTATCGAATTCTGCGCTTCCGCAACTTTACGAGGGCTGTTCAGCGGACCTTTTGCGTCCGCCCGTCAACGCCGTGCGTCTCATTCTGCATCCGGCTGGAATGGGCCCACGAATTGTGAACTTCGCCGCATGGCGCGCGCACACATTGAGCGTCCTTCGCCAGCAGATCGAGACGCGGGCCGATCCCGTCATTCAGGGGCTGCTTGCGGAAGTGGCGGCCTATCCAGTTCCGGCCAATACCGAAACGTGCGAGAGCCAGGAGAGTTCGCAGCAGCTGGTGACGCCGCTTCGGATAGCCACGCGTCTTGGCATGGTGTCGTTCCTGAATACCGTGACCGTATTCGGCACTCCCAACGATGTGACGCTGGCGGAGCTCGCATTGGAGATGTTATTCCCGGCGGACAGCCAGACGATCGAGATCGCAAAGAACATGGTCCAGGAGCAGCTTGCGCCCGCGTAAAACGCCGAGCGACGACGGCTTGATCGCTGACCGGTTAGAATATTTCCTCGGTATTGGTGCGCTAGAGATGCTTGCGATCGGAGCGCATTGGCTCCCAGATCGTAATGTCGCGCTCCTGCCGCAGCACACGCGGCAGCGCGTCATGGGGTACTTCGGAATAAAAAAAATCAGTGCTTGCGCCTCACCGCAAGCTGAAAGTCCGAGTGGGGCACGGCGTTCGACACTACCTCCTACACCACTTTTCTGATTGCGGCTGTGGTAGATCTTGCAAGCCGAATCTCGGTAGGAGGGGCTCTCTTGAAGACTATCAAGCTAAAGCAGGAGTGGACCGTCGGCGCCAGAATTGGAGGCGCCGATTACGGTGACAGTGCATTCAATTGATAGGTCGGATAGGTCGCTTTTTTGCTGATTGCGCCGCAGCGAGCGTTGAAGTTAAATGCACTGTCACCGTAATTCCAACCAAGACCCAAAGCCGGCGTTGACACGCGCGCCGCCGCGGCTGTTCCTATCTGTTCAGTCCGTTCTTGAATTCCACGTGCACGTGACTCTTCTCATCGAAAACCAGCGTCGCGCCGAGCCCCTTGCATAACGACTTGATGGTGCCGTTGTCGCCCTCGATATCGAGGGCGTAGCCGGTCCCGTGCTTGCTGGTACCAGGAGGAGCCACCGGCGCCGTCGCCAAGTCGAATGACTTGCCACTCTTGTTGCTCTTCTTCTTGAGATCGGCGCTATCTGTGACCTTGCTGAAGGTCTGCTTAGCGCTCGAGAGCACCTTGTGGCGTTTGTTCACGTCCTCGACAGACGAACGGTCCTCCGGTTTGCCGACCGGACTGGAGGTATAGCCGCTCGATGGATCGGGCTTGCAGCCCATCAAAGTCGAGCGAATCGGTGGAAGAAACGAAGACGGACGAAACGTTCAAGCTGAACGCCTCGTTGGGCATTCATCACTTGCCTGCAGCAGAGTATTGCGGAGGATCGTGACCTGGTGAACGCCTATTCCCACTTGGTGGCGTTGGTGGGGAAAACGGACGTCCTAATCTTTATCGATAGGGCGCTTCCCAAAGTCACGTGAAGTCTTCCTCGTATCGGGGATTGGGCATTGCGAGGTGCAAACGCGCCAGGGACCATTTGCAGTTTCATCCCGGACAGGCACTAAGACTCGCACATCATATCGTGGTGTTTGGCGAACGCCATCTGCATCACGTGCTGCTGTCGTACATGACCTACTACAACGACGCGCAAACTCACTTGTCATTTAACAAGGATGCACCTGTACCACGCGCCGCCGATACAGCCGGGTGTACTATCTGCCAACCAATCCTGGGCGGACTGCATCATCAATATACCCGGATTTGATTTGCGATAAGGACAGGTCGACGGCTGCCGATCATGCGTTGTCCGATAGCCGCTTCAGTCTCTTTTACGATGTTGGGATCTCCTCATTCGCCCACCCCAACAACTTCCAATTCCCATCCAGGCGAACGAACAATCGAATATTGTGAAAGCGCTTCCCCGCTTGCGTCACAACGCACTGCACAATCGCTCGATTGCCTAAAATCTCAATTGATTCAATCGCCAATTGCCCGAGCGCGGGCTTAGGAGCCGCTTTCTGCAGAAAGCGCCCCGCGTCGTCGACTGTTTTACCGTCCGCGCGCATAAACGCCAACTCTGGCGCCAACACGCCGGCGAGATAATTGCCATCGCCCTCATTCTCTGAGCGATTGATCTCGAGATTGAGCACACGCAAAGTTTCTTCGTCAGATGCCATAAGCGGGCTCCCAGTAAGAGGAGACGCATCCATGCGCTAAACTTGGATATTGTCGCGCGTAAAGATTGGTTGGCAAAAGGAAAGTTAGCGCGCGCATCCCGCGCGACATTATTGGTGACGTAGCTTGCCTATCAGTGCGTAGCATCATGGCACAGGCCTGTTATTGGGATTGCTCAGGCTGGCACGCTCAAACATACGCCGACGCACACAACAGTCAAGAAGCTGACCAGTGGATCAGCGGCAAGCCCCCTGACTGCTACCGGGTCATGGGGCAAGTCAGCGTCAGTACATTACAGATCTGTTACCGAGAGAGTTCGATGCGCCCGCAACGATTAGCTCTGAATCCTCTCGGCCCGAGTGTTACAGAACTCTCCACCACGGTGCGGCCAGTACATCGGCGGCCAGCCGCAAAAATAGCAAGCGGTCTTGCGCATCCCATAAAAGGGGAATTTCATTTATCGGCCGGAATCGAGAGTTGTGCCTGATTTCAAAAGACAAAAAATACGTTGGAAAATTCGGGGAAATTCCAAATAATTCGGAAAATGCCGGCTCGATCCCCAGGCGGCGAATTTGCGTCCCCAGCACGTCCCCATCAAAAATCTCGTGAGCGTCCCGGAATCGGGCTAAAATCAGTCATTGATTTCATTGTGCAATGGTGCCCAGGGAGGGAATCATACGCAATCACCGACACGACGAACTCCTGTTTGTCCTTAGTATGGTGGCGTGAGTGCTTGGCACGGTGGCGGAGGTTCGCTACATCGCGAAACCCACTATCGCGGGAGCCCTGCATAGCACGCAGGGAAGCATCTTTATGGCCTGCCGGAAGCGGTTGTTCGAACCCTTGGCTAGGTTCAAGTCCTGGACACGCAACACCCAATTAGCGGCAAAATGGAACGTCGGTTCCCAGGATCGGCGTTTCGCAAGAATCGATGGTTGCGGGGGGGGGGGCCTGCAACACCCGATTCTTGCGATTGGTTGAGACCGCCATTCCGAGATTGGCGCCATAGCCCGAGCGCTGCCCTTCGAACGTGCAGCCACACGTTCGAATCGTATCCGGTGGGGCATTCCCTTCGCCTCCCTGGGGGAGCGTCGATGGAGCGCCGCTCGCTCCACGAATCGAGATCGATCGGAGCGATTGCATGCCGCCCTTTTGGCTCCTGACGGAATCTGTCAGTCGCGGAGCCTATGGTGCGCCTTCCATCAACGGAGGCTTGCATGAAAGACGTAACCAATTCTCTGCCAGCGGTGATCCTCGATCACATCCAGGCCCATAACACGCCCGATCCTGTCGCGTTCGCGGCCGCTTTCGCTCCGGACGCACTGCTGAACGACGCAAGGCGGGAGTGGATCGGAGTCGATGCCATATCGAAATGGGCCGAAAAGGAGATTTTCGGCGACAATGTTCGGGTCGAGTTGGACAGCGCCTATGAGCACAATGGCACCTACGTCGTCCGGCTCAAGAACGATGGCGATTTCGACAAGACGGGTTTGCCCGATCCGATCATTCTGACCAACTACTTCAAGCTGATTGGCGACAAGATCGCGGAGTTGATCGTCATCTTGAACATGGTTAGCTATCCCGAGAAGCCCAAGCCCGGTGTCCGCTGACAGGTCGATCGGTGGGAGGCCATCTCGTTGGTCTCCCACCGATCCGACCTGTATTAACCCGACGATGGCATGAGCAATCACGACTGCGCCTGGGCTCGAGGCATGGTTGGCGGCCCCGGCGCGGACGATTGCCGGCCGGATGCTGCTCAAGCGATGGGTTGAAAAGCGGTGCTTTAGTTCTGAGCGGGCGAAACGCGACGCCACAACTCGTCAAATGCGATGCTGTCGAAGAACGCGGTCACGCGGACCGCCTTGTCGCCGCGCATGGTGAGAATCCACACGTAGGTGTTCGCGTAGGGCTTCCCGTCATTGGCGACACCCGCGGCATCCAGATGGGCGATGACCGTATCGCCGTCGCTGTAGATTCCGGAGATTCTCCGGGGTCGAAAGCGATCTTGAGATTGCGAAAACCTCGCGCCAAACGGGCCAAGCACCTTCGCGTTCAGCTCAGCCCGGCTGTGCGTGGTCCCGGAGACCAACGAGTTTCCAGTAATGGTCCACTCGACATTGTCGTCGAGAAGTCCCTGCAGGGCTGTGCCATCCCCGGTCATCCAGGCCTTCAAAACGCCCTCGACTCTGGCTTTGTTCGTGTCAGTCACGGTTCTTTCCTCGTAGCTGCTGTTTTGCTGTGGCGCCTTTTGCGGAAGGACCCGACCCGCCGCCATTGCGGCGGCCGTTACGGCCACGAGAGCGAGGCTACGGAACATCAGTCGGAGCATGATCGCGCACCCTGGAGCTTCAGTTGCATGAGGCGGGCTCTGGCAGCGCCCTACCTGTGCCGCATATAGGAGGCGGTGATTGCTGCGACTATGCACATAAACCGGTATGGGCTACTGGTGTTTCACCATGAAACTGCAGCCCAGCCTCACGGAGCTCTTAGCCTTCGCGGCAATCGCCCGGCACGGCAGCTTCCGGGCTGCAGCAGACGAACTCGGCATGTCGCCCTCGACCCTCAGCCACATGATGCGTGCTCTGGAGGAACGACTAGGATTGCGGCTCTTCAACCGCACCACGCGCAGCGTAGCGCAGACCGAGGCCGGAGACCGGCTGTTTCGGAATCTGGCCCCGGTTCTTCATGATCTCGATCGTGCCTTGACGAACGTCGGCACCCTCCGCGTAGCCGTCCGGACGGCTACGCATCAATGCCTCCGAGGAAGCCGGCCATCTTCTGATGACCCGGATCGTCCCGACTTTTCTGGAGTGCTATCCCGACATCCACCTCGACTTGGTCACGGAGGGGGCATTCGTGGATATCGTTGCGGAGGGCTTCGACGCCGGGGTCCGCCTGGGCGAGGCAGTGCCGCAGGATATGGTAGCCGTCCCGTTTGCTGGTGAAGGTCGCTTCCTTGCGGTCGCCTCTCCCGCCTACCTCGAAGGGAACGGTGCTCCTCGGACCCCGACGGATCTCGCACAGCATCGGTGCATCTGCTTCAGGCTGCCCCGCGGCAAGATGTATCGGTGGGAGTTTGCTCGTCGTGGCGAGGAGTTCAAGTTGGAAGTCCAAGGCGCGATCACGCTTGACCATATCGGACTGATGGTCACGGCGGCGATCAAAGGTCTGGGTATTGCCTACGTCTCAGCCGCGACTGCAAAGGTGGCCCTTGCGGCGGGCGAGTTGGTCTCCGTCCTGGCCGACTGGACGCCGCCTTTCCCGGGCCATCATTTGTACTATCCGAGCCATAGGCTGGTACCGGCCGCCTTGCGCACCTTCATCGATGTCCTGCGCGAGATCGATCGGCAGGACTACCCAGCCGATCGGCGCACCTAGCCGCTTGCGTCGCCGTCATCGCGAGTCTTGGCGGACGCCTGTTCGGCCGCAATCTGGGCTTGAAATTCACAGACAAGATCGCTGCGGCGTCTAGGATAGCGATCGCCGAGGACTGCGGAAAGAATTCGATCCGTCCGAAAGAAACGGAACGCGCTGCGCATTTCGCACCAGCTTGCCACAACACGCGCCTCGTCCATGAAGCCCAACTGGATGGGCCATAGGACGCGATGGGTACGGTGCCCCTGTCCGTCCCCATAGTCGACTGCGAGCTTCCTCTGCATTCGGATTGCCGAGCGAAGCGTGCTGAGCGGAACGGCGTTCTGGGGAAAGGTCTTCCCGTCGGGGCCTGGAATTGTCAGGGGCGCTGAAGCGACGTCGCGCATGTCCGGGGACAAGACCGCCATGATCTTCGCACGAGCATTTTCCGCGGATTGCGTCAGAGCCTCATCGCCACGCTGATCCACGTAGCGAAGGCCGAGGAGTACGGCGTCGGTCTCGTCTTCGGTCAGCATGAGCGGTGGAAGGAACAGGCCAGGGCGAAGCACGTAGCCTATGCCCGCCTCTCCCTGGATAGGGGCGCCCTGCGTCGCTAACTCAGCCAAGTCGCGATAGATGGTGCGTTCCGAAACCTCAAACTCCCGGGCCAAGACTGCGGCGGTCACCGGGTGGCGTCGCCGTCGCAGGGCCTGCAGAAGAGCGAGCAGACGACTGGACCGGCTCAAGGGGGCACTCCTTTCTACTGCCGACGATAGCTGGCGGTTCTGACAGAATATGTCAGTATCCCTAGCGGGCAGAATGGAACTGTCGCGGCGGTTCCCGTAGGGAGTTCGCGCTTCTTGAGGGTCGGGGGCGTCGACGCCCGTATTGATCGATCTTAATTTTTTGTGGCGGCGCAGCCATTCGAGAAAGCCCCTGCCCTTCGAAGGCAAAGGTCACACGTTCGAATCGTGTCGGGTGCGCCACAAAATCAATTGCTTAGCGTAAGCGTCCTGAAGTGAGTGGAAGTAAAACTCACCATAAACTCACCAAAATAATCCAGCGCTGGCGCAGAATCTGCGGGGATCGCGGCAGTTTCTCGTATGAGCCGCTCGCTGATTTCTTATGGAGTTTCGAC
>Ga0137403_10010323_pt1 | contig 10342 bp, 7 predicted proteins | sample CZOMad2_1_16fung_FD_122057 | JGI IMG/M metagenome (GOLD analysis project Ga0137403, IMG submission 122057) | Vadose zone soil fungal communities from Angelo Coast Range Reserve, California, USA - CZOMad2_1_16fungal (Hybrid Assembly) | ecosystem: Environmental > Terrestrial > Soil > Vadose zone... | reverse complement strand
CGCTTGCCCTTGATGCCTTCCTCGATGGTGCAGAAATAATCGGCGTGATCGCGGCGCACCTTGCGCTTGTCGACCACCCGCGTCAGCCCGCCGGTGCCCGGCAGCACCGCGAGCAGCGGCACTTCCGGCAGCGCCACCGCCGCCGAGCCGTCATCGGCGAGGATGATGTGATCGGTGGCAAGCGCGAGCTCGTAACCGCCGCCCGCAGCCGTACCGTTGATGACCGTGACAAAACGCTGGCCGGAATTTTCGGATGAATCCTCCAGGCCGTTGCGGGTCTCGTTGGTGAACTTGCAGAAGTTGACCTTGTGGGCGTGGGTTGCACCCGCCAGCATCCGGATGTTGGCGCCGGCGCAGAACACCCGGTTTTTGCCGGAGCGCAGCAGCACCACCTTCACGCCGGGATGCTCGAAGCGCAGCCGCTGCACCGCGTCGGCGAGTTCAATGTCGACGCCGAGGTCGTAGGAATTCAGCTTGAGCTGATAACCTTCGAACAGCCCGCCGTTCTCGTCGACGTCCATGGTCAGCGTCGCGACATCGCCTTCGACATCAAGCTTCCAGTGCCGGTAGCGCGACGGATCGGTCTGAAAATCGATGTGCCTGGCGCCGCCAGCAAGGACGCGATCTTCACCGGCCATGGGCCACCCTTATCTGGTTTGGATTATCTCTGGTTTGGATTATCGAACTTATCATGCATAATAATGCATGTTCTGGAAGCAGTCTAGGGCTTTGAGACCCCAAAATCTGCATTTTTATTCATATCCGGCCGGCCGACCCGATCTTGATCCAATCGGACGCGGATAATGAGGGCTTCCCCAGTTTTATCTGCAGGACCGCCGTGAGCGCGGTTATCGGGAATACATCGGCAAATCCGCCGCCTGCGACGGTCGCCACGCGCGCGCCGAGCGCATTGAGTTCTCCCAGCGCTTCGCCGAACAGCCGCACCGCCGCGTGGGGCTTGTTGATCCGCAGCTTGAGATTGGCATTGGCGATCTGAATGCAGGCCCGCAACAGGATCCGCTCGCGCCCGCCCTGCGGCACCGCAGCCCATACCGTTTCCAGCACCTGATGCGACTCCCAGAAATACCCGGCGTCGTTGAGCGCAATCCCGTAGCGCAGCGCCGGATGCCGCGCCGGCACAAAGCCGCGGAATTGCGACGGCACCAGCGCCTTGGCCTGCCATAACGTGTCGTGATCGGGCGCGGCGTCCGCGCGCTCACCGGGGACATAGGCCCAGCGTGGCAGCGGAAGGTTGACGACGGTCGAAGGAGAGATGCTCATCTGGGCATCGCGACGGCCAATGTTTTAAGCGGCTCGGCCTTCCGAGCCTTCATGCAAATACAAAATGCGTTCAACAAATTCTGAAATCGTATCGAGCGTCGGCTCCGGCGCTTCGCGATGCGGCGAATGTCCGGCACCGGGAATCATCGTCACTTCGACCGGACAATAGCATTCTTCTTGCGCGATCTCGATCTGACGGATGGTCCCGTACTGATCGTCGGCGCCTTGCAGGATCGCGAGCGGTACCCGGATGTAGGCGAGATACTCCGAAATATCCCAGCTGCGAAACCTGTGGTCGAGCCACGCGTCATTCCAACCGTAGAAGGTGTTGTCGACATCGCGGTGCCAGCGCTTCAGCTTCTCCTTGAGGCCGCCGGCCTCATAGGCCTTCCTGGTCTCCGCGATCGACGTCAGCCCGATATCTTCCACGATGAAATGCGGCGCGATCATCGCCACCGCGCGCACGCGATGATCCTGGACACCACCGGCGTAGATCGCCGCAATCGAAGCGCCGTCGGAATGCCCGAGCAACAGGCCGCGGCGAAAGCCGACTTTATCGAGCAGCTTCGGCAACACATCGAGCGCTTCGACATGCATGTAGTCGAGCGGGCGCGGCAGCGCGACCTTTGTCGAGGCGCCATAGCCGGCGCGTGAATACACGAACACGCCGGCGCCAGTGGCGGCGGCAAGCCGGTCCGGAAAATCTCCCCACAATGCGGCGCACCCCAAGCCCTCGTGCAGCATGACGATGGTCGGCGCGTCATCCGGCGATGGCCCGATCATGCGGTATTCGAGATCGGACGCACCGATGCGAAGGGTGCCGGAGGGGCTGAGGGCGGTCATGTTTCTTATACCTGCGGCCTAAAACTCACGTCCGTCATGGCGGGCTTGACGATTAATTATGCTCCCGCAGCTTGAATCGCTGGATTTTGCCCGTAGCGGTTTTCGGCAGGCTATCGACGACGTCGATCCAGCGCGGATATTTCCACGGGCCGATCTTGTGCTTGACGTGCTCCTTCAGCGCCTCATGAAGGCCGTCGGTGTCCGCGTCCGCTCGCAGCACCACGAACGCCTTGGGCTTCAGCAATCCTTCCGGATCGGCTTCGGGCACCACGGCGGCCTCCAGCACCGCGGGATGCGTGATCAACGCGCTCTCGACCTCGAACGGCGACACCCAGATGCCGGACACCTTGAACATGTCGTCACTGCGGCCGCAGAAAGTATAGCGCCCGTCGGCGCCGCGAATGTACTTGTCGCCGGTACGGGTCCAGTGGCCTTCAAACGTCTGGCGGCTCTTGCTGCGCTGATTCCAGTAGCCCTCCCCGGCCGACGGCGCATCGACCAGGAGTTCACCGACTTCGCCGTCGGGAACATCGCTGCCGGCTTCGTTGACGAGCCGCACCCTGTAGCCCGGCACCGGACGGCCGGATGAGCCGTATTTGATATCGCCGGGGGCATTGGAGAGAAAAATATGCAACAGCTCGGTCGAGCCGACGCCATCGAGAATATCGACGCCGAAGCGTGACTTCCAGCTGTTGCCGACCGATTCCGGCAGCGCCTCGCCCGCGGAGGTGCAGATGCGCAAGCGGGAGCCACAGCGTTCGTTGTTCTGGGTTTCGTCGTTCAGCATCGCTGAGAACAAGGTCGGCACGCCGAAGAAAATGCTGGGATTGTATCTATTCATCAGCGCGAACATCACAGCCGGCGTCGGACGCTCGGAGTTGAGGACAGTGGTGGCGCCCACCGACATCGGGAACGTCAGCGCGTTGCCGAGGCCATAGGCAAAAAACAATTTCGCCGCCGATAGACCAACGTCGTCCTCGCGAATCCCGAGGACTTGCCTGGCGTAGGTCTCAGCCGTGGCGGCAAGATTGGAATGCAGATGCCGCACGCCCTTCGGCATGCCGGTGGAGCCCGACGAATAGAGCCAGAATGCCGGCTCGTCGGCATGGGTCGCGGCGGTCGCGAATGAGGAGCTTTCGCCCGCGAGTTCATCGGACAGTTTTTTGTAGCCGTGCGCATCGTTGCCGGCGACGATGACGTGATCGAGATCGGCCATCCGCCCGACCATGTCCTTGACCACAGGCAGCAGCGCCTCGGAAACAAACAGCACCCGCGCGCGGCAATCCGCCAGCACATAGGCATATTGATCCGAGGTCAGCAGCGTGTTGAGCGGCACCGGCACCACGCCGGCGCGAATGGCGCCGAGAAACACCGCCGGAAAGTCGACCGTGTCGAGCATGATCATCGCCACGCGCTCTTCACGGCGGACGCCGAGACGCCGCAGCAGATTGGCGACGCGGCAGCTCTGCTTCTGCAGATCGCCATAGGTCAATTCGGAAACGGTGTCGGTGAACGCGAGTTTTCCGCCGCGGCCTTCATCGACATTGCGATCAAGCAGCCAGGTCACCGCGTTGTAGGCACTCACGCGTCTTCTCCCCAGTTTTCTGAATTATAATTCATAGAAAGGCACCAGACGCGCTTGCTGTCAATCCTTGTCGGCATTATGTTTCCTGAAGCCCGCATCGCGACCAGACCGAACTACGAGGGACATGACCGAAAATCTCGATCCCGAAACCGGCTTTCTCGAGCAGCTCGGCCAGCGTGTCCGCACCATGCGTGCCCTGCGCGGCATGTCGCGAAAGGTGCTGGCAAAAGTTTCCGGAATTTCCGAACGCTATATCGCCCAGCTCGAAAGCGGCAAGGGCAACGTCTCGATCGTGCTGCTGCGCCGGGTGTCGAATGCGATGGGCGCGCATCTCGAGGATCTCATTCCCGCAACCGAGCCTTCGCCGGACTGGCCCGTCATTCGCGATCTCGTGCGCAAGGCGACGCCGAACCAGATTGCGCAGGCCAAGGACGCCCTCGCCGGTCAAGGCAACGGCGCCTCGGCGCAGCGGCGGATGTCGTTCGCCGGCATCGCCCTGATCGGCCTGCGCGGCGCCGGCAAATCCACGCTCGGCAAAATGCTGGCGAAGAAGATCGGCTGGAGTTTTGTCGAGCTGAACAAGGAGATCGAGGCGCAGAACGGATTGTCGGTCGCCGAGATCATCGCGCTGTACGGCCAGGAAGGCTTTCGCCGGCTGGAGCAGGCCGCGCTCGGGCAATTGCTGGCGCGGAAAGAGTTGATGGTGCTGGCGACCGGCGGCGGCATCGTCTCCGAGCCACTAACCTTCGACCTGATCCTGTCGTCGTTCTATACCATCTGGCTGCGGGCGGAGCCGGAAGAACACATGGCGCGGGTGCGGGCGCAGGGCGATTTGCGGCCGATGGCGGACGATCGCTCGGCCATGGTTGAGCTGCGCACCATCCTGCTCAGCCGCGAGCCGCTATATGCGCGAGCCTCCGCCGTGGTCGACACCGCGCGCCTCACCGTGGATGACGCCGCCGCGCGTTTGATCGACGCGGTGGCGCCGGTGCTGCAGAACGAGGCGCGCATGTTCGCGCGAGGTTGAGCCTCGTATCCCGAACACAATCTGGGCAAGGAATGTGCTTGCGGGGAAGCGCAAGGCTAGTAACTTGATTTCGAATGAGATCAATTCTGTTTCGAAAAAGGACCCGCCGCCATGATGAGCCAGGAACAGAATGACCTGATCACCCGCACGGGCCCGAAGGACGCGTGCGGGAAACTGATGCGGATGTACTGGCAGCCGGCGGCGCTGGTGGATGAGCTAACGGGACCGCGGCCGGTCAAGGCGATAAAATTGCTTGGCGAGGATCTGGTGCTGTTTCGCGACGAGCAAGGCCGTTACGGCCTGATCGACCGCCATTGCGCGCATCGCGGCGCCGACCTTGCATTCGGCCGTCTCGAGCACGGCGGGTTGCGCTGCGCCTTTCACGGCTGGCTGTTCGACGTCTCCGGCCAATGCCTGGAAACACCCGCAGAGCCCAAGGACTCGGTGCTGTGCAGGAACATCACCCAGCGCGCCTATCCGGTGGTCGAGAAGAGCGGCATTCTCTGGACTTATCTGGGCGAAGGCGAGCCGCCGGCGTTTCCGGAAATCGACTGTTTTGTCGCGCCGGATAGCCATACGTTTGCGTTCAAGGGCCACATCAATTGCAACTGGCTGCAGGCGCTGGAGGTCGGCATCGATCCGTCGCATGCCTCGTTCCTGCATCGCTTTTTCGAGGACGAAGATCCGGCGGCTGCTTACGGCAAGCAGTTTCGCGGCGCATCCGCCGGCAGCGATATGCCAATGACCAAAATCCTGCGCGAATATGACCGGCCCATCATCAATGTCGAGCACACCGAATATGGCTTAAGGCTGATCGCGCTGCGCGAGATCGACGAGGAGCGCACCCATGTGCGCGTCACCAACCAATTATTCCCGCATGGCTTTGTCATCCCGATGAGCACCGAGATGACGATTACGCAGTGGCACGTGCCGGTCGATGACGAGAATTGCTACTGGTACGCGATCTTCACCAGCTATTCGACGCCGGTCGACAAGAAGAAAATGCGCGACCAGCGCCTCGAACTGTACGAGCTTCCCGATTATCGTTCGCGCAAGAACAAGTCGAACGATTACGGGTTCGATCCGCACGAGCAGTTAACCGCGACCTACACCGGCATGGGCGCCGACATCAACGTGCACGACCAGTGGGCGGTGGAATCGATGGGCACGATCCAGGACCGAACCCGCGAGCATCTCGGCCAATCCGACAAGGCCATCGTGCAATATCGCCGCCTGCTGCGGCAGGAAATCGAGAAGGTCGCCGGCGGCGCAAAGCCGTTCATGTTCCTCGATGCCGCGCATGCGCGCAGCATCCAGGGTCCCGCTACCATGGACGGCATCGGACCGACGCGCGGATGGGAAACCTTCTGGATGGAAGTCGACGTGAGGCGGCGGCGCAGCGCGCCATGGGCCGCACCGGTTCCCGCCGAGATTGCCGACAAGGTGCCCCATCTCAGAGCGATCAAGTGATGGCTTTTCTTCGTCATTGCGAGGAGCGAAGCGACGAAGCAATCCATCCTTTCTTCGGTGGCTCGATGGATTGCTTCGCGGAGCCTGTCATCGGGCAGCGCTTCGCGCCGACCCGTTGGCTCGCAATGACGAAGAGGCCGGCTGCATTCGAGTCGGGCTCTGAGGGAGTGACGCGTTGAGTTTCGTTGAGCGTTACGGTCTCTGGTCCGACGAGCAGCGCGAGGCGGCGACACGCCTGCGGAAGATAGTCGAAGAGCAGAAGCTCGAGGTCATCCGTTTCTCTTTCCCCGATCAGCACGGAATCCTGCGCGGCAAAACGCTGGTCGCGAGCGAGGCGCTTGGCGCGCTCGAGAGCGGATGCACCATCACCACCACGATGTTCGCCAAGGACACCTCGCACCGGACCGTGTTCCCCGTGTTCACCGCCGGCGGCGGTTTTGGCATGCCGGAGATGGAAGGCGCCGCCGATGTGCTGATGGTGCCGGATCCCGCAAGCTTCCGCGTGCTGCCATGGGCGTCGGCCACCGGCTGGCTATTGTGCGATGTTCATTTCGCCGACGGGCGGCCGGTCCCGTTCGCGACCCGCAATCTCTACAAATCGGTTCTCGCTAGCCTCGAAAAGCGCGGCTACGACTTCGTCGCGGGTCTCGAAGTCGAATGCCACATCTTCAAACTCGAAGACGCCAGAATGTCGCCCGGGGATGCCGGTCAGCCGGGTCAGCCGCCCGATGTCAACCTGCTGTCGCACGGTTATCAATATCTGACCGAGCAGCGCTACGACCAGATGGAGCCGGTGCTCGAGATCATCAGGCGCGACATCGTGGCGCTCGGCCTGCCCCTGCGATCGATCGAAGTCGAGTTCGGTCCGAGCCAATGCGAGTTCACGTTCAAGCCGACGGTGGGCCTGACGCCTGCCGACAACATGGTGCTGCTGCGCAGCGCCGTGAAGCAGATCTGCCGCCGGCATGGCTATCACGCCACCTTCATGTGCCGCCCAAAACTTCCGAATGTTGTCGCATCCGGCTGGCATCTGCATCAATCGATCGTCCCGCGCGAAAGCGGCGAGAACGCCTTCATGACCAAAGAAAGCGGCGAGCTGTTGAGCGCATTCGGCCGGGGCTATCTCGGCGGGCTGTTGACGCATGCCCGCGCGGCGGCCGTGTTCACCACGCCGACCATCAATGGCTACAAGCGCTATCGTTCCTATTCGCTGGCGCCGGATCGCGCGATCTGGGGCCGCGACAACAGGGGCGTGATGATCCGCGTGCTCGGCGGCGCCAACGATCCCGCAACGCGGCTTGAAAACCGGATCGGCGAGCCCGCGGCCAATCCGTATCTCTACATGGCCTCGCAAATTCTCGCCGGGCTCGATGGCGTCGACCGGGCGCTTGATCCCGGTCCGTCCGCGGACGCGCCGTATGAAACGCAAGCCGCGCTGTTGCCGAAGACCCTGCAGGACGCGGTGCTGGCGCTAAAGCACGATCGCTTCTTTCGCGAGGCGCTCGGCGGCGAATTTGTCGACTACTACGTTCACATCAAGAACGCCGAAATCGAGCGCTTCCAGGCTGAGGTGTCGGAATGGGAACAGCGTGAATATTTCGAGATGTTTTGAGTGACGCAACCGTCTCCGCAACCACGGTGCGCTCCCGCCCCCCTTGCAGGGGAGGGCTGGGGCGGGGGTAGCCGCGAGTCCGGCGCTTGTGGCTTACCCCCCTCCCTAACCCTCCCCCGCAAGGGGGGAGGGAACAGAAACACGCGCGAATATTTCGAGATGTTTTGAGAGGCTAACCGAAAAGTATCGGCAAAATCAGGCTCTGCGTTTGACTGGTCATGCCCGGGCTTGTCCCGGGCATCCACGTCTTCAGCACCGATGATCGAGAAAGACGTGGATGCCCCGGACAAGCCCGGCCATGACGAGAGTTTAAGTCCCTAGATACCGAATGCTGTAAGTCTGGCTCGGCAATCAATTGCCGAGAGGTACGCCCGCACCGCGCTGCCCATGTCCTGCCGTGTGAGACATGTGACTTTCGTCGATCGAGGAGTGAATGTTGTTGTTCACGAGAGAGGCTTCCAGTTAGTCTGGTGCTCGGGACATTTGCGAATAACCAATGCATTTTCTGCGCAGCATCATTTTATCCGCGATCATCATGACCTTGAGCGGCGCTGTCGCGCACGCCGACAAGCGCCTGGCGCTCGTGATCGGCAATTCTGCGTACAAGAATGTTAATCGGCTGAAGAATCCGGCTAACGACGCGGCGGCTGTTGTCGCCATGTTCAAGACGGCGGGCTTTGATTCGGTGGATTTGCGACAAGACCTAAACGTCGTCGAAATGCGGCGCGCGTTGCGCGATTTTGGCAACAAGACTCGCGATGCCGATGTGGCGGTAATATACTACGCCGGGCACGGCATCGAATTGGACGGCACCAATTATCTGATTCCCGTGGATGCGACGCTTGAGACCGACACCGACGTTTACGACGAAACCTTTGCGCTGGACCGCGTGTTGGTCGCTGTAGAACCGGCCAAGCAACTTCGGCTCGTCATTCTCGACGCGTGCCGTGATAACCCGTTCGCCAAGACCATGAAGCGGACCATAGGATCAAGGGCGATCGGACGCGGACTTGCCAAAGTCGAACCGTCTAGTCCGAATACAATGATTGCGTTTGCCGCGAAGGCGGGTTCGACCGCATCGGACGGCGATGGCAAAAACAGTCCATTTGCTTTGGCACTGGTGGATCACCTTACCAAGCCCGGTCTCGATCTTCGCAAGGCCTTCGGTTTCGTGCGCGACGATGTCTTGAAGGCCACGAGCAATGCGCAAGAGCCGTTTGTCTACGGTTCGCTGGGCGGAAATGACGTGACGCTTGTCCCGGCGGCAACAGCACCAGCCGCTGCCATACCGGTCGATCAAGATGCGACGATGCGGCGCGACTACGAGTTCGCACTGCAAATAGCCACAAAGCCGGTTTGGGATGCTTTCGTAGAAAAGTATCCATCCGGGTTTTTCACGGCACTGGCGAAAGCTCATCGCGATAAAATCGCAGCAGAAGCCGCTCGGATAGAAGCAACGAATAAAGCAAAGGCTGCGCAGGAAGAACAAGCGCGCCTTGCCATCGAGGGCGCCAAGGCCGCAGAACAGGCAAAGGCAGCGGAACAGGCCAAAGCAGCCGAAAAGGCGCGCGTCGCAGCCGAACTGGCCAAGAAGGCCGAAGAGGCAAAGGTTGCGGAAGCCGAACGTGCAAAGACAGCCGCCATGGCGAAGGCGGCCGAAGAGGCGAAAGTTGCAGAAGCCGCACGCGTGAAGACCGCCGAAGCGACCAAAGCTGCCGCAGATGCAAAGATTGCCCCTGAACAAAGGGCTATCAACGACAAGGTCACGGCGTTAACGCCGCCGGCCGACAAATCCGATCAACCAACGACGGCCGATCTGCCCCGTTCGCTGCAATCCGAATTGCGACGGGCAGGATGCCACACCGGCTCAATCGATAGCAGTTGGAATGCGGCGTCGCAGCGGTCGCTCGATCTGTTCAACAAGCACGCCGGCATGAAGCTCGATGTGAAGGTCGCCAGTGTCGATGCGCTCGATGCCGTCAAGAGCAAGACGAGCCGCATTTGTCCGCTGATTTGCGAATTTGGTTTCAAGGCCGATGGCGACCGTTGCACGAAGATAACGTGCCGGGCGGGCTATGCGGTCGGCGACGATAACACTTGTGAGAAGCTCGAATTAAAGAAGCCGACTGCAAAAGGCGAAGACCCGAAATCAAGGCGCGACTTGCCAGAACGTGCGAGGGTTGAAGCTGCTCCGTCAAAGCCGCAGGCATCGGGGCAAATAATATGTGGCCAACAAGGATGTCGGCCGGTCGCAAAGGGTTGTAGACTTGAACCGGTCAAAAACATCTATGGGAGCAGCCCGCCCGGTGAGGTTTGCAATTGAGCGACCGACTTGCCCTCCCCACGCTCAAATCCCCAAATACCGGTGCTGCAAGTCCGGCTCCGCGATCAATTGCTCCGACGTGCCGCTCCACATCGTGCGGCCGCGCTCGATGATGTAGTGCCGGTCGGCAATGCGGGCGAGATTCCCGACGTTCTTGTCGATCACCAGAACCGACTGGCCGCGCGCTTTCAGCATCGACAG
>Ga0137403_10010322_pt1 | contig 10343 bp, 10 predicted proteins | sample CZOMad2_1_16fung_FD_122057 | JGI IMG/M metagenome (GOLD analysis project Ga0137403, IMG submission 122057) | Vadose zone soil fungal communities from Angelo Coast Range Reserve, California, USA - CZOMad2_1_16fungal (Hybrid Assembly) | ecosystem: Environmental > Terrestrial > Soil > Vadose zone... | reverse complement strand
ACCGAACAAGAATTGCGTGCGCAGGCCGTACGCGTGCTGAGCGATAATTTAGGTTCCGTGGACGCCTTGCGCTTTCTCGCATCGGTTTCCCGGGAGCCGTTCGACTATCAAGCCTGGCGGCGGGAATATTTCTCCCAATACAATCTAGACGAATTATTAACTGAAGTCCGCAAGCACCACGCTAGCAAAGTTTCCTAAGCATCTTTCCTGAACAATTGACTATCTTTTGCATGGTACCGCTTATTTTGACGTTTTGAGAATTGTCAAAACGTCAAAATGATTCGCTTGACAGGGTCGGGCCAGCTAGTCTTAGATCGCCGGTCATGGACGAGAAGCGTTATCGGCCATCGATTGGAGAAGCAATGGGGTCAGACTTCCACAAATTGACTATCTCCATTCACCTTGATATGGACTTGCATCATGGCGCGCCGTCCCCGACTATTCGCCGCGGGGCTTCTCTATCACGTGATTGTGCGAGGCAACCAGCGCCAGAAGACCTTCACTGCGGAAAGTGATTATCAGGCCTATATTGAACGGCTGGCACGGTACCGTAAGAAATATGACTATGTGTTGCACGCCTACTGCCTGATGCCCAACCATGTCCATCTACTCGTTGAAAGCTCCGAACAGCCACTGGCGAAATTCATGCAAGGGCTGCAACAATCTTACAGCCAATATTTCAATCTTAGACATCGCAAGACCGGACACGTGTTTGAAGGGCGCTACAAGGCGATCCTTTGCCAGAAAGACCAGTATCTCCTTCAGCTGATCCGTTATATTCATCTCAACCCGGTGCGCGCCGGCATGGTAAGAAGTCCGGAGCGCTATCGGTACTCGGGGGATCACGTTTATCTGCAGGGGAAGGCTACGGAAACCATAGATCCGGCGACAGTTCTATCGATGTTGGGAGGGAAACAGGCCTATCGAAGGTTTGTTCAAGACGGTTTGAGAGAAGGGCATAAGGAGGAATACTATGCGGTGGAGGACCAGAGATTTCTCGGCGCCGAAGGGTTCGGCAAAAGGTTGCTGAAACAGGAACCGGGCTCCTCGGGCAAAAGGCGCACGCGGCGGTCCATCGAGACGGCGGCGAGAGAACTGGCGAAGCTGTTGAAAGTTGAGGTCCAGGCGCTGTGTAGTCCGGATCGGGGTTGGGCGATATCGAAAGCGCGCACGATGGCGGCGTACGTATTGGTTCGGAGACTTGGCTACCGGTTAAGCGATGTGGCGGCCTATTTTGGCAGAGACATAGCGACACTCGCGACCTTGCTCGCACGGCTGAGCGATCGGGTGCAAGCAAATGATACGGCCAGACGGGAGATCGAGCGGCTGAACGAGATAGTTGAGTCGTAGAAGTCTGACCCCGTAATTTCCCCCGGTTACAAAAGGTCGTTGGTGAGTTCGTTATCTGGTAATCTTCAGCGGTTCGGGATGGAAAGAGTTGCAAAGGTCGAAAGCCTGCAGAAAATCATCGGCAAGCCCGTAGTTCGGTTGTCGGAAAGTTAAGAATAGCAGTAAATGATCCTACACCGACGACGAGTTCGCCATGGTTTTGATATATTGGGTCGCGCTTATTCATGGAAGCCACGGGAGGCCATTGTATGAAGACACTTAATTTGCTGCTTTTGCTGGCCACACTGTTGCTTTCCAGTGGCTCGGCGAGCGGCGCCCAGTCCTCGTCTCTGGAAGGCACGTGGTATGTTGGCGGCGATCGCGGCCAAGTTGCACGCATCACCAATAACCGGGGCAGATTGGAAGCAAGAAATGAGAACGGCGACACCAGCCGACTTGAATACAACGGTCGTTCGCGGGTGCGCGCGCTCGACTGGGGCGGGATGACCGGTGAAATACGCGGTAACCGGATCAATTGGTCGAACAATACCTACTGGTCGAAAGTCCAGAGCTCTGTTACGCGTTACAGTAACCTGGAAGGCGCGTGGTATGTTGGCGGCGATCGCAGCCAAGTTACCAGCATCACCAACAACCGGGGCAGATTGGAAGCACGAAATGAGCGCGGCGAGACCAGCCGACTCGAATATGACGGTCGTTCGCGGGTGCGCGCGCTCGACTGGGGCGGGATAACCGGCGAAATTCGCTCCGACCAAATCGCCTGGTCGAACAATACCAATTGGACACGTAGACCTCACCGTTAATGAATCGGCTACGGTTCAATCTAATTTCCGGGGTCTAGCTCGGTTCTACTGGTTTCTAAGCCTCTCATGCTGGGCTTCGGTGGCCATGGCCGAAAGCCCATCTTTCAATTGTCGGAAAGTGAAAGATAGTAGTATCGAAAAAATGATCTGGATGGATGGCAAGTTCTTGCCCGTGCCCTTAGGAAACACGGAAGAGAGAATGACGTGAGTGTTTCCGTAGAATCAGCGTATGGGACCCGTTACAGTGTTGACGGCCCGCTTGCGACGCCGGATGGACGTAGTCCCCAACTACGAACAGTTTGGATTTTGGCCAAAGGTTCACGAGCGCCACGACTGATAACGGCGCATCCCAGATAAGGAGGGCTGTATGATTAAAGAACATGACAGAGTGGTTTTGAAGGAGGAAGTTCCTGAACAAGGATTAAAGACGGGCGATGTCGGAACCGTTATCCACGTCCACAAGAAGGACAAAGCGTTTGAAGTAGAGTTTGTAGCTCTGGATGGAGAGACATTGGCGATAGCGACTTTAGGGGCTTCCCAGGTTCGCCCGGTTCAGAAAAGAGAAATCACCCACGCACGTGCGTTACGGGCGTAAGGTCAGGTTATGTTCGCCGAAAGCATGCAGCTCATCGCCGGCCCGCACACGAGGATAGTGGTTCAAAAGTTCAAGGTTCAATGGTTCAAGGTTGGAGGGCAGAGGGGTAGTGAGTCGAGCGGATTTGCGGATCCGAGAGATTTTCAAAGAGCACATCGCCAGCGGGTGGAGCAAGGACTGGAAAACGGATTAACGAGCCGAGATGATCGCTGGTCGGAAGCGATTGCGGTTGGAAGCTTAACGTTTGTTGAGAGTGTCAAGAATGAGCTTGGCTTCAAAGCCGCACAGCGCGATGTGATAGAGGGCGATGGAAGCTACACGCTGCGTGAACCGATCGAAGCTTACGGCCCCCAATTTGCCGCTGAAAATGAGGCTTTAAGGCATCAAAACACCTTCCTCTGGAATGAAACCGTTGATAAAGCAAGGACATAAGTTGGTCCGACCCGAAATATTTACGACAATATAATATCGCGGACCCGCCTTTTCTACTGAAAGACAATCATGTCCGTACGGCTCAAGGTTGAGGCGTTCGCCTTCAGCGGTTCGTTCGTGGCGTTGCGCTATTCTGATTCAATACTTGGAATTGGCCGATCGCCACTTCGTAGTCCGTTGCGGCTAAGCTGGCATCTGTGGGCACAACGACAGTGTACCCCCGCAGTGTTGCTCCGACCGATGTGTAGACCACCGAGCCGCTGATTTTCCAGCCAGTAAGAATCAGCGTCGTAATCCCCTTGGCCTTCAGCGTATTGTCGAGGTCCGTGTTGTAGAACCTGTCCTGACCATACGACTTAACGACAGGGTCGCCCGGAGCGGGAGCGACCTCCGGCATCCACTTTGAGCTCTCCGGCTCCCGAGAAGAGTACAGAACGAACACGCCGGCTTTTCTCGCCCGCGCCAGCAGCGAGGCGAGGGCCGGCACCATTATGCCAGTGCAATTTGGCTGGCTCTTGCAAATACGATCGATCATGTCGAACACCAACAACGCCGTTGTCGCGGGTTGGAGGACAACTCTGACCTGGTCAGGAAGGGCCGGCATTTGCAGTGTCAGCAATGACATGGGTCTCCTCCGTAAAGCGCGAGCGCTAGGCCACTTGCTAGAAGGACGGTAAGAAGAGAACTCGTTCAACGGTTCAACCGTTCAAACGTTCAACGTAAACTTGATTCGTTCAAAACGTTCAAGCCGTTCAACCGCTGCGCTCCGTTCAAATCGTTCTACAACCGAAGAATAAATTCCAATCGTTCCAATGGTTCCATTGCTTGCGCGGTTCCAAACGTAATGACTCTCAATCTCTTGCGAAAGAAATATCGCCGACGGGAGAAGGTGTCAATCACATCGTAAAAAGGGGAGAGGTTCAAATCGTTCAAGCCGTTCAATCGCTGCGCTCTACGCCTCCCGGCGCGGTTCAAGGTTCAACAGTTCAAAAGTTCAACGACCGGATTCAGAACAAAGCGCGGTTACAATCGTTCCTCGGATAATCGACGGATCAAAATCGATCGAGAAAAGATACGCTGGTCGGAAGCGATAGGAATAGGCGTGAGGCACGAGGCAACAGGCAACACTTGGATGGGAGTCGTTCAACGGTTCAACCGTTCAACGTCCAGTCTAACTAGACTAAAGCCCGTTCCAGTGGTTCAGCCGCTTCGCAGGTCCGACCCGGGACCCCTTTAAACGCAAGAGGTTTTCTAAAATCTTTTTAATCTAGCGTTCGTTAATGCCTGCCAATTCTTTAGCCAGGTGGACGAAAGGGCTCAGATCGTAGCTATTCACGAGCCTCTGTTTGTTGGTGGCCAGGCTGGCGACGTTGTACATTTCGAAGAGTAGCTGGCGGGAGCCGAAAGAGTCGCAGGCATATTCCCACGCCAGCTTCAGCATGCGAAAGCATTCTTGCGTGCGCTCGTTCTCCCCCACAAAAAAGCGCCGGATTTGGTGGCCGACCTCGGAATGATTCATATCAGTTTCGTTCGGCGACATCAGGATACCGGAGCCACACAGCTCGCGTATCATCTGTAACATCCGGGGATAGCCCTCTATCGAGAAGATGCGGGCTGCTTGCGCCGGGATCCAGTTGGGCAGGGTGAGCCCCGATTGAGAGCGGACAGGGTTCGTTTCAGCGCTATGGATGAAAGCCCTCATCGTCTCCAGGTAGACTATGGCGTCGGCCAGGGCCATCTGTACATGAGGTTGTTTAGTGGTGCCGAGATATTCGGCCATCGCCGCGCAGATGCCCAGCAACACCTCCGCCTTGACCGCCATCCGCACTAAAACATACCAGGGCCCAATACCCATGGCTCCTTGGAAAAGCCGCGCGTATAGACTCGGGTCTTCGGGATCGGATTGACGCAAATAGAATACCCGATCCCAGGGTATGAACACGTTGTCGAACAGCACCATGGCGTCCATCTCGTCCCAGTGCGGACTTAAGGGATGATCCTCAGGGTTGGGTGGCGCCAGGGGCTGCCGGCAGATGAGCTGGAGGCCTGGAGAGTTCACAGGCACGGCGAAATACAACACCTCCTCGGGCTGGAGGTCAGGCCGTGGCTGGGTCAGGCATAGGATGTCGTTGGCGTAGGGTGCCTGCGTTCCCACTCCTTTGGCACCTCTCACGACGATGCCATCGGCCCGCCTCTCGACCACCCTCAAGTATTCTTGCTTGGACTGCGGATGGCTTCGGTGATGAAATGGGTCGTTGAAAATCGTGGCGATGGCCAGATCGTTTTCGCGGCAGTACTCGAAGTACCGGGTAACGTTCCCCGCGAAGGCGGAATTTTCTTTGCCCAGGATGTCACGAACGTCGTGCAGCCCCAAAACGACGGTAGCCAGGTGCTGGGGTAGGCGAGCCGCCACGCCTCCAGCACGGCGCACGAGGAACTCATACATCTTTCGCTGGCGGGTCAGATCTTCGACCGAATGGGGCAAAAGATAGGCCAGGCTTACCGGCTGCGCCGTAACCGGGGAAGGCATGGTCAGCAGGTCCCGATGGGCTGGGACGTGTTGAAGGTCATAAACCGCGGCAACGCTTCGGGCGCAGCCTTTCAAACTGGGATGTGCGGTGACATCTTCGACCAATTCACCTCGTACCCAGACGCGGCGCCCATCCCTGAGGCTTTCGAGAAATTCTTCTCCTCGACGTATAGGCATTTTCCTAAACTCTCACCCAACCTCTATCAAAAATGAACGCGACCCGGCTGCCCAGCAAGGCCTTCCGATCGCTCAGAATTATCTGATTACCTGAACGGATGTCAATTTGCAGGACTATCTGACATGCAAGGATGATCAGACTTTTATTTTTCGACAAACATTCAACAACTGCGGCCCGTTCCAAACGTTCCACCGCTACGCTCAGTTCAAGTCGTTCCAATCGTTAGCGGATTTGAGAACACAAACTCATACTTCGGGAGCCTCGAAATGCGCGATCGGCGCCGTTATCTGCATTGGGTTTTCGAGGCGAAGAAACGCTTTGGTCTGTGCGTGCTCGATTACATACTGAAACCTAGCGCGGTGCGACCCCGGTGCATCGCTGCGTCGTAAACTTACGACTTCACGATTTCCTCGTAGGGCGGGTTCCGGCATTGCCTTCTTCCAAGTGGGGTCGCGGATGTATGGACCTGCCTAACGCTTGATGCCGGTTTCACGGACCACTTCATCGAGCAGCCTGTCGTCGACGATTTGGGCGGCGTTGATCGGCCGCTCGATTTTTTGCGCCGCGCGGGCGAAGTCGAGCAGCAGTTGATATCCGTCGACGCGAATCTTGCCGTTCACGCTAAGTAACTCGACGAGCTTATCGTAAGCCAAGGCGGCGATGTCAGGGGCCATGGCGAATTCGCGGGCAATCATCTGCATCGTATCGGCGCGATTTTCGCGGATGTAACTCATCGAGCGCAACGTGGCGCGCAAAAATCGCTTGATCATCTCCGGTTGTTTTTTGATTTTGTCGGCATGCGCGACCAGCGCGGTGCCAGGGACGTCCACATAGTCGCGGGTAGCGGCGATCTTGGTGAATCCTTCTTTCTCCGCGTGCAAACTGTGCGGCGCGCTCAGCATCGAGGCGGCCAGGGTGCCCGCCTTCAACGCGGCGTATCGTTCCGGCGTGCCGCCCATATTGAGCAGAATAAAATCGCGTTCGGGCGATAGCCCGTTTTGAACGATGACTTTTCGCAGCAACGTATCGACCAGCCCGCCGGGATTGAGCGAGCCGATGGATTGGCCTTTGAGCTCGACCAGAGTGCGGTACTTCGGTTGAGCATAGAGCGCCTGATCGACGTAGGAGTTGAGGCTCATAACGACACGCAGCGGCGCGCCGGCGACGAATGCGGTCACGGCGGTGGTCGACCCGGTGCCGAAATCGGCGTCGCCGGTAAGGACGGCTTTGATATCAATGCCGCCGCGCATATAGACAGCGCTCACGTCAAGATTCTCTCTGCGAAAGAAACCGCGGCGCTGCGCCGTTTCGAGGATCGGAAAACTGGTGATGGACTTGCTCGGATAACTGACGACGACCCTCTCCGAAGCGACGATGCTTTGGCTCCGCGCGTCGGCCGTGAAGGCGAGAAGAACGAACAGCGCAAAGAAAAAATACTCAATTCGAGCCCGCATGCCTGGCCTCCCTCCGGTACAATCTCCTGAGCTTCGGAATAATCGATCACAGCGAAAGCTGTCAAGCAGACGAGAGTGCCCGGTCGGACCGGTGGTCAAGTTTACGTAAGCCGCAGTTGATCGAGCCGTGCCCTGTGGGTGACGGGAGCCAATCGCTGGAGCCATTGACGGAATCAGTAGAGGAAGAACAATTGGCTGCCGTTCGTGAATGTTTAAATCGGCAACGACCGTTCGGAAAATTGGATTGGCAAGCGGAGATCGCTTCGAGGTTTGGTCTTGGCAGCACGCTTCGCCCGCGTGGCCGGCCGCGGAGCGAAAAGAAAAGTAGCCTGTCCCCTTTGTGATTTCCTCTCTTTCAAATTAATAACAAACTTCGAACTTGGTCGGTTGCTCGACTGGCAGATCGGCGGGCTTGGCGCCCTTCAGAATCTTGTCGACATAAGCGGCAGTCCGCTGGAACGAAGGGTTATACCCCTGCCACTACTTCTTCTCTGGCATCACGGATGAGTGATGGCTGGTAATGAGCCACTTCGAACCATCCCAGCGATACGTATAGGTATAGCGGCCACTGACTACTGCGCCTGTCTTGGCGAACGTAAATGTGTAGAGGCCAGCGTCAACGGCGGTGTTGCAGCCGATCTCTACGAAGCGCAGATTAATCTTTCCGGAGGGACGATCCTCTAGGAAATGATGAAAGTAATCTTCTCTTTCCGCCGGGGTCAAGCGTGGTTTGTTCGAAACGGTAGGCAACAGAATGGAGCGTTCCGCATAGTTGGCAACGACCTTATGCGGATCGCCAGTCTGCAACGACTGATTCCACCGGTCAAACAACGATGCGATCTCCTGTTCGGTGGTGACCTTGCAACTTTCCGTTCGTGTGGCCTGGGCCGCGTTGGAGGCAGATCCTGCAAGGACCGCGTAACCAGCAAGTGCAATCAAGGTGAGTGATTTCATTGAAACGCTCCTTTCAGCGTGGGAAACATAGCGGTTGGAATATCCTTCACATACCCTCCTTGTCAACAACTTTGTGGCCGGCCGCGGAGCGAAAAAGAAAAGTAGCCTGTTCCCTTTGTGATTTCTTTTACCGGCCCATGCAGGCGCAGCAAAATCGTCTGAGCGCTTTGTCCGTGCGCGCCAGCTTCCCATCGTTCAACCGCTGCGCTTCGTAAAAGGCGTTCGACGCCAACCCGGACGAACTAGCGGCCCCGCGTTGATTAAAAAACGATTGTGACGCGGCTGTGCGAGTGCCATTTCAGTCGTTGTTCGCAATCGGCTGATATGCCACAATCCCCCAATTGATCAGCGGCGGTTTTTTGGATTATGTTACAAGGCGTTCACGGGGACATCAGAGAGCGATTCCTTGATGCATTCGGCGCGGCTGGATTTCAGCGCTCACCCGCCCTTTCATTGCTGCAACCGACCATAAAAACATCTTTTCTTTTCAGTGTCGGCTTTGTCGACGTTTTGGATGCGGTTGCGGGCAAGTCCGTTCACCTGGACGGCGCCGCAACGGTGCAGCGATGTTTTCGGCATTTCGACATGGATCGGGTTTCCGATGAAACGCATCTTTCGTTATTCGAGATGGCGGGAGCGCTGCGCTGTAGCGGATGGCGCACGGCGGATTTGATCACGCCGCTGGTCCGATATCTGGTGCAGGATTGCGATTTGCCGATCGGCCGACTTCACGTCACCTATTTCGGCGGTGGAAATGTCGCCGGCGAATTTCTGCACCCTGACTTCGAAGCGCGCGACGGCTATCTGGCGGCGGGAATCGACCCGCGGCAAATTTGGCAGGGCGATCATTCCACCAACGTTTGGTTCGAGGGGGCCAATTCCGGCACCGAGCGAAGCGGCATCTGCGGGCCCCACAGCGAGCTGTTTTTCGACGCCGCGCCCACCAGCGAGGCCGCCGTCGACGCCAATCCGATCACTCAGCCAAGCCGATTTATAGAGGTGTCGAACATCGTCACCATCACTCATCGCACCCGTTCGGGTCCGAACAACGGACTGGCGCCGCTGCCGCAGCCGCTCGTAGAGTTGGCCCTGGGCATGGAGCGGCTCGAAATGGTGGTAGCGGGAAGACTGAGTGTTCACGATACGCCGAAGCTTCGAGTCATTGCCGATGTTGTGCGATCGACTTGCGCCGGCAACCTGCACAGCGAAGCCAAGAGCAAAGCGCTGCGAGTCGTTGTCGACCATGCGCGGGCGAGCGCGCATCTCATCGCCGATGGCGGACGGCCCGGCGCGAAGGGGCGCGGCAACGTGGTCAGAAAAGTGATCAGAGACTCGCTCGGCGCGGCGCGGGTTATCGGCATAGACCTGCCGCGGCTTTTCCCCAAGGTCGCTCAGGCTGTCGCCGCAGTGGATGATCGTCTCAACCCCAATCTGGCGCCGAATCTCGGCGTCATCAGCGAGGTCTTCGGCAAAGAAGCGAAGCGATTGCTGCGCGGCAAATCGGCTCCGCTGCCGTGACGGCGGCCCGAACGCCCGGCGAAATTTTATGCGTCTGAGCACGACGAGTAGCGGCCATGGCGGACCCGCATAGTTTCGATTTCCCTAGACAAGCTTGCGCGCAATCACTCGCCGCCCGGTTCGAGGAAATTGCCCGGGAGGCGCCCGGCCGGCTGGCGCTGCGCCACGGTGCTCGCAGCGTGATGTACGACGAGCTGAATAGGCAATCGAACCGGTTGGCGCATGCGCTCCTCGGGCAACTCACCGGCCAGGATGCTACGATCCTCCTGCTACTGCGCGATCCGATCCATCATGTCGTCGCTCAACTCGGCGTTGTTAAAACCGGCAGGGCCTGCGTTCCAGTCGATGTGTCTTTTCCGGTGGCGCGCCAACGGCAAATTACCGCGGACTCCGCTGCCCGCCTGGTGGTGGCCGAGCTCGAGACCTTAGAATCGGCGCTAGGATTGGGCTATGAGCGCGGCTCCGTCGTGATCGTCGATGATCTGCGATCCGGCCTTTCGGAAAAAAACCCGGGCTTGCCTGTTTCCCCCGA
>Ga0137403_10010321_pt1 | contig 10343 bp, 11 predicted proteins | sample CZOMad2_1_16fung_FD_122057 | JGI IMG/M metagenome (GOLD analysis project Ga0137403, IMG submission 122057) | Vadose zone soil fungal communities from Angelo Coast Range Reserve, California, USA - CZOMad2_1_16fungal (Hybrid Assembly) | ecosystem: Environmental > Terrestrial > Soil > Vadose zone... | reverse complement strand
TTCATGTTCGGCCTCGGCTGGGGTCTCGAGGGCGCGGCGCTCGCCATGCTCGCCTGCCAGCTGGTCGCCACCGTGCCGCGGGCGCTCTGGGTGCTGGGCGGCCGCGCGCTGGTGCGCCCGGCGTTCCGGCTCCCGCGCTTCACCCTGGCGCCGGTGCGGGAGATCCTGCGGGTCGGCGTCCCGGCGGCGCTCTCCGCGTCGATCAACAACCTCGGCCTGATGACGCTCACCGCGGTGGTGACCCGCCTCGGCGAGGCCGATCTCGCCGCCTACGGCCTCGGCACCCGGCTCGACTTCCTCCTGATGTCGTTCGGCTACGGCTTCGGCGCCGCCGTGCTGACCCTGGTCGGGATGGCGACCGGTGCCCGCCGGCTCGACCGGGCGCGCGCCTTCGTCACACGCGCCGCCGCGATCACCGTGGTGCTCCTCGCCGTCCCCGGCCTCCTCCTCTGCTGGCGGCCCGCGCTCTGGCTCGGCTTGTTCACCGACGACGCCGGCATCCATGCCGTCGGCGCCCAGTACTTCCGCATCATCGGCCCGTCGTACCCCTTTCTCGGGATCAGCATGGTCATCGCCTTTGCATTCCAGGGTCTCGGGCGCGCCACGATCCCGCTCGCGTGGATGATCGTGCGCGTCGCCGGGGTGCTCGCGGCCGCGGTCGTCTGCACGCAGGGGCTCGGCCTCGGCGAGCGGGCCGTCTTCACGAGCATCGCGGCGGGGAATGTGGTGACGGCGGCGGGCATGGTCGCGCTCTTCCTGCTGACCGAGCGCCGCCTGCGCGCGGCACGGCCCGCGCCCTCCCCCATGAGCGAGCTCGCCGCGACCGGGACCCGTTGACGCCCGCCTGTCGGTGGGCCTTGCGCGCGAGGGATTTTGCGGCGTACCGGCGAACCTCAGTCCACGAAAGGAGGTCCTGATGTCCCGGTCGCTGCTCGTCTGCACGCTTGCGCTGGTCGTCGGCCGCACCGCCGACGCCGGCGTGACCCTCGCCACTCCTCCGCTCGTCGGGGACGAGTCACAGCACGTCGTGTGCCTGGTGAGTAATGTCGGCGCGCGTCCCGTCCCGCTCCGCGTCGTCGTCGCCGGCCCGTTCAGCATGGAGGAGCTCAGCAGCAGCCGCGGGGCGCCGCTGCCGCCGGGCTCGTTCAATGCGTATTCCAGCACGCAGTTCGCGGGATACTGCAAGGTGGAGATTCCCCAGCAGGGCGCGGCGCGCGGTTTGCGGGTGGCCGCCTGCCTCGCGGGCTCCGATCGTGCCTGCGTGGCGACGGTGGAGGGACGGTAGCCGGGCGTCGCACCGCCGCCGCCGGCGACCTGACAGAGAGGCCGGCTCTCCTGGTAGGCGCACCGGGCTTCGCTGGCGCCGTTTGCGGCGGGAATGCCCGGCTGCTTGAGTGCCCGGGCATGCCGCGCCTGCGGCTCCTCCTGCTCGTCCTGCTGCTCGGCGGCATCGTGTGGGCGTGGGCGACCCTCGATCTCACGCCGCTCACGAGCGTCGCGGGGATGCGCGCGCTGATCGGGCGCTACGGGGCCTACGGGCCGCTCGTCTTCATCGGCGTGTGTGTCGCCGGGATCTTCCTGCGCACGCCGATGCTCGCGACCGTCCTGATCGCGCTCGGCGGCGTGCTCTTCGGAGGGCTGGAGGCCTTCGCTTACGGCTGGATCGCGTCGCTCGTGGGCACGACGGGGACCTTCCTCCTGGTGCGCTACGTCGCCCACGACTACTTCCAGCGGACCGTCGGGGCCCGTCTCTCCCGCCTGCGCGTGCTCGACGACCGCCTGGAGCGGAACGGCTTCTGGACGGTGCTCGGCCTGCGGCTCGTTTTCGTCCTCGCCCCGGCGCTCAACTGGGGGCTCGGCGTGACCCGCGTTCGGCTGCACCACTACGTCGCGGGAACCGCCCTCGGCGTCCTCCCCGGCATCGGCGTCGCGGTGTTCTTCGCGGACTCGATCACGACGCGGATGGCGCACGGCGAGGTCGCGACGGCGCTGACGCCGGTGCTCGCGGGGGGCCTCCTCATGGCCGTCCTCGTGGGTGCGGTGCTCGCGAGCCGTCATCTCCTGCGCAGGATGCACAGTTCGCACCCGGGATGAGTGACAGGGCGCACCGACGCGCGTCTCTAGCCCGGCGATCCCTCACTGCCCGGCCGGGGCGTGCCGCGCCGGCCCGTGACGCGCTGGAAGCGTTCGACGACTCTCTTGCTGACGCGGTCCAGCGGCTCGGCCAGCCGCACGATGTGCTCGAGGCTGCGGTTCGTGGCCGCGAGCTGCTCCGTGGTCAGCGCCATCTGCCGGCGCGCCTCCTCCGCCATCGCGGCCATCGGGGCGGTCCCCTCGACGAGCCGGTCGGCAACCGCCGTCATCTTCTCGAGCTGCGCCATCATCCGCCCGGCCTGCTCCCGCAGCAGCTCGAGCTGGGCACGCGATTCGGCGATGAGCGCGTTGGTCTCCCGCATCGTGCGCTCGAGGGCCAACGGCAGCTCGGCCAGGCCACGGACCACCTGGGTCAGCCCGCGGACGAGATCGACCGGAAGCCTGACGACGGAGGTCACGGCGCGTTGCGCTCAGACCATCGCCTTGAGCCCCTGGAGGGGACGCACGCGGACGACGTTCCGCGCCGGCTTGGCCTTGAACATCACCTGCTCCTTGGTGAACGGGTTGATGCCCATGCGTTCCTTGGTCGCCGGCTTCCGCTTGACCGTGATGCGCATCAAGCCGGGCACCTTGAAGACCCCCGGGCCGCTCTTGGAGAGGTCCGCCTTGATCATGGAGCCCATGACGTGAAACACCGCGGCCACGTCGCGACGGTGAATGCCGGCGTGCTGGGCGATGGTGCGGAAGACCTCGCTCTTGCTGCGAGGCTTCGCTGAGGCACCGACCTTGAGCGGCTTGTCGAGGACGAGCTTCGAGACGGGTCGCGCAGACGCCTTCTTCACCGCTTTTTTCGCCATGTTCGTTCCCCCTCTTCTCTTGGCCTGGGCGTCGCCCCATAGACTGGGGACGGGCCAAAGGCAAGCGCGACCCGCAGCCTGGCCCGCGTGAGCGGCGCGACCGACGCAGGTGACACATCACAGGCCCTGGCGACGTCAGAGTGCCAGGAGGGCAGCTGACGGCGTCGCCGCGGCCCCTCCTACGTCGGAGGGGCGTGAAGATGAACGACAACGCGGGGAACGTCCGTGCCCTGCGACGGCGGCTGGGCATGAGCCAGGAGAAGTTCGCCGCGGAGATCGGGGTGAGCTTCTCGACCGTGAACCGGTGGGAGAACGCACACCGTCAGCCGAGCCCGCTGTCGTGGCGGGCCGTGCAGGAGTTTGCCCGTCGGCGTGGTCTCCGCGAAGACTTCTTGCAGCGCTCGGATCTGGCCGAAGCCGAATGACGCGCGCGCGGCGCGGCGCCCCCGTCGAGCGAGGGCAGGCCGCCACGGCCGATCGAGGAGGGGAGGCCGAGGAGACACGCCTGCCGATGAGCCCACCTCCCGAGGTGAGGTCGCGCTTCGCGCTGGCCGCTGCCCGCATGGCCGACGCCTGGCTCCGCGCCGGTCACGTCCGCGTGTCGGCCCACGACTTCCGCATCGTGCGGGACTTCCTCGAACGCGACGGCTGGACGGTGGAGGAGCTGCCGGGGGTGTGCGTGCGCCTGCGGAGTGGCGGCGTGCTCTCCGCCGAGATGACCCGCGAAGCCGCCGCGCTGGTCGCGCTCCGCCGCCTCGTGGCCCCGAGCGAGTGGCGCCGGCGCGCGCTCCGCACCGGGGGGGTGCATGCCGCCCGTCCAGCTGCGACCCCGGTTCCCGCGCCGGCTCGCCTCAGCGCCCGAGCATACAGCGACGCAGCTCCCTGCCCCGTGGGATCGCCCTCTTGACGCTCTCTCACGGCGAGAGCGGTCACTCGGATTGCCGGCGAGGGGCGCCCGGGCACGAGCTTCGCCCATTGTTCGCCTAAACCGTACCTCATTACTATAGGGCGGCTGCCGACCCCCCCGGCGCGGCTTGCCGCGCCCAGCGCCAAGGAGCGCCGGCGCCTCGCCCTACCGCCGTCGCACGCTCGCCCGCAGCGCCCCGCCCAGCTCTGGGTAGCGCCACGGGTAGCCGAAGCGATTGGCGACGCCCGGGAGCACGCGCTGGCCGGTGAGCAGCAGCTCCGCCATCTCGCCGAGCGCCAGGCGAAGCGCGAACGCTGGAGTCGGCAGCCAGGCGGGCCGCGCCAGCGTGCGGCCGAGCATGCTCGCGAAGTCACGGTTGGTGACCGGCTGCGGCGCGGTCGCGTTCACGGGGCCGCGGTAGGCGTCCTTGGCGAGCGCATCGACCACGAGGCCGGTCACGTCGTCGCGGTGGATCCAGGACATCCACTGCCCGCCGCTCCCGATCGGGCCGCCGACGAAGGCGCGGAAAGGCGGCAGCATGCGCGCCAGGGCGCCGCCGTGCGCCGCCAGCACGATCCCGAGACGCAGCCGCACCACGCGGAGCCCGAGCTCCTCGGCCCTGAGCGCTTCCTGCTCCCACGCCTGGCACACGTCGGCCAGAAAGCCCGTTCCCGGGCCGGCGCTCTCGTCGAGCGCCTCGTCGTCGCGCGGCCCGTAGTAACCGATCGCGGAGGCGTTCACCAGGACCTTCGGTCGCGGCTCGGCGGCCGCGACGGCAGCGACCAGCGTACGGGTCGCGAGCTCGCGGCTCTGGCGGATGAGCTCCTTCTGCTCCGCGCTCCAGCGCCGGCTTCCGAGCGGCTCGCCGGCCAGGTTGACGAGCGCGTCGGTCTCTCGGACGGCCGCGCTCACCCGCTCCCAGCCGATCGCCCGGCCGTCGACGCGCGCGGGATCGCGCGTGACCACGGTCACCGCGTGCCCCGCCCCGGTGAGGGCGTGGCAGAGGGCGGCGCCGATGAAACCCGTCCCGCCCGTCACCAGGACTCGCATCGCGCCCGCTTCTAGCGAGTGACGGGCGAGTCGTCGAGGGCGACGAGCCCAGGGCGGGGGAGCCGGGCCGCCCGCCGCTTGCGACCGAGCCGCATTTCGGTCACCGTTGCCGCGTGGACGGAGCGATGACGCAGAGGACGAGAGGGACGGTGTGTGCGCTGGTGATCGGGATCGCGCTGGTTGCCGCGCTGCCCCGCCCGGCACGCGCATCCTGGTACGAGGACGCCGCCGGCTACGAGTATGCGCTCCGCCGGCAACGCTCCGACCATGCGCCCGTGCTGGTCTACTTTCGCACCGACTGGTGCCCGCACTGCCGCGTTCTCGACGGGCTCCTCGACGCGCCCGAGGTCCGCTCGCGCCTGAGCGACTACCTGAAGGTGCGCATCAACCCCGAGCACGGCGCGGCCGAGAAGCGCCTGTTCGAGAAGGAATACGGCTCGCGGGGCTACCCGGCCCTCTTCCTGCGGGCGGACGGCCGAGGAGCGGCGCGCCTCTCGACCGGCGGGCCACCCGCGCGCTTCCTGGCGCAGTTCGGGCGTTGACCCGGCCCCTCAGAGCGTGTGCGTCGAGTGGAAGAGACGGTTTCGCGCGCCGGCAAACAGCGCCAGGTTGTTCAGGAGCATCTTCCCGCGGAACGCGGGGAAGTCCCGGAAGAAGCGGCTCCGCCGAGCCGCGCGCGGATCCCAGTAGAGCTTCACGCTCTCCCACAGCATGGCGCGCGCGACCGCGGCGCTGGTCAGGTGGCGGGTGCGCACGTTCACCATGTAGCCGTTGTAGCGCGTGAGATCGTCGGGGTTGGTGACCAGGCCCGCGGCGAGCAGCTCCGCGCGCATCTCGGTACGCGGGTAGGGCGTGAGACACTGCACGATCGGGAAGTCGAGCCCGAGCCGGCGCGCGTAGCGGAAGGTGCGGCGGATCGCGGCCCGGTCGTCGTCGGGGTTGCCGACGATGAAGCCGCCCACCGCCTTGATGCCGTTCTCCTGGAGCAGGCGGACGGCGCGCGGCGTCTCGTTCTCGCCCCGGCCGAGCTTCGGGCGAATATCGAGCGCAGCCACGTTCGCGTCCTCGGCGTTCTCGATCCCCATGAAGACCGTGTCGAAGCCGGCGCGCGCCATGGCGGGCGCGAGCGTCGGGTCCTTGGCGATGCCGTGCACGGAGGCCTGCACGATGTAGCGCAGGTGCGAGAGGCCCGCCGCCGCGATCTCCTCGCACAGCTCCTTGAAGCGCGGCACGTCGATCGTGATGTTGTCGTCGACGAAGAAGACGCCGCGCACGCCGCGCCGGTCGAGCCCGCGCAGGTCCGCGATGATGCGCGCGAGGGGGAACCTGCGGAAGGTGCGGCCGTACATGCGCCGGATGGAGCAGAAGGTGCACGGCAGCGGGCAGCCGCGCGTGGTCTCGGCGACCTCGAAGCGCCGGTCGAAGTAGAAGGCGCCGTCCCACGCCCGCGCCTCGCGCCGCGGCAGCGGCAGCGAGTCGAGCTGGAGGAGCTCGCCGTCGGGGTTGTGACGCCAGCCGCGGGCGGCGCGCCACGAGAGACCCGGGATCGCGGCGAGGTCGCCTCCGCCGCCGACCAGCACGTCGACGAGCTGCCGGAACGCGCGCTCGCCCTCGCCGCGCACGATGAAATCGAAGACCTGCCCGTCCCGCGCCGCGACCTGATCGGCGAGCACGGTGGCGTGATACCCGCCCAGCACGTGGAGCGCGCCGGGCACGGCCGCGCCCACGCTCGCGGCCAAGAGGCGCGCCGTCTCGTACTGGAACGACATCGCCGAGTACCCGACCAGGTCCGGCCGGAACGCCGCCACCTCCTCGAGCACGCGACGGCGCACGCCCCGCGGGCGCAGCACCAGATCCAGGATGCGCACCTCGTGCTCCGGCACCTGCGCCGCGAGCGAGCACAGCCCCAGGTTCGGGAACTTCATCACGCGATCGAGCGAGGACGCCGTGTCCGGCATGGCGAGGAGGAGGACGCGCATGATCGGGCCTATGGACGCGGCCTCCCGGCGTGTCAATATGTCCCTCTCCGCGTGGCTCCCCCGATACTAGTCGACGGCCTTCGGAAAAGTTACGGCGCGCAGCTCGCGCTCGGCGGCGTCTCGTTCGAGGTCGCCGCGGGCGAGATCGTCGGGCTCCTCGGTCCCAACGGCGCCGGCAAGTCGACGACGCTCGGCGTCCTCGCCACGCTGCTGCGCTTCGACGCGGGACGGGTCGCGGTGGCGGGCCACGCGCTCCCCGCCGGCGCCGCCCGCGCGCGCCGCGCGCTCGGCCTCGTCCCGCAGCAGGTGGCGGTCTACCCCACGCTCGGGGCGCGCGAGAACCTGCGCTTCTTCGCGCGCGCGCTCGGGCTCGGGAGGCGGGAGGCCGCGCGGAGTGCGGCCGCGGCGCTCGACCTGGTCGGCCTCGCCGCACGCGCCGAGGAGCCGGTCGCGCGGCTCTCGGGCGGCATGCGCCGGCGCCTGAACCTCGCCTGCGGCATCCTCCACCGGCCCGCGGTCCTGCTCCTCGACGAGCCGGTCGTGGGCGTCGACCCGCAGTCGCGCGAGCGCATCTTCGAGGCGATCGAGACGCTCGCGCGCGGCGGCGCGGCCGTCCTCTACAGCACGCACCAGATGGACGAAGCCGAGCGCCTATGCGCGCGCGTGGTGCTGCTCGACACGGGCCGCGTGGTCGCCGCCGGGACGCCGGCGGCCCTGGTCGCCGGCGCGGGCCTGACGCCGGTCCTGCACCTGCGCACGGCGCGGCCGCTGCCGCCCGGGTGGCTCGCCGGCATCGCGGGCGCGGCGCTCGCCGACTCCTCCGCCCCCGAGACCACCGTCAAGGTGACGGACACGGCCACCGTGCCGGCGATCCTCGCCGCCGCGCTCCGCGCCGGCGGCGACGTCCTCGAGATGGCGCTCGTCCGTCCGAGCCTCGCCGATGCGTTCTTCGCGCTCACCGGCCGCGCGCTCCGCGACGAGGACGCGCCAGCCACTGCCTCCGCCTGATGCTCACGGGCCTCGTCGCAGCGCTCGGGAAAGACCTCCGGCTCCTGGCGCGGGACGGCGTCGGGCTCGTCTTCCTGACCCTCGCGCCGATCGTGGTGATCTCGGTCGCGGGCCTCTCGCTCGCCACCCTCTACGGCGCCGAGCCGCGGGGCGGCATGGCGCCCGTGCTGCCGCTCGCCGACGAGGACGGCGGCTGGGTCGGGCGGGCCGTGCGCGAGCGGCTGGCGGACGAGCCGTCGGTCCGGGTGCGGCCGGTCGCAACGGCGGCGGCGGCCCGTGCGCTCGTGCGGGCGAAGCGGGCCGCGGCGGCGCTCACCGTCCCCGCGGGCACCTCCGACGCGGTCAACGCGGGTCGCGCCGCCGCCCTCGTCCTCTTTACCGATCCCGTGAAGGCGGTGGACGTCGCCTACGTGCACGGCCTGGCGCAGGAGCTGCGCCACGGACTCGAGGCGGCCGCAGTCGAGCACGCGCAGCACGATCTCGACGCGGCTCGCGCCCAGGCGACGGACGCGCGGGCGCACCTCGCGCGCGCGGCCGAGGACCTCCACCGCGCGCTCGATGATCTCGACGCCCGGCTGCAGGCGATGCGGGCGGACGCCGAGCGCAGGAGGGCCGCGGCGGAGCGCGAGCTCCACACCGCGCTGGCGGCCCGTCAGGCCGCGGCGCACGCGCGCCTGGTCGCGGCGCTCGCGCCCCTGCGCACCTTCCTCGCCGAGCTCGCCGCCCGGCGGCAGGCCTTCGCCGAGTGGCTCGCCGCCGTGCGCGAGCAGGCCGGCCGCCTGGCCGACCGCGTCCCGCCGCCGCCCGAGCCGCCGAGCGTGCCGCCCGCGCTCGAGGAGCTGGTAAGCGCGGACCCCGATGCGGTGGCGGCGCGCCTCATCGCCCCCGACGGTGCGGCGCCGACGCTCCCACCCGTCGCGCCGCCCGCGCCCCCGGCGCTTCCCGCATTCGACCTCCCCTCGCTCCCCGAGCCGCCCGCCGGCCGCCTCCCCGGCCCGCTCGCGCTCGAGGAGACGAGCGTCACCGGCGCACCGCGCCGGCTCAACAGCTTCGACCAGAACGTGCCGGGCTTCGGCGTGACCTTCCTCCTCCTCGGCGTGCTGCTCGGGGTCTCGCTCGGGCTCCTCGACGAGCACGAGTGGGGCACGCTCGAGCGCGTGCGGAGCATGCCGATGTCGCTCGCGACTCTGCTGGTCGCCAAGCTCGCGGCGCGCGTGGCGGTGGGCACGGTGCAGATGGCCCTCCTCTTCCTGGTCGGCCGGCTCGTCTTCGGCGTCTCGCTCGGGCCCCAGCCGTGGGCGCTAATGCTGCCCACCGCGGGCATCGTGTTCGCCGGCACGGCCTTCGGCCTGGTGGTCGCCGCCACTGCGCCGAGCCGCGAGGCGGTGCTGCCCCTCGGCTCGATCGCCATCATGACCATGGCGGCAGTCGGCGGCTGCTGGTGGCCGATCAACCTCGAGCCCGACTGGATGCAGCGGGCGGCGCTCGTCTTCCCGACCACCTGGGCGATGGAGGCGTACAACGACCTGATGATCCGCCGGCAGCCGGCCGGCGCGGCGCTCGGCGCGACGGCGGTGCTGCTCGCCCACGGGGCCGTCTACCTGGCGGCGGGACTCCTCCTCTTCCGCCGTCGCGTGCTGCGCGCCGCCTGAGCCGCCTTGCGAACCGCCCCGGCGGTGTGCGAGGAGCCCGCCCGGAGGTCATGCACGATGCCGATGCCGCTCGACGGGATCCGCGTCATCGACTGGACCATCTGGCAGCAGGGGCCGGTCGCCTCGCTCATGCTCGGCGACCTCGGCGCCGACGTGATCAAGATCGAGGAGCGCGTCGGCGGCGACCCGGGGCGCGGCGTGCTGAAGGCGCAGGGCCTCGATCTCCGCGACCGGCCGAACTTCTACTTCGAGGCCAACAACCGCAACAAGCGGAGCCTGACCGTCGATCTGAAGAAGCCCGCGGGCGTGGCGATCGTGCAGCGCCTCGCCGAGCGCGCCGACGTGTTCGTACAGAACTTCCGCAAGGGCGTGGCGGCGCGGCTCGGGCTCGACGCGGCCACCCTCCGCGCCCAGAACCCGCGCCTCGTCTACGCGAGCGCCAGCGGCTACGGGCCCGAGGGGCCGGAGAGCGGCGCGCCATCCTTCGACTACCTCGGGCTCGCGCGCTCCGGGATCATGTACTCGTGCGGCGAGCCCGACGACGAGCCGCTCGCCATCGCGGGCGGCATCGCCGACCAGATGGGCGCGATCATGCTCGCCTACGGCATCGTCACGGCCCTCCTCGCACGCGAGCGCACCGGCCGCGGGCAGGAGGTGGACGCCTCGCACCTCGGCTCGATGGCCTGGCTCCAGGGGCTCGGGCTCTCGGCGCGCCTGATGCTCGGCCGCGCGCTGCCCCGCCAGCCGCGGCGCTTCGCCACCAACCCGCTCTGGAACCACTACCGCTGCGGCGATG
>Ga0137403_10010320_pt1 | contig 10344 bp, 11 predicted proteins | sample CZOMad2_1_16fung_FD_122057 | JGI IMG/M metagenome (GOLD analysis project Ga0137403, IMG submission 122057) | Vadose zone soil fungal communities from Angelo Coast Range Reserve, California, USA - CZOMad2_1_16fungal (Hybrid Assembly) | ecosystem: Environmental > Terrestrial > Soil > Vadose zone... | reverse complement strand
TCTTAACGTAATGGACGCCCACTTCAACAGTTTCGAAAAGAAAGTGTTGCCGGTCTTGACCAAGGACGGTGTCGGAGTTCTCGGCATGAAACCAATGGGCGACCCCTTCATTCTCAGGAGCAAAACCGTTACAGCGGTCGAGTGTTTGCATTACGCGATGAACCTTCCCACTAGTGTCGTCATCACGGGTTGCGATTCGCTTCCGATCCTTCAGCAAGCTCTCCAGGCCGCCCGAACGTTTCAGCCGATGGACTCTTCCCAGGTCGCAGCCCTTCTCGCAAAAACGGCCAAGGCGGCGGAAGCGGGCCAGTTCGAGCTTTACAAAACTACTCACCACTTTGACGGCACGGTCGCCAATCCGCAGTGGCTTGGTTAGAAACAGAACGATCTTGGAACAAACAGCGAGTGGGGTTGGAAACGGTGGAATTGGTGCGAACGAATCAAAAGGCGGTCAAGTGTGCGCACATCCTGCTCCTCATGGGTGCGCAGATATTTCTCCCAATTCTGGGCCGCGCTCAAACGGTCCCGTTACCTGAACCGCCGCAGGTGCGAGCGAAGAATCACGTCGTGTCGCTCACGCTGCATGCAGTGAATGAAAATGGCCGGGATGCCTTCGCTTTCGACGGTAGAAGCGTGGCTCCCACGATTCGTGCTTCCCCGGGTGACGTTATCAGAATCACCTACATCAACGATCTTCCTGCCAAGTCGAGCGAGACTTGTGCGGTGAATCCCTGCATGAACATGACGAACCTGCATTTTCATGGGCTCACCGTTTCGCCGGATGCCCCACAGGATGACGTGCTCGGGATGCTGGCTATGCCTGGTCAGGTTTTGCACTACTCGGTAGCGATTCCGCGCGATCATCCGCCGGGCCTGTTCTGGTATCACACCCATCCTCATGGCGAGAGTCACCGGCAGGTATTGGACGGAATGTCAGGCGCCATCGTCATCGAGGGGATGGAACGCTACGCCCCCGAAGTGCGACGACTCCATGAGCGGGTGATCGTTGTGCGCGGCCGCTCCATTGAGCATGATCCGAATGCGGCCGAATTGAAGCACCGGGTTGAAATCCCATCCAAGGGATGTGGCGGGGAAGCGGAGGTTGTCGAAGAGATCTTTACTGTGAATGGGGCGGTTCGCCCGCGGATCGAGATCGCGCCCAAAGAGAAGCAGTTCTGGCGCGTTGTGAACGCTTCAGCAGACCGCTATTTGGACCTGCAGCTTGACGGACAGACGTTTGAAATCGTGGCGCTTGACGGGATGCCGCTCGCGTATCACGAACCCAAGGTTCCAATGCGCACTACCGATCACCTATTGCTGGCACCTGCGGGACGGCTCGAAGCAATCGTCACCGCTCCGGCGTCTGGGGCACATAGTGCTCTGCGCACGCTTTGTGTGGATACCGGTCCGGACGGCGATCCCAATCCGGGGATGGTGCTGGCAGACGTGGTGCGGCCCAGTACTGCTCGACCACCTGAGCGTGTGAGTACTATTGATGACCGCCCGCCGCTTTACAAGCCGATCGACGTTGAGGTGCTGAAGAAGAGCACACCGAACTTCATTGTCTCCTTCACGGAAGACAAGGGCGGCTTCTATATCAATGGCCGCAAGTTTGAGCCGGATGCAAGTCCGATGACAAGCGCCCGTATAGGTACTTATCAACATTGGCGTATTGTCAACGAAACTGCCGAATTGCATCCTTTCCACATACACCAGGTCCACTTCCTGGCATATGCGGAAAACGGTGTACCGCTCGCACATCCCGCGTGGCAGGATACCGTGAATGTTCCTTATCGCAGTTCCGTGGATGTCATCTTGGACCTCACCGACCCCGTCATCAAGGGCATGTCGGTTTTTCATTGTCATCTCCTGAATCACGAGGACAAGGGAATGATGGCTAAGATCCTGTTCAAGTAGTAGTAGAGACTGACATGCAAGCGAGAACTAACTGGGGGCGGCTCCCGGTTGGCACAAAGAGCTAGCGCCGCAGGGATTTCTAATATTAGGGAGGAATTCATGTTGGAAGGACTTTTTCAGCCGATGCATCTGTTGGTGATCTTTGGAATTGCTTTGCTCGTGTTCGGACCCAAGAAGCTTCCCGAGCTTGGCAAAGGAATAGGAGAAGGTATCCGCGGTTTCAAATCAGCGATGAAAGAGCACGTGGAGGCCTCCGACAAAATCTCGAGTACTGATCAGGATTCTGGCCCTCAATGATGTTCATTTTTTGGGCCGGGCAGGGCCCTCACTCTTCCCCCGTCGCACGGAAGAATCCGTTTACTTTTCCCGGTGCAGAGGTTTGTGTGTGTCTCCCGTTCAGGATTCGGCAGGCATGCGAGGTGAGTACCGTCGGCATCACGCGGGAGGGTTCGGCCCGCGGACACTCTAATGGGCCATCTTCCTGGTGCTACTGATCTCGAGAGACGGAAGCCTGGTGCCTTATGCGGTGGTTAAATTTGGGAACCTGCATGCACATCAGCAAAGACGGCGCCGTGACTCATTTCCTCGATCGAAGTCCGGCAGGAACGTGGATATTGTGTCCTCGCCAATCCGGACATTGTCTGGGTGGCTTTCTCTCGTGGCATTTGCTTTTAAGCGGCAGCCGCCGAGACGCAAACCCTCGTACTCGCTTCAGCCTCTGCGCGCGAGGAGAAGCCGCAGGCGCGATGATGCTGGGTGCGGCGATGACATCGTGTAGTGCTTGCTCGGTGCGATACGCAATCACGAAGCGCTCGGGGTCAGCATCGATCTTAAGCGCTTCAATCACCGCGTACCGCACCAGCGAAAAATCGACCAACTCTTTCATAAACTCCGCCAACGCCATGGCCACTGGCGCTCAGTCCGACTCGGTGCACAACCCGTGGGCTTAACCTTTTGCCGAGTTCGGAGGAAACTTCTTGAACATCTTAGCCACACCTTTGTTGAGGTTCTTTTCATTCTTGTCGGCCTTATCTGACAGCGTATCTTCCGCGCTACCGCGCCAGATCAGCTGCTTGGTCTTTGCGTCGTACAAGTCGACAACCAGGGTTCCTACTTTGTAGTCCTGTTCGGTCGTAGTAGAGTCGCCGAACCCTCCGCCTCCGAATCTTCGCCAGCCCCATCCCCCACCAAAGCCGTCATAGAACGTCTGAAGTGTTCTCTGTGTCTGCAACGTCTTAATCGCTACGACTGCCACATCGCCCCCGCTGTCCACCTGAGTCCAGCCCTTGGCTGCCAGTTGGGCATCCACCGCATTTTTGATGCGGGTGTCCCAGAGGGAATTCGCAGGCTTGATTTCCTGCCACGAATAGGTCTTGTACTCTGAAAAATTCGCCTGGTGATCAAAGTCGGTTTTGACGTGCTGGGCAAATGCGGCTCCTAGCATGATGAAGAACAACACGGTCGAAACTGCTGTACGAGTTACAAACTTCATATGGATCTCCTTCGGATGCTAGGAATGCATCTACACTTCCAAACATTTCTCGCACGGACAAATCTGTTTGCTCCTTGCGGTTCATAGGTTTGCGAGTGTGTCCCCTCAGAATCCGGAAGCCACGTAAGGTTCGTACCGTCGGCGTCGCGACGGAGCGTCCGCCCGTGGACACTTCGACGAATCGTCCTCCCGGCGCTAGTGATCCTGAGCGCATGAAGCCTTGTGTCTCGTACGGTGGTCACGTTTGCGAATCGGAATGTAATCAGCAGCGAAGAAGCAATGAACGGAGTTGGAAAGGCAGGATGAGAGTGGTCCTTTGTGGTTTATGTTCTGCCCGGCCTGGCATTCACTCGCGCTAATGTTGGCAAGAGTGAATGCCGGGCGTCAGGCATTTGGTTAGTTGCCAGCTTGGCTCGCGCCAGGGCTGACCAAGACTCCATGGTCCCCTACGAGCGTTTGCTTCGCGTCCTGAGTTAGTTCCTTTTCCTCCTGCTTGGAGTAGAGGAATTCGTGCCCAATATCATTGCCGGGATAAAACCAGGTCACGAGAGCGTCCGGCTGCCCATCGGGGCGTTGGGCAAGCGTGATCGAGGTCCCATAGGCCTCCTTCCCTCGCTGTGCCGGGACTGTTTGGACGGTTGCATAGAGCTTGGTTCCGTCCGCGTTGAAAATCTGCACAATATTCTGGTTCGATTCATTGCGCGCCACCACGAACTGATAGGTGCCCGCCGGCAGAACTGTTCCGGGTACTTGCACCGCTTCGCTGAACGAAATCTTCGTCATCTGATTCTCTTCGTCCGCGTGGGCGGTCAGTTCGAAAATGAGAGTAAACGCGATGATGAAACCAGCGATCATGCTGAGCTTTGAAAATTGCATTTGTTTTTCTCCTTTTGACAACTGCATATCAGTTGTCAATTAGTTAGATTCTGGAACCGAGCAGATGAGGGTTAAGAAGGGTTAAGAAAGCGTGAAACTGCGTCAAGGTATTGCAGGGACCGGCTAACAGAAGACTAAGTCAATCACGTTGCAGGAAGTGTCTTGAACAGTGCGAAGCTATTCGATATCTTCTAGTGGTGGAGCGTACATGTAGCCGACGCCCCGGATGGTTTTGATCCGCTCGTCAGGCGTCGCCGAGATCTTTTTCCGCAAATTGTGCACGTGTACGTCGACACTGCGATCGAACGGGGCCAACGGCCTACCCAGAGCCCTTTCGGCAAGGGTTTCTCTGCTAACGATGCTACCTGCATTACGTAGCAGACATTCCAGTACGTTGAACTCGACCGCCGTTAGCTCAACTGGTGTTTCGGCACAGACGACTGCTCTGCGGCTGGCCGAGAGCGCGACATCGCCGACCTTGATTTCGCCTCCATCCGCTGATCTATCGCGGGTACGTCGCAGAATCGCATGGATGCGAGCCGCCAGTTCACGAGGTTCAAATGGTTTCGCAAGATAGTCGTCCGCTCCAATTTGCAGGCCGATGATGCGGTCCACCGCCTCTCCCACCGCGCTTAGAAGGACGACCGGGACTGTGGACGACGCACGCAGCGCCTTCAGAAGCTCTAATCCCGATCCACCGGGAAGCGTCACGTCAAGCACGACCAGTTCGTGTTCTCCCTCTAGAGCGCCGGCGAGGCCGGAATTGTAGTCGTAAGCGGCATCAACAGTAAACCCTTCCAATGCGAGGAACTCCCGTAGAAGGTCAACCAGGACATGGTCGTCATCAATAACGAGAACGCGATTCATTTGCTTCAAGGTGTTCTTGGCGTGAACGCTGTCTCTGACGAATAGACCCTAATGGGACGCCCACTTTTCGCCAACATCGCCCAGGCCAGTGCTTTCATGTCTGGATCCGTAGAATCCGCAGCCCTTAGGAGTTCCTTGGCTGCGTCTTGCTGTCCGAATCTGAGCCACATCACTCCACATAGAAAGATATAGTCGCTGTCCATTCTGTTTTCTCCTGAGACCCTCTGGTGCACTCTCTGAATGCAATCCAACTGCCAATGCCAGCGGTCTGCAACCGTAGCGCGACTGCGAACTTCCTGACGGCGGTGTCGAAATATGGACACGCAGTCGACCGTCGCGATTGCGCGTCGACTCAGACGTTCCTGGAAGCAGTTGGTTTCACGCGAGACGTATGGCACATCAGTTGCTTCATTACAGGTCGGAGTGAAACAAATGGTGAAAGAACACCGTGGGATGAGGATTTGCAGGACAGCAGCAATCCTCTCTGCTCTGCTCTGCGGGCAGGGACAGGCTCTTCTTGCGCAACAGTCGGCACAGCCCGAGGCAGGGGAACCGAACACAGCATCTGCGCCAACTCAGACGCAAACGCTGAGCGCGGCACAGCGGCGTGACCAAAATCTACTGCGCGAAATCCAGCAGCAGTTCGCGGCTGACGCGGCCTTTCAGAGCATCGAGGTCAAAGTCAGCAATGGTGTGGTTGTCCTCGAAGGCCCCGTCGCATCTAAAAGAGACAAGCGGCGTGCCGTCAACTCGGTCAAGGTCCTTTCCCGTGTCTACCGGATTGATGACCGCTTGACGATCAGCGCTCGGGCTGTTGAAGGTGCGACGGCCAGCACCTACACAAGCTCGAATGCCACTTTTGAATCGACGATGTCTAAGGCGGCCGAGGTGGCCAATGAAATTACAGCGGCATTGGCGGACGAGCCAAGCCTCGCAAAGAGTCGTGTGAACGTAACGGTTGCGGGGGACAGCATCGAGCTGACGGGCACCGTCGGTACGAAAGAGCAACGCGAAAAAGTTCGGGAGATCGCGAACTCTTTCGCGGTCCACAGCCATGTGGTCGATAAGCTGACGATTGCTCCGCGCGATAACGGTACGGAAAGTAAGTGATCACATCACCGTCAACGAGAGCGGTCGTCTCCCGCGAACGCTACAAATCCGCAAAGTCATCGTGAGCTAGCATGGGAATCTGGCGTAACAAAGATGACTCATCCGGACAGATCTCGCAAAGTGACATAATTTTGGCAACCGAGCGTCTCAGCCGCATGGTCGGCTGCCTTACGCTCGTCAACGACATTACCGTCGAGCTCCACAAAAGGGAACTTGTGGCGGTGGTGGGCCCAAGCGGTTCCGGCAAGAGTTCCTTCCTCCGGCTATTAAATAGACTGGATGAGCCCACCAGCGGGACCGTGTACTTCGAAGGATTGGACTACCGCCAAATCCCTCCGCGCGAGCTGAGGCGCAGGGTTGGCATCGTGACCCAGCGCGCTTTCCTTTTCCCCGGCAGCGTCGCGGAGAACATCGCTTTTGGCCCTCGACAACGCGGTGAGGACCTGGCGGTCGAGGAAATCGACCGATTGCTGCTTCAGGTGGGTCTGCCAGGCTTTAGCGACCGCAATGTGGCCAACCTTTCCGGAGGAGAAGCACAGCGGGTGTCGTTGGCGCGCGCGCTTGCCAACTCGCCCGCGGTGCTGCTGCTGGATGAACCTACTTCGGCGTTGGACCAAGAGGCCAAGCTCGGGATCGAGTTACTCATTGAAAAAATAATGCGGCAGAGCCAGTTGACCTGCGTGTTGGTCACTCACGATGTTGAACAAGCAGCGCGCCTAGCCGATCGGGTGATGATTCTCGAGGCCGGTCGCATACGCAGGGTGGGAAGAGCAGAAGAGGTGTTTCATGCTTAGTATGGTTTTCAAAGATCAACTTCAGCTCGGGCTTGCGCAAGCCGCGGTTGCAGCGATGGCGGCGCTCGTGGTCGCCTTACTGGCACGCCGGCGCGGTATTCACCTTGAAACTGACACGATGGTGGCATTGCTGCGGGGAGCCGTCCAAATCGTCGCCGTAGGGTCGGTCCTCGTGATTCTGTTGCGCGGTCCACGCTGGACGGGCGTCTTCTTCTTAGCGGCGATGATTCTTGCTGCAGGAGCAACGTCAAGAAAGCGCGCCAAGGGCGTGCCCGGTGCGTTCAAGATATCCACTTACGCAATTGCCAGCGGTGCAGGCTCGGTTATCGCGATCATGACCTGGCTGGGCGTCATCGATACTGCGATTACCACTCTGATCCCAGTAGGCAGCATGCTGATTGCGAATGCGATGAATACGAATGGATTGACTCTCAACCGTTTTCGGGCCGACGTGCTCGCGCATACCGGAGAGATCGAAGCAGCATTGGCGTTGGGAGCCGCCCCGAAACAGAGTGTGGCACCTTATTCCCAGGCTTCCGTCGAGGGCAGCTTGATTCCTGCCATTGATTCTCTGCGCTCCTTGGGAATTGTCTGGATCCCCGGACTGATGGCAGGAATGCTGTTATCCGGAGCGAGCCCGTTTTATGCGGCGATCTATCAGTTCGTTATTTTGGCGATGCTCTTTGCTGCTTCGGGTTTGACCTCGCTGGTCAGCACAGTGCTGATCCGGAGTCACGCGTTTTCGCCCGCTGAACAGTTAATCGTGCGGCCCGGCTTGGCGATCGGATAAGCCGCGGAGTTTACTTCCATCACCTGCCTGCGCGGACTGGGTCCGAGTGTCGATAGTTGGACAAGTGTCGAAGTCGAAAGAAGTTTTTCTCAGGCAGGTTCGGATCTCAAACTTCTTAACGCCAATGCCTTCAATGCCTTGAAGTGACCTACGTCCAAAATAACTTTGGCATTTTAGATGCATTTTTGTCTTTGCTAGAAGAGGAACCGCACGCCGTGAAGGAGGAGGAACATATGAACTTACCAAAGCGTCCGCTCGGCTCGAGCGGGGTTGCAATCACCACGGTCGGGTTTGGAGCGTGGGCCCTCGGCGGCGGCGGCTGGGCCTACGGTTGGGGACCGCAGGATGACGACGCATCGATTGCCACCATGCGGCATGCATTGGAGCTGGGTATCAATTGGATTGATACGGCCGCGATCTACGGGCTGGGCCACTCCGAGGAAGTTGTCGGACGCCTGCTGCGCGAACTGCCGGCCTCCGAGCGTCCGTTAGTTTTCACCAAATGTGGGCTGGTTTGGTATGAGCACAACCCCATGGCAGAGCCGGGCCGTGTACTCAAGCCGGAATCGATTCGTCGAGAGTGCGAGGCCTCGCTGCGCCGGCTGGGTGTAGAGCGCATTGATCTCTACCAGTTTCATTGGCCCGATCAGACCGGGACGCCGATCGAGGATTCCTGGGGAGAAATGGCGCGGCTCATTGAGCAGGGAAAGGTCAGAATGGCCGGAGTCTCCAACTTTGATGTGAGCCTGCTGGAACGCTGCGATGCGATCCGGCATGTGGATTCCTTGCAGCCGCCTTTTTCGCTCATCCGTCGCGACGCTGGCGCAAGCGAGATTCCGTGGTGCGCTGAGCGTGGCACTGGAGTGATCTGCTATAGCCCGATGCAATCAGGCCTGCTGACGGACAATTTCAGCGCTGATCGCATTGCGCAGCTCGCGCCCGATGATTGGCGGCGCCGCTCCCCCGAGTTTCAGACGCCGAATCTGAGCCGCAACCTTGCATTGCGAGACGCTCTCCGCCCCATCGCGCAGCGGCACGGCAGTACCGTGTCGGCGGTTGCGGTGGCATGGACGATCGCCTGGCCGGGCGTGACCGGAGCCATTGTGGGTGCTCGTTCTCCGCAGCAGGTTGATGGCTGGATCGATGCTGCCACCATCAAGTTCACCGCTGCAGATCTGGAAGAGATTGCCGACGCTATCGAGCGTATATGCGCCGGCACCGGTCCGACTATGCCACATTTGCAGCGTGCATGAGAGCACATGAGACAAATGTTTGTTGCTGGAACATGAGCGAGCGGTCGCAAGCTAGCTCACGGTTGCAGCGAATGTAGAAGCTAAGGAGAAAACGGAAATGAAAGTCAAAGCATTGGCAGTCCTCGCAACAAGCCTGGCGTTAGGGACGGTCGGGTTCGCAGGTGTGGCTAGTGGTGTTGGGAAGGCAGCAGAGGCCACTGGCCGCGTGACCGAAACGGCAACAAAGAAAACTGCTCATGGAACTGTGAAAGCAGCGAAGGACACTGCGAAAGTAGGCAACGCGACTGGGCGAGGAACCGAAAAGGCAGCCGATCAAACCGCCCGCCTTACTGGGAAGGCTGCCAAGAAGACCGGACACGGCGTTGAGAAGGGGGTCAAGGGCATCGCTCACGTTGTATAGGCGGCTGGTCAGAAAACCGCAGATACGGTCGGGATACTAAGGTCTATTCTGGATCTGGAGTGCCACAGATAAGGTCGTTGTGCGGAGAGGGAAAAAACCGTAACGACACATCCCCATTGAATGGTGCCGTCCTTCCGATCAGCTGGTCACCGGGTCCAAGTCAATAGTTGCGAGACCTGCAACTTCTTCCATTCGCCGCAGGACGGCCGAAAAGTCCTCTTCCTCATTGTGTGCCAGCTCATCTGAATTGACGCGAAACGCCGCTACTGTCACAGGCATGAAGATATTCTCTTGTGCCGCCACCTTCAGAATCAACTGAAAATCTTTGTTCATCAGCGGCAGCGGAAACTGCGGGCTGTAATCGTTGATCGCCACCCTCGCCAACTTTCCCACATGAGCCGGAGCGATCACAGCTGTTTGCGATAGGACTTCAAGCAACTGCTCGCGATTGAGGCCAGCTTTCTGCCCAAGGACCACAGCCTCCGCGATCGCCTGCATGCCAACGCCCAAGAGCGTGTTGACGACCAACTTCATCGCTGTTCCAGAGCCAGAACCGCCCAGAAAAAAGTATCGTTTTGCAACCACCTGGAATATTGGCTCAGCGGCGCGGAACAGCTCTTCGTTGCCGCCGGCCAGCAGCGTTAGCATGCCTTCCTTGGCGGCAGGAGTGCTGCCCGAGATGGCGACATCCATCACGTCGATGCCGCCTTGGGCGCCGAGCCTGTGCAACTCGCGTGAGCCTTCCGGTGAGATCGTGCTCATCTCCAGCACTACGGTTCCTGATCGCGCCCCGGCCAAAACTCCGTCGGGTCCGGTATAGACACTTCGAACTGCTTCATCGTTGG
>Ga0137403_10010319_pt1 | contig 10344 bp, 7 predicted proteins | sample CZOMad2_1_16fung_FD_122057 | JGI IMG/M metagenome (GOLD analysis project Ga0137403, IMG submission 122057) | Vadose zone soil fungal communities from Angelo Coast Range Reserve, California, USA - CZOMad2_1_16fungal (Hybrid Assembly) | ecosystem: Environmental > Terrestrial > Soil > Vadose zone... | reverse complement strand
CGCCAACTGTGCGATCAGGATTCCCATGTCATTGGCATTTCCCACTCGCGGAATTTTGGTTCACAAAGTGCCTTTCTAAGCGGGATGGAGATCGCGACTGGCGACGCAGTTATTCTTCTCGATGGCGACCTTCGGGATCCGCCAGCGATGATTGAAGCGTTCTATCGCCAGTGGAAACAGGGGTATGAAGTGGTCTATGGGATACGCATCAAGCGCCAAGCTTCGTGGTATATGCAGATGCTTTACAAGGCGTTTTACCGCGTTTTCAAACATCTCTCGGAAGTGGAAATCCCCGTCGATGCCGGGGACTTTTCGCTAATAGACCGAAAGGGGGTCGAACATTTGCTCCGTTTCCACGAGCGGGATCTGTTTGTTCGCGGCTTGCGGGCATGGATCGGTTTCAGGCAGGTAGGCGTACCCTATGTGCGGCCGGAGCGCATGTTTGGGCGAAGTACCAACAAGCTTTTAAAGAATATCTGGTGGGCCAAGAAGGGGATATTTTCATTCAGCGTCAAACCGCTCTATTACATTCAAGGGTTTGGCCTTGTCATCTTTGCCGTCAGCATCGCGTTGGCGCTATTCTATTTGTTTTACTACCTCTCGCATCCCTTAGCGCGGGTGCCAGGCATCACAACAGTCGTATTGCTCATACTAGGTTTGAGCGGCGTTCAACTCCTCTCACTCAGCATCCTAGGCGACTACATTGGCAAAGTGCTTGAGGAGACGAAGGCCCGCCCTCGATTCATCCGTTCGAAAATAATGAGGGGCGCCGGCGTAATCAGCTCTGAGACGGAAATCGAGTCACTGATCAAGGACCGCAGAGAAATCGCCACTGCACGGAGTAATGTCAAGTCTAGTTGACGAGCGTGGTTTCAATCAGGGCTTTGAGCTTAGCGCCGCGCAGAAAGTCCGACTGCAGCGTCGGACGAGAGCAATAGTGTCTGAAATGCGCCTTCCAGCGGAGCGTGGCCGCAAGCTCGACGTTCATGTCCTGGAGCTGGGCTGCGGGACGGGCGAGCTCGCGTTTGAACTTGCAAACATCTCCGGCGCGCGAGTGACGGGCATTGACCGTTCGCAGAAATTTATCGATTACGCCAGCGTGAATCATCCTCACCCGAATCTTCGCTTCCTGGTCGCGGAGGTGAGTGACTCATCGCTCAACTCTGCTCAGGAAAAATATGACTACATTGTTGGCAATGGAATTCTACATCATCTCTACTACGGACTGGACAATGTTTTGCCACTACTAGCTCGTTGGCTCGTCCCAGGCGGCCGATTAATTTTCTGGGAACCTAACTTAAGAAATCCCTATCTGCTTCTAATTTTTAAAGTCGCTGCGATACGCCGCCTTGCGCGACTTGAGCCGGAAGAGATGGCATTCACGCCAAGATTTATTAAACGGAAACTTATCAGCGCGGGTTTCTCGCAGGTAGGGGCTGTCACGCGCGACTTTCTGTTGCCCAACACTCCGGCAAGGTTGATTTCATCCGTAGTCAAAATCAGCGATTTTCTCGAGAATGTGCCAGGTGTAAGGGGACTCGCACAATCTATATTTGTCACTGCGACTGCGAGCTAGCCGAGGATAGCGTCCCGGCCTGAATTCAGACGCATGCCAACCACTCCCATTGGTGGGCGGGCCTGAAAAAAGGGCTAATTCGCCAAAATGTCACCGTCACATTGTCCGCCGTGCGACAATAACTGTCAGAGCGCATCCGAGCCTGTTCACAAGGGGAAGAGTTTCAACGAACGGCTCTAGCGCCTTCATAGTGCGTGCGATCACAGAAGGACAGAAAATCGGCACAAATCCAGCGAACCGTTGGTAAGCGACTGCGCCGCCGCTTTCCTCAATCCAGCGTCTCAGCCTTTTGGAAGTGAAAGACTTTTCATTGTGCTCACGATGGTAACGAGAAGTCTTCTCGATGATCTTGAGCCCCGGATTATTTCCATTCGGTTCGAGAACAAGAATTTCGCCGGCCACACGGAATGCTTCACTGATTATGTTTTGCGGATTGTCGTCGTGGTGCAAAATACCCTGGAGGAGCGCGAGATCGAAACTATCGTCCGGGAACGGCAGGTGATGGGCATCACCGATGAGAAATGGCACTGGCCGGTTTCCTTTATTTGCATTCGCGACCGCGATGGCATGAACCGCAGGGTCAAGGCCGACCATTGATCTTGGTTGCGCAAGGTCCCAGAACCGAATTGTAAAAAAGCCATCGCCGCAACCAATATCCAAGACCGAACGGCCGTGTAGACGACCCGTAGCCAGAATCACGTCTGTGAGTCGTTGGGTAGCAAGCCGACAACTCAGCCGAAGATTCTTCGTATAAAGGTAACCTTCATTTCTCTCGGCGTCACGATCGAACACATCCACGTTTTTCCTTTGGGCGCCGGTCGAGAGTGATTGTTCAGGCAGGCTCATTCGTTGTGAGAACTGTGTGTAAAATAGTGAAGGATTGTCTATGCCGAACTGTACAGCCTTTGCTTCCGGAGGGGACTCGAGGAGCAGCTGCGGAGTGGCCACTTCCATAATGAGGCCGCCGAAAGTAGTCAAGACTTGCTCATTGTTCCCACTCTTCCCATGAAAATCAATTGCTTGGAAAGCTAACTCGCGCGTTTCTCCCGGAACAACCAGCAGAGGACAGTCAAATCTCAGTCGGATTTCCTCAAATCACCGATCGGTTGCCGCTCGAACATGATGGTTGGGTCGTCTTTCGAGTAATCGAAAACCCTGTAATCGCAGACCATGAATCCACCGCTAATATAGGCTTCTTCGACCTGTGGCTTTTCACCAAACGTGCTGTTAGTCCTCCTACTCAGCTGGGCTAGGCACCTTGAATTGCACTATTGCCACCACGTGGGGTGAGTCGTCGTCGCCGTTACGGTCGACTACCACAACGCGGTGAACTCCCGGTTGATCGCTGACTTGAAGCGAAAAGGAAAGCTTCCCATCCTCACCGATGGCCGAACTCCCCATTTGCAGCACGCCGCCATCCAGCGGCTGGACCGACACCGTCCTGCCGACGAGACTTTGCCGAAACTGCAGCGAAACATCAGAACTTGCGCCCGGGTCCACCGTAACAGACTCAAAGCTTCCCGTGCTGCTGCTGTCGGCTTGAATGATCTGCTGACTATCGTCGGTGATTTCGTCAGACTGCGCCACTGGAGCCTGTGCAGTGGCTATGCAGCAGCTGCCAAACCAAAGGAAAATGGCCGGCAGCAAGTTAACAGGATTCTTTTCATGTGTTTCTTCCTTTCGTTAGTTTATGGCATTGGCAAAAGCACGGATGGATGCTTGATGCTGGATCTTGGACGAGCCACCGCCGAAGGTGCCTTGACACAGCGAGGCGGCTACAGCCGAATTCCCCCAAATTGAGCGCGGTTGGCTGGAAGGCAAAAAGCTTGGTTTTTCCCAAGCAGCCGACAGGTCTGCCTCTACAGAATGACGCTCCGACGCTCTCATTCTGGGAGTGGGGTAGAGCGGCTCTTGTCTCAAGAAAACCGTCGCTGGTGTCAAGAAAATTTTCGCTTCCCCAAACTTTTTCGCGCATCGACGCTTGGGCACGTCGCGCCCGACAGGCGATGTGCACTATTTCTCGCCGACGACAGTGAAAAGTGTGTACGGCCTTCCGCGGTGACGCTGTTCGTGTCGCAAAACTTCTGAAGTCGTGAAACCCATCACCGCCAGGAATTGGGTGAAGAATTGCGTAGTGAAATGCCACCAGGTGTGCCAGAAGAAATTCTCCGGCGTAGGCGCGAGGCGGCAGACTGGCGCGCCTTCCAAGTCCGGATGGAACTTGTCGACGATGATTAGCGATTTCGCTCTTTTTCCGCATTGCTCAACGATTCGCAGCGGGTCGCGGCAGTGGAGCAGCACCGCTCCCATCACAGCGATGTCGAATGCTCCGAGCGCCGCAGGCAAATTGTAAGCATCGCCATAGTACACCCTGGCTTTGGATTGCAGGGCAGCGTGACTGAACCAGTAGGAATTCTTCAACTGTTGCATTACGATTCGGCGCGGGCTGAACACTTCTTCCAATCTTGCATCCGGATACGGAACAAAGTCCCACCCGTGCTCGTCTGTGACTTCGACGGAGATCACGTCGGCGCCGCGCTTTTCCATCTCGAACGTTAAAAAACCGCTGGCGGGACCGATTTCCAAAACGCGTTGACTTTCAAAATCGACGTTGCCCAGGTACTCATCCACTCTGCCACGCAAATCCCAATCCCGACCCTCGATGACTCCGCGACCCGGGAGTTCCATCGTGTGGTAAAAATAACAATCGGCGACATCATCCACCTTGATCGGGGTCGCAAAAATCTTCTCGTCGCTCACGGCTGGTGCTTTTGGCTGAGCGCTCTGTCCAGTCCTGCGTTCCAAGTGAGAGGGCGGTCCTTGAACCAAGTGGAATTAAATCCGGGGGCGGCAAAAAGCGCCCACGTCTGCCGGGGATGTTTCCAATCCAGAATTTCAAATTGTAAATTCACGTCTGCGGCTGCGCCTTGCAGTGTCGCGGGCCGGTAACTTACGCATTCGGGATAAATCCAGCCCGTTCTTGCCGAGTCCTCCTCGTCAGGCAAAAACGTCGCAACCAGAGCTCCATCGCCAGCCAGTGAACGCGAAATTGCGGACAACCAATCTCGAATCAGATCGAGCCCGCAATGGCTGAAGATCGATTGCGCCACGGCAAAATCGAACGAGATCCCTACCTGCGTAACCACGTCGGGTGAATCGATGAAGAAAAATGTCGGGCGTTTGATTTGCACCAGTGTTTCGCCGATTTCCCGCTTGATTCCCTCCTCGACCAGCCACTTGTTGGGCTCGACGCCGAAGTATCTGCCACGATTGAGATAGGGAATTAGCAGTCGTCCGATCCGCAGTGAACCGCAGCCGACATCGAGCAATGAATGATGCTGGCGCAGACCCAGCGTGGTGAGAAGGTTGAACGTCATCGCCGCGATCAAATCGTAATCCTCCGGAGGACCGACATAAGCACGATAATGCGGGTCGCCGGGCTTGAGGCCGACGCCAAGATCTTCCCGATCGTGTGAAGCCATTTCCATTTTCACTCCAACGATCTCAACGTGGCGCGGTCGAAGGCTTTCAGCGCGTCCTGAGGTTTATCGGGAAATCCGACCACGCCGCGCGACCGGTCGAATTGATAGATGCGGGTCGGCGGCCGTTGACGGAATGGAAATGCCCTGAGGTTATCGCCGTCGAGCGCGTCGGTTGCGCCCGGGACTCGGCACGCTTTCACCGCCAGAGCATACAACTCGCTCCTGACCCCGGACGACGAGCTGATGCAGTTTGATAACTCGTTAGGGTCCTTTTTGCGATTGAAGAGCTGTTCTCGTCCGCCGTTCGCCATGAAAATGTATTTCCACTCGTCCGTCAGGACCATGGTTTTGAAATCATGTGAGCCGGGAATTTCAATCATCCCGATGAGATGTTGGCGCGGCGCGAATTCGCCTCGCAGCATTTTGAGAACGTCGATACCTTCGCGCACTTCGCATGCGCCGGCAGCTCCGGTCGCGATGCCGAAAAGATCTGCCAGGCTGATGAATTCAGTTCGCGCAGTTCCCGCCGGCAGCGCGGCCGGCCAACTGAGCAGCAAAGGAACGCGGCAGGCCGCCTCAAAGAAGTTTTGTTTCTGCCAGCCGTGATGATCACCAAGTAGATCACCGTGATCGGAAAAGAAACAGATGAGGACGTTCTCCGAATTCGGTCGCGTCTCGATGGCATCCAGGATTCGCCCGAGACAATAGTCCAAATAAGTGACCTCGCCGTAGTAACGTGCCTTCACGATTTTTGTTAGTGCCGGGTTAATTGCGTCTGCCCAAATGGCGTGGTGCATGAAAGGAATTTCTTCGTCCAGGTGATCTTCCTCGATGTTGCCGAGAACTGGTTCCGGCATTCGATCAGGATTGTACATCCGGTTGAAGGGAATCGGCGGAGCCAACGGCGGATGCGGGCCAACAAACGACACAAATCCGAAAAATGGGCGCGAATCATCGGACTTTTCAATTTCTTCCACCGTACGGTCAGCCGTCCACCATTCGCCGCCTAGACTAGCGGGGAGCGGGCTGCGCTGGGGGAGGTAAAACATCTCGCTGCGTTCGCCCATGGGTTGCTCCAGGAAATCGAACTCCGGATGCTGCCGCGCGAGCCACGAACCGTAATCATCGCCTTCGCGCGCAGGTGGATGATACGTCTCTTCGCAGCGCCACATCGTTTCGAAACCCAGGTCCTCGTTCCACGGATTGGTATGGAACTTTCCGACTCCAAAAGTTCGATACCCGAGGCGCGACATCGTTCGGCCCAGGTAGGCCCCGCAACGCGCTTCCATCTCAACGGCTTGACCCGCCACAGCATTTGCCTTCGCATTAATGAAAACGCGGGTCGTCGCCGGCTCGCATCCGGTGCGGATTGTGTAGCGCGCAGCAACGCAAACTGGGCAGGTCGCGTATGCGTTCGAAAAACTGATTCCCCTTCGCACCAGCCGGTCCATGTTCGGCGTATAAATGCGCGAGTTCCCGAGCGCAGCGATGGTATCGAACCGCTGTTGGTCGGTCATGATAAGCAAGATGTCGGGCCGGGTGGATGGCATTGTGGTTTTCGACGCAAGCTCCCGCGCAGGTGTATAAACCTAATCCAGGCGTTCGCGATCGCATTTTACTAGACAAACGGGATCAGCCATAGTGAACCTTCTTCATGTAGGCTTCCTTTATTGAGCAGATTCATAAATTTGCACACCTCCGATTTGTTTTACTAACTCGAACCCAGACAAAAATTCATCCTTGTCTACAGACGATAATGGGCGCGTCAATACTATTCGGAATCTAGACACTGCCGTCTCTGTTATCTTAGATATAAAAGGCCTTTTTTGGCGAAATGTATTCGTAAGGGATAACCATCCTGGTTCTTTTGCCGTGTAGTGTAAGAGTGGGGATCTATAAGGCCAGTATAGGTTGAAAGGTGCAACAAGGTTCAGCACCTCAGCTGAATCACGAACTCCCAAGCTATATAATTCTCTTGCAACAATACTATTAAATGTGACCTGGCGATTATTAGTTAAGGGTTAGCATGGCTGAACGGATCTGATATATGGAGAAAACACATAAACATATAACCACAGCGCTGGCCGTCGCCTTATTGATGCCAGCCAACCTAACAACCGGAATTGCAACAATCATAAGAGAAATACATAATAGCACCGGCGTTACATACGGAGAAGAGTCATTACAGAGATACAGCAATTTTATCAGTTATATGTTCCGAAAACATCCTGCAGGTCGTAAACCTTGTAGCCCTTGGACTCGAATGCCGGGCGATCGCGAAACTCGGTTGGCCAGGCGTAGGAATCGCCTGGATGAACCACGTACCAGCGAATGCCAGTTTCGCGCACACTGCGCTGGAGGTCTGGAACGTTTGTCGCCTCCTGCAAACTTTGCAGCTTCCGTAGCTGGTCTTGATAAGGAGACTCTCGGAAGGCTTGACTTGCTCTCGTCCACATGTCAAGGCGAGCTGCGAAAGAGGGCCGTTCACCCAATCCCCCCAGGATAAGAAACTTGTCCAAACGGGAGTCCTGAGCCACCGCATCGGAAGGAGGCTGGCTCCTGATGTAATGCGCGCAGTCGATCAGACTGCGATCCACGCGTAATCCGGAATGCACATTCCCGCCTGGCGATTTGCCGCGTTGTAATCCTGAGCCATAACACACTGGAAGCAGTGTTAACGCGATGGTACTAACAACAATGGCTCCGGTCCACAGGTGCTGACGACGTGCCGCTACTATGGAAAGAAGGCGTCCCGCAGCCAGCGAACCTACCAGCCAGTACGCCCACACAAAGGGTCGTTGTATGAATTCATACGCGGTCTCCGATGTCCCATTTCTACTTAGGCCAAAAGTCATCAGCAACAAAATGGCTACCGCGCCCACTGAGATCCCCTCCGATGCCTGCCATGTCTTGCGCCACGCGGCGAGAAGCCAAACGAGTGGAGCGAGAATCGCGAAAATTCCCAAGGCATTAACCAGGAGTAAACCGATGGCCTCCGCCAGGTGAGAAGGAAATGCGTGGCCAACGCGAAAAACCTCGTACCAACTCTCGAGACGCGTACCCCTAGCCATGTTTGCCAACATTTTCCAATACCAATCACTGCCGGAGAAATCGAAGCGCATATTGGCTCCGATATAAAAACGGTCTGCCAGCGGAAGGAGGGCTATGCCGGCCGCCACACAGCCGCCGAGCACGAGCCATTGCCAGCGCCTTCGCGGCGGCCACGCCACAACAGCAAACGAAAGCAGCAGCGGAAATGCCGCCGCGAAGATCTGAACCTTGAAAAAAACCACGAGCGCAGCTACTGCGACTCCGGACGCTATCCACAGGCGCCGTCCTTCGCGCGCACCGAGGGCGATAAGTATCAGCGCTGTTCCAGCGATCGCAACACCATAGAGACCTCCAGGAGAAATGTGCTGGAGCCAGAAGTAACTGTAAGTAGGATGGGCGACGTTTAACAACCCGGCGTCAGGTATCAGAAAGGTAGCCATGAGAGCTGCCAGTCCTGCGCTTTGGTTCCACATGGCCCGGCCGAGGGCGTAGCTGGCGAGTCCAGTGAGGAATGATCCCAACGGCCCCCAGAAACCCACAACGGTCGCGTAAGCCGGGAGCGCGCCCGCTTTAGCTAAACACCACGCGATAGAGTAGCTGGCGTAGTGGTAAAAAATTGCGGGAAAGCTCTTCCACTCGTAGTTCCCGACCTGTGATAAGGTTTCAGTGCCTAAACCGCGCGCGACCACGGTCGCGTGGAAGAAAAAATCCGACCACGGCTTGAATACGACGCCACCGTTCACTGCTCTTGTCGGCAAAATGAGGTCTTGAGACCAACCCGTTGCCGCGACAAGACTCACGATCACGCTTAAGAAGCCCAGAGCGGAAAGCGGCTCGCGTTGGCGAGCTGGAAGAAGCCTGGGAATGCCCCCGATCGCGATCAGCAGAACCATCAGAAGAATCCAGAGCGACAGCGGAACGACGAGCTTCCAAGCCATCACTACGATCGAAATAGCGGCAACGCCTAACAGGAAATCGAGAGCAAAAAACGATGGCAAACGTATGGCTGCAGTGATAATACCGCCAGCTCGGAGCAGAATCCACGGCAGTGAGAAAAGAAAGACTGCGGAACGCAGGCTAAAGCTTCCACTGGCAAGTGTTATCCATACGGTAAGGAAAGCTGAAATCGTAAGGCAGGCGAGCAGGCCGGATATGTCGAAGCCATGTGCGCGTTGCTGCTTTTGATCCGTTGCCTCAGTCAGTTGGTGAGTTTGACGCATCCTGCAGGTTTGAGTTTCGCCTTCTACTGGCACAGGCTGTCTAGGAACGGAATCCGCGCACGGCCTCAATCACCTGCGTCTGCTCTGAACGGCTCATTCCGGAAAAAAATGGAAAACGGATCAGGCAGTCCGCCAAATCTTCCGTGATGGGACAATCGCCCTGGCGTCCGCCAAACCGCAAACCTACCGGCGAGAGATGCAGCGGCAGATAGTGAAACACGGCAAGAATCCCAAGCCCTGCCAGGTGCGAGATCAATGCCTGTCTGCTCTCTAATGACGGCATGATCGCGTAAAACATGTGGTAGCTCTGCTCGCATTCCGGCGGGACAATCGGAAGCCGCACGCCATTTGTTTTGGCCCACGCAGCCAGCTCAGCTGCGTAGGTTTCCCAGATTCTGCATCGCATCGACTGAATCTGCTCGCGGTATTCGAGCTGTGCGCAAAGGAAAGCTGCCAGCAGGTCCGAGGGTAGATAGCTCGACCCGATGTCTACCCACGTGTACTTGTCCACCTCGCCCCGGAAAAATTTGCTTCGATCGGTTCCCTTTTCCCGAAGAATTTCGGCGCGCTCGTTAAACCGCGCATCATTAATCAGCAGCGCGCCGCCTTCTCCGCACGAGAAATTCTTGGTCTCGTGGAAGCTTAAAGTAGCCAGCTTGCCGAAGGTGCCGAGGTAACGGCCACGGTATTTTCCGTAAAAGCCATGTGCGTTATCTTCAACCACTGCGACCGCATGCCGGCGCGCGATCGCCATGATGGTGTCCATTTCGCATCCGACGCCCGCGTAATGCACCAGAAAAATTGCCTTCGTGTGTTCGGTAATGCGTTGGTCGATTTGGGTCTCATCAATGTTGAGTGTATCCGGGCGAACATCTACAAAGACAGGTCTGGTGCCGCGCAAGACAAACGCATTTAACGCAGAAGGAAAAGTGAAGGCGGGAACAATTACTTCGTCTCCAGGCCCGAGGTTCAGGAGCAGCGCAGCCATTTCCAAAGCGTGCGTGCAGGACGTCGT
>Ga0137403_10010316_pt1 | contig 10345 bp, 11 predicted proteins | sample CZOMad2_1_16fung_FD_122057 | JGI IMG/M metagenome (GOLD analysis project Ga0137403, IMG submission 122057) | Vadose zone soil fungal communities from Angelo Coast Range Reserve, California, USA - CZOMad2_1_16fungal (Hybrid Assembly) | ecosystem: Environmental > Terrestrial > Soil > Vadose zone... | reverse complement strand
GTGCTTTTCACAGCAAACGACGCCTACATGCGCGACTTCAACTTATTGGTGCCCTCGGATTGTACGGTATCAAACACGAAGAAGGAAAATAACTCGGCGCTTAGGTTAATGAAAAAATTCCTGAAAGCCGACACGCGCCCGTCTTCCAGAATCGTGTTCCGCGATTCAAAACGTAAACTAGAGCAGCGTAGCCGCTCGAGACGTAACACGGCTCGCTCGAAAGTTTCAATTCGGTGACGCCGTCAAGAAGCTCGCATTTCCAGTTAAGAGGTAGCAAATGTCATTAAAGCCGCCCATACCACCGATGGAAGCACGCTCGGTCGAAGAAATTCCGACTGGTGAGGAGTGGCAGTATGAGCCGAAATGGGATGGGTTTCGCTGTCTCGCGTTTCGCGATGGTGACAAGATTTTTTTGCAGTCAAAGAACGGTCAGCCGCTGGCGCGTTATTTTCCAGATGTCGTTGCCAATGTGGCGAAGCTGCCACAGCAACAGTTCGTTCTCGACGGCGAACTGGTGATTCCGATTGGCGGCGCACTTTCGTTCGACGAATTGCAATTGCGCCTCCACCCCGCCGCGAGTCGCGTTCAGAAACTGGCCGCAGCTCACCCAGCAGTTTATATCTTGTTCGATCTGCTCGCCGAGGCCCGGGAATCATATTTGAAGCTGAATCTGCGCGAGCGAAGGCGGCTTCTGGAAAAATTCGCGCGTTCGAATCTACGATCAGCAAAGAACATACGACTTTCGCCGGCTACGACTGATTACAATGTTGCGAACAATTGGTTCCGCAAAACCGGACGCGATCTTGACGGCATTATTGCTAAACGTCTCGACGCGGCGTATGCGTCGGGCGAACGCACTGCAGCCGTAAAGGTAAAACGAATGCGGACCGCCGATTGTGTTGTAGGTGGCTTTCGTTATGCGACCGGCGCGCGCGTGATCGGTTCCCTGTTGCTCGGACTTTACGGCGAAGACGGATTGCTCCATCACGTCGGATTTATCTCTGGTTTCAAAGCATCGGAACGGCGCGCATTAACAGAAAAATTTGAGCGACTGAGAAAACCACCCGGTTTCACCGGCAACGCGCCTGGAGGACCGAGCCGTTGGAGCACGGAGCGCACCGGCGAATGGCAACCAGTCGCGCCAAAAATTGTCGTGGAAGTCGCCTATGATCATTTTACCGGCGGCCGGTTTCGACACGGCACAAGATTTCTGCGCTGGCGCCCCGACAAAGATCCCCGCCAATGCACGATGGACCAGGTGGAGCATCGCGAAGGAAAGGCGATGGCTCTTTTGTAAGCCTCTACGATTCTCGCGCGTGCAGGAACTTTAGAACTGCTCGTTCCGCTCCGCGAAGATTGGGAGGTTTCACTGTTTTGCTGCCGTTGAGACCCGCGATGCGCGTTCGGTTCAGGTAAGCTTCCACGATTACTGGATGAACGTAGCACTTTCGGCACACGGCAGGTGTGTTGCCAAGAAGTTCCGCGACCGCGCAAATCGCCGTTTTGATGTTCGACTTTGCCTGTTTCTTCGTTTGGAACTCTTCCTGTTTACTAAGCGCGATTGCCGCCAATACCGTGCCACCCCAGGTGCGGAAATCTTTTGCGGTAAAATCTTCACCTGCGATTTGGCGTAGATAGTCGTTCACATCTTGCGAGGTAACGTCTCGTACTTCCCCATCCCCTCCGAGGTACTGAAATAAATCCTGACCGGCTAAGTCCTGGCATTTCGCAATGACTTTCGCAACCCTGCGATCGGTGACATCCACTTCGTGCTGACGCCCACTCTTGCCGCGGAACCGAAACAGTACCTGCGCGCCTTTGACCTTCACATGACGATTTTTAAGGGTGGTCAAACCGAATGACTTGTTCTCGCGCGCGTATTCTTCGTTTCCAATGCGTATGAACGTTCGCTCCAGAAGACGCACGATCGTTGCCAGCACTTTTTGTTGCGGCAGACCCCGCAATTTCAGGTCCCGAGCAATCCGGCGCCGAATATTTGGCAGCGCCTTGGCAAACTGGGCGAGGCGGTCAAACTTGTTTTCATCGCGCACTTCGCGCCAGCGCTCGTGATATCGGTATTGCTTCCGGCTACGCGCGTCCCGGCCTGTCGCCTGGATGTGGCCATTCGCTGACGGACAAATCCAAACCTCAGTCCACGCTGGTGGAATTGCGAGACGTTTGATCCGGGCCAGCCGCTGCTCGTCGCGGATTGTTTTTCCTTCCGTGTCCAAATACTCGAAGTCTTTGCCTTTCGCTCTCCGGCTGTAACCAGGCCGCTCATCATTGACGTACTGCAGACCGGCTTCCTCCGCAGCCTCCGCAGAATCAACCGCGACGCCGGGTTCGATTGCTTTCCCGTTCCGAGTGTTTGTCTCACGCGCTCCCATTGAGGAAACGATCACTTCGAGCGATTAGCTTCTGCAAATACCTGGCAGACCGCCGATATCCGTTTGGCTTCAATCCGCTCAACTTGTTGTTCCGCCCGACCTTGTAGCTGCTCGAAGTTATAGTTATTTAACCGTGGCAATTTCGCCGCGGCCAGCGCACGCCACAGCAGTTTCTTTCCAGTAACTCCCATAATTAACCCTTCCAAGGTGAGCACCAGTCCCAAGCTGCCCTGCTCATCGCCTGCGATCATCAATCGTGCGCGGCCAACCTTTTCCGCCGCCCACGCACCGGCCTGGCGCACCTTGCTTTCTTCGACTCCGAGAATACGCATAACGTCGCGCAACGTCTCTTGATCTGCTTTGATCTCCCTTTCGGTTTCCACGAAGAAACTGCCGAGTGGCTCGCCTTTGTGAAGCTTCGCCCAGTGGGCAATGAGTTCCAATGCGCTGATAGAACCGGCGAGATGATCATTTAGATATGAGTCCAAGTCTTTCATTGGTTGAATGGCATGCGCAAGATTCAGATGGGAGGCAGCGGTTCTTCGGCGGGACCGGCGATCACTTCACCGGTAGGTTTGAAACGTGAGCCGTGACAGGGACAATCCCATGTCGATTCAGAGGGGTTCCACCTAACAAGACAGCCAAGGTGGGTACAAACAGGCGAGAGCCGATGGATGTGACCGCTAGGATCTCGGAAAGCGGCAACTTTCTTCCCACGCCGACCGATAACCATTCCTTCCCCAGGTTTTAACTCGCGGACGGAATCAGCTTCGGCACGAGCGAGGCGATCTTTGATCATGTAGTAGGGATAATCCTTGTTTTCCCGCAGATAATTCCACATTGCGCCTTTGATTTTTTTCCGGTCTACGGCAAACAGATCGGTCCATGGATTCTTTCGCCCTGTGGTCCAGTCGCGCGCCATTATTGCCGCTACTGTTCCGAATGTTATGCCGTTGCCGCAATAACCGGTAGCCACAAACTGGTGTTCGGCATTCTCCCCGATGTAAGGCAAGCCATCTGGTGTACAAATAACCTGGCCCGACCAGCGATGATCAATATTCGCCTTGGGAATGATCTTTCTCAGTCGCGCTAGTAATCGGGCATAAGCATTTTGGGTCTTCTTCTTTTGCCCAGTCTTATGATCTTCACCTCCGTAGACGATGTAATCGAAGCCACGATTTCGATCGATTCGCAGGTAATCGTAAGGATCCCGCGTATCCCAGAAAAGCGCTTCTGGTACAGTGTTAAGAGGGACTCGAGCGCCGAGCGCGTAACTCGTATAAAGCGAAAGTTTCGTCTGCAAAAGCGTGGCGCTGGTGATGCTGGCGAGGCCGACAAGTGGATTGTTCGTTGCCATTACCACACGATCGAAACTGATCCAGTTGCGGTTGACCTTAACGCAGCGCTTCTTTGCATCGAACTCACTGGCCGCGCTTTTTTCGAAAACGTGCGAACCGCTGCCTGAAATTTTTTCAACCAAGGATCGAAGATATTTTCTGGGATGAAACTTAGCCTGATTGGCAAAATGTACCGCCGGCAAATTGAAGTATGGTGCCGAGTTTAAGTAAGCAGCGTCAAATCCAAGCTTTGCAGCGAGATCAGCTTCTTTCTTCAGTGACGAAGCTTCTTTTTTAGAAGAACCGTCCACACGGACGTGCATGTAAGCCGGCACGCGCGTGAACTCGCAATCGCTTCCTTCTTCCTCCACAATTCTCTCGATCTCATCGATCGCGGCTGCGCCGGCGTCCCAGGCGGCTTGGGCATGATCGTTGCCGAAATTGCGCGCCAATTCTTGCAGTTGCACGTCGGTGACGTAGGTGAGGTGAGCAGTTGTATGGCCGGTGTCGATTGAAGCGACGCGGTCGCGATCGATTAGTGCGACTGTCGATCCGGCTTTTTTTAGAAGGTAGGCAGTCGTGATCCCTGTGACGCCGGCGCCGACCACAACAAGGTCGACGGTTATGTTCCTCTGTAGCTTTGGGAACTTTCGAATTGGTGCGGTGTCAATCCAAACAGGAACATTTTTCATCTTTCATTGTTCGCTGCGCGTGTGCGTTTTAGCCGTGTACACGCGTTGTTTCATCCAGTAGGCGCAGCGCTCAGACTGATTTCCTGGTGGACCGTTAACAAGAGACACGCGAACGCGGCGTGAAATGCGACTATCTTTTTATGAAGAAGCAAAACGAAGTAATCGATAACCTGATCGAAACGCTCAAAGATGGTCAGGAAGGTTTTAAGCAGGCCGCTGAGAGCGTTCGAAATCCAGCATTGAAGGCACTCTTTAGCGGTTACTCGGACCAGCGTTCGCGCTTCGCCACCGTGCTGCAGAGCGAGGCTCGCCGCCAAGGAGAAACGGAGCCGGAAACCACCAGTAGCGCAACGGGCGCGTTGCATCGCGGCTGGATCAATCTCAAATCGGCGGTAACAGGCGGCGATGAACATGCCATTCTCGCTGAATGCGAACGCGGCGAAGATTCAGCGGTAGAAGAATACAAAAAGGCCCTGGACGACGATTTATCTCCTGCGGCTCGGGAGCTTGTTTCCCTTCAGTTCCCCGAGATCAAGGCTGCCCACGACCGGATCAGAAGCCTGCGAGATGCTGCCAAAGGCTAACTGCAACGACAGCATTTCTCTCAACCAGATCACGTGATGGCGTGCCCTACGGTTTTGCCTGATAAGACAACCATCCGCTCGCCCGATGGTATCTTTCAGTCCGAATCGCTTTGGACGCCGATTTGATTAAGAAGGTCAAGTCGCGAAGTGCGACCGAACCCAAACAACTAGTTCAATAATAAGGAAAGGCTTCATGGACACACAACAAAATCCAGATGAACCGGGCAAATCCCCTTCCCCCGGACAGCAAGGCGAACAACAGCAAGATCGAGAAAGACAGGAGCGTGAACGTCAGCAGCGCGAGCGTGAAAAACAAGGTGGCGGTCAACAGGGCGGCGGTCAACAGGGTGGCGGTCAGCAAGGCGGACGATAAGACTGGTTCTTTTGAACCAACTAGCGGCGGGAGGTAACTCCCGCCGCTTTTTTGTCTTTGATACTTTTCGCCTAATCACGTTGCGGAACTAGGCAAAACTGGGAAAGATGGTCCGCTAACAATGTCGTGATAGTTGTGATCGATTTGAAACGGTCGCTAGGACCTCCGTTTCGATAAGTGTTTCGGAGTTAACGATTCATTCGGCCAATCGATTCAAGAGCATTAGCCTCAGATTCTTCATCCAGAGTGGATTACAGAAGACTCACCGCTTCGTCCTTATTCAGCAGGTTAGCAAAGGTGGGAGCCCTGCCATAGCTCAGGATTTCATCGTGTTCGACTTTCTGCGCGGCAACGTGCCCGTCCCGGTTTGTGTCTGGCTATTGCGTCATTTTTTTGCGCTACCGGGTTCAGCCATTTTGCGGTGCTCTTCCGCCAGCATACCCGAAGGCGTCACGGCCGCCGCCATTGTCGACAGCTTGTTCTTCAGACCCGTAACAACGTCGCCTTTTCCTTCCATCATCGCCTTGAATCCTGCCTTCGCGACGTCGGCTGGATCATCCTTTTTTCCTGTTCCAACTTTCGTGTCGAGCATGTCTGCTCTCGCAAAAAAGTCAGTGTCTGTAGCCCCCGGCATCAAGCAGGTAACGCTAACGCCCGAATCCTTTAGTTCGGCGCGCAAAGCAAACGAAAACGAGTCGATGAAGGCCTTTGTTGCATTGTAAACCGCCTGATATGTGCCCGGCATAAATCCAGCGATCGAACCGGTAAACAGAATTCTTCCCGTGCTGCGAGCGCGCATATCGCGTCCGATCTTGTGAACCAGGTAAACTGTTCCGGTCACGTTCGTATCGATAACATGACGCGCTTCCTCAAAGTCTTGCTCAAGAAATGCGTGACCCAAGCCATGGCCAGCATTTGCCATGAGAATATCCACCGGCCGGCCGTTCGTCGCTTTATAAAGCTCGTCGATTCCTTCAGTGGTCGCCAGGTCTGTTTCCACGGTCTGAACGTTCACTCCGAGTGAGCGAAGTTTTTCCGCTGCCGTTTCAAGTTCTGTAGAGTCGGCTGCGATCAATAGATCATAGCCGTTTTCGGCGCATTCTTTTGCCAAATAAAATCCGATCCCGCTCGATGCGCCGGTAACGACAGCAAGCGATCGGCCCGCATTAGTTTTCCCATCGTGTGATCTCATAACAGAAATTGTTCGCTCCTCATCGCGCACGCAGACGTGTCATTTACCGTAAAAGCTTGAACGCTTCGCCGCTTTAAACGCGACACGTCCGGTCGCGTCGTGATGGGCGATCACTTCAGTACAAGTTACAACAATAAGAGGGCAAATTTATGAGGGCATTAGTTTGGCACGGTAAAGGGGATGTGCGTTGCGACACGGTTCCCGATCCGATCATCGAAGATCCGCGTGACATCATTGTAAAGATCACATCCACCGCTATCTGCGGGTCGGACCTGCATCTTTACGATCATTACATGCCAGCGATGGAAAAGGGCGACATTCTCGGCCACGAGCCGATGGGCGAAGTGGTGGAAGTTGGAAGCGCCATTACAAAATTTGAGAAGGGTGATCGCGTGGTCATCCCGTTCACCATCTGCTGCGGCGAATGTTTCTTTTGCAAAAAAGAACTCTGGTCGTGCTGCGACCGCACGAATCGCGACAAGGAAAAAGCCGAAAAGCTCATGGGACACGCTCCGGCTGGTCTCTACGGCTATTCGCATCTCACGGGACACTATCCCGGTGGTCAGGCCGAGTATCTACGCGTCCCTTATGCGGATGTCAGCCCTTTTAAGGTCGAAAACGACTCGTTGACCGATGAACAGGTGCTTTTCCTGTCCGACATTTTTCCAACCGGTTACATGGCGGCGGAAAATGCGGAGATCGAACCTGGCGACACAGTCGCGGTCTGGGGTTGTGGGCCCGTAGGCCAATTCTGCGTTCAAAGCGCATGGATGCTCGGCGCCGGCCGTGTCATCGCGATCGACCGAGTTCCGGAACGCCTTGAGATGGCGCGGAACCATGGGCGGGCCGAGACGATCAATTTCGAAAAGAGCGATGGCACCGTTTACGAACGAATCCAAGAAATGACCGGTGGCCGGGGAGCGGACCGTTGCATCGATGCCGTTGGCGCGGAAGCGCATGCCACTGGCTCGTTCGATGCGCTTTTGGACAAAACGAAAGCATCCGTCTTTCTCGCGACTGATCGCGCGCATGTTTTGCGCGAGGCCATCTGGTGTTGCCGCAAAGGCGGCACGATTTCTGTGCCCGGGGTTTACATCGGCTTTACCGACAAGATTCCTTTCGGGGCATTCATGAACAAGGGCTTAACGATGAAGACCGGGCAGACGCACATGAAACGCTACACTCAGAAACTGCTGGCCAAAATCGACTCCGGCGAGATCGATCCTTCATTTGTGATTACTCACAACCGTCCGCTGGAGGAAGGGCCTGAACTGTACAGGAAGTTTCGGGACAAGGAGGACGGCTGTATCAAGGTGGTTCTTAAGCCACAAGCGAATCGTCTTGAATTAGAAACATAATTCGTTAGGCAATCGGCCCCTCACCTCCTGCCTTGTGAAATACTGGAAAGCCATCACCAAAGGTCTTCCCATGGACAAGAAGTTTTCAGGATGAAGGTATTGCGAAAGCTAAAGCCATTTGATCGTAAGTCGGGAAACCTAAATGTCGTGATCGACACCCCGAAAGGATGCCGCAATAAGTATGCGTTCGATTTTGAGATTAATGCTTACAAACTGAAAACAGTTTTACCTCACGGTGCCGTCTTCCCGTTCGATTTCGGATCGATTCCAGGCACGGTGGCGGAGGACGGCGATCCTCTCGACGTGCTGCTGCTGATGGATGAGCCGGCTTTTACCGGTTGTCTCGTAGAAGCGCGGCTGCTCGGCGTGATCGAAGCGGAACAAACGAAAAATGGCAAGACCGAACGCAACGATCGTCTAATCGCAGTCGCCGCGGAATCGCACACCCACGCGTCGTTGAAGTCGCTAAAGAAGCTGGAGTCAAAGTTAATCGCCGAGATTGAGCACTTCTTTGTTTCTTACAACGATGCGCGCGGCAAGAAATTCAAGCCGACAGCCCGCAAGGGACCAGCTGTGGCGAAACGACTGATCAGAAATCAGACGAAAGTAAGGCGTTTTCGCCCGTGAAATCAGAGATTCGATTGCAGCGCAGGCCGCGGAAATCCTCTTTTCGTCCGTAGTTGAAGTAGATGCAAACAATGCCGCACGGCTGCGTTCCCTGGCGGATATCTGCGTTACGCCAAATTTCTTGGCATGTGAGACCCGCAAATCTGCGCGAAAAGTCATGGGCACAGCTGAAAGCTGACTGACTATTCCTGCTTTCGAGTACCTAGCGTTATTTATTACGTCCAAACGAGTGGCTAAAGGCGAAATCATATTGTTATGCCAGAAGAAGAACCAATTGAACGCGCGCGCGAAGATGAGCGCGAAGGCAAGTCGCCTTCCACTCAGGCGGGCGAGTTTGTGCGCGAAGAAATGGAACACATTCGGGAAGGCGAACACGGCGCCCGCTCGCCAGAGCAAGCGATCGCCATTGGTCTATCCAAGGCGCGTCGAGCCGGAGTAAAGTTACCGCCTCCAAAACGCGGCAAACAACGAACAAAGCGCCAGGCAAAACGCGATCTGACAAAGGGCCGCGCCGGGCGCCGCAAAAAGCCTTCTCGAAAACGGTCCCGCGCAACGAAACGCGCCCTTAAACGCGAGAGCCGTCGCTCAGCATCAAGGCAGGCATTGTCGAGACACGCGAAGCGGGTGGCGAGGCAACGCTCTGCACGTTCGCGTTCGGCCGCCGCGAAGAAAGCAGCGCGCACGCGGAAGCGCCGGCGCTGAGATGCTACTGTGACTCGCGGCGCGCGGAGGTCGTATGCCCAAAGAGAAGAAGCTTCAGCCGCAGCAGCACCAGCGACGGCAACCCGGCCGCGAACACAAGATGAAGCCGCGGCCGCAAGCCGAGGACGAAAAGCATCGCGGTAGCGGCAAATTGCAAGACAAGGTGGCGATCATTACTGGCGGCGACAGTGGGATCGGCCGCGCGGTTGCCATCGCGTTCGCCAAGGAAGGCGCTCACATTTCAGTCGTTTACCTGGAAGAACAAAGGGATGCGAATGAAACAAAGTGCTTAGTGGAAGAACAAGGGAGGGAATGCCTCCTAATTAAAGGCGATGTCGGTCAGGAAGAATTTTGCCGAAAAGCTGTTGCGCAAACTGTAGAGGAATTTGGCGGAGTCGATGTCGTTGTAAACAACGCGGCCGAACAGCACCCGCAGGATTCGATTGAAAGAATTACCGAAAAGCAGCTTGAGCGGACATTTCGGACAAACATTTTCGCGTTCTTTTTCATGGTGAAGGCAGCCATGAAGCATTTGAAAAAAGGCGCTGTGATTATCAACACGTCGTCAGTCACTGCCTACAAAGGCAGCGCACATCTGCTCGATTACTCTTCAACTAAAGGCGCAATAACTTCTTTTACACGCTCGCTGTCGCAGGCGCTTGCCGACAAATGCATTCGCGTCAATGGCGTCGCCCCGGGGCCTGTCTGGACGCCACTCATTCCATCGACATTTCCAGCCAAAGAGGTTGAAACGTTTGGCTCGGATGTTCCGCTGGGTCGAGCTGGACAACCGGAAGAAATCGCGCCGAGCTATGTGTTTCTTGCGTCCGATGATTCTTCGTACATGACAGGGCAAATTTTACATCCAAATGGTGGCACCATAGTCAATGGCTAAGAGCGAGCTATACGAACGCCTTTGCTTGACTGACCTGTTCGGCGGCGGATATGACAACTAAAAAATAACGAGTCGCTGCGAAGCGGAACATTAAGAAGGCAGCCAAAGCTGCACGGCGAAAGAGAACGATTGCGCATTTGTCGAAAAAGACGCGCACAGCCCTCGGCAAAGAGGGAGCCAAGGCTGCACGAAAGAAAC
>Ga0137403_10010315_pt1 | contig 10345 bp, 10 predicted proteins | sample CZOMad2_1_16fung_FD_122057 | JGI IMG/M metagenome (GOLD analysis project Ga0137403, IMG submission 122057) | Vadose zone soil fungal communities from Angelo Coast Range Reserve, California, USA - CZOMad2_1_16fungal (Hybrid Assembly) | ecosystem: Environmental > Terrestrial > Soil > Vadose zone... | reverse complement strand
AGGGCGGCCATCCCGGCCTGTCCCATATTGTTAGAGCCGCTGCGGGAGGCCGCGACCAGCGCGCCCGCGCCGAGCAGCAGCGCCACGATCGACTGGGTGGTCGCCTTGCCGACTTCATCGCGCAGCCGCGACAGGTGCCCGCCGGCGATGTGACCCGTTTCATGGGCGAGCACGCCGATCACTTCGTTCGGCGTATTCGCGTCCATCAGCGTGCCGGCATTGATGAAGATGCGGCGGCCGTCGGCGACGAATGCGTTGAAGGCCCGGTCGTTGATGATGACGACCTGAATATTCTGCTTGCCGAGCCCGGCGGCCTGCAGAAGCGGCTGCGTGTAGTCGCGCAGCAGCTGCTCGATCTCGGCATCGCGGATGATGGGCGGGCCCTTGGCGGGCGGCTGCGCCGGTGCGGGTCCACCCGCCGCGAGCAGGGCAACTGCCGTCATCAACGCGGTCAGGCGCTTGCCCGGCCGGGCCCATGGAAATGACGTGACTGAGGTCATCTGGCCAATGAGTCTCGCTATGCCCGTGACAGGCCCGGGCGGGTTGCTATCGATACCACGGGGCGGGCGTTATTTGCACCCACCGGAGGGCGGCCTGTCTTCACATCCGCGCCAACTGGGTGTTTAGGGCAACGGTGCGCCCATTAAGCGCTGGTTACGCCCTAGAATTATGCCTATCGCCGGCAACCATTGCGCCAAATTCGGCAAGTTGGTACCCGGCAAGTCGGGCTTATCACCGCGCCCCTAAGGGGGCACCGAAGCGGCCGAATGCGGCAACAGCGGGGCAACGGGTTCCCTGCCCACATCTTGAGGTTCACACCCATGCTCGAATCGGCAAAACGGCTGATTTCCCCATCGGGGCGCAGCGACGTGCCGCCGTTCATGGTGGTGGACGTGATGGCGGCGGCGGCGCGCATCGAGGCGGCCGGCGGCCGCGTCATCCATATGGAGGTCGGGCAGCCAGCGGCGCCGGCGCCGGCCAGTGCGATTGCGGCGGCGCGTGCGGCGCTGGCCGGGCCGCTGCGCTACACCGAATCACTTGGCATCCCGTCGCTGCGCGCGCGCATCGCGCGGCACTATCAGGAAAGCTACGGCGTCGCGATCGACCCGGCGCGGATCGCCGTCACCACCGGATCGTCGGCCGGATTCATCCTCGCCTTTCTCGCGCTGTTCGAGCCCGGCGACCGGGTCGCGGTGGCGCTGCCGGGCTATCCGCCCTATCGGCACATCCTGCGCGCGCTCGGCTGCGAGCCGGTGGCGATCGAGACCACGCAGGCGACGCGCTGGGCGATCACGCCCGACATGCTGATCGCCGCGCACCGCAAGGCGCCGCTCAAGGGGGTGCTGATCGCGAGCCCCGCCAATCCGACCGGCACGATGATGACAGGCAAGGCGCTGCGCGATCTCAACCGCGCAACGACCGGCTTCGCGATCGCCCATCGTTTCAAATCGTTGAACCGCTGCGATTCGAAACCCAGCTCGACTCTGCGTTCATGCATTAGCCAGCCCATGATCTCGTTCTTATCGACGGAGGCAACGCTTCTGTCGGGCAGCGTGCCAGGCGGGGGCAACGTACCACCAACCGTGACACTCGTCCGGGCTCGGTTTCTGATCGCATTGATGATGGCAATGGCCTCGGGGTAATTGCCCGTTTCATTGTATGCCTCGGCCTTCCACAGCAATACGTCCGCGAGACGAATGTAGATCTTGTTGCTGGGCGCATCGTCATTTCCCTTATAGGTCGTGTTGGTCGCGCCCAATAACTTGTAAACCGCCTTGTCGGTGACGTTGACCGTGTACAGCAACCTTGGGTCATCCGTTTCGCGAGGAAATTGTCGGTGGGAGCGATAAAGCCCCAGTCCAGCGGAGCACACAATCCGTTGCCCTTTCTCGGCGTTTGCAGGGATGAAAAGTCAAGCAAAACAAAGCGCAACATGGGGGTTGCATTTAAAGGGGCGGACTGATATGATATGCAACATACCTGTTGCGTATCCAAACACGGCTTTCAACCTGGTTGCGGAGGAATCAACCCATGGCGGTCAAAACCGAAATGCCGAACGACACGAAGAGCACCGATCGGATCGAAAAACGGGTGGTGCTCCGCGCCCCACGCACGCGCGTGTGGCGCGCCCTCACCAACGCGGCAGAGTTTGGCACCTGGTTCCGGGTCAAACTCGAGGGCGCGTTTACCGAGGGCAAGTCGGTCCGGGGCAGGCTCAGCATACAGGGCTACGAGCATGTGACGCTGGAAATGCTGATCGAGCGCATCGACCCGGAGCGGTACTTCTCGTATCGCTGGCACCCCTACGCCGTCGACCCCGCCGTGGACTACGCGTCGGAGCCCACCACGCTAGTCGAGTTCCATCTTGAGGACACAGACGGCGGCACCGCGCTCACGATCGTCGAGTCCGGGTTTGATCGCATCCCGCTCGCGCGTCGCGCCGAGGCGTTCCGCATGAACGACAACGGCTGGACGGGGGAGATCAAGCAGCTTGCGAAGTATGTCGAGTAAGGGGAGCGCCGCGCCGTTGTTCGCCGCGTTGGGCGACGCGACGCGGCTCCGCCTGCTGGGACGCCTGTCGGCTGGCGGGCCGCTTTCGATTACTCGTCTCAGCGAAGGGACCGGGGTGACGCGTCAGGCGATTACACGCCATCTCCACGCCCTCGGGCGTGTGGGGCTCGTACGCAACGCCCGCCGGGGGCGGGAGCGGGTGTGGGACCTGAACCGAGAACGTCTGGAGCGAGCAAAGCGGTATCTCGACCAGATCGCGGCACAGTGGGACGACGCGGCCGAACGGTTGCGGGCGTTCGTCGAAGACTAACTAAGGGAGAAGAGCGATGACCAAGCACAAGACCGGGACACGTGAACAGTGGCTTGCGGCGCGGCTCGAGCTGCTTAAGGCGGAGAAGGAGCTGACGCGGCGCAGCGACGAGCTGGCGCGGCGACGGCAGGAGCTGCCGTGGGTCCGGATCGACAAGCAGTACACATTCGAGACCGACCAGGGCAGCGCTTCGCTGGCAGACCTGTTCCGAGGGCGCTCGCAGCTCCTCGTCTATCACTACATGTTCGGGCCTGACTACACGGCGGGGTGTGCAACCTGCTCGACGATCGCGGACGGGTTCAACGGCTTCGCCGTGCACCTGGCCAATCACGACGTCACGCTTGCGGCGGTGTCGCGGGCGCCGCTCGCGAAGGTGCAGGCGTATAAGCGGCGGATGGGGTGGAGTTTCCCCTGGGCGTCCTCGTCCGGCAGCGACTTCAACGCCGACTTCAACGCCTCATTCACCGAGGAACAACAGCGCGAGGGGGGCATCGAATACAACTACCGGCGCGAGCCGGCGTGGCAGTTACGCAGCGACGAGGGGATGGCGAGCCGCATGCCGGGGACGCCTGTCGGCGACAACGCGGCCATGACCGGAACCGACCCGGCCACGTACACGCGCGAGAGGCCGGGCATGAGCGCGTTCGTGCTCGAGGACGGTGTCGTCTACCACACCTATTCCACCTATGCGCGCGGACTGGACGGCCTCTGGGGCATGTACCAGTGGCTCGACCGCGCCCCCAAGGGGCGCAACGAGACGGGCGTCTGGTGGCGCCGCCACGACGAGTACGACAAGCCTTGAGCGGAATGCCGATGTCCGGACACACAGGGCTCGGCGCGGCGGCGTCGTTCCTGGCCATGTGGGTCGCGATGATGGTCGCGATGATGCTGCCGTCCCTGGTCCCGACGCTGTGGCGTTACCGCCAGGCCGGCCACGGCCCGATGACCGCGCTCGTGGGCGTCGGTTACTTCGCCGTCTGGACCGTCTTCGGGATGGTCGCCTATTTGCTCGGCGTCGCGCTGCCGCGCCCCGCCCCGATCGCGGTCGGCATCGTCGTGTTGATGGCCGGCCTGCTGCAGTTCACCACCTGGAAGGCACGTCATCTCGCCTGTTGCCGGGAGGCTCGTACGCGCGGCCGGACCGCCTGGCAACACGGCCTGAGCCTCGGTCTCCACTGCAGTCAGTGCTGCCTCGGTCTGATGGCGATTCTCTTGGTTCTCGGGGTCATGGACCTGCGCGCGATGGCGATAGTGGCGGCGGCCATCACCGTCGAACGTCTCGTACCGGCTCCAGCCGTTGAGCGCGTCGCGCGAGCCACCGGGGCCGTGGCCCTAGGGGCAGGGTTGTTGCTGATCGCGCGAGCAGCCGGGCTCGGATGACGCCACCACCTCCTCCCTACGGCGTGAGACGGTGCACCACCTTGACGACGAATGCCCCGTTGAGCGGGCGGGCCAGCGCGCGGGCGTCCGGGAAGCGAAACCGGGCAAGCGGCTCGGTGGTGTACCCGGAGTTCCACACCACGAACACATCATCCCCGATGACCGGTATCCAGTGGAACCGGACATTGAAGTCGACGCGCTCGCTTTCATTGTCGTACTGAACGAACGCGAGCAGGCTCGTGCGGGGATTGAAGTCGTACTCCAATCGGCTCGCCGACAACGTTGCCGTGAACGCGCCAACCGGCAGGTCGGCCTTTGTCCGGGTCAGATCGGTGCTCAGGATGAGGTGGCCACCGCCGCGCCACGTCGCCGTAAGCTCGAGATCGGTGCTGCGACCACCGTAAAACGCGCCCCAGTTCACGAACGCTCCGAAGCTCAAGGGGCGGCCCGGGTTCATGAAATACTGGAGCTCATAACGCGACCACCAGTAGCGGCCGGGCCGGATCACGACGCCGCGGAAGATCTCGAAAGTGCCGGTTGGGGCGTCCATCAGCCGTTGGAAGTTGACTTCGAAGTGATCGCCATTCTGTCGATCGCCCCCGAACACCCGCCATTCGAACCACGCCGTCTGCCAGTCGGCACTCCGCAAGGGTGAACCCTTCTCGTTCGCAATGATATCCCAGCCCGGGATGGGAAAGGTGAAGTCGAGCTGCCGGATCCGGAGCACGCCGGGCCGCGGCATGAAGTCCACGTGCCCGGTCGTTTCCCAGATCCCCGTGCGACGCACGAACCCGAGCGGTGGGGCGAACCCCGAGTCGATGCGGTAGAGTGAGACGAAATTGTCGAACAGATCGTTCGGGTTGTCGGTGGAGAGCCGCCACGCGAGAGGGGTCCCAGGCACCCCCGGCGTCTGGCTCGCCGCGACCCAGACCTTGGGCTCGAGGTTCGCGCTCTGGACGACGAGCGGGAGGTCCAGGTCCACGCCGCCCGCCCGCTGCACACCTTGGCCACTGGACACGGCGTGGAGCGTGCCGATCGCCCCGATGTACGACCGATCGAAGAGGTCGTGTTGGACCCGAACGACCGCGTCGTTAGCCTTGTCTGCCCCGCCGGTCTGCGCCTCGAGGACACCGATCCTCCACGGCCCGAGTCGTCCGTAGACCCGCCCGCCCGCGAGGATCGGCACCGGCGCACCGCTCGTGTCGAGCCCGATGCGGCGCGAGTAGAACAGCTGCACCCGGCCCGGTGTGCCGAGGTCGAGCACGCCGCTCGATTCGAGGAAGAACTGGCGCTTTTCGGGGAAGAAAAACGGGAATCGGGTGAGGTTGATCACCTGCTGGTCGGCTTCTACCTGCGCGAAGTCGGTACTGACCGTGACGTCCGCGGTCAACATCGGGGTGATGCCGAGCTTGGCGTCGACCCCGCCCTTGCCGCCGAAATAGCCGCCCCTTGTCTCTCCGCCGATGCTGTCGTGCTCCGTCTCCACGGCACGACCGAGCGCATACGGATACAGCTCGAGATCGTGGGGACGGTGCAGATCCCCGAGATCGGCGATCGTTCCTTCATTGTTCAACTGGTAGAACCCCTGCGCCCGGCCGTACGAGCGCCACAGGTCTTCCTCGTTCTTGCGTCGAATGAAGCGCCGGACGTTGAACCCGAACTCGGTGTTGGTACCGTTGTGAAACCGCAGTGCGAGGAGCGGGATACGGAACTCGGCCGTCCATCCGGCACTGTCGCGTGAGACGGCGACCTCCCAGATGCCGTTCCAGTTTTCGTTCAGGTCGTCGACGCCTGAGAACTGCGCATCCCACAGGGTGCCGTTCGGGTTCGTGGCGAACACGAAGGCGCTGCGCCGGTCGTCGAAGCTGTCGATCAGGAGCCGGACGTTGTCGTCGCTCGAAAGATCGGCGTCGCGCCGGAGTTGGCTGGCGCGCACGCCGCGCATGTTGGAGTCATAGCAGCGCACCACGATGTAGAGAGCGTCGGCGTCATGCGCCACCTTGACGACTGTCCGCTCCGTGGCGGGGGACCCCTCGCGTGGCTCGCGCTGGCGGAAATCGTCGATCGAGTCCCCCGTCGCCCAGAACGGCTCGTCCAGCCTGCCATCGAGCATCACCGGCGCCCGGATCAGCGTCGCTCGAATCGTCGCAGAGCTCGCTCTCCTGCCTCCCGAGTTATCCTGTTGAGCCGCTCCCATGCGACTCAGTATGCTGATCCCCGCGAGCGCGATGCTGACGCGCGTCCTCACCACGTGCCCTTAAGCACGAGCCCGACAATTCCCGCGGCAACAATCAACACTGGTTCCGGGATCTTCTTGGGGACCAGCAGGAGCGCCAAGGTCACGAGCGCGATGAGGATCGTTGGCCCGTCCGTGAGCGCCCGCCGCCCGAGGATCACCGCGGCCCCAGCGATGGCCCCGGTCGCCGCGGCCGTGACCCCGTCCACGAACGCCTTCACTTGCCGATTCTTCGCCACGCGATGGAAGTGGGGAGCCAAGAGCACGGTGATGAGATACACGGGCAGGAAGACGCCGACCGCGGCGAGGATCGCGCCCGCGAGTCCCGACACGAGGTAGCCGATGAACGCGACCGTGATTACCACGGGCCCCGGTGTGATCATTGAAACCGCCACGGCATCGATGAACTGCCGCTCGGTGAGCCAGTGGAACTGGCGGACTACTCCCCCGTACAGGAACGGCACGATCGCGAGCCCGCTGCCGAACACGAAGAGGCTGGCGCCAGCGAAATACGTCAGGATCTTCCAGAGGACTCCCACCGACGCCGGGCCGCCGAGACTGGCGGCGATCCCCGGAGCGACCGGCAGAAGCGCGAGAGCGGGGGTCGCCGGAGTCGTCAGCCGTCCTCGGAGCAGCATCGGCACGAGCCCGCACACCAGGAAGACCCAGATGATCTCGGACTCGGTCCAGGCCGTCACCCCGGCGCTCACAGCGAACAGAATCCAGAGCAGTTGATCGCGGCCCAGCGTCATCCGCACGAGTTTCAGCGCACTGCGAGCGATGATGGCAATGACCGCGGCGCCGATCCCGTAGAACAACCCCTGTATCCACGGCAACCCGCCGAAGCGGATGTACAGCTCGGACAGCACGAGCACCATGAGAAACGAGGGTGCCACGAACGCGATCCCTGCCAGCGTCGCGCCGGGCACCCGGCCCCGCACCCACCCGAGGTAGATCGCGAGCTGGGCCGCGAGCGGGCCCGGGGCGAGCTGCGCAAAGGCGAGGCCCTCCTTGTACTCCTGCGCGCTGATCCAGCCGCGCTGCTCCACGAGGTCCTGCTCCATGTGCCCGGCGAGCGCGATCGGCCCGCCGAAGCCCAAGGTACCGAGCCGCAGGAAATAGAGCAGCAACGCTCGCAAGCTGGCTCGCTCCTTGATGGCGGCGGCGCCCAGACGTTCCAACGTGCGCCCCTTCTTGACTCGGAAGTCGTCGGGTTAGTGTATCATGCGAGAAATTGCGCAGCAAGACTTCGCTGGATCGGGATCACCTCACTGGAGGAGATAAGAGGATATGGATCAACGAATCTCGGCGCTCGCCGCGCTGCTCCTGATCGTGCCCGCACGACAGCAGGCGCAGCAGGCGCTCGCGCCCATCGACTGGAAACAGGTCGACGCGCGACTGGGCAAGGCCGGGACGCTTCAGCCGGACGGGGCCTACAAGGTTGGGATGCCGCGCAGTGACCTCCACGTCACCATCGGCGGTGTGGCGGTGAAGCCCACGCTGGCGCTGGGCACGTGGGTCGCGTTCAAGCAGGTGAGCGACACCGAGGCGATGCTGATGGGCGACCTGGTGCTGCTGGAGAGCGAGGTCGGTCCGGTGCTCGGCAAGCTCCAGGACGGTGGGATCGAGCAGACCGCGTTGCATAACCACGTCCAGCACGAGTCCCCGCGGGTCATGTACATGCACATCGGCGGGCATGGGGCGCCGGCGAGACTCGCGGCGGCGATCCATGCCGCGCTGGCCCTCACCAAGACACCGCTCGGCGCCTCCTCCCTGGCGGTATCTGCCGGAGGCTTCGGCGTCGACACCGCCCAGATCGGGCAAATCCTCGGGTATCACGGGAAGGTCAACGGCGGCGTGTATCAGGTCGGCGTGCCGCGAGCTGAAACGATCACCGCGGACGGGATCGACGTCCCTCCGTCCATGGGTCTGGCGACGGCGATCAACTTCCAGCCGACCGGTGGGGGCAAGGCGGCGATCACCGGGGACTTCGTCATGGTCGGGAATGAGGTAAACGCCGTAATCCGGGCTCTGCGCGCCAACGGCATCGCCATCACGGCCCTTCACAGCCACATGCTGACCGACAGCCCGCACCTCTTCTTCATGCATTTCTGGGCGAACGACGACGCGCGCAAGCTGGCGCACGGGCTCCGCGCCGCGTTGGACAAGATGAACGTCAAGAAGGCTTAGATGCTTCGAAACTTCCCATCCGCTCGTCGCGTATCGCCCGCTGACCTGTGACCGCACCCGTTCAGCGACAGAGGGCACATGAGCCCGGCCCGCAATCCAGGAAGAGTGGTTGGATTCTGGTATCTGCTCCTCGTACTGGGCGGCCCGCTGCGCCTCATCTACATCCCCAACAAACTCTTCGTGCACGGCGACGCGGCCGCCACGGCCGGCAACATCGCCGCGCACCAATGGCTCTTCCGATTCGGCATGTTGAGCGATCTGTTCGGCGCCGTGGTCCTGATCTTCCTCGTGCTCGCGTTTTACCGGTTGTTCAAAGGCGTCGACCAGCAGCTCGCCGTGCTACTCGTGATCGTGGGCGGCGTGATGCCCGCCCTCATCAACTTCGTGAACGTGGTGAGCGATGCCGGCGCCCTCATGGTCGCCCGGAGCGGGAGCGCCGGCGGCGCCGACTTCTTGTCGGTGTTCGACAAGCCGCAGCGTGACGCACTGGTCATGCTGTTCCTCCGGTTGCATCACCACCAGATCGTTGCTGCCGAGATCTTGTGGGGGCTATGGCTCTTCCCCATGGGCGCCCTGGTGTACAAATCGCGTTTCCTGCCGCGGTTCATTGGCGTGTGGTTAATCATCAACGGCGTCGCCTATGTGGTGCTGAGCCTCACGGGGCTGTTCTTTCCGGATTATCAGGACAAGGTGTTTGCCTTCTCCCAGCCCGCCCTGTTCGGGGAGCTGGCGATCATGTTGTGGCTCGTGTTCAAGGGCGCCGGCGCACATAGTCCAAGCCTACAACCCCAGTCCGTTGCCTAGCGGGATAGGCCGCCGCCCACGTCCACGGTCGCGGGCGGTGGCTCGTCCATCATCTGCCGGATCTCGACCTCACAATCCCAGCTCGGGAAGTGCTCGATGTGCACATCCAGAAAGCGGCGGGTCCACTGCTTCGCTTCCTCGAGGCTCGGCACGTCGTAGATCGCGAAGCCGCCGATCACCTCCTTGGCTTCGGTGAAGGGCCCGTCCGTCACGGTCACCCTGCCCTTCGCCAGGCGCGCCCGCGCGCCCTTGGCGCTCGACAACAACCCGCCCACGCCCACGAGCCGTTTCCCGGCATCCCGCATCAGCTTGTCGATGGCCTCGAATAGCGCGGGAGGCGGTGGCGCGTGCTGCTCGGAGCCCTTCACGATCGTCATGAACTTCGGCATCGGAGACCCCTTCAGGTTCGGGTTGATGGTTGGCTCTCCCCTGACGACGAACGGGCGGGGTGGGTATCGACAAGCCAGCCGGGGGGTAGCGCTTTCGCCACGCCCGAGTGATTCTCGAGCAAAGGGAGGACACGTGTACAAGACACTGCTTGTTTCCGTCAACGCTCTTGCTGCCTCGATGGCGTGGGCGCAGTCGCCTGCCCAAAGCAAATTATCGGTGCACTGGGAGGAGCTGAGCGCTGGCGAGTTCCGCGACGCCATTGGCCGAGCGCAGGGGACGTGCCTGCTGCCATTCGGCATCCTGGAGAAGCACGGCCCGCATTTGCCATTGGGCAACGATCTGCTCAACGTGCGCTACGTGGCGCTCAACGCCGCTCAGCAGGAATACGCGGTCGTCTTTCCCGAGTACTACTTCGGACAGATCTTCGAGGCCAAACAGCAACCCGGCACGGTCGCCTACAGCGCGCACCTGCAGCTCGAATTGCTGCAGGAGACGACCGACGAGATGGCCCGGAACGGCTGCAA
>Ga0137403_10010313_pt1 | contig 10347 bp, 12 predicted proteins | sample CZOMad2_1_16fung_FD_122057 | JGI IMG/M metagenome (GOLD analysis project Ga0137403, IMG submission 122057) | Vadose zone soil fungal communities from Angelo Coast Range Reserve, California, USA - CZOMad2_1_16fungal (Hybrid Assembly) | ecosystem: Environmental > Terrestrial > Soil > Vadose zone... | reverse complement strand
GTTGTAGGGGCGGGGCTTGCCCCGCCCGCACCCGTCCCCTGTCGAGATCTTGCTTTCTCTTCCTTTTTAATTTCTAGTCTCTGATTTCCAGGAACCGATGGGGAGGAAGAATCTTGATGCCACGGAATGGATTCAGCGCCAAGAGGTCAGCGTCTCCAGTGACGATGTGCGTTCCCTGCCCGCTCACCGCCAATTCGAGGAACTTGTCGTCCTTGGGGTCACGGCAGGCCTGGATCTGTACGTCCACCTCCACCCATTGCGCTTCGCGCACCAGGGCAGCAAGAAAAAATCGAACATCTTCCTCATCTACATAGCGGCGGAATCGCTTTCGGCTTAGGACTTCCTGGAGCTCGCCCAGCGCCGCGAAGGAAACCAGTACTTTTCCCTCTTGCAGAGCCCCGTCCAGTGCATGGCGAGGCTTCGAATCGGGCAAGAGCAAGGCGCTGACCAAAACATTCGTATCAAAGACGCAGCGCAATTACGCGCCTTTCAGAAGGGAATCCAGCATCTCTGGCGTAAGTCCTCGATCCTTCGCCTTCCGTCCAACGTCATCGAGCACCTGCTGGAGCGACGGAGTTTCACCGGCGGTGAGCTCGCGTAGCCAAAGGCTCAGCAGCGCCCGCATCTTCCGTTTCTCCTCTGGCGCAGCGGAGTCATATGCCTGCGCCGTTTGCGGGTCCATCGGAATCGTAATCGTAGCCTTCGCCATGGCGCTATCCTGCCCTTATTCTACGGTAAAAATTCACCGCTAGCCACGCCCCGCGTCCCGCCTAGTCAGCTTCACGTCTACTCGAGTGTGAATGCCAGGAAGAGCAGCTTTTGGTCCCGCTGGATCTGCAACGCCACCGGCGTTCCTGGAGCCAGCGCCTTCAGCGTGCTCCGCAAACGATCGAGCGTCGTCATCGGCTGTCCGTTCAGCGTGCGAATGACGTCTCCGGCGGTCAGCGGCACTTCCACGCCAGCGCCTGCCGCCCGCGCCGCCACGAGGATTCCAAACGGGTCGCGCAAGTCCGGCGCCAGGGCTGCAATTCTTTTGTCAATTTCGACACCCAGAATCCCCAGCGCCGGCACAAGATTTTTCGCCGGATCGGCAAGCGCCGCGATTTGGTCCATATCGTGCGACGGTTCCATCACCTTCACGTCCAGCGCGAAGCGTTCTTTTCCGCGCAGGAGATCAAGGTGGACTTTGTCACCAGTTTCCATCGACAAGAAATGAAACGCCACGAACGGCAGATTGTTCACCGCTCTCCCATCCAAGGCTGCCAGTACGTCTCCGATTTGCACTCCTGCGGCCTCGGCCGTGCTGCCCGGCTTCACGTCGGAAATCACCACACCATACTTGCGCGGCAGGTTTAGTGCCGCCGCCATCGTGGGCGTGATCGTCTGAATTCCAATGCCAATCTCAGCGTGGTGCAGATGGCCATACTTGCGCAATTGCTGGAACGCCACCTCGACCACCCTGCTCGGAATCGCGAAACCCAGGCCTTCGTTTCCTCCCGATTGCGACAGGATAAATGTGTTCACTCCCACCACTTCGCCATTCACGTTTACCAGCGGACCGCCGGAATTCCCCGGATTGATGGCTGTGTCTGTCTGAATGTAGACCAGTGGTGAATCCACGTCGATCTGCCGCGCCACCGCCGAAACCACTCCCATCGTCACCGAATTGCGCAGTCCCTCCGGGCTTCCAAACGCAAAAACCAGTTCGCCTTGTCCCAGTTTGCGGTAGTCGGCCAGCGCGAGCGCCGGCAGTTTCTCCCCGTCCACTTTGATGAGCGCGAGGTCGATATCCCGCGCCACGCCGACAATTCTTGCGGGAACAACCGTTGTCTGCGTCGAGAGCGCTGCCCGCAGCGGCAGTTCTTCATTCGTGGGAGGCAGCACCACCTGCACGCGTTGCGCGCCATTCACCACGTGCGCGTTCGTCATGATGTACCCGCTCGGGTCGACCACGAACCCGGAGCCGATGGCCCGCTGCCTGCCAATCACGGAGCTGGCGCTTCCCTTTTCTCCTTCTTCCAGCGGTCCATACCCCGTCACCAATATCTGCACCACGCTCGGCGAAACCCTTTTGATCAGCGCCGCGGCTGATTCATTCAGTTTGCGCAGCTCATCGGTTGCGGCACCGCTGGATTGTCCGCGCAGTGATGGGGATGAAAGGAAAAGGCTCAGCGCGCTAGCCAACAAGATTGCGAGATAGCGCGAGAAGCATGGATGGCCCGAGAACCGCCGCACACCGGAGTTTGCCATGGACTTTTCTCCTAGCTCGAATGGGCCCACTCTTAGGATGCCCGAAAGACGTATCGACCTCAAAATGAGAACGATCCGGAGTCTCGTCGACTAAGGAACGACTGACGCCTTGTGCTTGCTGATGGCAGCGGCCAGGTTTGTCAGGAGCGGACGAAAACCAGAAAAGTTGATCGTGTCGGCCTTTGGTCGCACAACCTTATGTGCGAAAACCTTTTTACTGTAGTGCTTGTCCCTATCGAAACCGTCGCCTGGGTTGAACGTCTTACCGTCAAGCACCGCCGCCTTGATTGAAGCATCGAAAAAATCCTCGATCTTCGAGGGAGTCGCGGCGGCTCCAAGTGGGGTCGGAACGGCGTACAGGTTCTTGATGACGTGAACGAAAGGCTCGGCTCCGGTGGGCTTACCTTGGAGACATTCTTTATCGCGTTCCGGATGCTCTTAGCGCCGGTGTCGTTGTCATACAAGATCACCACCGGCTCTGTTAGCCCAGGCCCGGTGAAACCCTTGGCCTCTTTTTTGTACGCTGCGATGAAAATGCTCAGCACGCTACTGCCGCCGTCCTTGAGGTCGAGAAGTCGCGCTGTGCTCGAGCTTGGATACTTATACAGCCTGACCTTTAGACGAATCTTTTTGTCCGGCATCACTTCGGCCAAAGCAGGGAATTCCGCCACGAGGCTTCGGATCGCATGCGTGAGATAGACGTTGTCGGTCTCCCCCTCGCAGATGACCACGGGAGCCTGAGCTGCGTAGAACGTGCTGTAGATCAAGAACTCTCGGTAGACCTTTTCGTTCGATGACCTCTCATCGGACAGAGCATCCGACGTGTGAGTCTTATTGTAGACGTCGATGCTGTCGATAAATCCCAGCATGCCGTGAAGCTCGTTCAGCGTGCCTGGGCGCTTCTCCAAAACCGCGTGTCCGTCCTTGTGTGTCACGCCAAGGATCTGGAATGTGCCCGTCTTAACGAGGCTATGGACCATCGCCCGTACGGTGTGGCGGTACTCCCATCGAACGTTGATCTTCTTATTGACAACGAGGCCGGTGACATCCTGCCGCGAAGCTCGGTACATTTGGTGCGTCTTCTTCGCATTGATGCGAAAGCCAGTGCGCTCGATAACCTTCGTCAGTGCTTCACCGGGCAACCATAAATGGGAGGCAGAGTCCTTGGTACCTGACGGCGCGGCGATGTTTGCTGGAAACTCCTTCTTGTTGGTTGAAAACGTGAGGTCGTCCGCGTACCGGGAATACGTGCATCCAGCCTCGGATGCGAGCTTCACCATGCGCATGTCGAGCAAGTGGGCGACCAGATTGGAGATGACTGGCGAGCAGGGGCTACCTTGCGGTAGTGAATTTTCGTGACACGCAATCTGCGTGATCACCGTCGCGACGTCCTCGTGCAATTCGAAATCTCGGTTCTTGAGCAGGAAGCCGCGCACCCTGCCGAAGTTGATCGAAGGGAAGAAATCCTCCAGGTCGAGATTGAAGACCCACCGGCGGTGCCGGTGCTGTCGGGCGTTTGTGATGATCGACCGCTTGCGCTTGAAACCGTGTGCAGCCCGGTCCTTGCGCTGTTTGGCAGTGTTGATTTCGTCGACGCAGTCCTGCAGGAGGTCGGACAGCCTGCGCTGCAGGAGCTTTAAGGCATCAACAGGTGCCTTGATCGTTCGTTGCCCACCGTTCCGTTTGGGAATTTGGAAGGTCTTGTACTTCGTCGCCTCAGGATGCTTGTACAAGATGTACGAGACGGCCTTCGGCTTGAAATCCAGCAGCTTCGCCACGTCGCTGAGCGATGTCGCTGCCTCAAGAGTGGCAAGTCTGGGCATGCGTCACGAGATAAGGGCGACTCACCGGCACTCCTACGCGAGAGGCATAGCGCCATGGGCATACGCATAGTCGCACACGGTGCGAGACAGCATACTCCCTCACATTTGTTTCAAGTGCCACGAAACATGGCACAAAATCTGCCGGTGAGTCTTAAGAATTCTACCATAGTGCTCGACTCTGTCTGGCGGGCGGGTGGCCGCCCCTAATCCGCAAAGACGCCTTTGGGTGGCCCATCCTTGCGAGTTTGCAAGGGTGGGGCCGTTTCCTCTTTTCGCCGGGTGCCGCATCCTTTGTGAATTTCAAAGGGTGCGGACTTTTCTGCTCTCTTTCCCCGACACTACTCCCTATCCATCCCCGCTATCCCTCAGTATCCAAACCACTTATAATTAACCATTGACAAGTACCAAGAATGTGCTATAATTGATTCGTTAAGTACGCACGCTTCCTTCGCCTGCCCACCACAGGAGCGTGCCAAGCTACCCATGCCCCCCCGCCGCGCGGTCCTCCTAACCCCTTCAATAACTACACGTCTGTCCCGGCCTTCTTGCGGAGCGGAGCTTAGGTTCCGTACAACGAATCCACTGCCGGTTGCCCACTATTACTTTAAATCCTTTAGCTGCAACACCTACGGATCCCCTCGCAAGTGTTGCAAACAAGAGACTTATGGACAGGCTAAGCCCTTTAGATGCAACACTTACAAAAAACAGGGGTGGAGGCCCCTCGATCTGGGAACTGGCCACTCGCCACTCTTCAGTCGCCACTGGACTCAAATCCTTTCTTTTCACATTCTTGCGCACTCTTTTGCGTTTTCTTGCACTCGTGCAAAACTCAACCCGTTTCTTTTCAATCGATTCCGCACTCTTTGCCCAAAAACACCCGGGGTGGGGGTACCCCTTCTCAGTCCAACAACCATTGCTTCAACAAACGGCGGCGCCCTTCCCGCAGCGATGGGGGCTGCTGCGAAAAGGGCGCACCGTCTTCAGGAGAGAAGATCGTGTCCAGCCTTAGATTAGTTGTCGGGAGGAGGCGGCGGAGGAGGCGCGTCCGGCCCCCCGTTGAACTTCTGAATGAACATCTTATGTTTGCCTGCGGTTACGGTGTAGTCCGATGGCACCGCAAAGAGCGACGCGTCCGGCTCCGTCCGCTGAATCTTTGTCAGTGTGTACGTCGTATCGCCAAACCGGGGATCCGAATGAGTGCTCTTGATGTCCATCTGCAAGTCCGCCGAATACCAGTGCTCCGACGTGACCGTGATCGGTTTCTCGTTCCCGATCTCTCCCGCAGGAATCGTTCGCGTTGTCCGCGTCCATTCCGTATTCACTCCCTCGATCGTTTGTGGTCCAAGCGATTCGGTCTTGGCAGTTGCTTCCGCCGATCCCTTGAAGTTGCGGTAGAACATATTCCCTCCCGGCCCGCCTCCCGTCCGGACTTTCATCCCCCCGGGACCAGGCATCTGCCGCGCCACTTTTTGATCGGGTTCCAGCACGTAGGCCGTCCCTGCTACTGGATCGCTGATGTGTATGAAAGAGTGCGCTTGTCCGGAAGCCGCCAGCGCACCAATCCCAGGCAGCGTTACGTCTTTGCGAAACCGGCCCTGGCTGTCCCGATAGACCTTCGTTTGCGTTGTCCGGGTGATGTGATTGCCGTCCGCCAGCGTTTGCGTCGTCGTCGAAGTCGCAATCGCGCTGAATGGCGCTCCCTTCACCACTTTCCCGCCATGCAACCCGCCGCCAAAGCCGAGCAGCTCAATTCCATCCGCAAAGAAAGCGTCGCCCCCGGCCGCCATACCTCCTTGGACCACCACCGGGCCTGGAGTTGGAGCCGCTTGTGTTTCCTGCGCTCGCGCCGTTCCCGAACTCACAAGAAGAGTGACGCTCAATACCGCGTTCAACCATCTCACTTCATGCTTCATTTTTCCTTCTCCTCTTCTCTCCCGAACTGCTGCGAACTTTTTGCGGCGGCGATCGCGGCCAGCCCCTTCTTCAACTGCGCGATCCATGCTTCGATCGGCCCGCCGTGTTCCTTCAGATCCTCTCCATGCGCCGGCTTCAACTTCTCCCAAAAGGCCGCTGCCCACATGTGTGTGTCCTTCCCTGAGGCGCAGCAAGTGCGTCTCACCCACGGTGAACATTTATTGCGCCAGCCGCACGGCCTCCGGCAATCCGTCGCCGCCGACGAGCAGATCCACCTGGATCCACTCGCTCGCCCGCTCTTCATTCACGGGCAGTCCCAGCGCGCCCAGCGCGCCGCGTTGCATGCGCACGCGCAGAATTGCGGCTTCCTCGGTATCCACGAAGAAGGCTCCGGGCAGAAACGTGAAGCCGCTCAACTCATTGTCAGCCACCAGCGTTTCCGAACTGCCAGCTCCCGCCGAAACCGGCCGCGGCATTCCATTTGGAACCACGGCGGGAATTTGGCGATTCCCTCCGGCGGCGGAATTGTTTTTCTGCGTTTTGTTCACAGGTGGAACGGAATTCACATGGTTGGTAGTCTCTTCAAGCTGACTGTGGCGCCAATTGCGCCAGCTCACGGCACCGGCCAGCACAGCGGCAGCCGCCAAAGCCCATCCCACAACTACAGCAGTGCGACGAACTCTCAGCGTCACGTGCTGCGTGCGGAACCCCTGCCGCAAACGCATCTCCACGCGCGCCGGAGCCTCCGCCATGGCCGTATCTTCCGCGAACGCCCGCAATTCAGCCCCGGCGGCCTGCCAGGAGTCCTGTAATGCTGCGCACCGCGAACAAGTGCTGGAGTGCTCACGCGCCGCCGCGCGCGCCGCTTCGCTCAGCGTGGCGTCGCGCTCCGCGTCCAATCCAATCATTTCAAATTCTTCGCAATTCATCTCGCCGCTCTCGCGCGACGGGGCACGTCGCGAAACATTTCCAGTTTGGCCATCAGCAAAGCTCGCCCGCGATGCAGCCGCGAACGAATCGTCCCGATCGGGCATCCCGCCATTTGCGCCGCTTCCTCGTAACTCATTTCTTCCAGCTCGCACAGCACCACGGCTTCGCGAAACTCCGCTGGCAATTCCAGTACCGCAGCCCTCACGTGCTGCATACGCTCGCGCTTTTCCGCCCACGTCGCCGGCGTGGACGCATCCCGCAAAACAATTCCAGAGCCTGTCCCGTCTTCGTTCTTTTCTTCCAGCGCAATTTCCCGCGGCAATCGTTCCAGGTGTTTCATCACGCGGTTGCGCGCCACGCCGTACAGGAACGCTCCAAGCGCTCCCAGCTTGGCGTCATACTTTTTCGGATCGCGCATCAGGGTCATGAATACGTCCTGCACAATCTCTTCCGCGGCCCAGGTATTCCCCGTCATGCGCAGCGCAAACCGGTACATAGCCGCCTGGTGCCGCCGGTACAGGAGCGTGAATGCCTCCTCATCGCCCTTGGCAGCCCGCCGCAACAGAACGTCGTCGCTCACTTGCTCGGCGATCCTCATCTCCCCTGATAAGACGTTCTGCCCGCTCGCATCTATCGATTCCCGGCGGGCGGTGAAAAAGTTCCCCTTCACAGGGGACGCCGGGCTAGAGGGTTTGAAAGTCCTTGTTTTCACAATGGGTTAGACGCGGGCAAAGGCTCCCAAGTGTCGAGGCGGCCTTTGCGGAAAGGAGGAACTTCTACAACAGTCGTTCATCATCGAAAGAGTGCAGTCAGGAAAGGTTCTTTATTTCTTGCTGGGCTTGAACATTCCGGCGGCAATTTTGGTGACCAAGCGGCGCGGAACGAGGCGTTGACTGTGGGCTCCGAGATAATTTCCGACGCCGGAAATGACGTAGCTCTTGCCGGCGGCCAAAGCCTTCAGCCCCGTGCGCGCAACCTTTTCGGCAGTTTCGGCTTTGCGCATAAGTTTTTCCTGGCCGGCAACAACGTGGAATTCGGACTCAGTGGTGCCCGGGCAAAGCGCGCACACGCGAATTCCGTACGGTTTCATTTCTTCGGCGAGACCTTCGGCGAAAAGCAAATCAAACGCTTTTGTGGCCGCATACGTCGAAATGTAGGGAACGGCCTGGAAGGAAGCGGTTGACGCGAGAATCAGCACGTCGCCGCGGCGGCGCGCGACCATTTCCGGTAAATACAGCCGGGTCAGGTGGACCACCGCGTGGCAATTCACTTGCACCATGTCGAGCAAGCGTTGCTTTTCAATGGAATGAAATTCGCCGTATTGACCGAAACCGGCGTTGTTGATCAGCAGATCGATTTCAATGCCTTTTTCTTTGGTAAAGGCAAAAATCTTTTCCGGTGCGTTCGGATCGGCCAAATCTGCCGGTAAAACTTCGGCGTTGATTTTATGAGTTGCAGTCAGCCGGCGCGCCAATTCCTCAAGGCGATCTTTTCGCCGCGCGGTCAGCACGAGCTTTGTTCCGCCGGATGCCAATTCTTCCGCGAGAGCCACGCCAATTCCGGCGCTGGCTCCGGTAATCAGCGCCCATTTCCCGGACCAATTCGCCGCCACTTGTGGCACCGCATTCGACAAAGTGTCCTCCACAAAGAATGGTTTGCGTTACTTTCCCGCGCGCAGGACGGCGTCTTTGAAGCGCCCGCCTTCTCGCTTGATACGCTCCATCAGGCGGCGCGCCCAGACAAATTCGGCGGCCAGCAACCCGAGCCCGAGAAAAATCACCAACATTCCAGGCCCGGGAGTTACCAGCATAACGCCACCTGCCAGCAGCAAGGTGAATCCAGCGATGATGAGGAAGACCCGGCGGACCTGCTCAACCGTGCGGAGGATCATGGACCCCTAGGGAATCAGCTTTCTGGCGGAGAGGGTGGGATACTCACCCTGGCCTATTGGCTATCCTAGCATGTTTTCAGCAACTTGCGTGAAAACCGCATGAATACTGGCGATTTCTACGGTCTCGCATTCCGCAACTCTTTCAACTGTTCCGCATAAATAGTACCAATTTCGGGCCCAAACAGACACCAAAGACACCAAGGCAACAACTACTTCATCGTCTCGTCCGTCCGGACGACCCGCCCAAGCGCGTGAGCCGTCGTGACTCGGCGCGACAGAATAGAAGCGATTATGCGTCACCACCACCTAACACTCCGTCCCTCCAGTTAGCTGCAACTCATGCGCAGTCGGACCACAAGGGGAACACCGCAATTACTTATGTGGTTGGGAGTATCGCCTCAGGGTCGTTTGCGAGATGGGTGACAACAACTTCGTAGTTCTTCACCATTGGGGAGGGATTCATCAATTCCTTTGCGAAGGCTCCCTCAGCATCCGGCCCAGTCAGGGACTCCAGAAAAGATGCGGATTCCCAGAGGGTCAAGAGCAAGAATTCGGTACAATCCGTGCGTTTTCGCGATAGTAGTATCGCGCCCCGGTTACCCGCAGCCTCGCGATACGCTCGGAACAATTCCTCTTGAATGTACTTGAGATGTTCGCTGGTCTTTGATTCTGGTGCAACTCCATGCCAAACACGGGCGATCATTGAGCTGCTAGTTTTTTGCGACGTCTGATCTCGGCAACTCCCGCAGCCCCGGCAGAGTGACATGAAAGAACGCTTCAACCTGCGACTTCTGCGCTCCCGCGTAGGCTCCTTGCCAGTCTTCCAAGACCTTACCTTCGGGCGAAATGACGATCGTTTGCGGAGTGCTCCCAAGCTTATACGTCTTCATCGTTTCAGGCGACAGGCCAGAATAGACCGCGAGCCGCAACCTGTTCGTTGCGAGGTACTCTGCCAAGCCTTGTTCCGACAGAGAGAGACCAATGAAGCGATACTGGGCGCTCTCTTTGTCCAGCAGTGTTTTTAGATTGTCGATGTTTCGCGCACACCACGAGCAGGGAGGAGTAAAAATGTACAGCACCGTGGGTTGCTTAGCGCCGTCGTAGGAGATCACCTGGTCGCCGGTGCCGTGGAAGTCGACGAGCGGCACCGGCGGGCTGGTCGCGCAGCCGGCGTCGGTGCCGGGATAGAACGCGCCGGACACGGTGGCGAAGGCGGCGATCCGGTCCGGCAGCCGGCAGGCCAGCAGCGCGGTGAAGCCACCGCCCTCGGACTTGCCGGTGGCGTAGATGCGGGACTGGTCCACACACAGCGTGGACTCCAGCCGGTCCAGCAGTGTGTTGACGAACCGCACGTCGTCGGCCCCGGAGTTCCGCGGCGCGCCCTGCCAGGCGGTCTCCCCGTCCGGGCCGGCCAGTCCGCGCGGGTACACGGCGATGGCGTTCAGGGCGTCGATCCCGGAGAACGCCTCGATGTCGTTGCCGGTGCCTTTGCGGCCGTGGAAAGCCAGCAGGAGCGGGGTCGGCCGGTTCGGTTGGAAC
>Ga0137403_10010312_pt1 | contig 10349 bp, 8 predicted proteins | sample CZOMad2_1_16fung_FD_122057 | JGI IMG/M metagenome (GOLD analysis project Ga0137403, IMG submission 122057) | Vadose zone soil fungal communities from Angelo Coast Range Reserve, California, USA - CZOMad2_1_16fungal (Hybrid Assembly) | ecosystem: Environmental > Terrestrial > Soil > Vadose zone... | reverse complement strand
CATTTTGGAAATCCGCCTGATGCCGCGAATCGCTCGCTGTTGACTTTCACAGCGACCGCTGGCGTGACATATCTGATCGAAGCGAGTGGGAAGGGGGGTGGCGGCTCGCTGAAGGTCCGGGCTGGCTATCCAACGATAACCGGCGTGGAATTCACCAGCGCGCCGGACGGGAGCGACGCTTTGCTGATAACCGGCGCTGGCTTCTTCGCGCGCAACGCCGCGATCACCGCCCAGCTGGACGGCGAGGACATCGCGCTGCCTAACGTATTCACGGCTGGTCCGCCTTTGCCAGATGGAACAGACACGACCTTTTACGCCACAAGGAAGAAGCTGAAGAAATTGGTGAAGCGCGGGAGCCTGCTTGTTCGCGTCGAAAGCCCGATCGGCAGCGGGAACATATCGAACAAGTTCCTCTTTACTCGCTGATCGAACGCAAGTGTGAAAGCTCTCACCTTTCGCGACAGTCTCAAACTCGTGGACGATGCGCCGGTTCCACGGCGCCCAGGCGAAGCGCTCGTCCAAGTGATCGACGCTGGCATCTGCAATACCGATCTTGAAATCGTCAAAGGCTACGCCGGGTTCCACGGAACATTGGGGCACGAGTTCGTAGGCCGCGTGGCGGAGTCGCCCGACCTCTCGCTCGTCGGACACAGGGTGGTAGGAGAGATCAACGCCGGCTGCGGTCATTGCGAACTGTGTCTCGACGGTGATCCCAGACATTGTGCTGCGCGGACCGTACTGGGAATCAAGGGCCGCGACGGCGCATTTGCCGAGTTCCTTTCGCTTCCCGTTCGGAATCTAATCGAGTTGCCGGACTCGGTGAGTGACGAGGCGGCCGTGTTTGTTGAGCCGCTGGCTGCCGCGTTCAACATTCTTGAACAGGTTACCATCAAGAGCTCTCACGAGGTTGCTGTGGTGGGAGATGGCAAGCTCTCTCAGCTAATCGTCCTCGTGATGGCTCAGATCGGTTGCTCGATAACCGTCATCGGTCGGCACAAAGATAAGCTGGAGATGGCCCGAAGATTTGGTTCGCATCGTGTTCTGCTCGACGCCCCCGGACTCGGTCGTGAATGGGAAAGACGGTTTGACTTGGCAATAGAGGCTACCGGATCACCGGCGGGGCTGGCGACCGCGCTGGGAATCGTCAAGCCACGAGCAACCGTTGTGTTGAAGTCCACTCATCAAGGATCGACACCGCTGGAAATGTCTCAAGTCGTTGTTAACGAGTTGACCATTGTCGGCTCCCGTTGCGGGCGATTCCGACCGGCGATAGACCTTCTTGCCAGCGGTCGCTTGGATTTGAGCCCGCTGATATCGCGACGATTGCCGTTAGAGGAAGGCTTGCTTGCGTTCGAGGAGGCCGCACGGTCGGAGAACATGAAAGTCATCTTACAGATCAGTTGAGTGTCAAGGAGAGAGCCGCTAAGAACTGGCAGCCTTGAATCCGGCTGCCAGAACCCGTTCCAAGGGACCATCACAAGAAACTTATTGACAGCGCGAAGTCCGGATGTTATAAACCCGGCGAAACGGCTACCATATCTTGGGCTAGTCAGCGGAATAACCTACGATATTTAGGAGGCTCAATGAACCAGGGCGATTTGATCGAGAAGGTGGCAAAGCGGGCCTCGATCAGCAAGGCCGAGGCGGAGCGAGCAATCAATGCGGTGAAGGAGGCAATCGCCGACAGTCTGCGCAAGAATGACAAGGTAACTCTGGTCGGCTTTGGCACGTTTGCTGTGTCGCACCGAAAGGCGCGCCGGGGTCATAACCCGCACACGGCAGAGCGAATCAAGATACCCGCTACCAAGGCGGTAAGATTCAGCGCAGGTAAGCAACTAAAGGAAGCTGTCAATAAACGAAAGAAGTAGGCTTTACAGGGAGCAGTCCGAATGCTGTCCAAGCCGCCTCGAATCCTTAACTAGCCCCCTCAAATCGCCAGCAAAACCAACAACGCAAGCGGCCGCCCCGGGCATCCGACTAATGCACTAAAAGGTGTGCTACTGAACTGAAAGGTTTGACCGAGGCAGATTGAAGTTTCTAACTTTCTACTTAAGCCGCGTCATTTAGGAATTTGGCGCACCGACATATGTGGAATGGTGGTTGCGGGTATCAAAGCGCGAGATGGGCAAATTCCCATTGAGGCTGATGAAAAAGGTGTTTTGCACCAGGACGATTGGTGCTATTCTAACGAAGTTGGAAGCAATGGTATGAAGAAGGTTTTCCTCATAATCACGCTGTCGTTGTTTGGCGTCACCGCCGTTTTCACGGCTCCGCCAGGTGGTTCTGTTGCCTTCGCGCAAAGGAAGGAGAAAGATGACAAGAAGAATCCGCCGGGACCACCTGTCATCAAGGATAAGGGCAACCACGACAAGCCGAAGGAACCGCCACCCAAGAAAGATAAGAGGCCCTCATAGTCTCGAGCTTACTTGTCCTTGAAGCTCGCCAGGGCCTCGTTCTCGTCTGAGAATATTTCAAACACGCCATCGAGCTTCGAAATCGCCAGAATGTTTCTCACCGACTGCGAGGGGGACAGCAGTTTTACATGTCCCTTCTTTTTTAGCACCGAACGGTAGGCCTTGATCAGACTGCCGACCCCGGTGCTGCTGATGTAAGTCACGCTTCGCAGATCGAGCAGGAAACTGATCTCGTCTTCTTCCACAAAACGCTGCACCATCTCAAAGAGCTGATCAGGTCCGTCACCCGGGTCAAGGCGCCCGGTTATCTTGATGATGCGAACTGAGTCCGTCTTTCTGCTGATTACTTTAGTAGGGCGTCTCATCATAGCTAATAAGCTCGTGCCTGAAATCCTAAAACGCAGGCGGGTCAAGTGGGCGCTACTGGACTCGAACCAGTGACCCCTGCGGTGTGAACACAGTGCTCTACCAACTGAGCTAAGCGCCCTTTGAGGGGGAAAAGGTTAGCAGATGCCGCTGGACATTTCCACCGGGGCCGAGAGTCTCTCTCTTTATCGTTTTCACTATTCTGCCGCGAGTTATCTGCGAGGCACCGCCTGGCGCTCACGCGTCTGTAATCTAAAAGATGTACGGAGCGGACCTGTTGTCGCTGTTGATGATAACGACGACGTTTGTTCCCTGAGTACCCAGGTTGAATCTTCCTTTAGCCAGGAGCTGTCCAACCGATCCGTCCTGCACGAATTGCACAGGTTCGAACACCAGACCGTTGATCAGTACAAGCGAGTCTGCACGGAAGTTCTCGCCGAAGACCCAAAGCTTCTTGACTCCCTTCACTTTCACCCCCGTGACAGCCGGGAATCCTTGTGAGCCTCCAGTGCTTTCACGTACCGCTACTGAAAACCACCTTGAGTCCACATGAGCAGGATTCCCCGAGTCACTTACTTGCGCCGCGAAAGAAGACGAACCGGCAAAATTGGGCACGCCGTCAATTGACCCGTTCGCCGAGAGGCTGAGCCCTGAGGGTAGCGCCCCTCCGATCAGCGACCATCTATAGGGCGGAGTTCCACCGGCCGCCATCAGCGTCATTTTATAAGTTCGCCCTACAAATCCGTCGTTTGCGCTCAGGGTCGAGATGCTGACTGGACCCGGACCAGGATCGCCGCCGCCTCCGCCTCCGCCTCCGCCGCCGCCTCCAGGCGCCGCAGGATAGATCGCCAAAATGCCCGCCTTGTCATCAGCGCCTAGAGTAGCATCGCGTCCCCGTCCACTGGCGCTGGCCCACATTATCGCGGACGGGTCGTTTGAATGGCCGAGCCCGATCGAGTGACCGAGTTCATGGCAGGCAACCTCAGCCAGGTTCGCAGAATTGCCCAGAAAGCAATTCATTCCGTCGTTGAATACGGTGTCCGCTTCAAGCAGCTTGCTGAAGGTCGTTCCACCAATCACCTTCGTCTCGTGGACCCAACTGATCGCCGTCAGGGCCACGACGCCCGCACAGCCGACTGGCTGATCCAACTGATTCAAACAATCTCCGAATGAGATCGTGTTGATGTTGTCGAAGACGATCCCGCAACTGCCCGTCTGGCCGGCAACCTGGAGTTGAATCGAAGCGCCGCTCTGGTTCGGCCACGCCGCCATGGCTCTTGCAATCTCCGCACTGCCTCCCCCGGCAACCGGAGACTCATTCGGATTAACGAAGTAGCGTATGGGCTGGCCCGAGTCCGCTTCCATCCAGCGCACTGGATCCGGGAAAAACACAAACTGGGTGGTGAAACCGCCGGATTTCTTTCCTGCGCGTATGAACTCGCTTGGCACGGCCACGAAAGGCTGTCCGCTTCGCGCGGCGTCTACTTCTGCAACGAGCGCAGCCTCTCGCCGAAGTGTGCGTTGAATCTTGCCGACATAAGCATCGAACGGAGCTCGGTTGGTAACCTCGCCGGGGCTGGTACGAGCCAGAAGGTCGATTTCGTTAGCGTCGATCGAGCGTTCGACGAATTCTGTGCCCGTTGCATCTTCTATAACCGAGAACTTGCCCATGAAATTGTGAGCAGTGTGCAGGCTCCCGTCCGCTCCGGTATTGAGATATAGAAGGACGTGTTCCCCCGGCACGAATCCCGGTTGTCCAAACACGCGCACGCCGGATTCGCCGACTGTCCCGCCAAGCTGCTTTAGAACAATCGTCCCGTCGTGCAAGTCTCCCTTCAGCACACGATCGGCGCGCACCTCAACATACGTCCACACCATCGCGCCCGGCCCGGCCCGATCCGTTGTCACGGAGATCACTTTGCCGCTGACGATGAGCCGCGAGTGGACGACCAGGTCGGTGTCCAGCAGCATCACGGCGGTGGTCGCTTCTGTTGGTTGGGCGAAGACCAAAACCAGGAGTGCGAATACAAGTAGGCGAGCCATTGTCATGCAAAACTGCTTCATACGCTTCAACCTTTCAGCTTGCTGGGAGGAACAACCTTAGAGAACCCTTATACCATGCTTCGTGCTCGCGCACCTAAGAAAGTGAACCTCGGGGGACCGAACTCCTGCTAAGAAGCCAGCTTCTGGAGCAAACACATAAGAAGCCGTCGCATTGAAATCCACGTTTGGCAACTTGCGCGCATTGAACCATAGCTGGATTCTGATGTCAAGAAATTGATGAACCCGAGCCGCGTCGCGTGTGCCGACCTGCGAAATTATTCTTTTGCGTGAGCGATTGAAGATCACACGATCTCGGGGAGGATGATTTCAAAGGTGGTACCGACTCCTATCTGGCTATCGAAGCGTATCACACCGCCGTGGAGCTGCACCGCGCGGAAGGCCTGAGCTAATCCAATTCCCGTTCCACCCTTCTTCGTCGTGTAGTACAGATTGAATATTCGGTCCTGGCCGTCGTCGGCAATGCCTATACCTCGGTCGGTAACAGTTATTCGCGCCGAACCATCCTGGCCCCTGGATGTAGCCACCTTGAGCGGTCCTCCCTCGGGCATTGCCTGACATCCGTTAATTATCACGTTCAGCAACGTCTGTTTAAGAAGATCCGCGTCGCCCTTGATTACCAGCGGGGCTGGATCGAGTTGCTTGTTGATCGTTACGCCGCGCTCGTGCGCCTCGGTAGAAGCCAGTGCGGTCACCTGGGTCACAATCGTATTCAAGTCGATTGGTTGCAGGTGAACCTCGACCGGCCACGTGAAGTTGAGGAACGTCTGAACGACTCGATCGAGCCGTTTGATTTCGGAGTCGAGTATTTCAAGTTGCGGGCGCGGGTCTGAATCACCCGACTCGAGCTTGGAACGAAGAATCTCGAGATGGATCACCATCGCATTGAGCGGGTTCTTGACCTCGTGTGCGATGCCCGATGTGATGCGCCCGAGATCCGCGAGTTTCTTCGACAGATCCCATTGCGACTCGAATTTCTGGAACGATTCGTAGTCCCGCATGCTGACCAGTGCGCCCACGGGCTCGCCAGCGTCCTCGATGTATTGTACCGAAGCCAAAAGCTGACGAGGACGTGGTTTGCCGGGAAGCTGGAGGGTTGTTCGTGCTATGGACCTTCTCTCATTGAAAGCGCGTTCGACTGTCGCAACCAGGGGGTGGTCGGCGCCCAGCGTCTCGTCAATCGGAAGCCCGCTGAGCTCAACACCGTTGAGCCCCAATATCTGCTCGGCGTCGGGGCTGGCAAGAATTACGCGGCCTTCACGGTTTATCAGGAGCAGACGCTCTTCCAGATGGCTTACTACCTGCCGCAATCGGCCCCGCATTATTTCCAGCTCGCTTCGCTCCCCGGCGAGCCGCTCGCCCAGCTGCCTCAATCGCGAAGTAACGCCAGTCACCATTTGGTCACTCGGCAGATCGCCGATCGTTCCGGACTCGTCCGGACGTCCCAACCGATCGATGCTGGTCGATATCGCTTCCAGCGGCCGCAGAAGTAAGTTCGCAGAGCCGATTGCTACGATTGCAGCGCCAATAATCGCCACCAGCCCAATGATCAGGTTCGTTGCCACCGGACCGAGCAACTCACGCCCAACGGCCGAAGCGGACACGCCGATGTGAAGCTCAGCCGCAAATGAACCTTCGCTCTCACCGACATTCTTGCGCGCGATGGGTAGCCGCTCACGATATTCATAGATTGGAGGGCCGAGTAAGACGCGGGCTAGCTGAACATAACCGCTCTGATTGACCAGGCTATCGAGGAGGGGCCGGTCAGTCGGCACGTCGCCGATCAGGTATCGGTTAGCCGCCAACTCGCGCCGCCCTTCTGAGTCGGTGACTATCCGCCCGCTCACATTGGTCAGATAGAGGTAAACGATTGTCTTCGAGGTGACGAGCGTAGATTCCATCTGCCCTCGCACGCTGGAGTGGTCGCTCACCAGCGCAGTGTATTCATCCAAATGATCTACTGTGCTGTTGTGCGCAAGCTCCTGATTGACTGCGTAGTTAATCTGGTCCGATACCTGACCGGCTTCGTTTGCCGTCCGGCTGATTATTACGGCCGTCAAATTGGCGATGTTGACCGCGGTTGTGACCACGACGACCAGAGCTACGAGGAGGGTTATCAAAGCAATCTGACGAGCGCGCACGCCCAGCTTCAGCCGTGGCGAACTGCCGGGCTGGTCGGTTACTCTTGCCTTCGCTCCGGAGGCTTGTTGTAGCTGTTCCCGGGCGCTTACTGTGGTAGCCATGTCCGTATCCGACAAACGTCAGTTTGCCGCCCGCCGCAATCGGAATACTCGACAAGCTGAAGTCTGTCGTACTACCCTTCGTCTTTTGCCAGGCCTGCCTCTTTATACGCCTTCAGCTTGTTATGAAGCGTCTTGAGGCTGATGTGCAAAGTTTCAGCGGTTCGCGTCTTATTGTGCTCGGTCCGAGCGAGTGTGCTGAGTATCACTCGTCGCTCAACTTCTTCGAGGGGCATGCCGATCGGTATCATCACGGCGTCGGCTGTAGGTGAGGGTTCCTGGCCGGTGATGTTAAAGGGCAGATGGCGCTTTTCTATTTGTTCTCCTTCGCAAATCACAACCGCGCGTTCGATTACGTTTCGAAGCTCGCGGACGTTGCCGGGCCAAAGACAACCGAATAGCGCCTCCATTGCGTCCGGCGATATGAGCCGCGCCGTTTTGTTATGGCGCTTGCTCAGCTCTTCGATCATGTGTTGAACCAACAGCGGAATGTCGTCGCGGTGATCACGCAACGCAGGAAGCTTGATTGTAATTACGTTCAAGCGGTACAGCAAGTCTTCTCTCAGAGCGCCCTGTTGCACAGCCTTCAGCGGGTCCTTATTGGTGGCCGCGATCACGCGCACGTCGACGCTCGTCTCTTTAGTCGAGCCTAACCGCCGCAGCTTCCCATCCTCAAGCACGCGCAGAAGCTTCGCTTGGAGAAGGACCGGCATCTCCGCGATCTCGTCCAGAAGCAGTGTGCCGTTGTTAGCGAGCTCGAAGCAGCCTATGCGCCGGTTGGCTGCGCCGGTAAACGCACCTTTCTCATGGCCAAACAACTCTGACTCCATCAGTGTCTCAGGCACTGCTGCGCAGTTGATGGCGATAAAGGGCTGGTTGGCCCGTGGACTGAGCTTGTGAATCGTGCGCGCAACCATTTCCTTACCCGTGCCCGATTCTCCCGTCACCAGCACCGATACCGCGCTTGGAGCAACCTGCTCGACGACCGTATAAACTTCGCGCATGGCGTCCGTCGTGCCGACCATATCCCCAAACGCGCCGTACTGGCGAAGCTGCCGCCGAAGGAGTTCGTTCTCGCGCCTCGCGCTGCTGTATTCGGCGGCCTTCCTAAGTACAAGCTGAAGCCTGCGCATATCAATCGGCTTCTCGAAATAGTAGAACGCGCCTTCGTCTTTTACCGAGCGGATTGCTGCGTCAACCGAGCCCTGACCAGTCAGCAAGATCACGGAGATTTCGGGGTGTTCCGTTCTTAGATGAGCAAGCAATTTGAGGCCGTCGAGGTTCGGCATGACCACATCGGTGATGACAACGTGCGGGGCGAAGCTCTCGACGCGCTCGACAGCCTGGCGGCCATCGGCCGCCGTGTCGGTGACGTAGCCCCAGCTCGTCACTACTTCGCTGAGACCCTGCCGCGCCGGTTCTTCATCGTCCACTATGAGCACGCGCTGGTCCGACATAGAAAAAGTTTAGCACACAAGCTGATTCGTTTCGCACGCTCAAAGCCATGTCACCGCGCCCGGAGCGTGTTGGGTCCGTTGTAAGCCCCCGAGTGATTTGTCGACAATTTTTGCTTGACCAGGCTTTTTGCCAGGCATAGAATCGCGCCACTGATACGGTTCAACAACAGGGCTTGTCCTGAATTCGCGGGCAGGTCGGGTTGTCAGCGCTTTTGTTATCTTAATTCTTTTGGCATCTAAAAGACGCGTAAAGCTACGCGTTCGCATAAGGAAGTCTTGCAGTGGAAGCGTGCTTCAGGTGGCGCGCTGAGACAATAGAAAGAGCGACCGAAGAAACCAGCTTGGGTTGGAATCGGCGCCTCGACGCCCCGATCCCGCCTCTTAGCGCTAACTTCAATGGAGGACTCTATGAGGATGAATCGTATCTACAAGCTCAGAGATGCGGCTGTATCTTCGCTTTTCCTCGGGCTGTTGGTTTGCGTTGGGATCGTGCTCAGCAGCGGGGCGACGGCAGCCAGAGCGCAATCAACTCGACTGGCACCGTTACCGGTCAGGTAACCGACCCGCAAGGCGCAGTCGTGCCCGGAGCGGATATTACGTTGCTTGACGTCGGGACGAACACTCCCCGAAAAACGTCGACCAACGAACTGGGCCGATACACGTTTGTCAACATTCCGCCCGGGGTCTACGACATCTCGGTTAGCAAAACCGGTTTCAAATCGGCCAAGGTGGACGGTCAAAAGATTGCCGTCGGATTGGTGCGAACTGTGGACGTCACGCTGGAGATCGGCGCGGTTTCCGAGACCGTCCAGGTATCGGCCTCCGCGGGCGCCGAACTCCAAACGACGAACGCGGCAGTCGGGAAGACGATCAGCGGTAAGCAACTCGAGTTGATAACCAACCTCGGCCGAGATGCAAATGCGCTGTTTGTTCTTCAGCCAGCAGTGGCGCCAACCGGCGAGGTGGCGGGGGCAGTCCGGGACCAGAACACCTACCAACTCGACGGCGGCAACAACAGCGACGACATGGCGGGCACGACTAACACCTACACGCAGGCCGCCGGTTTCATCGGTTCTGCCGCTACGGGCGGTACTCCCTCGGGCGTTATGCCTACGCCGGCAGAGAGCATCGAGGAATTCAAAGTCGCGACCAACAACCAATCGGCCGACTTCAACGGGTCCGCCGGCGGCCAGATCTCTTTGGTCACCAAGCGCGGAACGAATCAATGGCACGGATCGGCCTACGAGCACTTCTTCGGGAGTAATTTCGGAGCCAACACCTGGTTGAACAACCACACGCCCGTCAAAGACACGTCGGGTAAGATCTTATCCCCCTCTACGCGACTGCCGGCGAGCCACCAGAACCGCTATGGATTTTCGGCGGGCGGCCCGATCACGCCCTCGTTTCTGGGAGGGAAGACTTACTTTTTCGCCAACTATGAAGCCCGGCGCTTCCCCCAGGCCGCCCCCTTCGAAAGAGTGGTGCCGACCGAGTTGATGCGCGCGGGAGTGATTCAGGTACAGGACAGCGCCGGGGTCTGGCAAAAGTACAATCTGAACACTACGCCGGTGACGGTAGCCGGGGTCACTTATCAACCAGCCAGATGCGGAACAGCTAACGTTCCTTGCGATCCCCGCGGACTCGGTATGAATCCGCTGATTTCGCAACTCTGGTCGAAGTTTATGCCTCTGCCAAACGATCCATCATTCACGTCTAGTGACCAACACAATACGCAGGGGTATCTGAGCTCGGTCCTGCTGCCACAAAACACCGACTCCTTTGTGGCCCGATTCGACCATGACTTTGGCGAC
>Ga0137403_10010310_pt1 | contig 10350 bp, 11 predicted proteins | sample CZOMad2_1_16fung_FD_122057 | JGI IMG/M metagenome (GOLD analysis project Ga0137403, IMG submission 122057) | Vadose zone soil fungal communities from Angelo Coast Range Reserve, California, USA - CZOMad2_1_16fungal (Hybrid Assembly) | ecosystem: Environmental > Terrestrial > Soil > Vadose zone... | reverse complement strand
CGTGTTCGCACGCGGGAACACGCTTTGGCTGGTTCGCGTCGTACGTGAACACGGATGCCGGAGATATCGTGATTGTGGTTTTCCTGCGCGGCGGGCGTCCCACCTACGGTCCCAAGGCCGCGGAGATTGCCGGGAAGATGTATCGCGGTTTGTACGATCACAGCTTCTTCGCGGCTAAGGTCGTCGCTCCGAAGATTCCGGAAGCGGCTCAAACGATTGAAGCGCCGGATGCGACAGAAGCGAAGGATCCTCAGTAGTCACCCGAGTTCCGTTGTACCCAGCGTGGGATGCTTCCGGCTGGATGGCCGGACGCGGCCGTTCCCACGTTAGTACGCCAAACCTCAGGCCAATCGCGCGATCTTCGCGTCCAGGTCGGTTAGCGCCGCTTCCAGCATTGCCTTGCGGCGAGTGTTTCGCGTGGATTGAATCTGCTGGGCTACGCCGCTGCGGGAAAGCAGCAGGGAATCCATCTCGCGCTTCCTGGCTGCTTGCTCAGGAGTCAGGTGCGGCTTGGCTTCGCCCTTGGGACGGGTCGCCTCCGCTTGCTGTTCTTCTACGGATTTGCTTTCCCAACCGCGCGACATTCTACAACCCAAATAACTCCCGCAGCCGCTTGGTCTGCGCCCGGCTCACCGGGACTTCGGTGTGCTTCTTGTCGTCCATGCGAAGCTGATAGGAACTTTTGAACCAGGGTACGACTTCCTTGATCCGGTTGATGTTTACCAGGTACGACCGGTGAGCACGCCAGAAGAGTTTCGAGTCGAGGCTCTCGAAAAGCTCTTCAAGGGTGCGGCAGTTGGAGTGGCCTTCAAGGCCCGCGACGCCCGCCGTTACGACCGTTATGACCCCGTCTTCAATGGACGCGTAGCAGATGTCTTTTTGGTCGGCGAGCAACATCCGCCCGGCGGCTTTGATGAGCAGCTTGGCAGGTTTGCGCTGGGTTTCCAGCATCTTGACCAGCGTTTCCAGACGTTCCTGCGATGAGTTTGCAGGAGACATCTGTTCCCGTGCCCGCTGAACAGCCTGCGCCACGCGCTTTTTGTCGAAAGGCTTGAGCAGGTAGTCAACCGCGTTCACCTCGAAAGCCTTCACAGCGTATTGGTCGAAGGCTGTGGCAAAGACCACCTTGGGGATCGTCAACTTCTTGTCGAGCAGCTTTTTGATGACGCCAAAACCGTCAAGGCCGGGCATCTGTACGTCGAGAAAGAGGAGGTCCGGATTGTGCTCTTTGATCAGGTTAATCGCGTCGAGGCCGTTTTTACCCTGGGCGACTACATCGACGTCCCCGGTACCCTTGAGCAGGTAGGCCAGTTCGTCGCGCGCGAGCTGTTCATCATCGACAATTAAGGCCGAGAGGGGCATGGTTGCAGGTTGCTGGGATGAGTATAGGGCGAGGGCAGGGTGGTGGGCAACGCGGGCTGGGCCGTGAGGGGGACACATTCCAGGTTCGGTGTGTCTTTACTCCCCGAGGCACTTCGAAAATGCCTTGAAAATTGTGAATCTCGCCTCACGCACGAGCGGAGAGAGCGCGCTTGCGGGATACGCCCGGCGGAATTTTGGCGATGCCTGCGAGAGCCACAGGCTGACGGCCTGGGAACTCCGCGATTAGGGTCAGACTGCCTCCCATGGCTTCGACGTAGCTTCGCAGAGTAGACAGCAAAAGATCGCTGCGTTGTTCCAGCCTGGAGACGCCTTCCTGGCCAATGCCGAGAATGTTTCCGACTGTGGTCTGGGTTCGATTGAGCGCCTTCCGCAGCTCACGCAAAGTCATTTCTTCGGCCAGGATTTCGGCGGCGCGGGCATGGATCTTCCTGCGTCGCTCGGGACTCATTCTTTTTCTGATCTGCTCCAAGTTGTTCATCTTCTTTTTCCCCGCTTCCGTCGCTCTTGAAGTCTGGCAGTGTGGGCAGTAAAGCGTGCGTCCGCTTTCTCAATCAGCTGGCGGTAAAAACGTTTTTCGCTGCCGCCAGATTTATCGCCACCGCACAGAATGATCGCTTGGCGGTTTGGGTCGAAGGCGAAGGCAAAGCGCCACACTCCGCCGGCTGCGTCAAATCTGATTTCCTTCATGTTGGCGTGGCGCGAGCCTTTCAGCGTATCCACCCTTGGCCTTCCGAGCATGGGCCCGAGACTCTCCAGGACTTCGACGATGGCCTGGAGTTCGTCCTGCACATCCCGTAACAGGCTCTCGTACTCCGGCACGAAGTCATCGTGAAAGTCTACGTTCCACTGCACTCTAGCATAATGCACTATAAGACATATGTTGTCAACGTTATTACCTGCGGCGGTTAGGGGCCTGCCACACTCTCCAGCGCCAGCGCCATGCCCATCCCACCACTGACGCAGAGCGTGGCTAGACCGAGTCTGGACTTGCGGCGCTGCATCTCGTGGAGAAGCGTTACGGTGATGCGTGTGCCGGTGCATCCGATCGGGTGTCCGAGAGCGATGGAGCCTCCGTTGACGTTGAGGCGCGCGGGATCGAAGTGCAGCACACGGTCGCAAGCGAGAACTTGGGCGGCGAAGGCTTCGTTGAGTTCGACCAGGTCGAAGTCCGCGAGCTTGCGCTGATGCTTTTGTTCCATCTTGCGGATGGCGGGAACCGGGCCGATCCCCATAATTTTGGGATCGACTCCGGCGGCAGTGATGGCGGCGATGCGCGCGAGAGGCTTTAAGTGATTGCGTTGCACGAACCCTTCGCTGGCGACGATGACGGCGGCGGCACCATCGGTGATTCCGGACGAATTTCCCGCGGTGATCGTGCCGGACTTCGAGAAGACGGGCTGCAGTCTCGCCAGCTTTTCCAGGGTGGAACCGGGGAAGGGGTGCTCGTCCACGGCGAAGACTCGCGGACCTTTCTTTCCTGCAATGGTGACCGGAGCAATTTCGCTTTGGAATCGGCCCTCAGTAATCGCTGCAGCGGCGCGCTGTTGAGACGTCAGCGCGAACTGGTCTTGTTCATCGCGAGAGATTTTGTATTGCTCAGCTAGCACCTCCGCAGTTTCTCCCATCAACATCTGTGCAATTGGGCAGAAGAAGCCGTCGCGATGCATGCCATCGACGACTTCCTGGTTGCCGAGCCGGTACCCGAAGCGCGCGCCCTCGAGGTAATAGGGCAGACGCGACATTGATTCGGTGCCGCCGGCCAGAATGCATTCGGAATTCCCCAACAGAATTTCCTGGTAGGCAAGAGCGATCGACTTCAGCCCGGAGCCGCAGGCCTTGTTGACAGTGTAGGCAGGGACTTCGTTCGGTACACCGCTCCGGACAGAAATTTGCCGCGCGGGATTCGGACCTCCACCTGCTTGGCGCGCGTTGCCGAAGATGGTTTCTTCGATCTGTTTCGGGTCAACGGAGGCGCGCTCCATGGCTGCCTTGGCGGCGACCGCGCCCAGTTCCACCGCGGTGAGCGAAGCCAGTGCGCCACCAAACTTGCCGATGGGAGTGCGGGCGGCGGAGACGATAAAAACGTCGGGCACGAATCCTCCAGAGGACAGTGTAAAGGACGAAGGCATAAGCGAAGACGAACCCGTAAACTAAGCGGATGGAGTCGATCTACGGAATCAACCCGGTGCGCGAGGCGCTGAAGTCGCGCGGCCGGACGATTCAGTATGTGGCGGTGGCACGAGAGCGGCACGACGACCGGCTGCAGAAGCTGATCGACGAATGCAAGCACGCGGGCGTGAGCGTGCGGTTGATTACGCGACAAGACTTGGATCGCTTGGCGGGAAATGGCGGTCATCAGGGTGCGGTTGCCGTCACTTCCGCGAAGAGGTATTGCGATGTCGATGACCTGCTGGCCAAGCGGCGCGGCGAACACGCGCTGTTGGTCGTGTTAGACGGCGTGGAAGACCCGCACAACCTGGGAGCCATCCTACGGACAGCCGATGCCGCCGGGGCCGATGGTGTTGTCATTCCGGAACGTCGTGCTGCCGGGGTCACGGGGACAGTAGCCAAGGCATCGGCAGGAGCTAGCGAGCATTTACCTGTAGCGAAGGTCACCAACATTTCGCGAACCCTCGAACAACTGAAAGCTCAGAACATCTGGACAGTGGGCTTGGACGAGCGGGCGCCGCAGTCGTATGACTCTATCGACTACAAGATGGATTGCGCTCTGGTGCTGGGCGCTGAGGGTAAGGGTGTGCATGACCTCGTCCGCAAGCACTGCGATTTTCTGGTTTCAATTCCCATGCTGGGGAAGGTGCCGTCGCTGAACGTTTCCGTAGCTGGCGGGATTGTGTTGTATGAAATCGTTCGCCAGCGGCGGCTTGCGGCATCGCCGGTAGCATCCAAGCGGAAATGAAGGTTTTTTTCGCACTGGGCGCGGTGATTGCGCTGCTAACACCGGTCGCAGCTCTCGACCGCGAGGCTTTCACGGCTACGCACTACGACCTGAGCCTCCGCCTGGAGCCGGCACAGCAGCGCCTCAGCGTCCGCGGGAAAATTACTTTGCGGAACGATTCCACTGAGCCGCAGAGGATCGCCGCGCTCCAGATTTCTTCCAGCTTGAATTGGCGTTCGATTCGCGTGGTGACAGCGGGCGCGCCAGATTCCACCCAAGCGGTTCAATTTCTCACCCAGCCCTATACCTCCGACATCGATCACACGGGCGAACTTTCCGAAGCAATCGTGACTTTGCCCCGCGAGCTGGGCCCGAAGGAATCGGTCGACTTGGCGATCGGGTACGAAGGTGTGATAGTTCTCGACACCACGCGCCTGACCCGCATCGGCACGCCCGAAACCGTCGCCCGCCACAGTGATTGGGATCAGATCGGCAAGGAGTACTCCGCCGTGCGCGGCGTTGGCTATGTGACGTGGTATCCGGTGGCCCTGGAGGCGCAAAACTTATTGGACGGCAGCGCCATGTTCGCGGCGCTAGGAAAATGGAAAGCGCGGCACGCCGCGTCGAAAATGGAACTGAGCCTGGAACTGGTTTCCAGCGACGGGTCCGAAGCCTCGCTGCTGGTCAACGGTCGAGCGTGTGTCGTGAGCGAAAAAACTACTGGTGCGAGCGAGTCCACGCTTTCCGGCTGCAAGTTTGACGCGCTCGGGTTCGCGAGTCCTACGCTGGTGGTTGGCAATCTGAAAGAGTCCGCTGAGGGCTCGGTTCGCGTTCACTATCTTTCGGATCACGCCAGCGTGGCGCAGGAGTTTACCCAGACCGCTGATCGTGCTGCCCTTCTTGTAAAAGACTGGTTTGGCCTGCCGCATGGGAAGCCCGACGTTATCGACTTGGCCAATCCCGACGCCGCGCCCTACGAAGCCGGAGAATGGCTTCTGTTGTCCCTCGCGAAGAGCCGTCCCCAAGTCGAGCACACGCTGGTGCTTCACCAACTCACTCACGCGGCATTCACGTCGCCGCGCCTTTGGCTATATGAGGGAGCGGCGCATTTTGAGCAAGCGCTGGCGCTGGAAAAAGATGGGCGCGCGGCTGCACTTGACTATCTCGATGGGCATCGCCAATCGGTGGTGAAGGCGCAAAAAGATCCAGACGTGCGGGCCGAGAACTTGATCGATGCGACGCAGGAAGTTTTCTACCGCAGCAAAGCCGCGCTAGTCTGGTGGATGCTGCGAGACATGGTGGGCGATGCAGCGCTGAAGCGCGCGCTCCACCAATATCGTCCGGGAGACGATAAGGACGCTGCATATTTTGAGAGCCTGCTCGAAGCGGAATCCAAGCGCGACCTGGGTTGGTTTTTTCACGACTGGGTGTACACGGATGCGGGCCTTCCGGATTTCCGCATTGAATCCGCGAACGCTCGGCTGACGAACGGCACGAACTTTATTACGGCTGTTACCGTTGCGAACGATGGCACCGCGGGGGCCGAGGTTACGGTTACCATCCATACCAATTCCGGTAACTTCCCGCAGAAGTTGGAGGTTCGCGGAAAAGCCAAGGCTGTGACGCGGATTGCAAGTCCGGCACAGCCTTTGGAGGTTGTTGTGAATGATGGGAGCGTGGCGGAGTCTGGAGCTAGCGGGCATCGATTGAAGATTGCGGGCGAGGGGGATGCGTTGGAGCCACCGAGGCGCTAAGTCTGAAAAAACAAGACCGCGCGGGCGAGGGCGCCCGCGACTACACGAGCGAGGGCCCGACGAGCGCATTGCTGTTATCGTTTGGTCACAGAGAGGCGACGTCCGAAATGAATGCCGAGGAATTCAAGAAGTTGATTGCAGAAGCGGAACAAGATCCCAAGCGCCTGGCTGCCGCGGTTTCCGGTGTCCCAGAAACCGCCTTGAAGCATAAGCCGGCTCCGGGAAAGTGGAGCATTCACGAGATTGTTGGTCATCTGGCGGACTCTGAAATCGTCTTCGCTTATCGATTTCGGCAGGTGTTGGCCGACAAAGATCCGAAGTTTGCTCCCATCGATCAGGAAGCGTGGGCCCAGCATCTCGGATACACGGAAGCCGCGATTCCGGAGTTGATCGCGCAATTTGGCGTGAACCGTTTCCACAACTTGCGCCTGCTACGCCGGGCGGGGCTGGAGGCGTTCGGCAAGAGCGGCTTTCATCCAGAGCGTGACCGCCAAGTAACGCTGGAAGAGATGTTCCAGTACTGGGTAGCACATGGGCCGAACCATCTGGCGCAGATTGAGCGGTTGAAGAAGGCGGTTTAAAAGTGAACATGAGCGCGCGCTCTAAAAACCGAACTGCCGATCCCTCCCGTTGGTCGGGATGGCAAACTTTGTGAAGGACTTGGGAGGCTGGCGCCTAAATCGCGGCAGCGTTGGTAAAGTTCGCCAGCGCCTCAAGCTTCGCCAGCGCCGCGCCCGAATCGATGGCGTCTACCGCAGCCGGAAGCGCATGCTGGAGTGAATCGGCCCGTCCCGACGCGACCAGCGCTGCCGCCGCATTGAGCAACACTACGTCACGGCGCGCGGATTTCTCTCCACGCAAGATTTTGCGGACAATTGCGGCATTCGTGGCCGCATCGCCTCCGGCAATGGCATTCAGGGGGGCCCGTTGCATGCCAAACTCTTCCGGCGTCACTTCGTAAGTCCGCACCTGGCCATCGCGCAGTTCGGCGATGCGAGTTGTCGTCGAAATGGTAATCTCATCCAGCCCGTCATTCCCATGCACGACCAAGGCACGGCGCAATCCGAGCATGCTTAACGCCTCGGCTAGTTTATCGACGAGATCAACGGAATACACGCCGACAACCTGCGCGGAAGCTCGCGCCGGATTGGTAAGCGGCCCCAGCAAATTGAATACAGTGCGGACCTTCAGATCGCGCCGCGCCGTCTGTACAAACTTCATCGCGGAATGAATCCCCGGGGCATATAAAAACGCAATCCCCACCTCATGCAGGCAGACGGCGAGCCGCTCCGGTGTCAGAGAAAGACTCACGCCCAGCGCTTCCATCACGTCCGCGCTGCCACATTTGGAGCTGACGCTGCGATTCCCGTGTTTAGCGACTGGAACACCGGCCCCCGCGGCCACCAACGCCGCGGCGGTAGAAATATTCAGGGTGCCGCTGGTGTCGCCGCCTGTGCCGCATGTATCCACAAGGCCGTCGCCCTCCGACGCGGGCCAGGCGGGAGCGGCCTCCCGAATGGCTTGGGCAAAGCCAACGATCTCTTCCACCGTCTCGCCCTTCATGGACAGGGCAATCAACAAACCGGCAATCTGGGCATCGGTAGCCTTCCCTCGCAGGATTTCCGACATCACCCCGTGGGCTTCGGGGCGCGTAAGCGATTGGCGGCGAGTTGCGATCCGGTGGAGCGCGCCAGGAATGGCGGATTGGCTCATGGTTTCAGGGTAGCGCGGATGGGAATTCAAGAGAAGCTGGTCAAGAAATTACGAATAGCGAAATTACGAGACAGCGAAATTACGAAACAGCGCCAGGGCCCGCAATCACTTCTCCATTGCTGTACTTCGCCAACCCGCAGTGGACGCACTGGCCCGCAAAAATTCCCTTGCTGCGCCACAGCGTCCCCGCGAATGTGTCTCCGCAGCGCGGGCACCGCCAAAGATTAATGCGCGCGCCCAGGTAGAGCGTAAACGCCATCCAAATCACGGCCACGCCAATTGCCGGTCGCGGAGTATGCAGAAGCTTAAGGCTGAGCAGGGCACTGCCGACCACAGCGGGCACGTAAAGAATAAAGAGAGCGATCCAAAGTCTCCCGTGCCGCTTGTATTGCTGCCAAGCTTGCTGATAGTCGCCTGAGTCTGTCATTGAGGTCAAAGCCTGGAGGTGCAAAGCCTGAGGTGCAAATCCTAAAAGGTGCAAAACCTCGCGCCTTGATTCTATTCCACGTTGGACGATTGGCGCGTTCGCAAGTCTGGTACGGGGGCGAAGACGCTGTTTGGGCGGTCCCCGCTTTACCGCTTCTGGCTCGTTCTATAGAATCAAAGGTTCGCAACCAGGGCCCAGTCTTCATTCACTTTCACCTGGAAACCGATTGACCAAGAAAAGCACTGACCAGGAAACCGGGAGCGCGGGGATTTCATGAAAATTCATGAGTATCAGGGTAAGGCGATTCTGAGGAAGTACGGAGTCGCCGCGCCGCAGGGAGAGATGGCCTCGACGGCCGATGAGGCCCAAACCATTGCCAAGAGCCTCCTGGCCGGGGGTTCTGGGGGTGCCGTGGTAAAAGCCCAGATTCATGCCGGAGGACGTGGGAAAGGTGGCGGCGTTAAGATCGCAAAGTCCGCCGAAGAGGCCGGGGAACTCGCCCGCAAAATCCTTGGCATGACGCTCGTCACACACCAGACAGGGCCCGAGGGCCGCGTAGTGCGGCGGCTTCTTATTGAAGAGACGCTGCCGATTGAGCGCGAGTTATATCTGGCGATCCTCGTCGACCGCGCCGAGGGCAAGCCGCTGGTCATGGCGTCGGCTTCCGGCGGCATGGAGATCGAGCAGGTCGCGGAGGAGAATCCCGATGCGATTATCAAAGAGCACATCGATCCGGCCGGCATGGCGGCGTTCCAGGCTCGCAAAATCGCGTTTGCTCTTGGCCTTCAGGGGCCGCAGGTTGCTAACGCGGTGAAGTTTATGCAGGGCTTGTACAAAGTGTTTACCGAAACCGATGCTTCGATGCTCGAAATCAACCCGTTGATCACGACCAAAGATGGGCGCCTATTTGCGCTGGACGCAAAGATCACATTCGACGATAACGCCCTGTTCCGCCATGCGGATCTGAAGGAATTGCGCGACATTACCGAAGAAGACCCGCTCGAAGTTGAAGCTTCGAAGTACAGCCTGAACTACATCAAGCTGGAAGGGAATGTCGGTTGCATGGTCAACGGGGCGGGGCTGGCCATGGCGACGATGGACATCATCAAGTACGCAGGCGGTAGGCCGGCGAACTTTCTCGACGTTGGCGGTGGCGCCAATGAAGAGCAGGTTGGTCACGCGTTCGAAATTTTGCTGAGCGATAAGAGCGTTAAAGCTGTGCTGATCAACATCTTCGGCGGAATTCTGCGCGTCGATACGCTGGCGAAGGGTGTGGTGGCCGCAGCGCGGAAAACCAAATTGAGTTTGCCGGTCGTGTTGCGGTTGGAAGGGACGAACGTGGAAGAAGGCAAGAAGATTCTGATGGAGTCGGGGCTGAACTTTATTGTGGCGGACGCGATGAAAGATGCAGCGGAAAAAGTAGTCGCCGCGGCGGGCAAGGTCGCCTAGCGGATGTGGGGCGGTGAGAGAGCCCGAGAGAGTGAAGTCAGGGCGTCCGGTGCAGGGGTCTTTCAACTTCGCATTCCCAAATGCTGCGCTCAAGACGACAAAGAATAGAGTTTTTAGGCAGTCGAGGATAAAGATTCACATGGCAATTTTAGTCGACAAGAAAACACGAGTCATCGTCCAAGGCTTGACTGGCCGCGAAGGCACGTTCCACGCCAAAGCGTGTGCGGAGTATGGAACGCAGATTGCGGGCGGAGTCACGCCGGGCAAGGGCGGAACTACGCATGAGGGCTGGCCCATATTCAACACTGTCCGCGAAGCTGTAGAAAAGACGGGCGCCAACACCTCCATCATCTTCGTGCCGCCACCGGGAGCAGCGGACGCAATCATGGAAGCCGCGGACGCCGAGGTCCAGCTGATCGTCTGCATCACCGAGGGTATTCCGGCGTTGGATATGGTCCGGGCGTGGGAGTTTCTGCAAATGCGCAAGTCGCGGCTGATCGGGCCGAACTGCCCAGGCATCATTTCCCCCGGCAAATGCAAGCTCGGCATCATGCCCGCACGCATTCACAAGGAAGGTTCGGTCGGCATCGTTTCGCGCTCGGGCACCTTGACCTACGAAGCGGTGCATCAGTTGACGCAGCGCGGCATTGGCCAGTCGACCGCTATCGGCATCGGCGGCGATCCCATCATCGGGACCACGTTTACGGATGCGCTGGACCTCTTCAATC